>ERZ773194.473-NODE-473-length-51590-cov-5.056195_pt1 | contig 51590 bp, 39 predicted proteins | sample MGYA00511240_ERZ773194 | MGnify/ENA primary metagenome ERZ773194 (study PRJEB29015, sample SAMEA2737774) | human gut metagenome | biome: human gut; feature: human-associated habitat; material: faeces | place: China | collected 2012 ... | reverse complement strand
AAGAAGAAGTAAAGGAGAACTAAAAAATGGCACAAGCACAATCTGAAATCAGATATTTGACCCCTCCCTCGGTCGACATCAAAAAGAAAAAATACTGCCGTTTCAAGAAAAACGGTATTAAGTATATCGATTACAAAGATCCCGAATTCCTGAAAAAATTCTTGAACGAACAAGGCAAGATCCTGCCCCGTCGTATCACAGGAACTTCGTTGAAATTTCAACGTCGTATTGCACAAGCTGTGAAAAGAGCCCGTCACTTGGCGCTGCTCCCTTATGTAACTGATATGATGAAATAATTAAACGAAGGAGGAATTTAGCATGCAAGTAATATTGAAAGAAGATGTCGCTAACCTCGGTTACAAAGACGATGTCGTTACAGTGAAAAGCGGATATGGTCGCAACTACCTTATCCCGCAAGGAAAAGCAGTGATCGCTTCTCCTTCTGCATTGAAAGTTCGCGAAGAAGATTTGAAACAACGCGCTCACAAGCTCGAAAAGATCAAAGCCGATGCTTTGGCTTTGGCTGCCGCTCTCGAAGGCGTGTCTCTTACCATCGGTGCTAAAACCAGCTCGACCGGTACGATCTTCGGTTCTGTAAACAACATTCAGATTGCCGAAGCCCTCGAAAAATTGGGACATATCGTAGACCGCAAACAAATCGTTATTAAAGATACGGTTAAAGAAGTGGGTAACTACAAAGCTATCGTGAAACTTCACAAAGAAGTCAGCGTAGAAATCCCCTTCGAAGTCGTTGCCGAATAATCATCGAAACTTCTTATAGTAAGAACGCCCGACAAAATCGGGCGTTCTTCTTTTTAAATTTCCACTTATTTATCAGCACGACACGTTTTGTCGTTCTGCATCATTATATTTGCACAAGAAGCAAAAACAAACAGATATGGCAAAACTCAGTCAAATACGACGCTTGGCGATACTCATCAACAAACTATCGGCAGTTCGATACGTCCCGACAGACGCACTCATCGCACACGTAAAGAATACCCTCGCCCTATACGACAACAAAGATTCGAACTATTCGCAACGAACTATGCAGCGCGATTTCGGACTTATCGACGAAATGTTCGGCATAGTCATTCGTAACGACAAATCACGAGGATACTACATTGCCGAACTCGACGAGATGACCGACAACTACAAAGAACTACTGCTCAACTTTGAACTGCTCAGTTCTATCAACACCGACAGTGTTTTGCAAAAATACGTCCTCGCCGAGCATCGCCAGAACGCCATACGGCACGAACTCATCGCTCCCCTCCTAAAAGCGATACGGAAAAGGAATCCCATTGAATTCGACTACACCTTAGTACGCCATAACGGAAAAATCGTTCACAAACGGCTCATGCCCCATTTCTTGAAAGAATCGCAATACCGATGGTATCTCATCGGCTACGACACCGACGGCAAACTGAAATCGTTCGGAGTGGACCGTATCTCGGCGATAAATATTCTCGAAGATACACAATTTCTCCGTGACGAACACATGGATATCCCCTCCCTCTTTCGGGAAAGTTACGGGATATGGAACAATCCCGAAGACCCCGTGGAAGAAATCGTTCTTAAATACGATTCGGTCGATGGAGCTTTTGTGAAAACACTACCCCTGCATCACTCGCAACAAATACTCTCCGAAGACGAAACAGGTATCACCGTCAAACTGCGACTGCGCATTACCAACGACTTCGTCATGGAACTGCTTTCCCGCAGCCGATCGGTCGAAGTAGTCGCGCCACACACCCTGCGCACTCGCCTGTACGACACGCTGCGACAAGCCGCCGAACGAAACAAACCTATTGAAACAGAGTGCGACTAAGTACTAAAAATCATTAACGATACGAATAAAATACCGAATAAAATACAATACCCCAAGACTTGTTATTACAAAAAACATTCTCTATCTTTGTCTTGTGTGGTTTATCCACATGGCATAGTAGTTAGATGAAAGTGTTTAGCTTTTATTCTCGAATGGAAATCTGGTAAATCTAATGAAAATGACAATGAACCGCCAACCCGAAACTGCAACGGATGACCCCTTGTTGCAGCCTGCAGTTTTTGCAGTTTTGCAGTCTCGGAGTGCCGGAAACGGGAAATTCCTGCAAGACTGCAAGAACTGCAAACTGCAAATGGAGGTTTTCACTTGCAGGAATCAACAATAGAGAGCATTATGAACGGATACAGATTCCATCTTCAGAAATACCGTCCGGGCAGCAAAATCGCCTGTCCGGCGTGCGGCAGGAAATCCTGCTTCACCCGTTATATTGACGAGGCAGGAGAGATTTCCTTCCCTGACAGCGTAGGCATGTGCGACCATATCAATAGCTGCGGCTACCGCTACGCCCCGAAAGAGTATTTCCGGGACAATCCGGCTGTCAAAGAAAAATTGAATGAACAGGAAAGGTTTGGCGGCACACCGATAGTTGCAAAAGCGTTGGCAAAACCACTGCCCGAACGGAAGCCACAGATTTCTTTTCTTCCCTCTGATTGGGTGGAGCAGTCCATGCGCAGGTACGACATAAACCCCTTGTACCGATACTTTACCAAAGTGATGGGCAAGGAGGATACGGACAGGCTGTTCCGCCTCTACAGGGTCGGTACCTCAAGGATGTGGGGCGGTGCGACCGTATTCTGGCAGACAGACCGGGACGGCAAAGTGCGTGCGGGCAAGATAATGGGCTATGATGCCGAGACAGGACACCGCATCAAGGAGCCTTTCAATCAGGTCAGCTGGGTGCATTCCGTGAGGAAGGTGCAGGATTTCAGGATGAAGCAGTGCCTGTACGGAGAGCATCTGCTGTCAGACAGTTCCGCCGTAATGTCCGCCAAGCCTGTAGCCATTGTCGAAAGCGAGAAAACGGCACTGGTCGCCGCCCATTTCATCCATGACTTCATCTGGCTTGCCACCGGAGGAATGCACGGGTGCTTCAACAGCGAAGCCATGAAAGTATTGGACGGTCGGGAGGTGATTCTTTTCCCCGACCTTAAGGCTACGGAGGAATGGCGGCGACGGCTGCCGATGCTGGAATCCGTATGCAGGCGTGCCACATGCTCCGACCTGCTGGAAAGGATAGCGACCAATGAACAGCGCAGTCTGGGACTGGACATCGCCGACTTCCTGCTGATGGAGGACACGCCGCAGATGATCCTTCAACAGATGATAGCGCGCAATCCTGCATTGCAGTCCCTCATCGACACCTTCGGACTCGAATTGGTGGATGCAGGGAGAGCGGAATGACGAAAAGGTATCGGACAACTTGCTGTCCCAAGGGAAAGGGGTTGTAAAATCCCGTAGCTTATTAGGGCATTTTCACCGCCTCCGCTCCGCATCCGGCAGTCAAAAAGCCCATAAGCCGAGGGAATACCTCAGATTCCAAACATATAGGACGGGATTTTACAACAGTAACAATAACCATAAAAACGAACGGATATGAGCAATACACAATATGCAGTCTGCCACCTGCAGCGTGGTAGCGGCAATGACAGCGGAATGTCATGCCATATAGAAAGGAAGGATGCCAAGGGGAAGATTTATGTGCCGGACAATGCCAATGCGGACCGGACACATCTCAACCGGGAGCTGGTCAGGTTCCCAGAGGGAGTGTCCAACCGCACCGAGGCGATACAGCACCGTATCGACACCGCCGGGCTGCGCCGCAAGGTCGGCAAGAACCAGACAAAAGCCATCCGTGTCATCTTGACCGGGACACATGAGCAGATGATGAAGATTGCCAATGACGGTAGGCTGAACAGTTGGATTGATGCCAATCTTAAATGGCTAAGGGATACTTTCGGAAATGAGAACCTTGTATCGTGCGTGCTGCACATGGATGAAAAGACCCCGCACCTGCACGCCACTGTCGTTCCCATTGTAACCGGGGAGCGCGTCCGCAGGAAGCGGGAGGGTGAGAAGAAGTATGAAACGAAATCCGGTCCCCGTCTGTCAGCGGACGATGTGATGCGGCGCACCAAGCTACACGAATATCAGAACAGTTATGCCAAGACCATGAAATCGTTTGGGCTGCAGCGAGGCATTGTCGGCTCCACGGCAAAGCACCAAGTCAACTCGGATTATTACAGGCAACAGGTAATCCAGTACGAGGAAGACATTGCCAAATTGCAGGCCGATGTGGAGAAGGCACAAGAGGGCAGGAACACCATCCTCGCGTGGTTCGGCAAGGGAGACCTTGCCAAGGCAAAGAAGGAACTCGCGGACAAAGACGGGCAGATTGCCGAACTCAACAAACGGATCAAGGAACTTCTGGCAGAAAAGGAACGGTTGCAGGAGCGGCATAAGTCGGAAATCGAGAAGCTGCGGAACGGCTATCAAGCGGAGATAGACGCAGCCATCCGCAGGGCGGAAACCGCCGAACAGCAGTCAGAAGAGAAAGATGCCGTCATAGACAGGCAGAGGAAGCAGATAAACCTGCTCGACCGTAAGGCAAACCCTCAGCGTTATAGCCTCTCATCCGGTGCCGAGCTTGTCCGAATCAACGTGTCCAACTACCGGAATCCGTCGCTCCACATCTGGACACGGGTCGGAGAGGAACTTTTTGAGGACACCAAGTTTCAGATAGACTATGATGTGGCTCTAAAGCACTTTAACGGCCTGCTCACGGACGAGGAGTTTGTCAATGCCGTATTCGAGCCGCAGGAGCAGGTGAACGAGGTACAAGCACAGTTGCTTGGGGCTGCATTTATGCTTGTGTCCGGTGGTCCGGCAGAGGTTCATGTCGGCACCGGTGGTGGAGGGGCGTCTTCGGAACTTCCGTGGAATGATAAGAAATCCAAAGGATTGAAACGATAAAGCTATCAATTCAATAGATAGATTAGCAGAAAAATATCTACCTTTGTATTGGATATAAAAATATAACGATGAAATTATCAAAATTATATAGTAAGTCGCTTTGGAAAGACAGTTTTTTGTACGCAGTTAGTTTCATTGCAGCTATAGAAACTATTTGTGCTATCGCTAATTTTAGCATTACAGATATTTGCAATATACAGAAGTGGTGGGAGAAAGGCTTGGTTATTGTGGGTGTATTTTTATTATTTTGGATTATAATATCTGTAGTAAAGGCATTCAGAGCAGACCATTCAATCACTTTAAAAATAAAAGGAATCAATGTTAAAATTGAAGAAGGGGATATATTTGAGTCAACAGATTGGAAATTAATTCCTTTTAATGAATTTTTTGATACCACTGTAGATGATGTCGTTATTGCTCGAAACTCGTTGAATGGAAAATTCATAGAAAGATTACAAGATATTGATGATTTGAAGCGACAAATTAACGAAGCAGAAGACGTACCTAGAATGAAAAGAAAAATAAAAGCAGGTAAAATTTGTTATCCACTTGGACGAATCGTTGTATATCAAGATTATTTATTATTGGCATTTTCTCATTTTGAAAATAATCAGGCTAAACTATCTCATAACGATTACGAAGTTTGTCTTAGGGCGATGTGGAATGAAATAAGCAGAGTATATGCAAATAAACCTATTGCTATACCGTTACTTGGGGGAGGAATAACACGCATTACAGATAAAAATGAATTTAATTTGCTTCGTTGCATTCTTTGTACACTTAAAACATCGAATGCTCCAATATATCAACCGATAACAATTGTATTGACACGAGAAACTATTGATAAAATTAATTTGTATGATATTAAAAAAATATTTTAATCATGTATTACAGGACAAGAACTTATATCGCCGGAGATTGGGATCATGACAAAGATGCTGTTGAAGCATTACACCGATGGAATGAGAGTTCCAAATACGGACTTTCGTTTTCAGATGCTCATGAGTTAAAGCAAGCAAAGGACACAAGTCTAAATTGCTCGATTAAAAGGTCATTGGCTGAGAGATTGGATGCATCTAAAACATTTATCCTTATCGTTGGTGACCATACCAAAGAGTTAAAAGCTGGAGGATGTCAATACTGTGGTAGTTATAACAGCTATAGGGGAACCTGTAGCAGGGGTCATACAGTAGATACTCGAAGTTATATTGATTTCGAATGTGAGAAAGCAATTCGAGATGGTTTAAAGATAATAGTCCTATATAAATCAACATTCGTCAATAGGGACAAATGCCCAGAAGTAATCCGATGGAAAGGCATTCATGTTCCGATGGAAAAATGGATTGGAAATACCTTGTATTGGGATTATGATTCGGTGAGAAATGCTATTGGACAATAACTAAACACTGCCCCATAGTTTTTTTTGTCTATGGGACAGTGTTTTATTTACCAAGTTATCACTCTATCTACAATCTCCTGTTGTTCGGCGCTGCTACGGCGCAGATAGATACGGGTGGTTTCTATGCTTTCATGTCCCATGAGGTCGGCAAGCAGAGATATATCATTGAATTTCTCCAAAAAATTCTTGGCAAACCGATGACGGAAAGAGTGAGGATAAACGACTTTCTCATTCAGTCCGTATTTCACAGCATAGTTCTTCAACTGCTGGGCAATACCTCTTGTAGTGATACGCTCTCCAAAACGATTGAGGAAAAGGTAACCACTTGTGCGATTGTTTTTGATCAGCCATTCGGCTGTTTCTTTGCGTAATGTCTTTGGGATATAAATTCGGCGTATTTTGCCACCTTTGGTGTAAATATCGTAATACCCAATCCGAACATGTTCTATTTTTATTTGTATCAATTCACTGACTCTTGCGCCAGTCGCAGCGAGGAAATGCACGACAAAATACCATGTCAGATTATCTTCCCTTTTCAGTTTGTTCTTTAGGAAGATATAATCAGCATTGCTGATTACATTTTCTAAATATGAACGCTGTTGTACCTTGACCGATTTTAATCGCAAGCGTGGCTTCTTTATACACTCAAGGTATTTATTCATAGCCTGTATGCGCAGATTTACAGTCTTTGGCTTGAAGGTTTCGATGAGATAAGTTTTGTAGATGAGCAAATTTCGCTTGTTCAATTCCCTATGCCGAGAATAATACTCCCTGATGGCATAAAGATAAGCGTTGATGGTATTTTCCGCCATATTCCCCTGACGCAAATACAATTCAAAATCTTCGTTGTTCATGTTCTTTACATTATTAGTTAAACAAATTGTTATCACTAATAATGTAGAGAGTGGTTAGTGTTTTGAGTTCCTATTATGAGAAGTTTCTCGCTACAGGTGAGATGAAGTGTATTGACGAGGAGATACCATTTGAGATTCCTGCCACATGGGAGTGGGTGAGAGGAAAATCTGTTTTTCTTCCTATGGAATCCACAAAGCCCGCTAAGGATTTTGTCTATATCGATGTTGATGCGGTCAATAACAAAACTAATAGCATCGACAAGCCGAAGTTTATTTTGAAAACAAACGCCCCAAGTAGAGCAACAAGAAAACTTCATAAAAACGATATTTTGTTTTCTATGGTGCGCCCATACCTCAGAAATATAGCTCTTGTTCCAGAAGAATATGCTAATGCTATTGCAAGCACAGGATTTTATGTCATCACCTCCCTTAATGCTTTATTTCCTAAGTACATATTTCTTTTGATGCTTTCTTCGTATGTTGTTGACGGTCTAAATTCATTTATGAAAGGAGAGAATTCGCCTTCGATTAACAATTGTCATATCGAAGATTTTCTATATCCACTACCACCACTTACGGAGCAACACCGAATAGTTGCAAAGGTAGAGGAATTATTACCTTTCGTTGAAAATTATGCTTGTGCACAAAACAAGCTCAATAAACTTAATACAGAGATAAATGATAAGCTTAAAAAATCAATACTTCAAGAAGCCATCCAAGGAAGACTTGTGCCGCAAATAGCCGAGGAAGGTACGGTTCAAGAACTATTTGAGCAGATCAAGCAAGAAAAGGCAAGACTAGTGAAAGAAGGAAAGTTGAAGAAGTCTGTATTATCAGACAGTAATATCTTTCGTGGTGACGATAACAAGTACTGGGAGAAGTTAGGGAAAGAAATACATTGTATTGACGATGAAATTCCATTTGAGATACCTGCCTCATGGCAATGGGTACGCATCAAAGATATATTCCAAATAAACCCGAAAAATGTTGCTGAAGATAATTGTATCTCCGCCTTTATTCCGATGCAAAAAATATGCGCAACATATGGGTCAGAGTTTTATTATGACGAAGTCCAGTGGAAAACGATTAAAACGGGTTATACTCATTTTGCAGATGGCGATGTGGCATTTGCTAAGATAACACCATGTTTTCAGAATAGAAAGTCTGTAATATTTATAGGACTGCCAAATGGGATAGGAGCAGGGACTACAGAACTTAAAGTTATGCGGCCTTATGGAGAGACTATCAATCGTTGGTATTTACTCTATTTTCTTAAAAGCCCATATTTCATTGACGAGGCGCAATTCAAAGGCACTGCGAACCAACAACGAATTATAACGGGCTATTTAGAAAATAAGCTCTTTCCCTTACCTCCAAAATTTGAACAAGACAGAATTGTACAACGGATTAAGCAATTAGCAAGTATTATGAGCAGATAAATGGGCAAGCCGTTCAGATAGAGTGTGATTGTGACTTTCCCTATAGTTGGTCGCTTGTGAGATTATCCTCAATTTGTGCTCTCATTGATGGCGAAAAGAAAGAGGGACAGCAGTTGTGCCTTGATGCAAAATTTTTACGAGGCAAGAGTACCGGAGAATATCAGCAAAGAGGCAAATTTGTCCACAAAGGTGATAATATCATCCTTGTGGATGGGGAGAACTCCGGCGAGGTTTTCACAGTGCCTTGCGATGGCTATATGGGCAGTACATTCAAGCAACTCTGGGTTAGTTCTGCTATGCACTTGCCTTATGTGTTGAACTTTATCCTATTCTACAAGGAATTACTACGCAAATCAAAGCGAGGCGCAGCAATTCCACATCTTAACAAGGAGATATTTTATTCCCTCATTATAGGCATGCCTCCATATAGAGAGCAACAACGAATATCGGCACGGATAGACGAATTATCGCAATTGTTCAAATAGTTTCTCTATTTTGGAGACAATACGCTCTTGTACTGCAAGTGGCGGTATAGGTACTAATGCCGTCACCAATCTTTCTTTACCAATGTTGTAGAATGCTTGTCCAGACTTGTTTGTTATGGACTTCATAAAATCAATGGCCGAGGGCGAACTCATAAATGCAAGGAGATATTTGGAAAGTGACTCGCCACCACCTAAAGGTCGAATGATAAAGACGAATCCTCCTACAGTTGTGTGAGGCATATCCAATTCAACTATAGCCATCTTGCCTATATTTTCCAAACTCGTTACGGCCGGAGTAACTATATCGTTATGCTTTAATAATATATCCTCTTTTACTTTGGATTGAGGAATAAATATGTCATCTGGTTTCGTACATAGTTGAAATGGCTTGATATTGCCGCCACGAAGGACACGAATGCCACAATGTCCAGATTCCATTTCTTCCTTTTTGAAAGTCGCACCAGTACATACGGAACAAAAGTTCTTCAGTCTTGTCCATATCCAGTTTTTCGGAATCTCAAATGGAATTTCATTAGTTATATCAATAATTTCTGTTCCTATCTGCTCATAATACTTGTTATCGTCACCTTTGAAGATGACAGAATCTGTTAAGGCAGACTTCTTCACTTTGCCTTCTTTGACGAGCTTTTGCTTCTCTTGTTTGATTTGTTCATGCAATTCTTGGGCTGTACCTTCCTCTACAATCTGTGGAACAAGCTTGCCTTGTATAGCTTCTTGGAGAATGGACTTTTTAAGTATATTCTTTAATTCTACATTTAGATTATCAAGTTTCGTTTGAGCTGTTCCATATCTATCCACCATCGGTACAACTTCAGCAATCTTGTTGGCTATTCGACATTGTTCTTCGATTGGAGGTAACGGAAAAAGTTTGTTTTCTAAATATCCTGATGCTATTCGCTGCTGATTTGCCGTGCCTTTAAAAGTAGCTTCATCAATAAAGTACGGGCTTTCAAGGAAATATAAAGCAAAAAAACGATTTATAGTTTCCCCATATGGACGTAAAACTTTTAATTCCGTAGTTCCAGCCCCTATGCCATTCGGTAAATTAGAAAAAACGGCTGATTTTCTATTTTGAAAGCACGGCGTTATTTTGGCAAATGCTATATCTCCATCAGCAAACTGAGTGAAGCCAGATTTTATTTCTTTCCACCTCCTTTCATAGTAGCTGTATTCAGAACTATATACGGCACTAATAGCCTCCATTGGGATAAATGCTGCAAGCGTATCATCATTGGCTTCTATTTTGGGATTAAGTTGAAATATAGATGATATGCGACACCACTCCCACCCTTGTGGAATCTCAAACGGAATCTCCTCGTCAATGCATTTCACCTCACCTGTAGCGAGAAACTTCTCATAATAGGAATTGTCCTCACCGCGATAGATAATGGATTCGTTCTTGTCTTTTTTGATTTTCTTCTCTTTGAGCAACCGAGCCTTTTCCTCCCTAATCCGTTCAAGAAGTACTGATGCAGGTTCGTCATTCGGATCTTGCGGTACAAGTTTTCCCTGTATCGCCCATTGAAGTATGCTGTTTTTAAGTTGTTTTCCGTTCATTTATTTGCTGTATTGAAATGTGAAACGCTGTCTCACATATTTATCATTCGGGATATTCGTCAAGAATCTTGTCAAGTTGAGCCTGCAATTCTTCTCGCTTGGGGAGGTATAATTGGTATCTGGCAGCAAAAAGTTGATTCGTAACACCTTCGAGTGCATACTCCAACAGCAGCTCATCTTTCTTTGCGCCCAACACAATCCCGATAGGAGGATTATCATCATTCTGACATATCTCTGTCTTGAAATAGTTCAGGTAAAGATTCATCTGACCTATATCTCCATGCTTGATCTCACCCCGTTTTAAGTCTATCAGAACATAACATTTCAATATGCAATGATAGAACACCAAGTCCACCTTGAGTCGTCTGCTTCCAATGTGCATCACAAACTGGCGCCCCACGAAGGCAAACCCCCGTCCGAGTTCCAGTAAGAACTTTTCCATATTGGCCTTCAGAGCTGCTTCCAATTCACCTTCCTTGTACTGTTTCTTCTGCGGAAGACCAGCAAATTCAAGAACAAAAGGGTCTCGGAGTATATCCTGTGGCGTAAGTACCTGATGCCCCTCGTTTGCCAAAGCCAATACACCCTTCTTATCCGTACTCAAAGCAAGACGTTGAAACAATGCACTTTTTATTTGCCGTTTCAGTTCCCGTACTTTCCAGCCTTGACGTATGGATTCGGTGAAATAGAATTTCATTTCCAAAGGGTCATCACATTTCAATAACTCGAAATAATGACTCCAAGTCAATTTGTGAGACAGTGTCTCACGTTTTGGAAAAGCGAGGTAGAGTTTGCGCATATAGGTTAAATTCGATCGGCTGAACCCACGACCGCATCTTATTGTCAAGTCCTTTGATAGATTTACGAGAAGCTGTTTGCCGTATTCAGCCCGAGCCTGCCCTTTCTGCTCAAATTCAACAATGTATTGCCCTGTCTTCCAGTTTGCATCCAGAAGGTGCGCATTTACGGATGTTATGGCATCGGCCTTAGCCTCCGTCCATAAATTCGTAATATGGTTGACAAGTTCACTGTACGCCGGATCGTTATATTGCACTATCGTTGTCTCTGTACTCATCTTGTTTGAATTATGATTTTTTGAAACAGTCATGATTACTGAACAGTTTTATTATTCCATTTGAGGGCACTCAAATAATGATTAAAAATCCGAATATTTATTCTTTTGCTCTATGAAAAAATGATAAAGTTTTTTCCCTATCTTATCTTTTGTAAATGTCCTCTCATGTTCTATGGGTATGGTCGATAGTCTTATTTTTGACACACCTTTTTGGAAAAAATCAAATTGCTCTGGACATATTCTAAATTGCGCAGTTGAATTGATTGAGGTAACAGGAATAACAATATTTCCTGAAATAATACCTGTCGATTCAGAGTCTGTATTGATAAGATTTCCTTTCAATTCAAGAATTTCATTGTCAAAATTTTTGACAAGCATTGTTGATTCTTTCATGAAATTCAAGCGGTCTGATTCTACAATCGCAATAATGTAATATGTCGTATCTTGTCGAGCCACACTATATGTCACACTGCACCCTTCTGCAGCTAATGGTTTATAAGTATAACTCACTGTTTGTGCATAACTCAAATGTCCGATAGAGAACATAAGAAGTATAATAAGTACTTTAATTCTCATGATTTTCAATATTAATTCCCAAAATCTTTTGTATCTCAGCCAAGGTCTTGTCTATCTCATGGTCAAGAGCCGCCCGTTTTTTATAATAGTCAGCCAGCAGCTCGGCCGGAGGCAAAATTTCTTCATCTTCTTTCGGGAACTTGCATAAGTCGAAATTGCAGTCAGACGCAATTAAGTCTTCGACTGAATAGCAGCGGGCTTTCTCGTTCCCTTCCTCAATAATGATTTCCTTACGGTCATTCCACCATTCTTTGATAGGATTACAATGCTCCAAACGCATCGGTTTTGTTTTGGAGAAATGCTTGTATCCCTCCGGCATATCCAAACGATAAAACCAGGTTTCCTTAGTAAAGTAACCTACAGGTGAATCTTCTGCCTTTTCGTTATTGAAGAACAGAATGTTGGTCGCAATAGGGGTATATGGTGCGAAAATACTACCCGGCAATCGGATAATAGTATGCAGATTGAAGTCTCGCAGTAATTTTGTCTTGATGGCAATCTTGGTATTATCTGCCCCAAACAGAAATCCATCTGGGACAATGACCGCAGCACGACCGTTCTTCTTCAACCGGTACATAATAAGTACCATAAACAAGTCGGCAGTCTCGCTGCTTCGCATATCAGAAGGGAAATGAGACTTAACATCGGCTTTCTCGTTCCCACCATATGGAGGATTCATGAGTACGACGTCAAATTTATCCTCTTCCGTATAGTTGAGAACATCTTTAGTCAGTGAGTTGTCATGAAATACCAATGGCTTATCTATGCCGTGGAGTAAGAGATTAGTCACACACAGCATATAAGGGAATTGTTTCTTTTCTATACCAAATACGGATTGATTAAACTTCTCCCTGTCTTCAGCAGTAACCACACGCTTGTCAAGTTCTCCAAGCCAACTGGTAATAAAACCACCGGTCCCACAAGCGAAATCCGCCATCTTCTCCCCAATCTGCGGCTTGATTATTTCCGCCATAAATTCAGTTAAAGCTCTCGGCGTATAAAACTCGCCGGAAGATCCGGCGGACTGCATTTCCTTGAGTATGTTTTCGTAAATTTCACCGAAAGCATGACTTTCTTCATAGTCGGCAAGATTGAGATCATCAATTACATTCAGAACCTGTCGGAGTTGTACCCCATCTTTCATATATTGGTTGGCATCCTCAAAAACAGTTCTTACAATTGCTTGCCGGATAGGTGTGTCGGGAGTAATCTCTATCTTCTTGAGTTTATCAAATACCACATTGTTGACAAATGATAGCAGGTCATCTCCCGTCAGGGCATGCCCGCTTCCATCATCGTGAGCCCAATTACGCCAACGGCATTCTTCGGGAATAATAGATTTATAATCATCCTCCATTTCCCAGTCATTCTCTTTCTCGTCATAAACTTTAAGAAAGAGCATCCATGCCATCTGCTCTATGCGCTGTGCGTCACCATTGATACCGGCATCATTGCGCATTATATTGCGTATCCGTTTTACGAAATTCGACAAACTCATATTTTACTTTTCTTTTTATGCTACATTATATATCAGTTGAGTCAGATTGTTTACGGCATTAAGGTAACCTTGCTTGCCGCCAAACAGTCTGGCTATGTTTGCAGGGGAGCCAAATCTTCTGAACGGGTCGTTTTTCAAAACTGAAAGATTCTCCAGTTCAGAAATACCCTCGTCCATATATTTGTCAAGCAGAGCTTCAAGAACGAGTCTGGCTTGCTCTCCATATTTACTAAAGACATCTCGTTTCTTTACTTGCTCTGCTCGTTCTCGTCTTGTCAAGGTCTTCTTTCCGTATGCAATATGACAGATAAAGTCAAAGTCATCCACATCATCCATATTCCGGTCATGCTTCAGAACCGCAAGGTCAATACCGGCTTCTTTAAGCGTTTCCGCTATTTCGCTTTTCCTTTTTAGGGCATTCCACTTAGAGGTAAAGGTTTCTATTGTCGCATATGTGTCAATAATATTCTTCTTAGTATAATCTGTGATGCTTTCTGTACGAAGTAGTTTCCCGTTCGTATCGTAAACGGAAACTACTTTATTGATTACTTTTACTTCACAACCATTTTTATCCACAATTGGTTTTGGTCGTGGCACCGGTGTCGGGCACTCACAAGGATTTTTGCCACAGATGGGACATGCCGAAGGTGGAGTAGGTTTTAGACAGACACAAGGATTTTTGCCGCAAACAGGACATGGCTTCGGAGGATAATCCGGATCAATCTCTATCGGACCATCCCAATCCGGATCAGCAAAAAGGCGTGTCACATTGCGAAAGTCCATTACTACAAAATGTGTTTTCCCTTCTTTTTCACGAATGCGGGTGCCTCGTCCTATAATCTGCTTGAACTCTGTCATTGAGCCGATCTGTTGGTCGAGGACTATGAGTTTGACCATTTTGCAGTCAACACCAGTTGATAGTAATTTACTGGTCGTAGCTATTACCGGATATTTAGATGCAACAGAAATAAAATAATCTAGTTTCCCTTTGCCATATTCATCGCTGCCAGTAATGCGGACTACATAGTCGGGATTCTTTTTGCACATATCTGCATTGGCATTGACCAGTGCGATTCGCATTCTCTCCGCATGCGCTTCATCAGCACAAAATACAATGGTTTTTGCCATACGGTCTGTGCTTTTGAGATAGTTGGTTACTTCTTGTGCTACTTCCCGATGGCGATCTTCAATCACGATGTTATAATCATAGTCACTGTTGTTGTATATTCTATCCTCGATTTCATTGCCGTAAATATCCTTTTGACCTTTGATTGGCCGCCACTCATCCCCGATATTTGTTGTAATATTTATGACTTTAAATGGAGCAAGGAATCCATCTTCTATACCGTTTTTCAGACTATATGTGTAAACAGGTTCGCCAAAGTATCCAATACTTGATTGATATCGTGTCTCTTTGGGTGTTGCAGTCATGCCGATGTGTGTGGCAGAGGAAAAATAATCCAGTATAGTGCGCCAGTTGCTGTCATCTTTGGCACTTCCTCTATGACATTCGTCTATGATTACGAGATCAAAATAATTCGGATTAGGGAAAAGCTCCTGATAGTTTTTCGCATCATTTTGCCCAATAAGCTGTTGGTAAAGCGCAAAATACACTTGATGAGAAAGCAATTCTTTCAATTTATCCTTGTCTTTGGAATAATCTATTTTATGGATTACTTTTTCCAAAGGCTTGAAATCTTGTTCAATAGATTGATCTACCAATATATTGCGGTCGGCTAGATAAAGAACTTTTTTCTTTAATCCACTCTTAAGTAGTCTCCAGACTATTTGAAACGCAGTGTATGTCTTACCTGTACCGGTAGCCATCACAAGTAAAATACGGTTTTTCCCTTTTGCAATAGCGTTGATCGTACGATTTATAGCATTAAGTTGATAATATCTTGGAGGAAAAATATTTTGTCCACTGCACAATGGTTGGTTAATGGCAGCTTCCTCCTGTTCATTAAGCCCGTTTCCTTCGTTTATCTCTTTTTTATATCGCTCAATCAATTCTTCGCGTGTTGGAAATTCATCCATACCGAAAAATCGTTCCTTCCCGGTTAGAAAATCATGCTCTGCAAAACCTTCTCCATTGGAGCTGAACGCAAATTTGACATCAAGCATTTTTGCGTATTCCATTGCCTGTTGCAAACCATAGGAAACAGTATGCTTGGTATCTTTTGCTTCAATAATAGCAATTGGTGTAGCTTTATTCACATAAAGCACATAGTCAGCAAACTTTGGTTTTTCACGATGTACAATATTACCATGCAAGCTGATTTTACCATCGGTAAATTTCACTTGTTGTTCCATGAAAATACTATCTTTTGTCCATCCCTTGCTTGTGATGGCATCGTTGATATAGCGGAACTTTACATCTTCCTCTGATAATTCATGACTAATGCTCATGTTCATATAATATTTTATTATCGGAAGTTCACCTCATCAAAATTCGGAGTTTGATATTCGTTTATCTATATCATTGGCGTTCTTTCTCGTCAGTTATCAAATCTTTCAAATCTACTTGAAGTATCTTTGAAATCGCTAAAAGTGTTTCCAAATCCGGCTGGTACCTGTTGCAAGCGTAACTATTGATTGTACTGAAACTCTTGCCAACTTGTTTTGCAAGCCAAGTTTGTGATATACCCTTTTGCTCAAGAATATCTTTTATCCTGTTCAACTTCATACCACTCTGAATTTTGCTACAAAATTACGCTAAATTTTGCGATATTAGAGCGCTTTCGACGAACAAAATTGCTTTCATGCAAAAGAACACACTTCTTGACCAGAAAAATGGGTTGATAGCATGTGCTGTTTTCGCGGAAAAACTTATAAATCGCGGGAACTTTGTGGTATCAAATTACAATGAGTATTGAATGTATAATTTAATAATCAGAAAGATATAGAATGTTATTCGGTTCAAGTGTGGAGCCGATTTCGTTTATCAATCTGAAGGTTGTGGCGAACCCATAGCAAAATAAACGAAGATACAATACCCCACACCTGATAGATATGGGATAGGTACACAGAAGTGCACCTTGCCATATGCTAACAAGAAATGAGTGCTGTTCGTTGTCCTTTGCTATTGAAAATTGCCACATTTTCAGATTAGGACAAGTGCGAAAACACTTTCTGTATGTCTGCCGCTTGCGCGACAAGACAAAAATAGAAATTATTTTTCACATTGAACAACACTCATGTAAAAACAGCAGCAAATTACGCCAAAAAGTTCCTGAAAATCAATATTGACTTCGAACAATGTTATTTCAATTTGGGAAACTGCGCGCTGCACGATCCCTCCGCATGAAACCGGAGGAATCATCGTCCGACGCATCCGCACGGACATCCGCCCTTTCAGCGAACGAAAAACGGAATCCCGCAGGATTCCGTTTTCCAGTCGTTCGGGCAGGATCACTCCTCCCCCATCACCTCGCGTCGATAGCGTTTCAGCGCCTCGCCCAGCACGCGGATCGCACGCTGCAAATCCTGCTGGCAAAGCACATAGGCGATGCGCACCTCGTTGCGACCGCACGTCGGGTCGGAGTAGAACCCCGAGGCGGGAGCCAGCATCACCGTCTCGCCCTCGTAATCGAATTCGCCGAGGCACCACGCGCAGAAACGGTCGCTGTCGTCGATCGGCAGCCGCGCCACGGTGTAGAATGCACCCATGGGGATCGGCGAATAGACGCCCGGCAGGCGATTCAGACCGTCGATCAGACACTTGCGGCGGGCGATATACTCGTCGTACACCTCCGTATGGTACTCGCGCGGCGCATCGATCGACGCCTCGGCGACGATCTGCCCCACGAGCGGCGGCGACAGCCGCGCCTGGCAGAACTTCATCACGGCGTCGTGCAGCGCACGGTTCTTGGTGATAAGCGCCCCGATGCGGATGCCGCACTCCGAGTAGCGTTTCGACACCGAGTCGATCAGCACCACGTTCTGCTCGATCCCCTCCAGATGGCAGGCCGAGATATAGGGCGACCCCGTATAGATGAATTCGCGGTAGACTTCGTCCGAAAAGAGAAAAAGGTCGTAGCGCTTCACCAGATCGCGGATCTGCATCATCTCGCGGCGCGTATAGAGGTACCCCGTCGGGTTGTTGGGGTTACAGATCAGGATGCCGCGCGTGCGGTCGTTGATAAGCTCCTCGAACTTCTCGACCGACGGCAGCGCGAAGCCGTCCTCGATCGAGGCGGTGATCGGCCGGATCACGGCGCCGGCCGATACGGCGAAAGCCATGTAGTTGGCGTAGGCCGGTTCGGGTACGATGATCTCGTCGCCCGGATTGAGGCACGACATGAAGGCGAAAAGCACCGCTTCGGAGCCTCCCGTCGTGACGATGATGTCGTCGGCCGTCAGGCGGATCTGGTACTGGGCGTAATACTCGACCAGCTTTTCGCGCAGCGACCGGTAGCCGTCGCTGGGGCTGTATTCCAGCACGGTGCGGTCTACCTGCTTCAAGGCGTCCAGCCCCACCTGCGGCGTGGGCAGATCGGGCTGGCCGATGTTGAGATGATAGACCTTCACGCCGCGGGCCTTGGCGGCCTCGGCCAGCGGAAAGAGTTTTCGAATCGGCGACTCGGGCATTTCACAGGCCCGAAGGGAAATTTGCGGCATAGCGAGCGGTTTTCGTCTGTGACATCCTCAACGGATCGGATGTGCGGCAAAGATAGCGTTTTTTTCAGCGGATCGGTCGTTTCGCCCGTTCAGTCTTCGATCGTGCGCGACGGGCGGAAGCGCACGGCACGGCGCGCCGGGATCCGCACGGGTGCGCCGGTGCGGGGATTGCGTCCCATACGCTCGGGGTAACGGACGGTCGAAAACGTCCCCAGCCCCGTCAGCAGAATCTTCTCATCGCCGCGCAACGCCTCGACGGCGACCTTGACGAACGCATTGAGCGCCTTCACGGCATCGATCTTCGAAAGCCGCGCCTCACGGGCCACGGCCTCCGCCAATTGAGATTTGTTCATAACAGAGAGGGTATAAAGGTTACAACATTCTTCGTCTCGAAATCCTAACCGTATCCGACAAAGTTAATAAAAATTTCCCGAACATCCGTTTCGACCTTTTTCCCCGCCGGCAAAGGGAGACCGCGACCGCACGGGCGACGCACGGCAGGAACACGGACAACGGGCAAGCAGCCGGTCGGAACCGCGGCCGCAAACGGCCGTTCAGGAAGGCCGTGCGCCGACCGCCGCACGCCGGAAGGGCGCGGGGCGAAATCCCGGCCGGAATTTGGTAAAATGGAAATAAGGTGCTACTTTTGTCGCCGGAAAGATGGCAGAGCGGTCGATTGCGGCGGTCTTGAAAACCGTTGAACCGAGAGGTTCCGGGGGTTCGAATCCCTCTCTTTCCGCAAACCAAAATCCATGGTGAAGGCAGAGGACGTGTCCTCTGCCTTTTTCGTTCGAAGCGTCACCGACTTCACAACAGACCGGTGCAGGACCGCCCGCGGCAGCGCAGGGAAAGACGAGCGAAGCGACGTCAACTCCGAAAACACCTCCCCGACAAAAATCCTCCGATATAATTCCGACCATTAGCAGGGATATCTGCGCACTCGCTCACGTTCCGCGCACCCTCACCGTATCCCTCCCCGAAAGGCGGATTCGCTCATGACAGGGGTTGCGAAGCGAAACACGTCGATCCCGAAAACGGCGCCCCCTCATCCTGAGGAAAATCCCGAAGCGACGTTACAGAAGCCAAGAGAACAAAAAATCAGATAAAGATCAATGAAATTTAATTTTCAACTATTTACAGATGATACAAGCACTATTGAGTAACAATCCCAATGTCCGACATTTCGTCGCCCCCCCCTCAGCTTGTTTTCGCAAAACAGTACAAAAAAGAGATTGCAGATTTTGCAACCTCTTGATTTTATGAGCTGTTGACGAGGCTTGAACTCGTGACCTCTTCCTTACCAAGGAAGTGCTCTACCACTGAGCTACAACAGCGATCGCCTTAAAAAGCGTTGCAAAAATAAGCAACAATTTCGAATTGGCAAAAAAAATCGCGGCTTTTCACGATTTATTTATATCTTTCGTTAGATTTGCGGAACGGAACCGCACAACTATCAACCCGCAACAATGAAAAAGATACTTATTATCGGCGCCGGAGGTCAGATCGGATCGGAACTGACGACCTACCTGCGCGGTATTTACGGCTCGCGCAACGTCGTGGCCACCGACGTACGTGAATGCAAGGCGCTGGGAGCCGACGGCCCGTTCGAAGTGCTCGACGCACTCAACGCCACGTCGGTAGCCTCGGTCGTCGCCCGACACGAGATCGACACGATCTTCAACCTCGTGGCCCTGCTGTCGGCCGTCGGCGAGCGCAACCCCCAAATGGCGTGGCACGTCAACATCGGCGCCTTGATGAACTCGCTCGAGGTGGCGCGCCAGCACCATTGCGCGCTCTTCACCCCCAGCTCGATCGGGGCGTTCGGCCCCTCGTCGCCCAAAGTCCGCACGCCGCAGGACACGGTCATGCAGCCCACGACGATCTACGGCATCTGCAAGGTGACGGGAGAGATGCTGGGCAACTACTACCACCACAAATACGGCGTCGATACCCGTTCGATCCGTTTTCCGGGCATCATTTCGAACGTCACGCTGCCGGGCGGCGGTACGACCGACTATGCCGTGGAGATCTACTACGAAGCGATTCGAAGCGGCCGTTACACCTGCGCCGTGCCCCACGACGTCTACATGGACATGATCTACATGCCCGACGTGCTGCGCGCCTGCGTGGAACTGATGGAGGCCGACCCCGCGCGGCTGCGCCACCGCAACAGTTTCAACATCGCCTCGATGAGCTTCACGCCCGACATCATCGCCGCCGAGATCCGCAAGCGCATCCCCTCGTTCACGATGGACTTCAACATCGATCCCGTCAAGGAGGAGATCGCCCGCAGCTGGCCCGACTCGCTCGACGACACCTGCGCCCGCGAGGAGTGGGGCTGGCGTCCCGAATGGGATCTTTCGCGGATGACCGACGACATGCTCGCCGCGATCCGCAGCCGGACGGCGCATCCCCGCCACGCCTGACATACGACCCTCGCCGTCAGAGACGACGGAGACGACAAGTCCTCGACGGGAACTTTTCGATAAGCCGAGCGCAAAGCCGCACTTGTGCAAGCTGCGCCGAGACGAGAAAAGGAACATGAATGTGAACGATTTTCCGGCCGTTCCCGTTTTTCGGAATCGCCGTTTACTAAATTTTTTATATATTTGTAAGACTTTAAAACCACTAATCCCATTCGGACCATGACGCAATCCAATGTAAGGGCCGCATTCGAGCGGCATTTCAATACCCACGGAACACTCTACGCCTCGGCGGGACGCATCAACCTGATCGGCGAACACACCGACTACAACGGCGGCTTCGTCTTCCCGGGTGCCGTCGACTGCGGCATCACGGCGATGATCCGCCCCAACGGCACCGACCGCGTGCGCGCCTACGCCGTCGATCTGGACTCCTATGCGGAGTTCGGCTTGCGCGAGGAGGACAAACCCGCCGAGTCGTGGGCCCGCTACATCTTCGGCGTCTGCCGCGAAATCCAGAAGCGCGGCGGCCGCATCGGCGGCTTCGACACCGCCTTTTCGGGCGACGTACCGCTGGGAGCGGGCATGTCGTCGTCGGCAGCGTTGGAGTCGACCTTCGCCTTTGCGCTCAACGACCTCTATGCGCTGGGGATCGACAAGTTCGAACTGGCACGCATCGGTCAGTCGACCGAGCACAACTACTGCGGCGTGAAGTGCGGCATCATGGACCAGTTCGCCTCGGTCTTCGGCAAGAAGGGTTGTCTGATGCGGCTCGACTGCCGTTCGATGGAGTTCGAATACTTCCCCTTCGATCCCGTCGGTTACAAGCTCGTGCTGCTCGATACGGTCGTCAAGCACGAACTGGTCGGCTCGCCCTACAACCGCCGGCGCGAGTCATGCGAGCGCGTGGCGAAGATGCTGGGACAGGAGTTTCTGCGCGGCGCCACGATGGAGCGGCTCGATGCGATCCGCGATGAGATCTCCGACGAAGACTACCGCCGTGCACGCTTCGTGATCGGCGAGGAACGGCGTGTGCTCGACGTCTGCGACGCCTTGCAGCGTGGCGACTACGCCACCGTCGGAGAGCGGATGTACGCCACGCACGAGGGGTTGTCGAAGGACTACGAAGTATCGTGCGAGGAGCTCGACTTCCTGGTCGACGTGGCCCGCGAATGCGGCGTCACGGGGGCACGCATGATGGGCGGCGGCTTCGGCGGCTGCACGATCAACCTCGTGAAGGACGACCTCTTCGCCGATTTCATCGCCACGGCCAAACGCAAATTCACCGAGCGGTTCGGCCACGAACCCAAAGTCTATCCCGTCGTCATCTCGGACGGCGCACATAAAATCGACTGATTCAAACCATCCCGTTACATGAGAAAAACGATCTTCCTTTTCGCTCTGCTCGCCGGCACGCTGTCGCTGCAAGCCCAGAACTACCCCTTGCGCGCCCGCCTGAGCGACCCGAATTCCTTCTCTGTCATCGTCATTCCCGACCCGCAGAGCTACACCAAGTTCGCCGCCAACCAGCCGTTGTTCGAGTTGCAGACGGCATGGATCGCCCGCGAGATCGACTCGCTGCGCATCCTCACGGCGCTCTGCACGGGCGATCTGGTCGAACAGAACGAAACAGCCATCCCGCTGGCCTTCCGCAAGACCGACCAGACCAGCGCCGAGCAGTGGCGGGCCGCGTCGCGCGCTTTCGAGCGGCTCGACAACAAGCTGCCCTACGTCGTCTGCACGGGCAACCACGACTACGGATACACTAAGTCGGAGAACCGCCTGTCGCGCTTCCCCGACTACTTCCCGATGACGCGCAACGAGTGTTGGCGTCACAAAATCGTATCGGTATGCAACAACGCGCACGGAATCCCCACGTTGGAGAACGCCGCCTACGAGTTCCACACCGACACGTGGGGCGATCTGCTGGTCGTATCGCTCGAATTCGCACCGCGCGACGAAGCGATCGAATGGGCGCGCAAACTGGTTGCGGAACCCAGGTACGCGAACACGCGGGTGATCCTGCTGACCCACTCGTTCATCGCATGGAAGGGCAACCGCAAGAAAACGGAGCCCTACGAACTGACCGACGCCAACTACCAGCAGGCGATCTGGGACAAGCTCGTCTATCCGTCGTCGAACATCCGGCTGGTCATCTGCGGCCACGAATGCCACCCCACGACGGACTACTTCGAGACGGTCGGTTTCCGCACGGACAAGAACGCCGCCGGCAAATCGGTCGCGCAGATGATGTTCAACGCCCAGACGGCCGACGGACAGTGGCACGGCAACGGCGGCGACTGCTGGCTGCGCATCCTGGAATTCCTGCCCGACGGACGGACCGTATCGGTGCGGACCTTCTCGCCGATGTTCGCCCTTTCGCCCGTCACCTGCGACAAGGCGTGGCGCACGGCCGACTACGACCAATTCACCTTCGACATGGAATAACCGATCGGCTGAAACGAACATCTGTCGCACAACAACTTATCCTCGGATTATGGCAAAAGAGACTGTACTGATTTCGGGCGGTGCCGGATACATCGGCTCGCATACCGCCGTGGAACTGATCGCCGCCGGATACGACGCGGTCATCATCGACAACCTCTCCAACTCGGAGGCGGAGGCCGTCGAGGGTGTGCGGCGCATCACGGGTGTCGATGTTCCCTTCGAGCAGGTCGACACCTGCGACGAAGCGGCGCTGCGACGCGTCTTCGAAAAATACGATTTCGGCTCCGTCATCCATTTCGCCGCCTACAAGGCTGTCGGCGAGTCGGTCGCCGAACCGCTCAAATATTACCGCAACAACCTCGCGTCGTTCATGAACGTCTGCGCGCTGATGAAGGAGTTCGGCCGGCCAAACATCCTCTTCTCGTCGTCGGCGACGGTCTACGGCGAGCCCGACACATTGCCCGTCACGGAGCAGACGCCCCGCAAACCCGCCACCTCGCCCTACGGCAACACGAAGCAGATGGCCGAAGACATCCTGCACGACTGCTGCGCGGCCTACGAGGGCCTGCACGGCATCGCGCTGCGCTACTTCAACCCCATCGGCGCCCACCCCTCGGCGCTCATCGGCGAACTGCCGCGCGGCGTGCCGCAGAATCTGGTGCCCTACATCACCCAGACGGCCGCCGGACTGCGCGAATGCCTTTCGATCTTCGGCGACGACTACGACACGCCCGACGGCACCTGCCTGCGTGACTACATCGACGTCGTCGACCTGGCCAAAGCCCACGTAGCCGCGGTCGACCGCATGACGCAGCGGCGGATGAAGGAGGCCTACGAGATTTTCAATATCGGCACGGGCACGCCTGTCTCGGTCCTGGAACTGGTGAAGGGCTTCGAACGGGCGAACGGGCTGACGCTCAACTACAAGATCGTCGGGCGACGGGCCGGCGACGTGAAGGCGGTCTGGGCCGACACGCAGCGCGCCAACAAAGAACTGGGCTGGAAGGCCGAACGGCCTCTCGAAGAGACGCTCCGCTCGGCCTGGGCCTGGGAAAAACACGTGCGCGGAATCGAATAATGCGGCAGGAGATGCGCTGGGAGAGGCATTTCGTTCCCTTCACGGGCAAACTGTCCCTGCTGATCCTGCTCGGACTCTTCATCGGGCTGGTCGGCGGCTGGCAGATCGTCGACGGCATGATCGACTACAACCGCATCGACCCGCGGGAACCCTTTTCCGCACGACTCGTTCGGAAGGAGTGCGTGCGCGAAGCGCCGTTTCCCGTACATCGGTTCCATGTATGCCGCTGTTCCGACGGCCGATTCTTCGACTACCGCGTTTACAAGGCTGAATTCGAGAGCTACGAGACGGGCGACACGCTGCGTCTGTTCCTCACGCGGAACGGCTCGAAGATCATTTCCGAATACAACGTCCGGGAAATGGCGATCCGCACCGTAGGCGGCATAGACATCGATCTCTACCTGCTGCCCGCCGCGGCATTTCTGCTGGCCGCCCTTGTGTCGATATGGCTGCTTTACCGCTGCAAACGTTACATGAATGAATTAGGATAAACTCGAAAACCAGATATCGATTTATGAAACCTACACTTTTCGTACTGGCCGCAGGCATGGGCTCGCGCTACGGCGGTCTCAAACAGCTGGACGGTCTCGGCCCCAACGGCGAGACGATCATGGATTACTCGATCTTCGACGCCATCCGCGGCGGCTTCGGCAAGGTTGTCTTCGTCATCCGCAAGGATTTCGAAGCGGATTTTCGCACGAAGATCCTCTCCAAATACGAAAACCACATCCCCGTCGAGGTGGTCTTCCAGTCGGTCGACGACCTGCCCGAGGGCTTCGTCCGCCCCGAAGGGCGCACCAAGCCATGGGGTACGAACCACGCCGTGCTGATGGGCAAGGCGGTCATCCGCGAACCGTTCGCCGTCATCAACGCCGACGACTTCTACGGCCGCGACGGCTTCCGCGTACTGGGTCAGTGGCTGTCGAAAGCCGACGGACAGAACCGCTACTGCATGGTGGGCTACCGCGTGGGCAACACCCTATCGGAGAGCGGCACCGTGGCGCGCGGCATCTGCCGAACCGATGCGAACAATTACCTGACGGGTGTGGTCGAACGGACGGACATCGCCCGCGTCGACGGCCGCATCACCTTCACGGGCGACGACGGACAGCCGACCACCACCGACGACAATACCCCCGTCTCGATGAACATGTGGGGCTTCACGCCCGACTACTTCCGCTACTCGGAGGAGTATTTCAAGGAGTTCCTGCGCGCCAACATCGACAACCCCAAAGCCGAGTATTACATCCCGCTGATGGTCAACAAACTCATCACCGAAGGCACGGCGACGGTCGAGGTGCTTGACACCACGGCCAAGTGGTTCGGCGTGACCTACGCCGCCGACCGTCAGGGCGTGGTCGACAAAATCCGTGCGCTCGTCGACGCGGGCGAATACCCCGCCAAACTCTTTTAGGGCGATGACCGTCTCGAAAATCAGCACCGAACCCCACGCGCAGGGCGAGATCGAGGTCTTCCGCCTCGCGAACGCCGCGGGGGCTTACGTCGACGTGTGCAACATCGGCGCTGGCATCACGGCCGTCGTCGTTCCCGACCGTGAAGGGCGCATGGCCGACGTGGCGCTGGGGTACCGCGCCTACGCCGATTACGTCGGCGACGGCGCCTGCTTCGGCAAGACGCCCGGCCGTTTCGCCAACCGGATCGCCGGAGGGCGCTTCACGCTCGACGGCAAGGAGTACCGGCTGACCGTCAACAACCGCCCCAACCACCTGCACGGCGGCCCGACGGGATTCGCCAACCGCCTGTGGCAGGGTGAAACGACCGGCGACGGCGTGGTCTTCACCCGCACCAGCCCCGACGGCGAGGAGGGCTACCCGGGTACGCTCACGGCGCGCATCGCCTATGCGTGGGACGACGACTGCTGCCTGACCGTCCTACTCGAAGCCGCGTGCGACGCCCCCACGATCGTCAACCTGACGAACCACTCCTACTGGAACCTCGCGGGCGAGAACGCAGGATCGGTGCTCGGCCACGAACTGCGGCTCCGCGCCTCACGCTGGCTGCCGACCGACGAAACGCTGATTCCCACAGGCGAACTCGCCGGCGTCGCCGGCACGCCGATGGACTTCCGCACGTCCAAACCGCTCGGCCGCGACATTCGCGCCGATTTCCCCGCATTGCGCTACGGCAAAGGCTACGACAACTGCTGGGCCGTCGACGACTGGCGCGCGGACGAGGAGATGACCGTGGCCGAACTGTACGATCCGAAATCGGGTCGGCGGCTCAGCGTCCGCTCCACACAGCCGGGCGTGCAGGTCTACACGGGCAACTGGCTCGCCGGCTCGCCGCTCTCGAAGAGCGGCCGGCCCTACGCGGACTACGACGGCGTGGCGATCGAGTGCCAGGGTTTCCCCGACGCACCGAACCGCCCCGATTTCCCTTCGGCCGAACTGCGCCCCGGCGAAGCGTACCGCCGGACGATCCGCTTCCGTTTCTACGTCCGTTAACGACGCACCTCATTCCGACGGCCGCAGGCGCACAGCTTGCGGCCGTCGGCTTTTTTTCCTATTTTTGCACGCAAAATTCCGCACTGCCGATGTTGATTCTGTTCGCTGTCCTCTTCGGCGGCATCCTCACAGGCCGCTTGCTGCGCCGCCGACCGCTCCGTGCGCTCGGCAGCGTCATCACGTTCATCATCTGGCTGCTGCTCTTCATGCTGGGAACGGAAGTGGGCGGCAATGAAGAGGTCATGCGGTCGCTGGCCACGCTCGGCGTGCAGGCGCTCGTTCTCTGCACGGGAGCGCTGGCGGGAAGCATCGCCTGCGCCTGGCTGCTGTGGCGGTCGATCGGCGGCAGACGCACCGACACGACCGACTCCGCCGCACCCGCTCCGCCGGCCTTCGCCGCACTGCGCGGCAGTCTGGTGATCGTCGCCTTCTTCGCAGCCGGAGCGATTTTCGGCGTCGCGGGATGGATTCCGGCTACCGCAGCCTCCTCGCCCGTAAGCACCTACATGCTCTACGGGCTGATGTTCTCGGTCGGCGTGTCGCTGGGACACGACGCCACGCTCGTCGAGCGTATCCGCTCGCTCGACCGCCGCATGGCGCTGCTGCCCCTCTGCACCGTCGTCGGAACGCTGGCCGGAGCGGCGCTCGCATCGCCGCTGCTGCACACCGTACCGCCGGCCGATGCCATGGCCGTCGGCGCGGGATTCGGCTACTATTCGCTGTCGAGCATCTTCATCTCCGAACTGCGCAGCGTCGAACTGGGAACGGTCGCTCTGCTCTGCAACGTCCTGCGCGAACTCTTCACGCTGCTGGCCGCACCGTGGGTAGCGGGCCGTTTCGGGCCGCTGGCCGCGATTTCGTCGGGCGGCGCCACGACCTTCGACACCACCCTCCCGATCCTCACCCGCGTCGCAGGGCCGCAGTATGCCGTCGTAGCGATCTTCCACGGCTGCGTCACCGATTTCAGCGTTCCCTTCCTGGTCACGTTCTTCTGTTCGATCTGAAAAAACGGGACGCACCGACCGATGCGTCCCGTCTCAAAAAATCCCGCTTCGCCCCTATTGCAGCACGGGCGACTCGAAGCCCAGCTTCCGCAAACCGTTCTGTACGTCGGGGTGGCTCATGAAGAGCCGCCACAACAACTCCGAACGGTGGTTCTCGATCATCACCGCGATCGGCCCCTGATCGATGGCCAGATACTTCTGCGGATACCAGTCGTCGGTCTGGCTGAACGCATCGTAGAAGCCGTAAGGCCCCCATACTTTCTCGTGAAGCGGCCCGTAGAGGTAACGCATCACATCCATCGACTCCTCGGGCGTATAGACGATCGACGAAAGCGCCGCTGTGGGGGCGATCACGCCGCGATCCTCGCGCTCGACGGGAGCGTGCGCCGCATACCCCGCCGTCGAATAACTGGCCGTCAGCCCCCAGCAATCCTTGCCGTAACCCTTGTAGTGCCGGGGATTGCGGATGCAGTAGGCACGGTTGATGAGCGAATAGTTGCGCATCTCGCCGAAATAGTCCTCGCAGTAGTCGTCTCTCAGCCCGCGCGGATCCAGCCCGAGGAAGGAGTAGTGCGCCCAGAAGAGCGGACCGGCCTCGACGCCCTGATACCGCAGGCGGAGGCGGTAACCCTCGACCTCGTGCTCGTCGACGATCGCCCCGTTCTCGGCCCACCCCTCGGTATAGACCTCGCGGTCGATCGGATAGGTCGGCGAAGCGGCCGCCAGAATATACATCACCAGACACTCGTTGAACCCGTGTACGGCGAAATTCATCTCCCACCCGTATTCGGGACTCCAATGCCAGTAGAGGACGTTCTGCCCGTTGCGATACCACGACCACTCGACGCCGCGCCACAACGTATCGATACGCTGTGCGAGCGCCTGCTCGCGCTCGTTGCCCTGCGCGAAATACTGATGCGCGGCCAGCAGCCCCTGCACCAGAAAGGCCGTCTCCACCAGATCGCCTCCGTTGTCCTTCTTGCCGAAGGGTTTCACGCAGCCCGTCCGGCCCTCGATCCAATGAGGCCAGGCGCCGTGGAAGCGGTCGGCACGTTCGAGGAACGAGACGATGCGTTCGAAGCGTTCGATCCCCTGTTCACGGGTGACGTAGCCGCGCTCCATACCGGCGATAAGCGCCAGAATACCGAAGCCGCTGCCGCCCGTCGTCACGACCGTCTCGTCGTTTTCGGGATAGATGCCGTCCATGTTGATCCGTTCGCACGCAAGGCCGCTGTTGGGCTCGGCGCCCGACCAGAAATAATCGAACGTACGCCGCTCGACGCTGTCCAGCAACGCCTCGTCCGAAAGCGTCGCTGCGGGACGCTGCGCGCAGCCCGCGACGACGCCCGCCAGAGCGAGCGCCGCCATGGCCGCCGTAATCCGTTTGATCGTCTTCATGCCGCGAAGGTTATTTCAGGGTGAAACTTGCCTGCTTCACCGCGTCGCTCGCGCCGCCGATCATCACGTCGAACTCGCCCGGCTCTGCCACGTACCGCAGGTCGAAATCGTAATATTTGAGCAGCGAGACGTCGATCGTAAAACTTACGTCGCGGCTCTCGCCCGCTTTGAGCGCCACGCGCTGGAAGCCTTTGAGCTCCTGCACGGGACGGGTCGACGAACCCACCCTGTCGCGGATGTAGAGCTGCACGACCTCCACGCCGTCGCGCCGGCCGCTGTTCGTCAGGCGCACGGTGGCCTCGATCGACCCGTCGGCGGTCATCTCCGACGCCGAAAGGCGCACGTCGCCGTAGTCGAAGGTCGTATACGACAGACCGTAGCCGAAGGGATAGAGCGGCGTGTTGGGCACGTCGAGATAGTTGCTGCGGAACTTCTCGAACTTGTCGCCCAGCAGCGGACGTCCCGTATTCTTATGGTTGTAGAAGAGCGGTATCTGCCCCACGCTGCGCGGGAAGGTCGCGGGAAGTTTGCCCGACGGGTTGACGTCGCCGAAGAGTACGTCGCCGATCGCCTCGGCCGCCTGCGTGCCGCCGAACCATACATTGAGCATCGCAGGCACGTGCTCGGCCTCCCATTCGAGCGTCAGCGGGCGCCCCGTGAAGAGTACCAGCACGACGGGTTTGCCCGTCGCCACGAGCGCTTTCAACAACTCCTGCTGCACGTCGGGAATGCCGATCTGCGACCGGCTGCTGCTCTCGCCGCTCATCTCCGAAGCTTCGCCCAGCGCGGCGACCACCACATCGGCCTCGGCCGCCGCGGCGAGCGCCTCGTCGAGCAACTGCTTGTCGGTGCGGCCGTCGCGCGGAATATCGCGCCCGAACATCGTGGCATAGCGCTCCTGCTCCTCGTCGCGGATCACGTTGCTGCCCTTGGCATAGAGGATCTTCACCCCTTCGCCGGCCACCTGCTGCAACCCTTCGACGAGCGTCAGCGGCTTCGTCAGATCGGTAGCGACGCTCCACGTGCCGGGCATGTTCGCGCGCGAAGCGGCCAGCGGGCCGACCACGGCGATCGTTCCCTCGCGCCGGAGCGGCAGCACGTCGCCTTCGTTTTTCAGCAACACGAAGCTCTCGCCCGCGATACGGCGCGCCTCGGCGCGGTGTGCGGGCGTATAGATCTGCGTGGCGGCGCGCTGCGGATCGCAGTAACGGTAGGGATCGTCGAAAAGTCCCAGCTTGAATTTCGCTTCGAGCACCAGGCGGCACGCGCGGTCGATATCGGACAGCGGGATACGCCCCTCTTCGAGCGACTGCTGCAAGGTTCCCAGATAACCCTCGCTCACCATGTCCATGTCGACACCCGCCTCGACGGCGCGCGCCGACACCTCTTTCAGATCGCCCAGACCGTGCGCGATCATCTCGTAGATGCCCGTGTAGTCCGTGACGACGAAGCCCTCGAAGCCCCACTGCTCGCGCAGCACGGTGGTCATCAGCCAGCGGTTGGCCGTGGCGGGAATCCCGTCGACCTCGTTGAACGACGCCATGACGCTGCCCACGCCTGCCTCGACGGCCGCCTTGTAGGGCGGGAAATATTCGTTGTACATGCGCTGGCGGCTCATGTCGGTCGTATTGTAGTCGCGTCCCGCTTCGGCAGCACCGTAGAGAGCATAGTGCTTCACGCATCCCATGATCTCGTCGGTGGCAAAATGCATCGGATCACGCCCCTGATAGCCGTAGACGAACGACCGCGCCACAGCGCTGCCGAGGAAGGGATCTTCGCCGATGCCCTCCGACGCACGTCCCCAGCGGGGATCGCGCGCAATGTCGACCATCGGGGAGAAAGTCCAGCAGATACCGGCGGCACTCGCCTCGACGGCCGAAATACGGGCCGCACGCTCGACGGCCTCCATGTCCCACGTGGCCGTCAGGCCGAGCGGAATAGGAAAGGTCGTCTCATAACCGTGGATCACATCCATGCCGAAGATCAGCGGAATCCCCAGACGGCTCTCCTCGACGGCGATGCGCTGCACGTCGCGGATCTTCTCCACCCCCTTGATATTGAACAGACCGCCCACCTCGCCGCGGCGGATCTTCTCGGCGATGTCGCTGCTCTTGGCCTGACCCGTGGTGATGTCGCCCGCACTGGGCAGGTTGAGCTGGCCGATCTTCTCTTCGAGGGTCATGCGGCGCATCAGCGCGTCGACATACTGCTCCATCGTAGCGCCCGCAGGCTTCTCGACGGCGACGGCCGCGCCGCAGAGCACGATGCCCAGCAGAGTAATGAGTGTTTTTTTCATATCGTAATCTCTGTTTTTTATGGTATAATATTTCGCTTCCCGAAAAACGGAGTTTCACGGTCGCGGATCACTTGTGGCGGCACGCGTCAACTGCCCGCCTCGACCGTAAATCCGAGTTCGGCGAGTCCCCTCTGCACATCCTTATCGGACATGAACAGGTTCCACGGCAATCCCGTGCGGTAGTTTTCGATCATCACCACGATCGGGCCCTGATCGATGGCAATGTGCATTCCCCGGTCGAACCAGCCGGTCGTGAGATCGAAGGCGTCGATAAACCCGTAGTCGCTCCACAACTTGTCGCCCAGTTTATAGTAGAAGAAGCGCAGTGCGGCCATCGACTCGTCGGGCGTGTAGGGCATCGACGACAAGGCTGCCGTGGGGGCGATGACTCCCCGGTCGTTCGTCGGCGACGAGGCGGTGTAGCCGTCGGGAATATCGCTGGCCGTCAGTCCCCAGCAGTCGGCGCCGTAACCGGCATACCCCTTGGGGTTGTCTACGCAATACGCGTAGTTGATCCGGGTATGGTTGCACACCTGCTCCCAATAGTCGGCATAGGCATCGGAGAGTCCCCGGGGATTCAGCCCCAGGAAGGAATAGTGGGCCCAGAAAAGAGGGCCGCCGTAATCCTCGCCCAGCGGCAGCACGGTATCGTAGAACGACTTGCCGTTACGCATCGCACCACCGCGCGCCCAGCCTTCGGCATACACCTCGCGGCCGATGGGATGCGTCGGCGACGAGGCGGCCAGCACGTAGACGATCAAGGCCTCGTTCCACCCCTGTATCGGCATGTTCATCGCCCAGCCCTTGTCGGGACTCCAATGCCAGTAGAGCACCTTCTCCGTCCCCTCCTTGGTGAAGAAATCCCACTCGACGGCCTCCCACAAGGCGGTGATGTCGGCGCGCAGCTTGCTCTCTGCCGCATCGGCGCCGTCGAAGTAGGCGCGCGCCGTCAGCAACCCCTGGAACAACAGCCCGGTCTCCACCAGATCGGCACCGTTGTCATCGGCCGAGAAGGGAAGCGTCTGCCCCGTCTGGCCGTCGATCCAGTGCGAGAAGGCGCCGTGATAGGGGGTCGCCCGCTCCGCAAGGAAGGTCACGATCCGCTGCACCCGCTGGCACGCCTCGCTGCGGGTCACGAAACCGCGCTCGGCAGCCACCGTCATGGCCATCACGCCGAAGCCCGTCCCGCCGGTAGTGACCGTCGCGCCCGACGAGGTGCGCTCGCGCGCCATGCCGCTCGTCGGTTCGGCACCCTCCCAGAAATAGCGGAAGGTCTGCTGCTGCACCTTGGTGAGCAGCTCCTCGTCGGAAATCTGCGGGAATTTGTCGCTCGTGTCCAGCCCCGTCCGGATCCGGATCACCTTGCCGGTCAGGATCGCCTCCCCGGCAGCCGATTTCAGGCCGCTGTCGACGATCAACCGGTAGGAAGCATACGCGTTCAACCCGGCGGAGGGTTTGAGCGTGACGCGCTTCGCGCCGTCGTAAACGTCGCTGGCGTCCACCTTCGCGCCTCCGGCGTCGAGCAGATAGATATTGGCCTCGACGGTCGCCGCGTCGAGCGCCGCCGTGAAGTCGAGCACGATCTCGGCGTCGGGCGACACGTCATCGAAATCCGACAGGCCGCTCTGCCCGCCGATCGTAACCGAACTCAACGCCAGCTGATCGCCCGCGGGCGTGCGGTCGTCGGTCGAATCGCCGCCGCAGCCGACACCCAGCAAAACCAGTGCAGGCAGGAGAGGCTTGAAAAACGGAAAACCTTTCATATATCGTCGTTTTTTTAGAAGAGGGGGCCTGATTTCGGTCCCCTCTTCCGATCAATGCAGAAATCGAGCCCTGCTATTTCGCCTGTTCGTACAGTGCCGTCACCTGTGCCGGCGTCAACACCTGATCGTAGAGATAGATCTCGTCCATGGCTCCCGTATAGAAGGAAGCCTCGGCCGTCCAACCGGCACCCGAACCCAGGCCGACCTGCGACGGGAAGGCGCCGAGGCAGATGCCGCTCACCTCGTCGAACGTCATCGGACCGAAGGCTCCGTCCTTCAACACGCGGTCGCAGACCGCCCCGCCGTTGTGGTAGAGCGTGATGGTCGAGGTCCCTGCGTCGTAGGTCACGCCGACATGCGCCCAGACGCCGGCCATATTCTGTATCTTGGCGTCGTCGCCGGCATCGAACCACGCATCGGGCTTGCCGCTCGCACCGGTCGCCTGCATGAATCCCTTGAAGAAGAACTCCGACGGAGTGGTCGTGTTGCCGTTGTTGAGGAAGAAGGCGACGTCGGCCACCTCGATCGTCTTGTTGCCGATGGAGAAGAGACCCGCTGCATTCTTGTTCGTACCGTCGAACTTGATCCACATGAAAATCGAGTAGCTGCCCAACGATTTGAGCGCTGTCGTCGAAGCGGCGTCGGGCGTCAGGATGAGCGCCTGGCCGTCGACGTTCTGGTAGGCTTTGCCCGACTTGCCGTCGACGAACATCGGCGACTCGCCGGTGAAGGTCTTCATCTCGCCCGCGAGCGTTCCGTCGAGGAACAGATCGTCGTCGCAGGCCAAATGGTAGAGCGGATCGGGAAGCTGTACGCCCGACGAGCCCTCATCCGGATAGTCGAAGGGAGGATCCTGACCCAAATCCTGTTTGCACGATCCGAGGGACAAAAGCGCCGCGGTCGTCAAAATCAACGGAAAATATCTGAGGAATTTCATGGTATCTGACTTGTTTTAATTAGCATAATCGGGATTCTGTACCAGCACGCCGTTCGAGGCGTCGACCTGCTCCTGAGGCAGCGGCAGGTATTTGTTCTTGGCGGTGTAGCCCTTGTTGCCGAGCACGGCCGAAGCACCGTCCTCCGCACCGGCGATACTGAACTCCTGCCAGCGCACCAGATCGTAGAAGCGGTCGAATTCGAGCGCCAGCTCCACGTGGCGTTCATGGTGGATCGCCTTGCACAACTCCAACTGGTTGGTCGTCGTCACCTTGGGCAGCACGTTCGTATTGGTGCCGCGGGCACGGGCGCGCACCTGTTCCAGATAATCCAGCGCCTCCTCGATCATCGCCTCGCCGCCCATCTCGCAGGCCGCTTCGGCAGCCATCAGCACCACGTCCGAGTAACGGATCATACGAATGTTGTACCAGAATCCGTCGTTGCTGCCGTAATATTCGCGCAGTTTGGGACTGCAATAGGCTTTCTTGTTGTAGTAGTCACCGTCCAAACCGTCCTGCGATACGAGTTTTTCATTGAAGGGGGCGTTGCCGGCCTCCGGAGCGATCGCAGGCCACGGCTTCGAAGGGGTCGAGAAGTAGAGCAGCGTCTCGTCGCGGCGCGGATCGCCCTCTTCGAACACGTCGACGATCGACTGGTCGGCCATATGCCAGCCCCAGCCCAGATTGCTCGTACCCGAACCGCGGCAGCCCTGCACCTGGCAGAACTGGCTGCCCAGATCGTTGGTCGCGGGCTGCGCGACGGTGGCCGTGCACTGCAACTCCCAAACCGATTCCGAAGAGTTTTCGCCCTCTTCGCGGAAAATCTCGTCGAACGGCGTGTCGAGATTGTAGACCCTGGTATCGATCACGTTCTTGGCAGCCTGATACATCTGCGACCACAGACCGCGCTGGCCGTAAGTCTTGGCATGCAACGCACGTGCGGCGCCGTAAGTGACCCGCCCGATATATTTCGACTCCCAGCGGCGGGGCAGCCCTTCGGCCGCCGTCAGATCGGCGTCGATCAACTCGTAGATCTTGTCCACCGACGATTTGGGGATATTGGCCTCGTCGGAATTGGTGATGGCGAAGTCGACGAGCGGCACCTCGCCGAAGGCACGCACCAGATTGAAATAACACCAGCCGCGGAAGAAGCGAGCTTCCATGCCGCATTGCAGTTCCGCCTCATCGAGCTGTTCACCGGCCTCCTGCGCCTTCTGCATCTGGTCGAGCACGGTATTGGCCGCATTGATGATCTCGTAGTTCTGCGTCCAATAAGGATTCAACAGCGAATTGGCCGCCGAATACTGAAAATTCTCGTACATCGGCACATGTTCCGCACCGTCGGTCGTGGTCGATCCCTTACGCGAATCCTCCGAACGGTAGTAATGCACCGCGAAGGCGGGAATACCCGACGTGATATTGTAGTGGCGCGCCTTGGTGTAGAGCGCCATTACCTGCGAAAAGTAGGCGCCGCCTTCGATGTCGTCGATAGTCCACTGGCCCTGCGGGCGTTGGTCGAGCAGGTCGCTGCACGCGGCCGATGCGACCGCCGCGACGGCGATGATCCAGAGTTTCAGATTTCTTATGATCGTTTTCATTGGTTATGCTGTTTTAGAAAGACACGTTTACACCGAAAGTAATGGTCGTCGGCATGGGGTAGGTGTCGCCCGTGTCGATGCCGAACGCAAGGGCCGTACCGCCGATCTCGGGCGTATAGCCGGTGTTGTGCGACCAGGTGGCCAGGTTGTCGATGTTCATGAACACGCGCAGCGCTTTGAGACGGATCTTCTTGAGGATCCGGTCGCCGAAACTGTAACCCAGCTGGATGTTTTTCAGACGCAGGTAACTGCCGTCCTCGATGAAGTAGCTCGAATTCATCATCTGCGTGGCGCGCGATGAATCGAGAATCGGCTCCCAGTTCGACGTGCCCTCGCCGTTCCAACGTCCCAGACGCTTGGTATGATAATTATACTGTGCATATGCCGACAGGAAGCTCGTATTGAAGATCTCGTTTCCGTAGACACCCTGGAAGTCGATACCCAGATCGAAATTCTTGTATTGCAGGTTGACCGAGTAACCGTAGGTGAAATCGGGCGTAGGATTGCCGATCATCGTACGGTCGGCTTCGGTGATCTTGCCGTCGCCCGTGACATCGCGGAATTTCAGGTCGCCCGGAGCCACGGCCGCCAGCGTGTTTTCCGGCGACGAGGCGATGTCGGCCTTGTTCTGGTAGATGCCCTCGACCTCGTAGCCGTAGAAATAACCGATGGGCTTGCCCGGTTCCGATACGGCCACGCTCTTGTCGCCCTGATAGTAGGTCTTGCCCAACGTGAGCACCTCGTTGTCGATCGTGGTCAGGTTACCCGAAACGGTATAGCGGAAATCGTCGCCGATCGTGTCGCTCCACGATCCCGACAGCTCGAAGCCGCGGTTGCGGATCGAACCCGAATTGATCAGACCGTCCTGCGCGCCCATGAACGATTCGAGGTAGCAGATCAGGTCTTCGGTCTTCTTGCTGTAATAGGTCGGCTCGATGTGCAGGCGCTGGTTGAACATCTGCATCTCGAAGCCCACTTCCCACGCCTTGGTCTTCTCCCAGCGCAGATTCGTCGCCAGATAGGCCTGCGCATAGGAGGAGATGATGTTGTCGCCGAAGATGGCGTTCGAGGAGTTGAGCGTCGGGAACGCGGGATAATTGCCGCCCTCGGTACCGACGTTCTGGTTACCCAGCACGCCGTACGACCCCTTGATCTTCAAGTAGTCGATCACATGCTGGTTGCGCATGAAATTCTCTTCGGACATGATCCATCCGGCACCGACCGAGTAGAAGTTGTCCCACGTGTTGCCCGTGTACTTGAACACCGACGCACCGTCGCGGCGGAACGAGAAGTTGACCAGGTAGCGGCGGTTGTAGTTGTAGAGCGCACGGAACAGGTACGACATCGTGAACTTGCGGTACTGCGAGCCGCCGTTGGTCGCCGACGCCGTGTCGCCGATCGACGAGATCCACCACTTGTCGGGATCGTTCGGAATCGGCAGGTCGGCCGAAGCGACGTTCTGGCTGCGGCCGCCGGTGAGCTCCTCGTAGTTGGTGAAGTTGGTCGTCAGACCGGCCATCAGCGTCAGGTCGTGCTTGTCGGCGAAGGTCTTCGCATAGGTGAGGATGTAGTCCTGCTGCGCATTGAGCGTGTTGGACTTCGTCTGCGACAGCGACTCGCGGTCGCTGCGGGCGTTGATCGTCCCCAGATCGGGATCGTATTCGTATTTCACGGGCGTGAAGAGCCGCGAATTGTTCGACAGGTAGTCGATCGAGAAGGCGGCGCGGAATTTCAGTTCGGGCAGGAAATTGATCTCGCCGTAGACATTGCCTGCGAAGCGGTAGTTCTGCGCCTTGTTGTGGGCGGCGAACTCCTCGATGTCGATCATCGGGTTGGAGATCTGCGAACTCTGGAACGAAGGCAGTTTGTAGTAGCCGCCCGTCGTATCGTCGTAGATCGGCGAGATCGGAGCCGCATGGATGGCGCCGGTCACGTTCTTCGCATCGGCCGGCAACATGTAGGCGCCGTTCATCTGCACGCCGAATTTGAGCCAGTCCTTCATCTTGTACTCGTCGCTGAAATTGACGGTCACCTTCTGCATCTCCTCACCCACGATGCTGCCCTGCTCGTAGGTGTAGCCCACGCCCAGATAGAAGTTGCTCTTTTCGTTGGCGCCCATGATGCTGGCCGTCGTCTGGCTGATCATGGCATTCTGGAAGATGGCGTCCTGCCAGTCGGTATTGGCCTGATAATAGGTATAGTCGAACGGATCGCCGCCCATGTTCGAAAGCTGCTCGTTGTAGAGCTCCTTGAACTGCGGCCCGTTGGTCAGCGACATGCGGTGCCCCACGTGCTTCACGCCCACCGACTGGTTGACGTTCACCACCGTCTGCCCCATCTTGGCGCGTTTGGTCGTGACGATGATGACGCCGTTGGCGCCGCGCACGCCGAAGATAGCCAGCGACGAGGGGTCTTTCAGAATCTCGAACGATTCGATATCATTCGCATTGAGGTAGTTGATGTTGTCGGTGAACATTCCGTCCACCACATAGAGCGGTGCGAAGCCGTTGATCGAGTTCGTACCGCGGATACGGATTTCGGGATCCTGTCCGGCCCGACCCGAATTGGTGATCTGCACACCGGCCACGCGGCCCTGCAACGAGGCCAGCGGGTTCGACGCCGGACGGTTGGCGATCGTCGCGGCGTCGACGTTGACGATCGAACCCGTCAGATCGCGTTTCTTGGCCGTACCGTAACCGATCACCACGGCCTGCTCGATCATCGTCGACTCGCTTTCGAGCGTCACCGTAACCGGCACGGCCGATACGGGCACGCGCTGCGTGGACATACCGATGAACGAAACCTCCAACTCCTGCCCCTCGCGGGCTTTCAGTGCGAAACCGCCGTCCGCGCCCGTGGTCGTACCCGTGTACGTCCCCGCGACCACGACGCTGGCGCCTACGACAGGCTGCCCGTCCGCATCGATGACTTTTCCCGTTACATCGATCGTGCTCTGCGCGAAGGCGCCCGATACGGAGGCCGCGAGCAGCAGAACGACCGATACAAACGCCTTGAACAAGAGGCGGCCGACGCCGCAACTCTCTGGTCGATTCTTTTTCATTGCAATTTTAGGTTTATGTTTCTACTGTGGGCTCCGCGCCTCGGCAGGGAAATGCGGAACGGAATCCGCCGAAGCGTCGCCCGGAAAAGTTTTTATGAAAACAAAATTAAAAGGTTCGGAAAAATCGCGGGGAAAAGCGGCTACACTCCGACTACTCCACCCTCGAAAAAGACTCTTCCACTGCCTCTCAATTACCTCTCAAAGAACAATGAAATAATTTGAAATCAACCGATTAAAAATCGAAATTCTACTTCTCATCATCCTCCGGCCCCGACTCCTGCGAATCGATATGCAAGAGGAATTCGTTCAAATTCTGGGCCGAAGTCAATCCGAGTTTCTTTCGCAGCCGGTAACGGCCGTTCTCGACCGCCCGCACCGACAGACTCATCAGCGAGGCGATCTCCTTGGTACAAAGATTCATTTTCAGGCAGGCGCTCAGACGCAGATCGCTGGTCGTCAGGTCGGGGAAGCGTTCCTTCATGATGCGGAAATAGGAAGAGTGCTTCTGCTCGAACTTGATCAGGAACAGCGTCCAGTCGCTCTCCGTATCGAGTTTGCTGCTTACATAGGCATTGACTTTCTGCCACAGAGGCGCCGTCGTGCGGCTGCCCTGCTTCTGCTGGAACTCGTTGACCATGTCGCGCAGGCGCAGGATGATCTCGTTGCGCCCGATGAGCGTCGAACTCTGCGCCACGATCTCGGCGTCGCGCGTCTCGATCTGCCGGGTCAGCTCCCGGTTGGCGCGCCGCAACGCGACGATCTCCTGCAAGCGCAGACGCCGCAGGTAACGCCGGCGATAGAAACGCATCACCAACAGCCACAGACAATAGAAAGTGAAGGCCAGCAGCAGCACGTAGCCCGCATAGGCCCAGCCGGTAGCGTACCAGGGCGTGAGAACGACGAACGGGAAACGGGCGGGTTCCGACCAGCGGCCGAACACGTCGCCCACGGCGACCTCGAAGGTGTAGCGCCCCTGCGGCAAACGGGCGTAATCGGCCGTTCCCGTCCGGTCGGACTCCGACCATGCGCTCTCCATGCCCGTCAGGCGGTGGCGGAAACGCAGGCCGGGAACCGCGCCCCGACGCGGAGCGTAGCGGAAAGTCACCGAGTTGCGCTGGTGAGGAATCTCGACCGCAGCCGAGAGATCGTACCACGCCTCATCGCCCCGGCGCCCCGACGCACGCAGCGATTCGAGTAGCGGAGGAATCGGAGGGGGGGGGATTTCGACGGCCTGCGATGAGACGAGTTCGAAGCCGTTGTCCCCGCAGAAAAGACAGGTCGAATCGTCGAGCCGCGCCACCTGTTCGTACCCGTAGATCATGTTGTCGACCGGAATGCCGGCGCACGGCGTCAATTCGGCACTGCGCCGGCCGTCGTAACGCAATTTCCAGACGCCGCTGCCGGTAATGACCCAGAACCGTTCGTCGGCATAGGGAATCACGCGGCGGATGTCCTCCACCGTGCGGAACGCCGCATCGAGCACCGTATCCGCCTCGATGCAGTCCGTATATTCGTTGTAACGGAAAAACCTGTCGTCGCCCATGAGCGCCACGCGGCCGCCCACGCGCAGCAAATGGAGTTTGTAGGGCAGTCCGTCGCCCGCACCGCCTCCGTAGAGCGTCCGCTCCTCGATGCGCCGGCCGTCGTCGCTCATGCGGCAGCGGTAGACCCCTTTCGACGGATGTTCGAGCCAGAGGTTGCGCATATAATCCGCCTCGATGCGGTAGACCGATTCGTCCAGTCCGTCGACCTCGTGCATCGTACCGTCGTCGTCGAGCAGCCGCAACTTGTAATAGGAGGCGTAGTAGGTGCGGCTCTTTTCGCCCAGTTTCACCCGCCGCAACCCGTAACCGCCCATGTCGGAACGGCGTACCAGCGAAAAATCGGGACGGAGTTCGGTGACGCCCGTGTTGTGGCTCACGTAGAGCCGCCCGTCGAGCAGGTCGAACGACCACGCCTGACCGCTCAGGCCGGCCACGGGGCGGAAATCGGAGGGATCGACGCCCGTCGCCAGACGGCTCTCGTCGACGGCGAAGACCCCCTGGTTGGTAGCCAGCAGCAACTTCCCCTGCCAGCGGCAGGCGTCGTAGAGCGAACCGGCCGCCCACTTGTTGTAGGTATGGTAATCCACCCCTTCGCAGAACAGCAGCAACGAAAGTCCCCGGTCGAGCGCCGCCCAGACATTTTGTTGCGCATCCTCCGCAAGCGCCATCACACTGTTGTTGAGCAGCCGGTTTTCGGTCGAAAGAACCGCGAGCAGCCGTCCGTCGGCACCGGCCTCGTACAATCCTCCGAAAAGCGTCCCGAAGAGATAGGTGCCGCGCGAGGTTCGGATGCCGCAGTTGAGTTCGTCGCGCCGCAACCGCTCCGACAGCGCCGGACTCCACGGCGTGAACCGTTCGCCGTCGTAGCGCCACAATCCGTCGGTACCCGTCCCCACGATCCATTCGCCCTCGTGCGGCCCGGGCAGCAGCACCCGCACGGTCGTCGTCGAGAAGCGTTCGCTGTCGGGCAGCCGCTCGAAGGACTCCTGCCGCATCCGATAGAGCGGGCCGCCCATCTCCTGCACCCAGAACTCGTCGCCCGCACGCAGAAGAAAGAGCATGTTCATCTCGCCCGTCAGGCGGCGGACGCGCTCGTAATCATAAAGGTAGATGCCGTGGAACGATTGAAACAACACCCCCTGCGGCGTGATGTAGATTTTCCAGAAATCGCTGTCCGAAAAGCGGGGATTGCGCTGAGCCGGAACGAGCGACGTATAGCGCAGCGCACCCGAAGCGTCGCGATCCCAGCGCCCGAACTCCTCGAACCCGCCCGTGAAGATCACGTCGTGCGACAGCGGGGCCACCGAACGCACGATCGAGGCGCGGGGCAGTTCGTACAACCGCCATTGCAGGCCGTCGAATTCGAGCAGCCCCTTGTCGTTGCCGGCATAGAGCGTTCCCGCATCGTCTTCGGCCACCGCCCAGTTCTTGTTGGCCGCCCGATAATCGGACGGCAGCAGGTTGATAACGCCGGGACCGGCGGCACGCGACGACATCGCCGAAAGCACTCCGGTCAGGAGACAAAACAGGCTGTACAAGAACTTGATCGGCATAAAAGTCTTCACGGATTAGGAGATAAAAATAGGCCTTTTTTACGAAATATCCAAACCTTCGCCCGAAGAAACGCCCCGCAGCGAACCGGATTTTCGCACGACCGAAGCTCCCCTGCACCTTCGGACAAACGATAACATAGCGTATTTTCCATAATTTATTTTGAACTTATGTTCATAATTAATAACTTTGCGGAAACGAGTTTTTTGTCATGCCGCGTCCCCGCAAATGCTGTTACATCGCCCAACCGCCCGCCGTCGCGGGAATGCGTCCCGTCGGCGGAGATAGCGTCGCTCCCGAAGCCGTCACGCTTCGGTACGACGAATACGAAGCGATCCGCCTGATCGACCACCAGGGATTGACACAGGCCGCGGCGGCCGAGCGCATGGGCATCTCCCGCCCCACCTGCACGCGTCTCTACGACCGTGCCCGCCGCACGCTCGCCGCCGCGCTCGTCGAAGGGCGGCCGCTGCGCATCGAAGGCGGAAAGATCTGCCACTCCGAACGCTGGTACCGCTGCCCGCACTGCCGGCGCATCCACACCGGAACACTCCGCTGTCCGGCCTGCCGCCGCAATGAAGACTCCGAGATACTCGGACAACCGAATACAACATATAATCCTGTTAACACTGTCATCATGGAAAAAATCGCACTTCCGACCCGCAACAGCGCGGTCGACGACCACTTCGGCCACTGCGAATGCTACACGATCTTCACGCTCGACGCCGACCGCCGCATCGCCGGCCGCCAGACGCTACCCGCCGCCGAAGGCTGCGGCTGTAAATCCGACATCGCCCCCCGCCTGCACGCCATGGGCGTCGACGTGATGCTCGCCGGCAACATGGGCGACGGGGCGAAAAACGTCCTCCAACGCAACGGTATCGCCGTCATCCGCGGCTGCCACGGGCCTGTCGAGGAGGTCGTCGCGGCCTATCTGGCCGGCCGGATCGCCGATTCGGGCGACGCCTGCGCACACCATCACGAAGGCGGCTGCCCCGAACACCGCGGGACGACAGGCTGGCATCTCGCCGAATGACGGAACCCGGTGCCGACGGCACGATCCGCAATCCTTCTGCGGCGATCTTTTCGAGAGGTCGCCGCTATTTTTCCGTAAAAAGCCGCTTTCTGGAAAATTCTTCGTATTTTTGCCTCGCCGAGAGTTCCAACGGCGCGGCGAAGCCTCGCTGCGCCCGGATGAAAAGGGAATCGGGTGCAACTCCCGAACAGTTCCCGCTGCTGTAAATTCCGGCATCCGTCCCGAGCGACGGATGTACTCCGCGACACGTTCAGGCCACTGATTTCGATCGGGAAGGCGTCGCAGAAGGAAAAGTCAGAAGACCTGCTTTCGGCCCGAAAAGACGGATTCACGCCTGCGGGGTACGGGCCGGAAGCCGAATGCGCACACTGCTTGCGCGACCTGCTGCCAGACCGATCCCTCCCCTCTCTCCCGCCGCCGCGATCCCGTCCGATACGACAAAGTTCGACGACTATGATACGATTCGGAACGATAGCGGCCGCATGGTGCGCCGTATTGCTGCTGGCAGCCTGCGAAAGTTCGGGGCCGGCTGAAAAAGAGGATTTCGACACGGGCGGCAGCGCGGGGGTCTTCTGCCTCTGCGAAGGCAACATGAACGCCGGCAACGCCTCGCTCTCCTACTACGACCCCGCCGCACGCACGGTGCAGAACGAGGTCTTCTACCGTGCCAACGGCGCCAAACTGGGCGACGTGGCGCAATCGATCTTCCTGCGCGAAGGGCGCGTCTTCATCCCGATGGACAATTCGGGCGTAATCTGGGCCATCGACGCCGACACCTTCCGCGTCGAGGGGAAGCTCGAAGCGGCGAGCAGCCAGCACCCCGACGAGAACAACCACATCGTCGCGCCGCGCTACATCCACTTCCTGAGCGACACGAAGGCCTACGTGACCGACTTGTTCAGCCCCTACATCACCGTCTTCGACCCCCGCACCTGCAAGATAACGGGCGCCATCCACACCGGTCAGGCACCGTCGACGGGCAGCTACAACTCCACGGAACAGATGGCGCAGTACGACAAGTGGGTCTTCGTCAACTGCTGGTCGTACAGCAACAAGATCCTGGTCATCGACTCCGAGCAGGACAAGGTGGTGCACGAAATCGAACTGCGGAGCATCCAGCCCAATTCGCTGGTCGTCGACCGCAACGGCAAACTGTGGGCGCTGACCGACGGCGGCTACGCCGGCAGCGAATACGGGCAGACCGAACCCTGTCTCTACCGCATCGACGCTGCGACCTGGCGCGTCGAACAGGAGTTCGTCTTCGAAAAGGAGGAGTATCCCTCGGAGCTCTGCATCAACGGTGCGGGCGACGTGCTCTACTTCATCAACGACGGCATCTGCAAGATGTCGGTCACGGCCGCGCACGCTCCCGTCAGGCCGTTGATCCCCAACGAGCGGCGGCACCAGATCTACGGTCTGGCGGTCGATCCCACAAGCGGGGAGATCTACGTGGGCGACGCGATCGATTTCGAACAGCCGGGCGTGGTCTACCGCTACCGCGACACCGGTCAGAGCGCCGAACTGGTCGACTCGTTCGGCGTGGGAATGCTACCCAGCGCCTTCGCATTCAAATAGGAAACCGCCATGAGAAAGACGCTCTCCCTGCTCGCCGCACTGCTCGCCGTCGCCTGCGGCGGGGACGAACAAACCGACACCTCGGCACTGCAACCCATCATTACGCAGCAGGAGGCCAACGCCCGCTACCGCGTGAAGGCGGGGCGCGAACTGCTCATCGCCCCGAGCTATACCAACGCCGAAGGGGCGCGCTTCACCTGGACGTGCGACGACGAGGTGGTCTGCCGCGAAGCTTCCTACGTCTTCCGGCGCGACAAGGCCGGCATCTACTACCTCTCGCTGCGCGTCGAAAATGACTACGGCGCCGCCGAGGACGAACTGCGCGTGCGGGTCGACGCGCTCGAAGCGCCCTGCATCACGCTCATCGAACCCGTCGGAGGGTTCACCGTCGCGGCCGACGCCGAACTGACGATCGCTCCCACCGTCGAGAACGGCCAGACGGCGCGCTTCCGATGGACGGTCGACGGAGAAACGGTCGGCGAAGCGGCGGAGTACCTTTTCCGGCGGCACGAATGCGGCGACTACGAAATGACGTTCAGCGCCGCGAACGACGACGGCGAGGACTCGGTCTCGTTCACTGTAAAAGTATTGTCTCCGGAGCAGATGCCCTTCTCGTGGGAATTTCCCCAGACGGTCTATAACGTCGCGCTGGGACGCACGATCCGCCTGAAAGGGTGGAACCCCGTCAACGCCTTCGACGCCGAATACATCTGGGAGGTCGACGGCACGGAGCGACAACGCGGAGCGCAGCTCGAATACCGCTTCGAAGCCCTCGAAGAAGGACCGCACGAAGTGACGGTCACCATGCGCAACAGCTATGCGACCCGCTCGCAAACACTGTCGGTCAACGTCTGTGCTGCCGAAGGCACCTATTACCGGCCCGCCGACGCCGCGAGCCGGGCGTCGACCGTCCGCGTCTTCGAGTACCTGCCCGCGCCCGGACTGTGGGTGAGCGGCTACATGTACGGCCCGCTCTTCACCGCCACGACGATGGCCGAAGCGTGCGCCCACGTGCAATCGCGCTTCGACATCAACTACATGATCTCGCTGGGAGCGTGGGGCGGCTACGTCGTCGCAGGCTTCGACCACAGCGTCGACAACAGCGGCGGCGGGGTCGACCTGGCCATCCGCGGCAATCCCTACTCCTACCAGTCGGAGCCGGGCGTCGTCTGGGTCGCACAGGACGAGAACGGCGACGGGGAACCCAACGACACGTGGTACGAACTGGCCGGTTCGGAGTACGACAGCGCTGAAACGATCTACGACTATTCGGTCACCTACTATCAGCCTACGCGCGCGCAGGCCGCCGTCGTCTGGCGCGACAACCGCGGCGGAGGGGGCACGATCGACCACAACGCCTACTGGAACCCTTCGGACAGCTACTATCAGCCGTGGCTGCCCGAAGGAGAGTGCACCTTCTACGGCACGCGCCTGCTGGACCGCTCGTACATCGACGCTTCGGGGCAGACCGTCGTTCCTCCCTACGACTGGGGTTATGCCGACAACGCGGGCAAAAGCGACTACGACGGGCAGTTCTGTCTTTTCCGACTGAGCAACGCCCGCACCTTCGACGGCCGGCCCGCCGACCTGAAATACATCGACTTCGTGAAGATACAGACCGGCCAGATGGGCAAGACCGCGCTGCTGGGCGAAACCTCCACCGAGGTGCACCACATCGTCGACTACCACCTTATCGACCGAGAAACCGAATAACCCATGCGCCGCCTCACGCTCCTTCCGCTGCTCATTCTCCCGCTGCTCGCCGCCGCGCAGGAGGAGCGCCCCGCGTGGTCGCTCCCGATCGAGGAGGTGCCGGTGGTGACCCGCCGCACGATGAAGGAGATCGGCGTGCAGCGCACGCAGCTGGATTCGACCGTGCTGCACGACAACATCTCGCTCTCGATGGCCGACGTGCTGACGCAGAACGCCAACCTCTTCATCAAGAGCTACGGCCGTGCCACGCTCGCGACGGCCGAATTCCGCGGCACGTCGCCCTCGCACACGCAGGTGACGTGGAACGGGATGCGGATCAACTCGCCGATGCTCGGCACGGTCGACTTCTCGATGATCCCCGCGTTCTTCATCGACGCCGCGACGCTGCTGCACGGCGCCTCGTCGATCGGCGTCACGGGCGGCGCACTGGGCGGCGCCGTCGTGCTCGGCACCCGCCCGTCCGCGCAGCGGGGCTGGCAAACGCAATACGTGCAGGGCGTCGGATCGTTCTCGACCTTCGACCAATACCTGCGCGTAAGCTACGGCGGCCAGCGGTGGAGCGCCTCGACGCGCGCGGTCTACTCCACCTCGGACAACGACTTCCGCTACACCAACTACGACAAGATGGAGCTCGTCTACGGCCCCGACGGCGCGGTGGTCGACACCTACCACCCCGTCGAGCGCAACCGCAGCGGCTACTTCCGCGACCTGCACCTGTTGCAGGAACTCTACTACAATCGCGGCGACGGCACGCGCTACGGCCTTTCGGCGTGGTATCTCCGCTCGAAACGCGGGCTGCCCTTCCTCTCGACCGACTACCGCGACGACGTGACGATCCTCAACGAACAACGCGAACAGACGCTGCGCGCCGTGGCCTCGTGGGAACGGCTGCGCGAGCGGCTCAAACTGGGAGCGAAACTCGGCTACGCCTACACCGCCTCGGCCTACGACTTCCGGCAACGCAACGCACATGGAGCGCAGAGCGACCTGACGCTGAGCCGCAGCTATCTGCATACTCCCTACGGACAGTTCGATGCCGAATACTACGTCGGCCGGCGCTGGCTCTTCACGGGCAACGTCGCGCTGCACGTTCCGATGGTCGATTGCAGCGACAAGAGCCCCTACCACGAGGGCGACGTCTACGACCGTTACCGCGTGGAGCTGTCGGGGCACCTCTCGGCCAAATGGCGGCCGACCGAACGCATCGGGCTGGCGGTCAACCTGCGCGGCGAACTCTACGACCGCCATGCCGTGCCGCTGATCCCCGCCTTTTTCTTCGACTGGGTCGTCTCCGAACGCGGCAACGTGGTACTCAAAGCCTCCGTGGCGCGCAACTACCGCTACCCGACGCTCAACGACCGCTACTACCAGCCGGGCGGCAACCCCGACCTGCGCCCCGAACACGGCTTCACCTACGACGGCGGCATATCGTTCGCACTGGGCGGCGAAGCGGAGGGCTACACGCTGCGGGGCGAGGCGACGCTCTTCGACTCGCACATCGACGACTGGATTCTCTGGGTGCAGGCACGGCGCGGCTACTGGACGCCCCGCAACGTCCGCAAAGTCCACAACTACGGCGCCGAGACGAAGGTCGACGCCTCGGTGCGCCTCTCGCCCGACTGGCGGCTCGGCCTCGACGCCCACTTCGCATGGACCCCCTCGATCAACTACGGCGAACCGGTCAACGACGCCGACGCCTCCTACGGCAAACAGCTGGTCTACGTCCCCGAATACGCCGCGGCCGCCACGGCGACGCTGGGCTGGCGCCGCTGGACACTCGTCTACAAATGGAACTATTACAGCGAACGCTATACCACCACGAGCAACGACACGTCGCTCCGCACCGGCCGGCTCGAACCCTACTACATGAGCGACCTCTCGCTCGAACGCTCCTTCGCGCTGCGATGGGCCGATCTGTCGCTCAAAGGGGTGGTGCGCAACCTCTTCAACGTCGAGTACGTCACCGTGCTCTCGCGCCCCATGCCCCGCCTCAACTACGAAATCTTTCTGGACATCCGACCCAAATTCCACACCCGCAAACGATGAGACGCCTCCTCCCCCTGCTCTGCGGCCTGCTGCTGGCCGCCTGCGGTCAGCGCGCCGCCCGCCCGATCGGCGACTTCACGCTGCCGGTCTACACGCCCCGCTACGCCTCGGGATTCGAGATCACGGGCGCTGCCGGAAGCCGCAGCACGCTCGTCACCGTCCACAACCCGTGGTACGGCGACGAGGTTACCGACCAGTACCTCTTCATCGCCCGCGACGGCGAACCGGCCCCCGCAGGTTTCGAGGGGCAGGTGCTGCGCGACGAGGCGCGGCGCGTGGTCTGCATGTCGGGATCCTACATCGCCATGCTCGACGCCCTCGGAGCGGCCGACCGCGTGGTGGGCGTCTCCGGAGCGCAATACCTGATCAACGAAACGCTCCGCCGCCGCATCGCCCGCGGGGAGGCCGCCGACGTGGGATTCGACAGCAACGTCGATTTCGAACGGCTCATGGCGCTGCGCCCCGACCTGGTGATGCTCTTCGGCATCGGCGGAGCCGACACGGCGCTCACGGGAAAACTGCGCGAGCTGGGCATCCCCTACCTCTACATGGGCGAGCACTGCGAGGAGTCGCCGCTGGGCAAGAGCGAATGGGTGGTCGTCGCCGCCGAGATCGCAGGACTCCGCACGGAGGGTTCCCGCCTCTTCGCCGCCATTCCCGAACGCTACGAACGGCTGCGTGCCCTCGCCCAGCAGACCGCCGCACGGCCGCGTGTGATGCTCAACACCCCCTACCGCGACACCTGGTTCCTGCCCTCATCGCAGAGCTACATGATCCGCCTGATCGAGGATGCCGGCGGGGAGTACGTCTACACGAAGAACGATTCGGACACGTCGGTGGCCGTCGACATGGAGGAGGCCTACCTGCTGGCCAACGCCGCCGATTTCTGGCTCAACGTCGGTCCCTGCAACACGCTGGCGGAACTGACGGCCCAGAACCCGAAATTTTCCGGCATTCCGGTCGTGCGCAGCCGGAACGTCTACAACAACAACCGCCGCCAAACCCCGGCCGGAGGTTCCGACTTCTGGGAATCGGGCGTCGTACGCCCCGACCTCGTGCTGCGCGACCTGCGGACGATCTTCTTGGGCGACAGCGTCCCGACCTGTTATTACAAACGCCTCGAATAAGATGAAAAACGCCGCCATTCTCCACCTTTCGCCCCTCTGCCTTCAGCCCGCCGCGCAGGCGCAGGGGTCCGGCACGCGGTTCCGCCACTACGCCGACGGACGGGCCGACGTCAGGCGCGATTCGCGCTACGGCTTCGCCGGCGCCCGTTACAAAATCTCGTTCAAATTCCAATACCGCTAAATGACCGCACGCAGAACCACGTTCCTTTTCACGGCGCTCGGGCTGCTCACCGCAGCGCTTTTCATCGCCGACCTCGCCGTCGGATCGGTCGCCGTGCCGTTGGGCGATGTCTGGGCGGCGCTCACAGGCGGCTCCTGCGACCCTGCCACCAGCGACATCATCCTCAAGATCAGGCTCCTGAAAGCCGTCACAGCCCTGTTCGCCGGCGCGGCCCTCGCTGCCGGCGGACTCGAAATGCAAACCCTTTTCCGCAACCCGCTGGCCGGTCCCTACGTGCTGGGCGTCAGCTCGGGCGCAGGACTCGGCGTCGCGCTGTTCCTGCTGGGCGCCCCCCTGCTGGGCGTCGCGGGACACTCGTTCGTCCGGTCGCTGGGCGTGGCCGGGGCTGCGTGGCTCGGCTCGGCGCTCGTGCTGGCCATCGTGATGGCGGTCAGCCGCCGCATCAAGGACATCATGGTCATCCTCATCCTCGGCATGATGCTCGGTTCGGGCATCAGTTCGGTGGTCGAAATCCTCCAATACCTGTCGAGCGAGGCGGCGCTCAAATCGTTCGTCATCTGGACCATGGGGTCGCTGGGCGACGTCACGGGCAGCCAGCTCGCGCTGCTGCTTCCCGTCGTCACCGCGGGACTGGCGCTCGCCGTCGCCGTCATCAAGCCGCTCAACCTGCTGCTGCTGGGCGAGAACTATGCCCGCACGATGGGACTCAACGTGCAGCGCACGCGCACGCTGATCTTCCTCTCCACGGTCCTGCTCGCGGGCACCGTCACCGCCTTCTGCGGCCCGGTGGGTTTCATCGGGCTGGCCGTGCCGCACCTCGCACGCATGCTTTTCGCCTCGGCCGACCACCGCATCCTGATGCCGGGGTCGATGCTCGCGGGCGCGGCCCTGCTTCTGGTCTGCGACCTCGTCGCCAAGAGCCTCGCCCTGCCGATCAACACTATCACGGCCCTGATGGGCATTCCGGTCGTCATCGTCGTCGTCGTCCGCAACCGCAATATCTTCTGACATGAGTATCGCCCTCAACCATATCACGCTCTCCTACGGCAGCCGCACGCTGCTCGAAGATGTCACCGCCGCCTTCGCCCAAGGGTCGCTGACCGCGCTGATCGGCCGCAACGGCACGGGCAAAAGCACCCTGCTGCGGGCCATTGCAGGTCTCGGAACGACCGTCTCCGGCGATGTGGCGCTCTGCGGCCGCCCGCTGGCGTCGCTCACGCCCCACGAGCTGTCCACGACCGTGGGGTTCGTCACCACCGACAAGGTCCGTATCGCCAACCTCGCCTGCGAGGACGTCGTGGCGCTGGGACGCGCCCCCTACACCAACTGGATCGGGCGCATGCAGGAGGCCGACCGCGCCGTCGTCGAACGTTCGCTCCGCCTGGTAGGGATGTCGGCCTTCGCCCGCAAGACCATGGACCGCATGTCCGACGGCGAGTGCCAGCGGGTGATGATCGCCCGGCAGGGCAATATCCAGGGCAAGAAGAAGCTGGCCAAGAACATCGCCGGGATTAAGGAGTGAAAGAATGGAAAAGAAGCAAGCATGGCTCCGGCTGGTGCAGGAGAAATCAGCCCACTATCTGAACCTGGGTGACGGCGGCTTTGACGAGCGGATGCGGGCCCACCTGGTGGATTGCGACTACGAAGGCCAGACCGTCACCTATGCATTCCCTACCCAAGATTGGCAGATCAACGAAAAGGGCGGCATCCATGGCGGCGCCATCGCCGGAATGTTTGACGCGGCCTTCGGTGTAGTAGCCAACTTTACCGCCGGGGAAAACGAGGCTACCACCGTGGATATGTCGGTGTCCTTCCTCCGGGGCGTGGAGTACGGCATGGAGCTTTATCTGAAGGTGTTCATCGTCAAGGCGGGCCGCAGCCTCATCCGCCAGAGGGCGGAGCTGACCGACGCCGCCACCGGCAAGCTGCTGGCCACCGCCAGCGGCAGTTGGATGCCACTATAAGAACCGTTCCGAAACAGAGTAAAAATATAGGAGAAACAACA
>ERZ773194.469-NODE-469-length-51955-cov-3.847225_pt1 | contig 51955 bp, 33 predicted proteins | sample MGYA00511240_ERZ773194 | MGnify/ENA primary metagenome ERZ773194 (study PRJEB29015, sample SAMEA2737774) | human gut metagenome | biome: human gut; feature: human-associated habitat; material: faeces | place: China | collected 2012 ... | reverse complement strand
AACCCACGGCTCTTGTTGGGATATCTCGAATCCTGACCATCGAGTCTTTCGGGATAAGTCGATGCTTCAGCGGATGCTATCGAACTCGATTCGACGCGCGGAAGTCAAGTATATGTCCAAGAAGCAACTCAATATGATGACCTCTAGGCGCAGAACTATGAATCATGGTAACATATGCTCTACTATGAGCGCATTCGAGATGATCTTGACGCTGGAAGGCTCAGACCCACCGATAACCAGGGCATTCTTGATTCCTTCGGAAGCTTCGTTCGCCGATCTGGACTGCACCATCCATTCTCTCTTAGGGTGGGCTAACCTCACAGACCACATCATGACGGTTAAAGGTCAGCGCATCGGCCATACCGATTCGAGAATCGAAGGTCCGTTCTTGGATGAAGACTACACACCGATATCTGAATACGAGGGCGAGAGGATCGAATACGTCTGCGGCATCGATGGATGTTGGAACATCTCGCTGGAGTGGCTGGGCATCGAGCCGGAATACGACCTGCCCTGGCCAGCAATCATCGACGGGAGCGAAGACGCGCCTGTAGAAGATCTCAAAGGACTGGATGAATACTATTCGATACTGGAATCATTGGATCTCGAAGACGAGGACTCCTACTCGATGCTGCTGGACATCGTTGGAGATGGTGTGTTCGATATGGGAGCAATCGGTTTGAGCCTGCAGTCCTGGCCTGTACAGGGCATCAGGGACGAAGGTACCACCTCCCTGACGAGTCTCACCCGCCTGTTGATCATGACTGCTCTCGAAGCCGCGATAAACAGACCCCTCGTCTTCGATCGCATCGAATTCACTCCCCTCGTTGTGAAGAGATCCACCCCTAGGAAATCCAAAAGGAGAGGATCCAAGAAGACATCCGAGTCGGAACCTCCCTCCATCGACCCTCGGGATGTCGAGGCGGATCCTGACAGATACATACCTCTGACCGATCCCGTGTCGGTAAGAGGGGTAAAGGTCGCACATGGATTCGAATCACGGCATCCGGAGATCGCCTGGCCGGAGTACGATGTGAACAACCCCGAGGCCTTGGGATCGATCATCATGGATAACGACCTCGATGACGAATTCTTCGATTACATGACCGAATACTGCACCCGCGAGCTGCTGGAATGGGCGAAGAAGAACAAATACTACTTCAAGGACGACATCAGCAGCATAGAGTCCTTGATCGGTAGGATGGGTGTGTTGTGACCCCTCCGGCCCCCGTCCCATTACGGGTGGGGGCCGTAACATACAATTGCCTTGAACATACAGGAATGCAGCTCGTCTCATCAGAACAGTCAGATAATCGCGCCGACCATCGAGGATTCTCTCGATTACGATACTATCAACGATACTGTAGAAAATGAGGTAACGGCCGCATACCACACATCTCCAGTCCGCATCGGTCAACTCTTCGAATCTCCGCCCTACTCTTGGATAACTGTCGATGATTTCGCATGCTTCCAATATGCGATCGATTACCCTGTCAGCAGAGTGCTGTGTTTCCATCACTTCTTGACAATGCTGTCTGATCATCCTGAGATCCTTACGGGATTCGGGCGAGAATACTACTGTCAATGCGACCCGAACTCCTGTTTGATATCTTCTAACGAGACGTAATCATCATCCGATCTGACCGAGTCCCTCGATTTCTGTAATTCGGACCTTAGGATCTCCAACGCCTCCTCCCGAGTCATCGAAGGTGTCGACACAAGGAACGGCAACCCCTTAGTATTGAGGCACTGCTGGAAGAACAGGTTGACGGCATCGGTCAACGAGAGGCCGCAGTCGAAAAACAGACACTCCAGCTGAGTCTTGATCTCCGAGTTGATGCGCATCTGGAAGGTCGAATCCTTGGGAGCATCGGCTATGCAAGTTATTGTATTGTCCATGTCATGACATGACGTTGTTAGTACATACGTCTGACCCTCGACATCCGGCATATATCCCGCCATGCACCATCCGACGGGCTCCCGCTTTAAAACGGACCATCACTGCATGCAGTATGACAGCACGGTCTTCGTTTCGTAGGATCAGATGTCGTCAACGAAATCGAACGACAATCTATGCGCCGCGAACTCCCTCGCCCGCAGCCCCTCGGGGACATACTTCTCGTACTTCCCCATCTCGTCCACGTCCTCCAGGAGCACGAAATCCTCCGGATCCGAATCCTGGATGATGTTCCGCAGACCCTGCCTGAGCATGCCCTCGGTCCTGGATGTGGAGACCCTCACCCATATCGGCGCCGCCGATGCGACCACATCCACCCCGTCCATCGAGACCAGCGCCCTCAGCAGCCCCCCGAACTCCCTGGTCCCCAGCCAGGGGAATATGACGAATCCCCCCGGGACGTCGACGATCCCGTCGTATCCCTCCGAGCGGAAGACGCTCCTCGTCGCGGCGAGCTCGGCCTTCGATGCGGAATCCAGCCATCTGAAGTCCTCGTCGGATGCCAGGACCTCCCTCATCCTCCTCACGACCGCACCGTCCACCTCCGGAGGGGACGACTCCCACTTCGCCTCGGCTCCGGTTCCCTCGATCTCCTTCACATCGGCCCATCCGTCGCCCACGCGGACGACGGCCCACGCCTTCCCCGCGAGACTGACCGTGGCGCCGACCTTCGGACGCTTCTGCACCGTGCCGATCGACGTCCCTCCGGCGCGTATCTCCACCTCCGCCACCGTCTCGAAGACGGATGCGAATCCCTTGGAGTTAGCTATCGGTTCGGCATTCAGGCCGATGACCAGCGTTCCGTCGGGCATCCTCTGGAGATGGCCCTCGGAGATCATGTGCCTGGCCAGCTCCCTCATCTCCTCGTAGGAGATGTTCCTGAACACCCACATGGACAGCATCGCATCGGAGAGCTCCTTCCAATCCACGTCGTGCCATGAGCCCTTGAGGTACGCCAGCATCTGATGGTACAGCAGACCGAACGGCATCGGATTGGGACGGATCGGCTCGGTCCATCCCCTGCCGACCGCCAGGTCGGCCACGGCTATCGCCCTCACCAGATCGAGGGACATCCCCGGCGGGGAGGGGTTCCATCTCCTCATGTCGTCCATGCAGACGACGACCGCCTCCCTCCTTCCGCCGCGTCTTCCGGTCCTACCCATCCTCTGCAGCATGGACGAGCAGGTGTACGGCGCGCCCACCTGGATGATGCGGTCCAAGCCGCCGATGTCCATCCCCAGCTCCAATGTCGATGTCGCAACGACCGTCGGATGCCTGTCGCTCCTGAGGTCCGCCTCCGCCTCCCTCCTGACCGTTCCCGACAGGGACCCGTGATGGATCCTGACCGGGTTCTGGGAGCCCTGGGCCTTGGAGTATCTGTCGAGGGACCTGGCGGTGCGCTCGGCGGTCCCCCTGCTGTTGGTGAACACTATGCATGAGTACGGATCGGTCAGACGGAACAGGTCGCCGTAGTACCTCAGGACCTCCGGTCCGCGGAGGTCGTCCTCCGCCGGGATCCTGTAGTACTTGACGCCGATGCGCCCGGAGGTGTCCCCCTCCGCGGAGACTACGGACACCCTGCGGTCGGTGCCCGCCTGCAGCCAGTCCCTCGCACCGGCGAGATCGGACAGCGTGGCCGACAACCCGATGCGCCTGGGAGAGCATCCCGCGAGACGCTCGATCGTCTCCAGCTCGCACAGGAGCTGGAGCCCGCGGTCCGACGCCATGAAGGCGTGGACCTCGTCGATTATCACGAAACGTAGGAATCCGAACATCCACTTCACCGCGTCAGGGCCGTCGCATACGACGCCCTGGAGCGATTCGGGGGTGATCTGGAGGATCCCCTCCGGGGAATCCCTCATCCTGTCCTTCGCCCCGCGGTCGATGTCCCCGTGCCATCCGGTGACCCTTATCCCGGAGTCGCGGAGCATCCTGTCGAGCCTGGAGAACTGGTCGTCGATGAGGGCCTTGGTGGGACCGATGTACAACGCTCCGATGCCGTCGGGGGGATCCCCGGAGAGCGATGAGATTACCGGCAGCATCGCGGCCTCGGTCTTGCCCGAGGACGTCCCGGCGGATATGAGGAGGTGGTCGTCGGTATCGAACAGCACCGCGAAGGAATCCTCCTGGACCGGGCGCCATGACGTCCATCCCTCGGCGTGGATCCTCTCGCGGAGGAACGCCGGCATGCGGGAGAAGTAATCGCTCATAGCTCCAGGTCTTGGATCAGGTCGTCGTCCGGGTTGCGGTCCGCATCCACCCTGCGTCCCTGCACCATGTCGGAGAAGCGGGTCTGCGGGTTCTGATGGAGGGTGTCGAGGAGGCTGATGAAGTCCCTTGTGATCTCCCTGGGGGTGACCATGTCCCTGCCTCCTATGGTTGCGGTGACCGTCTTCAGGTACGTCTCCAGCATCTCGTCCGATATCCCGGAATCGTAACCGTAGCGCTGCTCGTGCATGCCCCTGAGCGTCCTGAGAAGGACGAAGATCTCCTCCATGGTGAGCGGTCTGAGGTTGATGACCGGTCCGAGGTAGTTGTCGTATCCGTTCTCGAACCTCCCCGATACGAGCCTCGATCTGAGCGCTTCGTAGCTGTACAATCCGCGGTCCGGATCGGTTATGAACTCCGGGGTTCCGCAGACGTAGATCGAGAGGTAAGAGGACTTCCCCTGCATGATGTCGTTGAACATCGTCAGCAGGCGCTCGTAGTTGTTGCTCCTGGAGGCGCGGTTCTGCAGCTTGTACAATACCACCGCTTCATCGAGGAACACCACCATGCCCTTGAACCCGGCGCAGACGCACAGCCCGGACCAGAGCTTCACCACATCGTACCAGTTGGAATCGCCTACGAGTGTGGACATGCCCAGGTCGGTCCTGACATCGGATTTGCGGTCGTACTCGCCCTTGAGCCATCTCAATGCGGGGCTGACGTCCCTCTCGGCGACGAGGTCGCCGGAGTAGGATACGACGGCTCTGATGAAATCCTGGTAGAACGTCATCCCGGACATGGAAGAGGTGGCCCTCCTGATCTCGGCGGCCACCGCCTTGGGGTCGGATCCCAGGGAGTCTATCATCGGATAGATCCAGTTCTGGAGGATGGACTCCATGGCGCCTCCGTCGGGATGGGATTTGACGGCGATGTTGCGGACGAGCTCGCGATAGGTGTTCAATCCCTCTCCCTTGCTGCCCGTGAGCCTGCGGTTGATGGCGAGATCGGCATCCATGACGGCGAAGCCCTTGTCCATCGCGTAGTTGCGGATCATCTGGATCATGAAGCTCTTACCGTTGCCGTAGCGACCGGAGATGAACCTGAACGCCCCTCCGCCCTCGGCTGTGTACTCCAGATCTCCGACGAAGGTCTCGGTCTCCTTCCTCCTTCCCACCGCGATGTATTCGAGGCCGCGGCGGGGGACCACCCCCGACGAGAGAGCATTCATCATCGTCACAAGCGTCCTCTTGGGTATCTCCGTCACTCCATCAGCCTCCCTATGTCCTCAGCGTACTCCGGGAGCACGGCCCCGTCGTTCATTACAGTATCGCCCACCGCATCCATGGCCTTCCCGTTGACGGAATCCTCGACGGCGGACTGCCTCCTGCCCGTGCCTCTGAGGGCGTCCCTGCCGTTCCTGAGATACGCCTTCTCCACCTCGTCGAGGGATTGGTAGAACGCATCCCATCCCGTCGGGACGGGCTCCGGTCCGATCTCGACGGGAGCCTCCTGCTCCTCATCGATGGCCATCATCCCCGTCACTGCCTCCAGGTCCGCGACCGCCGACGATACCGCGTCCCTGTCGATTTCGAATACCGATATCCGGCGGAACACCTCCTCGCGCTTCTCGCGCTCCTCGAAGTCGTCGATGGCTTTCTCCACCGCATCCTCTATCGCTTCAGCGGACCCGGCATCGAGGTCCTTGGGCGGCCTCGGGAAGGATTCGCCCATGCGCTTGTTGACCGTTCTGACCACGATCCTGTCGATCGCCTCGCAGCGATCCTGCAGGATGGCATAGCGCGGGACCATGTACTCCACATGGACCACCCCCTTGTCCGGATGCCAGAGATTGCGATACGGGACGATGGGCTGGACATGCGGCCGTCTGGAACGCCCGATCATATCGATGAGCCTGTCGCCGCCGTTCCTCAGAGAATGCTCGTCGAAGGCGCGATATCCCGCGGTGAGCGCGGCCTCGAACAGCTTCCTGCGGCCATGGGTGAATCTCATCAGATCCCAATCGGCGAGATATCCCGCCATCTCGGGGGATATCCTGCCTATCGGAACGGATCCCAGCTTCAGACATGCCATGATATCCATCTTCTCGAACCGGATCGCAGGGGGATCGAGACCGCATACGAGGGCATGTCCGATCGCCGCCTCCCTCAGATCGTCGAGATGACTGCCCGGGACGTCGTATGCATCGAGCATCCGCTCCAGGAAGTCCTGGATCCCCTGCGGGTCGCCGTCCTGATTGATCGTCTCGCTGCAGAACAGCCACATGTACCCGCGGTCGGTGTCCAGGAACGTCCCGCGACGGGCCATGGTGCGCCAATGGATGTAGAACGCGTACTGCTCCGGGGACATGGAATCGTAGGATATCCTCGCGCATCCCGAAGGGACGTACGGCACGGGGTCGTCCGACTCCTCCTCCAGGTGCTCCTTCATCCTGCGTACCCTCATGGCCGGCCGGCCGCCTTCGGGGCATATGCCCCCGCGTATCATCGCCTTGCCTCCGGTCTCGGGGGTCTCCGTCTCGAGGTCGTCGTCCCCCCAGAATCCGGCGCCCGGAGGGCCGGTCCTGAACATCCTCGGATTCCAGGCGTCCTCGCGCATCTCCGCATCCACCGCGGCGGCGACGATCCTGCGATACTCCATCGGGAACGCCTTCGGGACTATGGGGACGCCCTTCCCTTCAACGAGGATCAATGCGACGGCCTGCCTGACTATGGAATCCACCAGCCACGGCAGCCCTCCGCCGCTGAAATCGGCCACCGGAACCCGGGTGCAGCCGTACGGCTCGAAATGGGCGAACCTCCCGAATGGGTCGCGCACCCTCGTGTTCCAACGTCCTGCGACGGCGCGGAGGATGCCCATCCCCCTGGAGGACCGGACGCACTCGTCTATCCCTTCCAGGGACAGCTTGACTATGCGGACGATCCTCCTCTTCTGTATCGGGAGCGTCATGGAATGATAGTTCCCTCCGACCATGTCCACGATATCGTCCGGAACGCGGATGGGGTACCTGGTGAGGCGCCATGTCGTGATGGCCTCCATGTCGCAGAAGAGATGCTTGCGCGGGATCTGCTCGAACGATATCCCGTGAGCGAGAGCATAGTCCTCGGCGAAACCGTCGATCAGCCGCTTCGTGAAGACATCGCTGTTGGAGCATACGAGGGTCAATTCGAGGATATCCCTCAGGATCCGGGCGGGATCCCCGTCGGAATTGACGAGCTCCGTGCATCTGAGCCAGACGTATCCGGGATCGGTGGGCTCCGGGATCCCCCTACGCATGGCCGTCCTCCACCAGAAGTAGTATCTGAGGCGGTTGCCTTCGAGGACCGAGTAATCGGGATGGAGATAACCGGAACGTATGTATCCGCACGGATCCCCTGCCACATCCCTGTAACGTGCGATATCCTCTCTGAAATCCGCCGGGACATACTCCGAGTCGAAGCTGCCCGGATTGTTCGAATAGGATGGATATCTCATGCGGACCCGTATGGAACGACCGTATTAGTCATTCTTCATAGCGAGTATCTCGTCCCTGTAATCCTCGAAGACCTCTCCGTTCTCGACGATCGCGTCTCCGACGGCATCCATGGCCTTGGCGTTGATCGATGCCTCGACCTCTACGGGACGCCTGCCGGTCCCCGCCAAGGCCGCCTTCCCCTTCAGGAGATACGCCTTCTCCACATCATCCAACGATGCCGAGAGGACATCCCATCCGCCGGAGGCGGGAGATTGGATGTGAACGGGTTCATGCTCCTCGGCGACCTGGTCCTCGACGGTCATCATCCCGGTGACGGCGGTGAGATCGTCGGCGGCAGTGGCGACGGCGTCGCGGTCGATGACGATGCGGGAGGCCTCGCGCATCCTCTTCTCCATCGCCTCGGATTCCTCGAGCTCCCCGAATATGCCGTCGACCACCCTGGCGACGACGGATGACAGATCGTCCGGGAACATCTCCGGGACCCTCGGCGCGGAGCATCCGAGCCTGCGGTTGATCTCGCGGAAGACGGACTTGACCGTACCTTCCATGACCGATGATATCCTCTTCGATCCGATGACGTCCACGAACGACAGATCCAGCACCGGAGGGTCCGGGTGCCAGACCGCCTGGTACAGGCGCTTCGTGGTCGTGTACTCGGTCTTGTCGGCGTAATCGATGAGCCTCTTCCCGTCCCTCCTCTCCATATACGAATCGACGGTACGAACGGCCCGGGTGATCGCCCTCTCGTAGAAGCGGGGGTCGCCCTTGACGTACTTCTCCAGCTGGGGATAGTTCGCGTAGAGCGATGCCATCCCCACGGTTATCCTTCCCGTCGGTCTGGATGCGAGCTTGACCGATGCGATGTAGCGGTTCCATGTGCCCATGGGTTCCGGCGGGACGTCGAATCCGTGCAGGAGGGCATGGTCCACCGCGGCCTGGCACAGGAGGTACGGGACGGGGAATGCGAAGTAGAACGCGTCCACCGCCCTCTCCAATTCGGCCTGGACCAGCTCGGGCTCGTAATCATGGTTGATGAGCTCGGTGCAGTAGAGCCAGAGGTATCCCATATCGGTGTCCTTGTAGACGCCTCTGCGGGCCATGGTGCGCCAATGGATGTAGAATGCACGCTGGAATCCGTCCATCGTGCCGTAGGATGCCATCGTATGGTCCGATGCCACGTAATCCACGGGATCGACAGATTCCTCGTCCCAATTCGAGTCGAGTTCGCGGGAGGTCATCCTCGGAGGGGTCGTATCGGGATAGACGAGGGGACGGATGACCGCCTCCTGTTCCATCTCCGTATCATCCACCTCCAGGTCGTCGTCCTCCCAGAACCCCCCGTCCTGGGACGGGGCCCTGAACGCCTCCGCGTTCCACACCCCCTTGCGCCGGAGGGAGGCTATCGCCGAGTCGACGATCGAACGGTATGCCTTCGGGAAATCCTTGGACACCGTCGGACCGCGCCTGCCGTCGTCCCTGAGACGGGATGCGGCGTATCTCACGATGGAATCCAGGAGGTCGTGGAACGGACCCTCGAACAGGGGGATGACGGGCATCTCCACGGCTTCGACGCCGGTGTAGTCCTCGAACCTGCTGTAAGGGACGACCTGCTTGGTGTCCCATTCGCATCCCGAGGCGCGGACGACGCCTTCGCCCTGAGCGGTGCGGGTGTGCTCGTCGATGCCCGACAACGCGAGATAGACGATCTCGGTCATGACCTCGTCCGAGACGCGGACGACCTTCTCCCAATCGAAGAGGTCCCCTGCAAGGAGGACGTCGGGATCGGGCCGCCTCAGAGGATACCTGGTGAGGTCCCACGTCAGAAGGACCTCGGACCTGGAGAACGGGCGCTCGCGGGGGATCGGATCCAAAGGGAGACGGTGGACGATCGCATACTCCTCCGCCAGACCGCAGACCACAGGGGACAGCCTCATGCTGCTCCCGCAGACACGGGTGAAGTCGATGATCCTCGAGAGCACCTCCGAGGGATCCCTGTCGAGATTGACCAGCTCGGTGCAGTAGAGCCAGGCGTATCCAGAGTCGACAGCTGTCAACCGTCCCTTCCGGACATTGGTCCTCCACCAGTAATACGAGTTCAGACGGGGTTCGTCCAGAACCGAGTAGTCGGGACGGAGGTATCCGGAGTCGACAAAGGGGCACTCCGTCCCCTCGATGCTCCACCTCGCCTCGATCTCGTCCCTGAAATCCTTCGGACAGTACTCCCGGTCCACAACGTAGGGACCTCTGTACAGATCCGAACCGAATCCCCCGGCCATGCAACCCGGATGAATCGGGAATATAAGTGTAATGGGAGGAGCCCCCGAAGGGGCCCTCCGCGTTTCAACAGGCGAAGAAGCCCTGGGTCTTCAGCATGTGCCTCTTGATGAGGTGGGAGCCGAAGAAGTAGACGGCGCCGATGAACGGCATCCACAGCAGGGCGTACAGCGGCACTCCGATGAGTGCGACGCCGCTGGCCTGGGAGATGGCCTCCCAGAGGCCTCCGGAGAAGGGCAAGAGGGTTCCCACCGCCAGTGCGACGATGGTGGTGACCACCAGGATCTTCGCGGAGCACGTCTGGAAGAACGGCAGCTTGTTGGTCCTCACGATATGGATGGACCAGACCTGCATCCAGTACTGCTCGATGCACCACAGCGACTGGAACAGGATCGCCACGGGCACCAGGCATTCGTAGTTCTCGAGCCTGACGCCGCTCAGGACCGCCTCGGCGGCGGTGTGGGTTCCGTCGGTGAAGCCGGGCACGCCGACCATCTCCACGGACACCCCGTTGAGCACGACGAATATGAAGAACATCCACGACATGATGTCGGTGACCACGCACATGGGTCCGTAGCGGACCATGACGGCCTTCAGGTTCACCGGATCCCATTTCCTGGGCTCGCGGACGAACTCGTCCTCCACGATATCCCACGGGGTGAACAGGCAGGCGAAGTCGTTGATCAGGTTGAAGATCAGGATCATGATGGCGCCCATCGGCTCGAAGTTGAACAGGAGCGAGGCCAGGACGAGCGAGAACATGTATCCGAAGTTGATCGAACCGATCATCTTCACGTACTTGATCGAGTTGACGTAGACCTTCCTCCCCTCGATCGCTCCGGTCTTCAGGACGTTGAGGTCCTTCTCCAGGAGGATCATGCTGGCGGTCTCCTTGGCGATGTCGGTTCCGGTGTCGACGGATATGCTCACATCGGCGTTCCTCATGGCGAGGACGTCGTTGATTCCGTCTCCCATCAATCCCACGGTGTGACCGTTGGCCTTGAGGGCGACGACCACGCGGGACTTGTTGTCCGGGGTCAGGCTGGTGAACACATGTATCCTCTCCACGGCCTCGCGGAGCTCGTCGTCGGACATCTCGTCGACGACGTCCCCGGTGAGGACCTCCTCCACGTCGATGCCGATCTGCTCGCAGACATGCCTGGTGACGTACTCGTTGTCCCCGGTGAGGATCTTGACGTCTATGCCGTAGTCGGCCATCTCCGCGATGGCGGCCTTGGCCGAGGGCTTGACGGGATCCGTGAACACCACGTACCCGCACATAATCATGTCGAACTCGTCCTCGGAGGTGAATTCGGTCCTTCCGGAGGGGAGGTACTTGTATGCGACTCCGAGGACGCGCATGCCCTTGGCGCTGTACCATTCGATCATTCCCATGATCTCGTTGATCTTCTTCTCGTCGAGGGGCTGTATCTCGCGGTTCTCATCCAGGTATGCGGAGGAGATGCCGAGCATCTCGGGGATCGCACCCTTGGTGATCATTATGTCCACATCATCTCCGCGACCGACGACGACGGTCGCCCTCCTCCTGTCGAAGTCGAAGGGGACGTCGCCCACGGACTGGTACGCTTCGACCTCCTCGGAATCGAGGAACTCGTCGGCGTACTCCTGGAGGGCCCAGTCGATCTGGTTGGTGGCGGACCTGAGGTTCTTGGCGTTGAGAGCCGAATACAGTTCGACCGTATGGCTGGAGTTGCCGTACAGGTCGCTGCAGTCCTTGACCGATATGCGGTTCTGGGTAAGGGTCCCGGTCTTGTCGGAGCAGAGGACGTCCATGGCGCCGAAGTTCTGGATGGCGGTCACGTCCTTGACGATGACCTTCTTCTTCGACATGTCGATGGCGCCCTTGGCCAGGTTGGTGGAGACGATGGTCGCCAGCATCTCCGGCATCAGACCTATGGCCAATGTCAGAGCGTACTTGACGGCCTCGATGAAGTATCCCTCAGTCCCCTCGACATAGCCCTTGTAGACCATGATGAGGAACACGGGGGGAACCATCAGGAGCATGATCCTGACGAGGAGCTTCGTGATCGCTTTGGAGCCCTTGTCGTAAGTTGTGGAGGGCTTCTTCTTGCTGAGGGATTCGGCCATTCCGCCGAACACCGTGTCGTCTCCGACGGCCACCACCACGGCGACGGCGGAACCGCCGACCACGTTGGTGCCCATGAAGGCCATGTTGTCGCATGAAAGAACGTTCCCGTGGCAGTCCACGGGGGTGCTGTGCTTGCTCACAGGGTTGGACTCGCCGGTCAACGCGGACTGATCCACCTTGAGGTGGTTCGACTTGATTATCCTGACATCCGCCGGGATCATGTCCCCGGTGTCGAGGATGACTATGTCTCCGACCACGATCTCCCTGGAGTCGACCTCCATCTCCGAGTCCTCGCGGACTACGGTTATGATCGTGGTCACCATGCTCACCAGTTGAGCCGCGGCTTTGCTGCTGCGGGTCTCCTGGATGAAAGTCACCGTACCGCTGACCAGGATCAGGGTGGTGAGGATTACGAAGTAGATTATGTCCGGATCCAGGACCATCCACAGGATGTCAATGATCGCTAGGATTATGATGAAATAATTGACGAAAGCACGGTACAGCCTCTTAAGCACCTGGTGCTTGTTGTGGTTCGTTACCGTATTCTTCCCGTATTTGATACGGGACGTAGTGAGTTCTTCGTTGAAATGGCCCTCGAGCCTGCTGTCGTATTCTTTCAGCACATCGTCGGCATCCATCGATGCCGCGCGTCTGAGCCTTTGTTCAGGGGTATCCGTCGTACCTTTGACCACGGGAGGGCATGGACCCCCCTACTTAAAACCTGGCCCTCGGACCCTGGATGGATGGATACCCGGGCCTGGCCGCCCGGGGCTGTATGTGTAGTTTCTATGTCCGGAAGGACTCATTCCTTCTTCTCGGAGGACTCCTCTGCAGGAGCCTCCTCTGAAGCGGGAGCGTCGACTGCCTCCTCTGCGGGGGTCTCGACGGGTTTTTCGGCGACGGGTTCCTCGATGGGAGCCTCGGAAGCCTCCTCGGCCATCTCCTTGGCCTCCTCCGCATTCTCGGAAGCGACGGCGGCGGCCTTGAACTTCTTGGCCTCGGCCTTCTCGGTCTTCCTCTGCTCGCGCTCCTCCTCGCGGGCCTTCTTCTTCTCCCTGCGGTACATCTCCTTGTTCTTCTTGACGTCCTCGCGGAGCTTCTTCTTGGCCTCGGCCTGCTCCTCCTTCGGGAGCTTCTTGATCTCCTCCTTGCGCTTCTCGTTGGCGCGGCGGACCTTCCAGTACTCGTTGGAGGCGCGGTTCTTCTCCTCCTCCTCGGCCTGCTCCTTCTCTTTCGCGATCTTGGCGTGCCTGGCTGTCGCCTTGGCGTCGTCTCCGGACGTCTCAATGACCCTCTTGGACATGATATCCACCTTCAGATTGGAACGGTCATCCCGAATGGGGTATATAAACTGGAACAGAAAACGCCCCGGAGGACGGCGGATCGTCCCCGGGGGTTTGGACGACGGCCCCTCCGAGGAGGCCGTCCAGGGGTTCACTGGTTGGATTTCCAGAGTCCGTGCTTGTTGCAGAACTCCCAGGCGACGATGTTCTCGGCATCGGTGACGAAGCATGCCTCGGGAGCGTCTCCGGGCTTCAGGTACTTCCTCATGAGGACGCCGTCGGCGCAGATCTCGATGTACACGATGTAGTGGTCCTCGACCATGGGGTGGGCGGCCTCCTTGCCGACGACGACCTTGACGTTGGATCCGTCCCTGATGATGTACGGGACGTGCTTCTCCGCGGAGGGGTCGGCGGTCTTGGCCTCGGCTGCCGCCATGGGCTGTCCGCAGCAGGAGGGGTTGCATCCTCCCTTGTACAGGAGCTCGACGGCGGTGCCGCATTTCTGACAGACGAATTTCTGAGTCATCTTTCCTCGAAGAGTCTGACCGTCATCCCGACTTTTTATACCGTGCCCTCCGGAGCCCCGGAAGTAAGAACCGTTACGTTCATCAGACATGAGGATGGTCCCCGTGGCATGATGATCCCGGCCGTCTTCGCCGAACGCCGCGACGAGAAGCTCCTCGCATCCGTGCCCGATGAAGGGGCCGTCCTTCCCGCCCGCGAAGGGGACGTCCCGTTCCAGGAGATCACCGGCCTCCTCCCCCGCGGGGATTCCAGAGGGACGGCCGTTGTAGCGGATATGGACAGCCTCCGCTCCGGCGAGTTCAGGGAGGGCGTGGTAAAGGGGATGAGGATACGCGGCTCCGATATCTGGTTCATGACCTGCATCCGGGATGCGGACGACCTCATGGACGCGTTCAACACAACCGCCGATCTGGTCATCGCCCCCATGCATCTGATCTCCGGCGAGGAGGATGCGAAGGACATCGTATCCGTATCGGACAGCGTGATACCTGCGGCGATCGCGTCGAAAGGAGGCGTCCTCCGCGGGGATTGGAGGGTCGCAGGGGTCCGCGAGGCCCTGATGAGGCTGGAATCGCTGGGATTCTACAGGATGTGCGTCCTGGACATGGACGGGACGGTCACCGACGGGGATTGGACGTGGATCGCGGACCAGTTCCCTTCCACGGTGCCGTTCGCCTCCGATCCCTCTATCGTCGAGGGATACGGATTCAAGGACGTCATCGCTCCGCTTCGCCCAGCGTCTCGGCGATGAACGAGGCGACCTTCCCGTCGATATCGCCGTCGAACATCTCATCGGTCCCTGATATCTCCAGGTGACCCAGCCATTTCATCCGGAGCATGGCGGAGAACGCTCTGAACACAGATACCGTGGGACGGAACTCGGGCTTCTCGCTGCCGCCGCACATCAGGCCCATGACCATGGACGGATGGGGGGATCCCCTGTCGAACCAGTAGGGCTGGAACCTGTCGATCGCCGTCTTTATCAAGGACGAGGGTCCGCTGAAGTGGATCGGCGTCGCGAGAACGAGTAGGTCTGCCTCCGAGAATGCGGTGTAGATAGGGGTCATGGCATCGTCGATGGCGCATTGGCCGTCCTTGCATAGTCCGCAGTTGCGGCAGTGGGACACGTCGTCTGTCACCGTGATGACAAGAGGATCGTAACCGAGGGGCTCCAGCTCCTTCGCGGCCGCCTTGCACATGGAATCGGTGACACCGTTCATGCGGGCGCTCCCGCAGAGTATGAGGGCCTTGCGCATGCCCAGGTATCGATATCGGCTTAATAATCCGTTTCCATACAGGAAGGGATAACATGGAGTTCCAGAAGGTCAAGGCCATCGAGATGCCCAGGGATGTCGTCGCGGGGCACGGCGTCATCGACGACGTCCGCGACATCTGCGAAGGGCTGCACTTCGTGGGTGCCGGGACGATCATCACCGGCGGGAAGACCGCGAAGGTCGCGGGGAGCCGCGTGAAGGACCTGATGGAAGGATACGACATGGACGTCTGCATGGTCGGCGATGCGACCATCGAGAATGCCGAGCTGGCCGCCGAGCAGGCGAGGGAGTTCGGATCCTCATTCATACTCGCCGTGGGCGGAGGGAGCAAGATCGATCTCGCCAAGATCGTCTCCAACGAGCTGAGGATCCCGTTCATCGCCATACCGACCTCCGCATCCCATGACGGGATCGCGTCGAACCGCGCTTCGCTGAAATCCGCGGACGGTTCGAGGTCCATTGAATCGGCTTCCCCGATGGGTGTCATCGCGGACACGAGCGTCATCGTCGAGGCGCCGTACAGGCTCCTCGCATCCGGATGCGCGGATGTCATCTCCAATCTCACGGCCGTGAAGGACTGGGATTTCGCCAGGAGGCTCAAAGGGGAGTCGTTCAGCCGTTCCGCCTACTCGTTCTCCATGTACGCTGCCGAGAGCATAGTCGACAACTCGAAGCTGATCAAGCCCGGGATGGAGGAGAGCGTCTGGATGGCGATTAAACCGATCATCATGTCCGGCATCTCCATGATCATCGCCGGCAGCTCCAGACCGACCAGCGGTGCGGAGCACATGATCTCCCACATGCTCGATCTGAGATGTCAGGGAAGGGCGCTCCACGGGGAGCAGTGCGGGGTCGCGTCCATCATGACGATGTACCTCCACGGAGGCGACTGGGAGCAGATCCGCGATGCGCTGTCCGATATCGGCGCGCCGACCACCGCCCAGCAGCTGGGGATCCCCAGGGAGGAGATGATCTACGCCATGTCCCACGCCACCGAGATAAGATCCGATAGGTTCACCATCCTGGGGGACAACGGGATAACCGAGGAAGTGGCAGAGAAGGTCGCGGAAGCCACGGGAGTGATCTAATGGCAATCACACTGGTATGCAAGGGGATCGTCGACAGCGGGTCCGAGTTCTACTACATGGGACCGCTGGACGAATGCGAAGGCTGCAAGCTGAACGGGGTGTGCAACAACCTCGAAGCAGGAGCCCGCTACAGGATAATAGATGTCAGGAAGCAGGAGCACGACTGCCCCGGCATGGACGACGATGGGAAGGTCGTGGCCGTGGAGGTGGAGAAGATCTCCGCTCCGGCGATCCTGCCGAAGAAGGGGCTCCTGGAAGGGGTCACGATAACGTTCACGGAATCCAAGTGCGACAACATCGGATGCGGGAACTGGCTGCTCTGCCACCCGATCGGGAAGACGAACGGCAGCAAGTGCACCGTGGTCCGCATGGGGAAGAACGTGGACTGCCCGAGGGACGAGAAGCTGGCGTTCGTGGATATACTCTGAGATACGCTAGAAGAAAACCTCAGGCAGGCTTACAATCGCGGCTGCATGCACGTCTGGATCGAGCGTATCGAGACCATCCAGAACATGGCATTCAACAAGAAAGGCCGTCATCGATGATTGCCGACCCCGTACTCGGGAATCATCTCTTTCAGACCCTCCTCTAGACCTACCCTCGGGGACCATCCGCATAACCTCTTAATTAGCGAGATATCCGGACATCTGTGTCTGGGCTCGAACTCTACAGGGGGACCATGGATGATTCCGGAATCACTGCCTGTAAGCTTGATTACGGCTTCAGCCAGATCGACTATGCGGATTGGAACCGGATTGCCTATGTTCACAACCGGTTCATCGGTCTCAATTCCTGTATACTCCAATAATCCATCGATGAAATCTGACACATGGCAGAAGGATCTTGTCTGGAACCCATCCCCGTTCACTGTCAGAGGCCTACCGTCGAAAGAACTCCTAAGGAAATTCACCATCACCCTTCCATAGGAGGATTTGGCATCCATCCTCCTCCCATAGATATTGAAGGGTCTGACGATGCGTGCATCCACCCCTGTTTCAAATCTCGATGTTAGAACGAGCTGTTCGCCGAACATCTTCGCAACAAGATATGCACTACGAGATGTGTTCAGCTTCACATTGCTCATGGAACTCTCTGGGATGCAGATTCCCTCGGGATGACTGCCATATACCTCGGAGCTTGAGAAATAAATCATCCTGGCCCCTTCCCTTTCGGCGATCCGAAGCATCCTCTTCGTACCATCCGATGCAGAAGAGAGAACATCGCTCTGCATCATCATGTAATCGGCAGGATTCGCCACCGATGCCAGATGGAATATGTAATCCACAGGGTCGCTGTGTTCGTAAACTTCCGCATCTGTTTTTACAAAAGAGATGCGATCTTGGAATTCGACCAGATTGGCCAAGGTCCCGGTGGACAGATTATCTATGACAATCACATCATGCCCTTCGGCCACTAATCTCTCCGCCAGATGCGATCCGATGAATCCCGCCCCTCCGGTTATTATGGAGACGGTCATCGCCAACCCTCCTCCACGGAAGCGACGAAGGCTCTTCTGTAACCATCAGGGCTGCCTACATCGTAGCGGACCCCGTTCAGAATCCTGCACATCACGGTTTCTCCACTCTCCAGCTCCATTGCCAGAGCATCCGTGAGGCTCGTATGACCATCTTCCATCGCCCCTAGGACATCGAACACCTTGCTACGGAGCAGATAACGCCCAGCCACTACGATATCTGTCACCTGAGGCGGTTGCGGCTTCTCCACGATCCTACGGGCTCTGAACATATCTGTTCCCTGAACATCAGGCACCACAGCCCCGTATCTGTAGACCTGCGACAAAGGAACCTTCTCACAACCTATGACATAATCGGATTCCGATACTTCCATCATCTGCTTCACAGCAGGGGCGCGGGAACGAACTATGTCATCCGCCAGAAGAACCGCGAACGACTCGTCACCCACGAACTCCTCTGCATTCATTATTGCATCCGCCATCCCCCACCCCTCTCCCTGAGGGATGAACTCGAGTTCGATATCGGCGAACTCGATGAATCTGTTGGATTCGAAATAATCGCGGATGTCCGCGGCACGATACTTGGTGACCAACCCGACTCTCTCTATTCCGGAAAGAACGCATTCTTCTACGATGTAGTGGAGAGTTGCACGCATCCCGATAGGGAGAAGCGGCTTTGGTATCGTGGATGTCAGGGGGAGCATGCGCCTGCCCGTCCCGCCCGCCGGTATGACAGCCGTCCTCATGGATTCCACCGTCCCATATTGCCACGGTTGGTTCTCGAGTAGGCCTCCGACCATGAATCTGATATCAATGGGATATCCCCGATGTTCGGACGCTGTTCCCGAGATACATACTTCGAATGCAATCCATGTCCGCAGTATCTGCACAGGATCTTCTTCCCCTCCTCGATGCCTGAATCTCCCGGCCATTGGCTGGCAAGACCGAACCCAAACAACCTGTCAACAGCCGCCCCCGCCGCACAGCAGTAGAATCCATGCACGTTCAATCCAACTCCGCAATCCGTTGTAATCCAGCAACCGCGACCCTTGTATCCCGGATTCAGATCGCAAGGAGCCAAATTGTAGGGGTCGAACCTGTTGGGACGCTCGTTTTTCTGAGTATTATGAACCGCGATGTTACTGGGAACGCTTACGCCGGGTTCGTATGTACCATTGGTATACACTTCAGCAAAGCATACAGGATTCCTAGCGACATATCCGGATATCGCATCCAAGATGCTCTCGATCTCAGGGTGCATGAACGGCTCGCCACCCATTATGCGTATCCTTCTCCAAACGTGGCCACGCCTCTCCGACTCCCTTATGAAACCCTCGATCTGATCGAGACTCATGTCCTCTCCGGGATCCATCGTCCCGCATGACCGGTCACATGATGTGCATCCTAGATTGCAGCGATACGTGATGTCGATCTCCACAGAGTGGATGTCGGTAGGATGCGAATCATCGGGACAGAGACTGTCCAACTCGAATAGGCGTCTAAGCATTGCAGCTCTCGGGATCACCAGCCCTCCAAGATAGTAGATGGGAATGCCAGATTCTCCTCCGAATATGGACGATAGATCCCGAACCATATGATCATGGGTAACCGCACAGAGGGTCCTCCCTTCGGACCTCTCAAGAAGCATCATGATGATCCTCCGGGCATGCTCCCGGCATGCTGTGATCTCGGCATCGGATTGATCGAAATCAGGCTTGAGCTTCGGAATTAAAACCCTGAGTTCCCGAGGGAAGCGATTCAACAGGGAATCCACGACGATATCCCCTTTGCCGCCGTTGCCCTGGCGAAGACAATGGGCCGTTTCACCTGTACGTCTGACTTCAGAGACCACATACAGATCTATGCGAGGAAGGGCAGAACCCATTATCCGAGAATCGTCCTCGCCGCGAGGGGTGATTCCAGGCTCCGATGAAGGGATGAGTCTCACACGTTCCTTCTCTGCGTGGCGCAAGATTAGGATATCCCCCTCCGATGCCATGGAGACGACCATCCCCGGAGGAAGCATGCGTGAAAATGGTTCGACGAATGATAGCCTGTTCAAAGGATTCCTTGACGACACCACCGCCTTCGTATGCTCATTCATTATGTAATGGCGAACGTCACGGATACGACCAGGTTGCCACAAATACAACGGTGCACGCACCTGTATGGGATCGGAAGCCATCTCGGCCATTGGGACCATGAATGTAAGCTCGTTGAACTCGTCTATCCACTCGCCATCATCCTTGAACCATGAAGGATCGATGGCATCGAACAGATACTTCCTGAATGAACGTACATGCAGCCACACATCACCCATCCTCCCAGAATGGACGTTTTCGAAATCGATTTCGTAAGGTAGGATGCCCCTGTCGATTCTCAGGGATGTAGAAGATACCATGTCGTGTCCGAGGAGATAACGCTTGGACAGGATGCATAATGCATCCCGCGAGGTCAGAGCATCGTCCATATCCAGCGTCACGATCACCGACTCGGGATGATCGCAAATGTCGCGGACAGCATGAACTATGTTGCTAAGGATCATCCTCCGTGAAGAATTCCTGATGAATGTCACTCTACGTCTGGTGCCGACGATATTGCGGATGAACTCATGCATGCCGTTGTCTGAAAAGTCATCGATGATGACCGCACCCCAATCTGTGCACCTCTGCTGATCCATGGATACCCAACAACGGAGGAACCTCTCATTGCTCAGATTTCTCCCGCAAACGACGAAGATGTTGGCCTCACGCCTCTTGGGGATCTGCCAATCGGTCAGACGACCTTGGAGATCCACATTCTCATGCTGAACATCGGCCACCGCTCCGCTCTCGATACGATCCAGAATGTACATCCACTGATCCACATCGACCTTGCGGTCGTTCTGCGGATGGATATAGAACGTTCTGGGGTCCCCTCCACGAACGCTACGGAGACCTGAGTCGACCTGATGACGCTCGATCGACCTGTACCATGATAATTCCAGTCTGCCATCCACAACACTGTTGGGATACGGTCTGTGAGAGAGGAGACGCTCCTTGTCGAATAGACATATCCTGACCTCTGGACAGTAATTTCCAGCATACAGGACGGTTTCGGACGAGGGGTCATGAGCTATATTGAATGATACGGAAAGTGTTCTCGGATCATTCTCCAACGCTTCGACCATGTCTGACAGATAACTGTGGCATCTGTCCCTACGAACCACCATGACATCGCAGTCCGCCTGGAGGACGTATCTGCCACGACACTGTTCGAAACCCCACAGTTGGGGTACGACAGGGATATTTCTGGTCGAGTGCGACCTGTCGCAATCCACGTCGAACCAGTCTGAATTGACACTGCGAATGGTACCCTCATCAGCAGGGAAAACCAGACAACGGTCGATGATCCCCTCCTCCAAGAGGCGGGACATGACAGCATCCATTGCATCACGGTCGGGTTCGGAGTACTGTCTCAGGAAATTATCGTCCTTGGGGTCGATAATCACCACCCTCTCGAGGAAGCGATCCGGGCGCTCCAGCTGTGATACCAGGTGACGGACCAACCTCTCTATGACTCCTGCATCCTGGTAACACGCCTTTATCATCAGTGAAACGTCAGACACTGGTTCGAACCTACGGCAGGACAAGAACGCGTAATGTGATGAAACTCCATCATCTGATGGGACAGGGGGCGAATGCTCCCACGCTTCCACCATGATTCCAGCAGATTCCAAGGAATCCGTAACCGACTTGCTATCTCCTCCGAAGAATGGATTGCGGATGACTAAACCGATCCTGCCTCCTAAAGGGACCTCTGTCGATAACTTCTGAACCAGCTGCACAGGCAGTGAAAAATTATCAGAGAGAATGATCATATCATCCCCGCTTAGATCGGAGATCTCTGTGACTGGACGAGTGATGAGCTCATGAGACATGTCGGAGATTGCGTAGACCGACGTCCCCACACCAGAATGCGAAGATATCATCGACTCGATCCAACGATTCTCAGGTAGTCTAAAAGAATCTATGGCATGGAAAACAGTTGATCTGTCCAGATAGTCTCTATAGACTCTGTTAAAAAACGGAATGAATCCGTCGAGTGTGTCTTCGTCCCAGGTATGTTGCGCCCTACCGACCACATCCTTGAAGCGAGGGTCTGACCAACTACCCAGGCAGATGAATGCTCTCTGACACATGTATAGGAACTCTGTCTCGCTGAACGGTAGGAAGTCACGACCATAATCTACGAACCGCATCCCATCCGGAAAGACTCTGAAATTAATCGGTTTCACATCACGGAATACCACACCGCATAATGCAGACTCCACCAGGAACTCGGCCATTTCATCTTCTCTCCCTCCTGTGTAGGCCTTGCTCTCCGTATACGGATAGGTAATGACGGCCAGACCATCGATTTCCTCCAACTTCACGTCAAAGAACCTATGGCATCCGACAAAACGACCTTCCAATTGCTCGCCGAGGTATCTGTAAAACAAGGGATTCTCCCTGAACACCTTATAGACCTTGTCTCCATCTGTATATACGACGGACTCGAAACCTATCCCGAGGCATCTAAGCCCAGGCTTCACGGACTCCAAACGAATGCTCATCCTCCTGATGATATCGTCGCTGTCTTCCCTCATAGGCCGGCCCTCCCTATATAGAAATTCAAATCCCATACGGCTTGGTATAACGCTGTTCCCAGACCGTACTGAGAAATGATTGTTGGGTAGTCATTCCAATGAACCGCTTTGAGACTCCGACGGATCTCTTTGAACGGAACATCGGGATACATGATTTCCAAACGCTCCGCACCCTTCTGAACACCGGCACCAATCCTACGAGCGGCAACCATATCGTGACGGACCGATTCCATCGAATGTTGTATCGTAGCAGTCGAGCCATACGACACTGGGATCCCGTTGTGCTTCAAACGGAAATCGAGATTCGCATCTACTGCGAATGGGACATCGTCGTCGAACATGTATCCGCCGATGGAACCTGCCACTCTCCTATCAAAACCGAGTCCGGGCGTGAATGCGAGTTTTTTCGAATTCACGAAACTCCGAGCATCAGCAACCCTGCGGGACAAACGCGTACCATCATCTTCGAACACTATCCTAGCGCATACCACAGGATACTCATCCAGTAGTTCGTAAACGGTTGATAGACATCCTTTCGCCAGAATGGTGTCGGAATCCGTTAGGAACACCTTGTCGAACGAGGCAGACATTATCCCCGTATTGGATGCCACAGACAGATTACCAGAAGGAGATGTGCAAACATTTACTCCGGACTCCCTTAAACGATCCTCGAAATCGGGATCAGGTATAGAAGAGACCAAGATCTCAACATCCTCATCGACCGAAGATATGCAGTCGAACACTTTGGGATCGCTACCACACCTGACCACCAGAGTCATATCCATCTCGATCACCTCGGTCTAGATTTCTTGTATCTATGCCGAAGAGCTGCTCCGAACGTCTGTGAAAGGCCTCACGTTCATCGGGAGTCATTCTGTCCATGTGTTTGAAATAAAACGACCTGAGCCCCGCCGATTTGCGTACAGATCCTGGATCTGAGAGACGTCCTTTGCGTGAGATGCAATCGTGATGGACCATGTGGTTGTATAATGTACCATACTTGATTCCGGAATCGAGAAGACGTATGCAAACGTCTCTGTCGGTCGTGCTGATCAGATCCTCTGAAAAACCACCTATGCTCTTCAGTGCAGCCGCCGTTACAAACATATTGGAACCCTGGATGCCGGGATTGCCGGCTAAGAAATCATGAATCGAGATAGAATCGGGAATCGCCTGTCTGAACCCATCTGGATGCTCGGCATCATGTCTAACAATGCCGGACACCACCATATCGCAACAGACGTCTTCTGCGAACTTCGTACTATTCAGAAGATATCTGCGATCCCAATAGTCATCATCGTCAAGTATGGCAACAAACGAACGACCGTCCGCCGGCACCGAGGACAGAGCAGAGTTGACAGCACCTGAGAGGGACTGGACACGATGGTTGCAGATTAGCTGGATCTCCAACCTGTCTGAGAAGAGATCGATTCCTTCCTTCAAGCCCTCGGAAAGCCCGGTAGAGGCATCATACACCACGAACACTCTTTTCGGCTTCAATATCTGCCTGGAGATCGAATCAAGAGCCCGCCTGTACAAAGCATCCTGTTGACTGGTGGTGAGTATAACATATACCTCCGGTAACCTCTGATCCTCAGACGGCTGAACCAGACTGTTTACATGCATGACTGCTTGGATAAGACTGCAATCTGTGCCGGTGTCAGCAACGAACCTCCCCATCTCGGAAGTGTCCTTAGGGATGCATTTCCCAGAGTATCCCCCCATGTGTGGACGAAGATGCTCCCGTGAGACCACCCTGCGGTCGCTCCAGACCACACCCATGACGTTATCTGGGTCCAGGCCGCCACTGTCTGAAGCCATCTCGACCGTATTGGTGAAGCTTACCTTGAGTGCTATGAACGCGTTGTGAACGACCTTACCGAACTCGGCCTCGCGATAACTCATTCTCTGAGGTTTCACATCCGGATCGACCCATCTAAAATACTCAAGGACCTCGTCCATATCACGATCGTTTCCAGCCAATACGATCCTGTCAGGTTTTGCACACCATGAGAAGCAATTCCTCTCCCTGAGGAACTCCGGCATATAGACCAGACGGGTGCGGGGAAACTCCGTAGAAAGAATATCGCAGAATCCCACCCTGAGCGTGCTCTTGACTACTACGACTCCTCCATATCCTGCTTCATCGAGCATGCTTACACATTCCCGAACATGTGAACAGTCGAGACGCCCATCGGCCCCCATATCGGTGGGTACGCAGATGAACACCGCCCCGCTATCGAGAATCTGTTCGAACGGGTCGTCATCACAGATGTCGTACGTCTCATAATCGAAATATCTGGAGAGAGCATGAATCATCGATGAACCTACTGAACCCACACCCATCACACCGAACTTCCGATCGTCATTGTCCATTATTGCATCCCCTCAATATGTTTAAAAGCGTGTGAACCGAATCTTTAACAGCGTCCGAAGACCCATGGTACGGGTTCCACCCCATGTCCCTGAACCGGGTACTGTCCAGGAGACAACAGGATACATCGCCATTCCACCCCACGTCGGAATCCCCGACAGACACCGGGATATCCGAGAGCCCCATAGATTCTTTCACAATGTCAGCCACGTCGAGAACAGAAATCGGATCTCCGTTTCCGACATTGTATATCCCTGTGATGTCGCTCCTCAAAACAAACTTCACAGCTGCCACCGCATCGTCCACATGGAGATACTCTCTCATCTGAAGACCATTCCCCAGGATATCGAGTCTACGGGAATCCGACTCCAGTCTCCTGACGAAATCGCTGACAACCCCGTGAGTTACCTCGCGTCCGCAGATATTGCAGAACCTGAGGATGACGGCATCCATCCCCTCTGTATCAGTCAAGAGGTTCTCAGAATCGCGCTTTGCCCTCCCGTACTCGGAAACAGGAACACGAGGTCGAGACTCATCGGCCATCCATCCATCTCTGCCATACACTGCAGATGATGATGCGAATACTATCCTACGGACAGAAGTCGAATCCATGTATCTCACGACAGCTTCGGTTGAGAGATAGGTATCACGGTGCGCCGTCTCAGACCTTCTGACATCCGGCTCAGCGGCAAGGTGAACCACTGCATCACAGCATGATAGAATATCGGATATGTCTTGATCGACAACATCCGCTCTGACAAAACTGGAGTTTTCTGTTAATACAAAATCCGGTTCAGTACGATCTATGATACAAACATCATCCGATTCCATGATCGAACGTGAGAGATTGCCACCCAAGTATCCCGAACCACCTATGATAGCAAACATTTGAACCATTATGCACACCCCATCGCAGATGCATCAATACAACTTGCAATTAGATAGTTTGTCCAGTAAGATCACCAATCGGTGCATGACACCGCCGTAGAATTAAGCCAGATGTAACGGGTGGATTGAACCTATTTTTCGATTGATGGTAGGATCTACTTTCGTCCTCGACAACGAAAACACGGCATCTTCGGTCCTCGGCTGAACAGCATAAGTCACTGAAGATACTAAATGATTCGAATTACAATACTCTGTTCGATGAAGGACAAGGACTCGAAACTCAACAGCATGTTGATCGATGCTTGTTCGCGTCTTTCATCCTATATAGATGGTCCCGACTTCATAGAGCCAACGGGCATCGACTCAATTCTCAAGGAATTCAGGCAATTGAAGGTCGATGCCGATCGCAGATCCAGCAGGATCACGTATTCCCTCGGTCTCATCGATAAGAACCTGAAGGCCAATATCGCCAGATTCCAAAGGCTGTATAATAACGCTCCTCGGACGTTATCCGCACACAACGAGCAGTTGGCTCAGAGCCTGGCAACAGACATCGGGAGGGTCATCAACCCTGTAGAGGGCCGCGATTTGGATCGGCAGCAATTGACCGCCATCGGCTATGACGTACGTACCAGGCTGGTCATCGCAGGCGCGGGCACCGGGAAGACCACCACGATAATCGGCCTTGTCAAGGAGCTCCTCCTCTCTGGCAAGGCCCGGCCCGAAGATATCCTGCTCCTGTCGTTCACCAACGCATCCGTCAATGAGCTGAAGAGCCGGATCCGCAAGGAGACCGAACAGGTGGTGGAAACGACTACATTCCATCGTCTCGCCTTGAAGATCATCGCCGAATCCCAAGGGAAGGTCCCCGGAGTCACACACATCGACATCAGGAGATTCCTCACCGACGAGATACTCCGCAGAAGGACCGATATGGAATACCTTAGGAGATTGAACGAGTACATCGCCTACGATCACGACTCCCTGCATGACGAAGGTCGGTTCTCCGATGGATCCGAGATGCAGGCGTATCTCCAGGAGAATCCCCTGTACACGATGAACGGCGAGAAGGTCAAGAGCTTCGGCGAATCCGATATCGCGAACTATCTGGCGCTGAACGGCATCCCATACGTCTACGAAGACAGATACGAGATCGATACAGCCGATTCCGAACACGGGCCGTACTACCCTGACTTCCACATCAAAGGAACAAACGTCTACATCGAATACTTCGGCATCGACAGGGAAGGGAACGTAGCAGGATTCATGATAGACAGAAATCCCGATGCCGCAAAGGAATACAGAGAAGGGATGGAATGGAAGAGAGGGATCCATGAGGCCAACGGCACCCGCCTCATAGAGCTGTATTCATACGAGCGCTCCGAAGGAGAACTCACTGACATCCTCGAGAAGAATCTGAAATCGTTCAACATCAAGTCCCAACCATGCTCCCCCGAGGATATCTTCGAAAGGACCTTCTCGAATGACCGGTGGAAGCTGAGCTCCGTGGTCTCCGATTTCACCACCGCCATCCTCCTCATCAAGGGATTCGGAAGACCATGGAAGGACGTCTTCCCCGAGGGCAGGGGCCATCAGAGAAGACAGCTGAAGAGGATGGAAGCTGTCCTCGAACCGCTATACAATGCGTATCAGACGCAGCTGGCGAACAGGAATGAGATCGACTTCGAAGACATGCTGAATCTAGCCTCGGAGCATGTCCGGAAAGGACATTACGTCCACTCATACAGATACGTCATCGTAGACGAATATCAGGACCTCTCCAGGTCCAGATTCGAACTGCTGCGGTCCCTGCGCGGATCCAAGGATTACAGACTGTTCTGCGTAGGCGACGATTGGCAGAGCATCTATCGCTTCAACGGCTGCGACGTGTCGTATATCCTTGACTTCGAGAGATATTGGGGACCATCGGCCATCTGCAGAATTGAAAGGACCTACAGATTCTCAGGGGAACTCTTGGAGAAGAGCTCGGACTTCATCAGCAGGAACGGCAGACAGTACAGCAAACAGCTGATAGGCACAGCCGATCGCAACAGCAGGGTCTATCCTCTATTCGCTCCGACAGAACACGAGATCCGTCAGAGGATAGCAGATGTATTGATGAAGATCCCGAATGGAAAGGAGATACTGTTCCTGGGCAGATACAATCATGATGTCAGGATCCTCTCAGAAGACGGATTCGGCTGGAAGCCCGGCATCTCGGACAACTCCTCGGAGATATGCTTCTCGGAACGTCCGGACCTGAACATGAGATTCATGACGATCCATTCCTCCAAAGGCCTCCAGGCGGACGTCGTCATCTCTCTGAACAACAGAACCGGGAAGTACGGATTCCCCAGCAGAATGGATGAGCCCGTTCTGATCCCCCTGCTGCTCGGAGGCGAAAACGACCGGTACGACGAGGAGCGCAGACTATTCTACGTAGCCATGACCCGGGCCAGGGATGCGACATACATCGTCTCGGTGACGGGGCATCAATCCGATTTCTTCAAAGAGATCTTCCCATACTACGGCAGAGACTCGGGAACATCCCCGATGATATGCCCGTTATGCGGTGGCATGCTGATACTGAAGGAAGGGAGATACGGCAGGTTCTACGGGTGCTCCAATTATGCATCCAGAGGGTGCAGATTCACCCGCAGATTAGGTGATATGAAGAACCGACTGCGACCTCGATGAAGCACTTGAAATCGCCATTTCTGCGCTTCATATACGACGATACCTGTGGAGACGACACCCATTCGGATGTCAACTCTCCCCGTAAATCTTGAGCCTCAGATCGGGATCGTATCTCATATCCAGCTTGTCGCTCAGAGACACGTACCGATACGTGACATTTGCATCCCTCTTCTCGACGGACTCGTCCGATACCTCGAACACCACCGTGTATCCCCAGGTACGGCCCTCGTTGATCGTGATCCCGTCGGGATAACCCGGATACAACGCGGTGTACACCGGGCTGGGCTCGTGCTTCATGCGGTCCAGCGTGAGCTCCCACACCAGGGTCACGAGGGAGGTCGATATGCCCGGTTCGTACGATTCGTTCTTCACGACGACATCCACTATTGCGAACGTCTTGCCGGCGGATGAGAGCATCGTCTTCCCGTCCTCGGTCTCGAAGGACTTCGAGTACTCGATATCCCAATCGTAGTACCCGTCGGCATCCTTGTGGACATACCCCCATGTGACGACGAAGCCCATGCCTACGGCCAGCAGGGCCACCAACACTATCGCTATGAGCTTCTTCGAAGGCATACGGGTTCCTAAGCGCGAACACTCATTTAGGCTTATCCCGGGACGGACGGCCCCGTGAATTATCATATATGCACTTCGTTTCCCATATCCCGTGTTCGCCGATCTGTCGGATTCGATATCCCGCCGCGGGAAGATCATCATCGCCATCTGGATAGTGGCGGTTCTGATACTCATCCCGCCGGCGGTCAGATCCATGGATTCGCTGGGATACGATATGTCCGACCTCGGAGGCCTGGAATCATCGGATGCCGACAGGAAGATGTCGGCGTACTTCGACGAGGCGGACATCGACCAGACCAGGATCCCGCTGATCCTGGTGAGCTACGGCTCCAGGGACGGATACAGGCAGCTCCAGGGCGACGAGGAATCCGGGATCCCGAGCTACACGGACTATCTGAGGACCAGATTCCTGACGGACAAGGACTGGCTCAAGAAGCTGGACGTCTCAGACGGCCTCGTCGGGATCAGAACGTACGGAGGCCCTTCCGAAGGAGCGATCCTACTCGGCCTCGTCTACAATCAATTCCAATCAGACTCGGACATAGCGTCGGACACCGGCGCCTTGAGAGACTCCGTCTCCCAATTCACGGACGACTTCATCTACGAACTCTACGAGGAGAAGGCGCTGTTCGATGTGTACGTCACCGGCAACAACGCGGTCGTCGAGGACCTGTCCTCCGAGACCGTCGCCACCGCGGTCTTCGCGACGGCCGTGGTCATCATCCTCACGCTCATCCTCACGGGACTCTTCTTCGGATCGGCCGTGACCACTCTGATCGTCGCCGCATCCATCGTTCCGCCGTCCGTTCTGACGATGGCGGCCATGTTCGGCCTCGGATCCATGATCGGAGTCTCCTTCATCTCCGGGATCCTTGTCCTGATAGGCGTGCTGGCCATGAGCTTCGTGCACTGCATCTACATGATATCCGTCTACAGGTCGGAGCTCATGTCCTGCAGGGACAGGAGCACCGCTCTGAAGGAGACCGTGAGGATCACCGGCAGACCGATACTGTCGACCTCGATCTGCCTGCTCGTCTGCACGATAACCCTGTTCCTGTTCGGCGATGGCGTGTTCGCATCGTTCGGGGCATGCATGTCCGCAGGGACCGCCCTGGTCATGCTGTCGTCCCTCACGGTTCCCGCGTCGCTGATGAACATCACCCGCAACGAGCTCTTCTGGTCGGTGGATCCGGATCGCGGACTGAAGCCCGCATTCATCAGAAGGATCAACGACGGCGCGGAGGACGGCTTCGGAGACCTCATGGGCTCCATCTCCAGGATCACATCGAACCACGGCAAGGCCGTTCTGATCGTCTCGCTGTGCCTGGTCGCATGCGGCGCCGGATATCTTGCGGATACGGATATGAACGGGGATACGCGGTACGACATGTCCGAATCCATGGCGACGGGCGAGTCGAAGATGGGATTGGATATCCTGAAGGACAATTCCGACGGCGGGATCCTGCATCCTCTGCGCATAATCGCCGGATTCGATTCCCCTGTAGGGGACATCGTCTACGACCGGGAGAGGGGACTGAACAGGCTCGATTGGAGGACCGCCGATGCCGCATCGCAGATGGAATCGCTGGCGGCATCGATCTCGGATTCCGATAGGGACAACATATCCCGCACGACGACGGTCATGACCTGGACCTCGCTCAGAGGCGACTACGATCCATCCTAGGACGATCCCCGGACGGTGGTATCCGATGTATCGAACCATCTCGGATCCATCGACGGGACGTACGGGATCGCCTTCGACCGCATCATCCTAAAGCTCCTCGCCGCCGGATTCACCTATCAGGAGATAGCGGAATCCTGCGGACCGTACATAGACTACGGTCTGAACGAATCCCTGGGCCTGATCGGCTACGAGATGCTGTCCGACAGGAGCATCGTCGTCACGCACCTCAGGATCGATGCCGTCACCTGCGAATCGCCCATGTCGATAAGGTCCATCCAGACTATCGAGACCGTCGAAGGTGTGGTGGATAGCGTGGATTTCGCAACCGTGAGCATCGGCGGTGCCGGGGTGTTCTACAAGGAGTTCATGAGCTCGACGGAATCCGGCTTCTGGAACGCCATCCTCTTCGTCATAGCGGCGCTGCTGATCGTCCTCACCGTCTGCCTCTCGTTGGGGACATCGGTGAGAGCGATCGCGACCACCGTATCCGGAGCCGTGGTATCCCTCGCCGTGACGGAGTACGCCGTCCTGAGCATCTGGGGGAACGTATCCGTCACCGTTCAGGTGGCCATGCTGATTGTCTGCATCATGATCGGCATATGGTTCAACGCGATCCAGGAGAACCGCATAACTCTGTGCAGGAAGCACGGGATGAACTGGAGGGAGGCCTCGGCCGAGATGCTGACCACGCTCCAGCCGGTGGTCGTCACCACCTCCATCGTGCTGTCGGCATCGTTCCTGGCGCTCTGCGTCTCCGGGATCCAGATGATAGGCCAGCTCGGATTCACCGTGGCTGTGGCGATCCTGATCGACGCGTTCCTCGTCCGCACGTTCATGTCGCCGTCGATCTGGAGCATCAGGTGGAAGGGGAGCCGCAGGGAGTGAGCTCACTCGTCCCCGTCGAGAACGAACTCCGGGGCATCCAGGTCCTTCTTCCCCACCGTGAGGTAGCATATCACGAGTACCGACAGGACCATGATGCTCGCGGCGATGCAGCATTCGCGGACGGTCGACTCGAATATGCCTATCAGATCGTAGGCGTACGAGGACATGTGCTCCAGGAGCCAGAATTCCATGTCCTCCACCACCTCGCCCTCTATATCCTGCACGTAACCCTCGAGCGCGGAGACCACGATGCCCTTGTATACGGCCATCCCGAGGATGATCCCGATGAAACGGCAGGACATCAGCATGCCCGTGACCGCTCCCTGATTCCTGCGGGGCGTCACCGCCTGGATGCTGACCAGCATCTCGGTGATTATGAGCCCGAATCCGAGTCCCATCACAAAGAGCGAGAACCCCACTCCGACGATGCCTCTCGGCATCAGGAAGAACGCGCCCATGAACGCTATCGCTATGATGATGGAGCCTGTGAGGACGAGAGGGCGTATCCCTTCGTGATAGACCATCTTCATCCCCATGAGCGATGTGACGACGCCTCCCATCACCAGGCACAGGAGCATCTTGCTCGCGGCGTAGAGCGTCATGCCGTAGGACACCATCATGAATATGGTTATGAACTGGAGGAGCCCGAGACCGCAGAATCCCGCCAGGAACATCCCTGCCATGAGGCCGAAATCGTTCCTCGTGATCCCATGGGGGATTATCGGATCCTTCGCCTTCCTCTCGACATACACGAGCAGGAATATCAGGATCAGACAGAACTCCAGGAAGGCCAGGCTCTCGTAGCTCACCAGCTCGAAGGCGACGTTGACCATCTGTGTGTATATCATCACGGATGCTATGGCCAGGATGGTGAGCACCAGGCCGGGCACGTCCCTGACGTATTCGCGGGGCATGTCGGGAAGCGCCCTGTACGCCAGTATCCCGCAGATGAGGACCCCGAATGCGCACACGGGAACCAGATACCTCCAATCCCCGACATCGAACGCGAAATAGTACCCCACGGCGGTTCCGAACAGGGATCCCAGGCTGAATGTCAGCGTCATGACCTTGTGCGGATCGAGCCTGGAGCTCTTGGGATAGACCTTCGGGATGAATCCCAATGCCACCGTGAACAGGAATCCCGCACCGCATCCTTGGACAACGCGGAAGGCGATCATCATCTCGACCGTGTCGCTGAGGCACAATCCGATGGAGCTGCCGAAGAACAGGGCGGTCCCGATGAGGACGGCGTTCTTCGGGCCGAGCCTGTCGATGAGCGTGCCCGCGACGATGACCATCGAGACCTCGGCGATGATGTAGCCCGACAGGATCCATCCCGCGATATTCGAGCCGGTCTCGGCCATGATCACGAGCTGGGGCATGCGCATGTACATCCAGCTCAGGCTGCATATGAGCATGCAGACACCCAACGCAGCCACCGCCGTGATATTGCTCTGCCTTCCCATCGGTCCGATTAAATCCCGTGGCGTTATAATACGTGTGCTGCATCCCATTAATCCGACCGACCCGTGACCTCCGGGTTCATGTGTTCGGAACGATCAAGAAGGCGATATCATCAGATGGAAGGATCCCGCACTGGCTGTTGTGATCATCGCGACGATCGCCGCTCTGTTCGCGATCACCCTCATCGAGGAGAACGCCTACGACAGAGGCCCGTTCGACATAACGTACGAGCTCGACGGGGGCATCAACGATGAGCGCAACCCGGCCTCGTACATGAGAGGCGACAGCATCGAGATCCTTCCCGCCAGCAAGGAGGGCATGGTCTTCGACGGATGGTACCGCGACATAGAACTACATCACAGGTTCGCCGGGATCAACGCCGGAACAGCCGGGGACATCACATTGTATGCGGGATGGGCCGATGACGAGAGCGGCACCGGAACCAGATTCGCTATCAGCGGATACTCCGAGGACGGGACCCGCACATGGAAATACGACGGAACCGTCAAGATCTCCTGGATGTACCACAGCCCGTACAGGCTGGCGTACTACATGCAGATCGACCATTCGGTCGATGTGACCGAGTACATGTTCGGCGATGTGGTCGGTTCATTCGGCGTGACGGATTCGTCATCGGCATGGGGCTCCGACCTCGTCTCCTCCAGAACGTATGTGGGATCGGAGATCCTGCAGACCGCTGCCGGCGAGAAGGCGTGCTCCGTATACTCCTGCGGAACCGCGGACGGGATGGCCGTCAGGCTGTGGATATGCGATGACGACAGCACCATCTACAAGGTCCGGGCGGACAGCGATTCGGACCATTTCACGATGGACTTCGAGGAGAGGATCGAGGTGTCCGTTGTAGAGCACGTATCCGTGACGGTCCGCGGGGACCGCGGCATCATCGCATACGGCGACGGAGTGGATTCCCCGGGGATGATCCTGACGCTCACGGCGGAGGGAGAGGATTTCACCGGATGGTACGACTCAGGGGACGTCCTCGTCTCGACCTCCCCGATATTCCAATACGAGGTGGGGGCGTTCGACATCGAATTCATAGCGCGCGGAAGCGCGGGACCCGTCATGGCATCCGCAGGAGCAGGATGCGTTCTGGACACGGGATTCGAACTGCTCGATGCCGTCTGGAGCATATACGACGGTTCCGAACAGATCGGAACCCTGGAGGGATCGACCCCCTCATTCACCTTCGACTCGCCCGGGACATACAGGGCGGATGCGAAGGGCAGGACCGCGGATGGTGCCGAGCACCTGTGGAGGATCCCTGTCATATGCGACGGAGAAGTGGCCCGGGAGTTCGCCTGGACGTACGACGATGCGGAGTACACCGTCTCCGTGTCGATCGGCTATCTCCACTACCTCGATCTCCACGGAAGGTCGCAGGACATACGTGGAACCGTCGGAGAGGGATCCATCGTATTCACGGATCCATCGGATCCCGTCATAGCCGCACTGGCTTCCGGGCTTCAATCCATGGCATCCGAGATCGGACTGGACCCCGTGGAGACCGCGGACTTCATCCTCGCTTTCATTCAATCCATGGGATCGGACGGAACGAAACTGTGGAAGTATCCCGTCGAGGTGCTCTTCGAAACCAGTGGCAACGACAGGAGCTGCTCCGCGCTCTATGCATCGCTGATGTCGTCCCTCGGATACAGGTCGTCCCTCCTCCTCTTCCCCGGTCATACCGCGGCAGGGGTCGAGATCGAAGGCTCCAAAGGCGTGTTCTACAGCTACTACGGCATCAAATACAGATACTGCGAGTGCTCGCCGTCGTCCGACGAGAGCGTCGGAGAGAAACCCGAAGGGATCGCCAACAGGGTATCCATGATACTCGAGGTGCGATTTCAAGAATGATCCCTACGTGAAGGGAATCGGAAACGTTTTCGCGGAAGGGGCGGGATGCCCCCTCCGCCATGATCGTCAGAACTTCTCGCCGGTGATCCTCTCGTACATATCGACGTAGAGCTTGCTCACACGGTCGATGATGTCCTGGGGAAGGGCGGGTATGTCGGGTTCCGAGAGTCCCTTCTCGCGTGCATCGTAGAGAGCCTTGTGGTATCCGGTCTCCCTGTAGTACTGGCGGACGAACTCCTTGGAGAGCTCGACGATGTTGCCCTTGGCGAACTCGTCGGCGTCCCACCAGCGGTCCTCATCGAGGGTTCCGAAGGTGTCGACGACCATGAGCTTCCTGTCCTTGTCGTATCCGAACTCCTTCTTCCCATCGACGTGGATCAGGCCGCGCTTGCCGGCCTCGCGGGCGATGAGCTCGTCGATGCGGAGGACGGTGTCCTCCATCTCCTTGAACTCAGCCTCGGACAGCCCGGCCATCTCCTTGGCCTGGGCGTCGGTGAGGTTCTCGTCGTGGGCCTCCAGCTTGGTGGTGCACTCGATGAAGGGCTTCGGGAGCTTGTCCCCGTACTTCACCTGGTATCCTGCAGGGAATCCGAGCTGCTCCGCGGTGATCTTCCCCGCCTTGATCCTGTCGAGAAGGGATCCTGCGACGTAGTATCTGCAGATGACCTCCAGGGGGATCAGGTAGTTGGTGGTACTTCCGTCAAGCTGGCTGTAGTCGCGGATGACCCTGACCCTCTTGACCCTCATCCTGTCCTTGGACGGCTCGCTGAGGTAGTCGTTGCGGATACCCTCCTCGTTCATCAGGTTGAACCAGTACTTGGCGGTCCTGCACAGGGTCTCGCCCTTGTGGGGGATCTTGGAGGGGATGATCTTGTCGAAAACGGAGATGTTGTCGGTGTAGGCGAACTCGAGGGTGTCCGCGTCGACCTCGTAGACCTCTTTGACCTTCCCGGTCATGATCTTCTGCATGAGGGCGCGATTGCTCGCGCGATATATACGTTCGCGGTAGACGCGGATGCATCGGATCAGAGGGGGTCCGTCTCCATGCACCCGGTAGTGAGGTCGATATCGATGATCTTCGATTCCTCCATCCTTCCGAGTATCGTCTTGATGGCCATGACGGCCTGCATGCTCCCGATCAGGGAGTCCACGGCACCGAGCTTGCAGTCGCCGGAGAGCTTCTTGGATCCGTATGCATGGCCGGGGATGCTCACGAATATCTCGCCCACGTATCCGGAGACGGATGACGAGATCAGAGGAACGTTGTTCTCACGGCACCAGTCGCAGAGGATCCTCCCGACCTCCTCGCTCTCGGTGCAATCCAGGACGACGGAGCATCCTCCGAACATCCTGACCGTCTCGGCCGTGAGAGGCTCCGAATGGGCCTCCACGAGTGCCGAGTAGTTCAACGCCAGGACCCACTCCGCGGACACGACGGCCTTGGACCTCATATCCCCGGCGGCGTAGATGAACTGCCTGTTGAGATCCTCGATCTGAGGAACGGCGGAGTCGCAGAGCACGTACTCCATGATGCCGGATTCGACGAAGGCCGTCAACGCGTGCACTCCGCGGCCTCCGCATCCGACGATGCCGATGCGTGCTCCCAAGAGCTTCTGCTGTCCTTCCTCTCCGTCGACCATCCCGATCTGCTTGTCGTATCTGCTCAAAGCGTTCCCTCCAGGAGCTCCCTCAATAGGACGAGGGCCGTCCTGACCGTCGATCCGCGCACCTCGTCGCGGTCTCCTTCGAAATTGTTCTTCGACACGACGACCCTGGGGCCGTCGGCCGCTGCTATGTATACCAGGCCCACCGGCTTGGTCTCCGTGGCCCCGCCGGGGCCGGCTATGCCGGTGACGGCTATCGCCGCATCCGAACCGTATATGCGCATGGCTCCGCGGACCATCTCGCCCGCGGTCTCCGCACTCACGGCACCGTGCTCCAGAAGCGTCTCGTGGGACACCCCCAGGATGTTCTCCTTGGCGTCGTTGCTGTAGGTGACGGCGCTGCCGAGGAAGAACGATGACGCCCCCGGCATCCTGGTGATCTCGGAACCGATCATCCCGCCGGTGCAGGATTCGGCGCAGGCCAGTGTCATCCCCCTCTCGCGAAGGATCCCGGCCAGGGCTTCGGCTTCGCAGAGGGGCGTTCCCATCACCTTCGAAGCATGCCTTCACACGCCCGACGCCGTCGATCGCGTCTATGACGCGGCAGGTGGCCTCGGGGACAAGGGACTTCCAGTCCTCGCCGGCGACCATCCTCCTGCGGATCTCGGTGCCGGAGTAGTAGTCCCTGTTGTAGATATGCGAATGGAGCACCTCGTATCCCGCCTCCTCGAACAGCCTGCGCGTCATGGGGTTGTTGGTGTACACGCGGCTGAACGGGGGGCACATGGACTCCACATGGGACACCCACACGGAGTACCTGTTCAGGTCCTCCACGGGGACGATGCTGAAATCCGTGATCCCCCCGGACCTGAGAGCGCGGTCTATCATCAGATAGCGCTCGCCTGCGGTGAACGGATTGTTCTTCTGATGCGAGTACTGCGCGCTGCCGATGCCGACTATGAGGTGGTCGGATTCGGCCGCGCATTTGGAGAGGACCTCCATATGGCCCAGGTGCAGGGGCTGGAATCTGCCGATGACAAGTGAATAGCCCGAGTACTCGTCCTTCATCGTAATCCTGGACGTAGGGAGAATATAAAAATCCCGGCCCCTGGGGGCCGGAGGTGTTTCACTGCGGTGCGGGGGTGCCCTGCACCTGGTTGTCTGAGACGGAGACCTCATCCTGGATGACGGTCTCCTCGACCACGGGCTCCTCCTTGGGGACGGGCTCGCGGTACTCGACCTTCTTGGGCGGGACCAGCCTGACGGCCGAGGACTTGCCGTCCGTTGTCAGGGGAAGGAGCTTGTCGAGGTACTGCTGCTTCATGGGGCAGTCGACGAAGGCGTACTCGAACACATCGCGGATGTTCTCCACGGTGTAGATCTCCATCATGTCGTAGTACTTCTCGTCGATCATGACGTCCTTGCCGTTGTCCTTGGGGATGAGCGCGATCTTGATCCCGGCCTCGGCGGCGGCCTCCAGCTTGGCTGTGACCCCTCCGATCGGGAGGACATGGCCCCTGACGTTCAGGGATCCGGTCATCGCCAGGTCCTGGCGGATCGGGATGTTCTCCATGGCGGAGATTATGACCGTGGCCATGGTGATGGAGGCGCTGTCCCCGTCGACGCCGTTGTAGGCTCCGACGTACTGGAGGTGGATGTCGCAGTCGGACAGGTTGGTCATGGTGTACTTCTTGATGACCGCGGAGATGTTGTCCACGGCCTCCTTGGCGATGTTGCCCAGCTGACCGGTGGCGATGATGCGTCCGGACTTCCTGTTCTGGGCAGGGGTGACCTCCGCCGCCAGGGGCATGACCATTCCGGACATCTCGGACATGTTGTTGCTGTTGGACAGCACGGCGAGTCCGTTGACCATTCCGACAGCGGAACCCTTGTTGAGGAACAGCTCGTACCTCTTGAGGGCGCTGATCTGCTCGTCGGAGATCTGCTGCTCCAGGCTGCGGGCGGTGTGCCTTGCGAGAAGGACGTCGTCCCTCGATACGAGAGGTGCGTTCCTCTCCTTGGCCATGTCTCCCGAGATACGGACGAGACCTCCGAGCTCCCTCATCCTGAGGGTGAGCTCGCCCTTCCTTCCGGAACGACGCTGTGCCTCTCTGAGGATCTCCCCGACCGCGTACTTGTCGAAGTGGGGGATCTTCCCGTCCTTCCTGACCTCCTGAGCGACGAACCTCACGATGTTCATGCGGTTCTCGTCGGTGTCGGGCATGGTGCTCTTCATGTACACCTCGTATCCGTATCCGCGTATCCTGGACCTGAGGGCGGGGTGCATGCCCTGGAGGGCATCGAGGTTCCCTGCGCACACGAGGACGAAGTCGCAGGGGACGGGCTCGGACTTGACCAGTGCGCCGGAGGAGCGCTCGGATTGGCCGGTGATGGACATCTTCTTCTCCTGCATGGCCGTGAGCAGGGCCTGCTGGGATTCCATTCTGAGCATGTTGATCTCGTCGATGTAGAGGACACCTTTGTTGGCCTTGTGGATGGCTCCGGGTTCGATCCTGTCGTGGGACGGGGTCTCGAGTCCTCCGGACTGGAACGGGTCGTGCCTGACATCTCCGAGGAGGGCTCCGGCATGGGTTCCGGTGGCGTCCACGAAAGGCGGCATGTCGCCGGGATCGTGACCGACCAGGAGCTTGGGGACGATGATCGTCTCGGTCCTGCCCTGTCCGGGGGTCCTGAAGAGCATCACGATGATGAACGCGCCCATCATTGCAACGAGCGCGATGGTGAAGTTGCCGAACATTATGGAGGCGACGATACCGAGGATGATCAGCGCCATGCACACGTAGATGTACACCGTGTTGCGCTGGTTGCGCTGAGCCGCCGCAGCGGCCTTCTGCTCCGCAACGACCGCCTTCCCCTTGCCTGCGGGGAATGTCCTGATCCTGGGCTCGTTGAAGTCCTCGGGGTTGTGGTAGGCGACGATGTCCTGGAGGTCCTCCTTGGGGAGGTACTCCACCATGGAGTTCGCCAGCATCGACTTTCCCGTTCCGGGCTCGCCGATGAGCATGACGTGCCTCTTCTGATAGGCCGCCTTCTTCATGACCTCGACGGCCTCCTCCTGACCGATGACGCGGTCCGCCATCAGCTGGGGGATCTCGATCTCCTCGGTCGAGGTGAAGCTCTGCTCCTCGACCCACTCCTCCACGGGTTTTCCAGAGGGTCTCTTGTCCTCCGTTTCTGTCATGCTATATCCTCCGATATCCCTCTGTTTGAGGTTGTATTTATAGTAATGTAATAATCGCACATGGAATCAGATATCTCCCCTGCGAACCGCATGGAGCAGGGTCGCGACGATTATCACAGCGATCACGGCTCCGAACACATACGTGCCGTACTTGTCCAGGAGGCTCCTGTCATCGGGCCAATCGTACCCCGAGGAATTGATCTGGGGCGCATTCAATCTCGCTCCGAAGAAGAAGGCATCCGCGGTGTGCGTGGCGCCGAAGCGCTCCTGCTGACCCGCCAGGTCGATCTGGGTCGTGACTCCGGCCAGGAGGCAGTTCCTCCAGGACGAGCCGTTCCTGGTCGAATCGACGGCGTACCATCCGTCCTCGTCCTTGACGACGTTCCAGTATCCCGTCTCGGTTGCGGAGCCGTTCCCTGTCATGACCTGTCCGGCGACGGTGAACGCCTCCAATCCGCTGGCCTTCGCCAGGACGGTGAAAGCCGCTGCGACTCCTGCGGAGGAGGAGCTTCCGGATACCAGCGCATCGTGGATGTTCCCGATCTCTCCGTCCTTGTCCGTAGCGGACTTGACGTTCCTCAGGATGTCGTTGATCCCTGTGGCCTTCTCGCGGACGGTCCCTTCGAACGTCTGAATCTTCTCCTTGACCTCGGACACGGCCTTGGCCGGGTCCGCCTTGTACTTCTCAGGGACGGAGAGCGTGAACGTCACTGTGTACGGAACCTGATAGACCTTGATCCCGTCGTAGGTGATGGTCACCGGGATCACGGTCCTCGTGACATCGGCCTCGTCCACAGGGGATGCGGGCAGGTTCCAGAGCCAGATCGGCGAAGGGTCGGTCAGATAATAGGCTGCGAGAGCCGCCCTGACGGTCTCCAAGGCATACGCCCTGGCCTCGTTCTCCTCACCGAACAGGACCGGGTCCTTGAAAACGTATTTGATCTCCAGGGTCTCGACCGGCTCGGCGGAGCCGAATGTCGCACTCAGCTCGTCGAACAGACCGGCTGCGTTAGCGTCCAGCTGACCCCTGTAGGTCTGATCCGCCGCTGCATCCGCTGACGGGACTAGAACGGAACATGTCAGAATCAGCAGAGCCGATACAACCAGCATCGATAGAGTCCTGGGATTCATCTAACACGTGATTAGTGCCCCGTTCTTAAAGATACGGGATGGACGAGCGGAGAATATGTAAAATCATCGCACGTCTGGCAATAGCAGCCCCGACGGCCTCCGAACCAGCAAATAGATAACTCCCCCGTCGATTGCAGAGGTCATGAGGGTCGACGAACTGGACATCCCGGACTCCGTATCGGATCTGCTGATGTCCGCAGGATTCAGGGAGCTCCATCCGCCCCAGGCGGAAGCGATCCCCGTCGCCCTCGAAGGGAGGAACCTGGTCGCCGCCATACCGACCGCGAGCGGGAAGTCCCTCATCGGGATGATCCCCGCTCTGAAGATGCTCTCGGAGAAGCGCGGGAAGGTCCTTTACATCGTACCATTGAAGGCACTCGCCGCCGAAAAGAGGGACGATTTCCAGAGATTCGCCGATTCCATGGGCTTCAAGGTCCACATGAGCACCGGGGACCTGGACGGGGAGGACAGGAGGATGGCCGATGCCGATGTCGTCGTAGCCACATCCGAGAAGACCGACTCCCTCATCAGGCACGGAAGCAGGTGGATCGACGGGATCCGCCTCGTCATTGCCGACGAGATCCACATGATCCATGACCCGGGCAGGGGACCCACCTTGGAGATAGCCCTCACCAAACTCATGAGGAAGCTCCCGGAGATGCAGGTCATCGCGCTGTCGGCCACCATCTCCAACGCCTGCGATCTGGCCGACTGGCTCGATGCCGAGCTGGTGAGGAGCGACTGGCGTCCCGTGCCGCTCCATGACGGCGTATACCTCGGCGGCGTGATAACATTCGACGACAAAAGGCAGATGGAGGTTCCAGGCAAGAAAGACGAGGTAGAGAACCTCGTCGTTCAGACAATCAAGGACGGAGGGCAGTGCCTCGTGTTCGTCAACTCCCGCAGATCGACAGAAGCTGTGGCGAGCCGCGTATCCCAGGCCCTGGGATCTATGAACGTATCCGGCATATCCCCGCAGGAGAGGACCGCCCTCGAAGGCGAATCCGAAGCCACCGACATGGGTCGTAAGCTGGCCATGTACGCATCCAAGGGTGCCGCATTCCACAACGCCGGCCTCACCTACAGCCAGAGGCGCATAGTCGAGGAGGCGTTCAAGACCGGGAGGATCAAATGCATAGTCGCGACACCGACCTTGGCGGCGGGGATCAACCTTCCTGCGAGAAGGGTCGTCGTCAGAGACACATACCGCTTCGACAACGGCGGGAACGTCCCGATCTCGGTGATGGAGGTCAAGCAGATGTGCGGACGTGCCGGAAGGCCGGGATACGACCCCTACGGCGAAGCCGTCCTCATGGCCAAGAACCTGAAGGATTCCGACCACCTTTTCGAGGACTACATCAACCACGAGACCGAGACCGTCAGATCCAAACTCTTCTCTGGAAACGCCATCAATGGCCACATCCTCGGCATACTCGCCACCGGCGACGCCAGAACGGAGGATGATATCGTAGATTTCATCCGCAGCACCTTCTACGGTGCCACGTCCCAACTGTTCGGAGTGGAGAGCGTGGTGACGGATGCAGTAGACTTCCTTGCCAAAGAGCAGATGGTCCGGAGGAACGGGGACGAGATCGAGGTCCTTCCATTCGGGAAGAGGGTCTCCGACCTCTACATCGATCCCTCGTCGGCATCCATCCTTCGCGAAGCGGTCATGAAGATCGACGATGACACCGAGACGCTCCCGATCCTCATCGCCGCCGCAATGACCCCAGACGTCATGGGCATGTATCCCAAGAAGGCGGACCAGGACATGCTGAAAAGCATCGTCGTAAAGTTCGAGGGTGACCTCCTCGTTCGTCCGGAGAAGCTCGACGGTTACATGTACGCGCTCTTCTACAGCGACGTGAAGGTCGCTGTGCTGATGGATGATTGGATCGAAGAGCTCCCAGAGGAGTATATCACCAAGACCATGGGCATCGGTCCGGGCGATATCAGGTCCAAGGTGGACATGATGGACTGGATCATCTACGCCATGAGCGAGATCGCCTACATCTTCAATCCGGACGCGGTCAGGAAGATCCGTCCTCTCACCATCAGGGTCAGATACGGGGTGAAGGAGGAGCTGGTCGAGCTGGTCTCCCTCCGCGGAGTGGGACGCAGCAGGGCGAGGAAGCTGTTCAATGCAGGATTCCGCACCAAGGCGGACATCTCCGCTGCAGGAGTCGACGTCCTCGCGGCGATGCCCGGGATCGGACCATCGCTCGCGGCGAGCATGGTGAGGCAGGCGGGAGGCTCCGACAGGAAGGAGTCCTACACCTCCCCTTCCGAGGAGGAGTCCATGCTAGACGAGATGGCCGCCGCTTACGGGGAACCGGGCGCGGACGGGATCCCCGTCGATCATACGGATTCAGAGAAGAAGAACGATAAGAAGGTTGAAGAGACCGGCCCGAAGCAGGCCAGCCTCTTCGATTTCCGATCACTGCGAGAGGATCCTCTCGACGTCGGCGACCGAGTTCCCGCACTGTATGGGCGGGGCGCAGTTGTTGATGATCGTGTCGGGGTCCTTGAGGCCGTTGCCGGTGCAGATGCACACGACGCGCTCGTCCCTGTCGACGATGCCTTCCGCGCGGAGCTTCCTGAGTCCTGCGACAGATGCCGCGGATGCGGGCTCGACGCAGACACCCTCCCTCCTTCCGAGGAGTTGCTGTGCGCTGATGATCTCCTCGTCGGTGACGGTGGTGGCGTATCCTCCGGTGGAGTATATGGCCTTCAGGGCCTTCCTTCCGCTGATGGGGTTGCCGATCCTGATGGCGGTCGCCACGGTCTCGGGGTGCTCCTCGGCGATGAAGTCGTCGGTGTGGTGGGCGAATGCCTTGGCGACAGGCGAGGCTCCCTCGGCCTGGATTCCGGTGAGCATCGGGACCTTGTCGATCCATCCGACCTCCTTGAGCTCCATGCATGCCTTGTAGACGGCCCAGATGTTGGCGGCGTTTCCGACCGGCAGGATGACCCTGTCGGGGACGTCGTACCTGAGCTGGTCCATGATCTCGAACAGGACGGACTTCTGTCCCTCGGGCCTGTACGGGTTGATGGAGTTGAGCAGGTAGAGCTTCTTCTCCTCGGCCATCCTCCTGGCGAGAGCCAGGGCGTCATCGAAGTTGCCGTCGATGGACAGGACCTTGGCTCCGAAGAACAGGGCCTGGGCCAGCTTGCCCATGGCGACCTTCCCGGACGGGAGGAACACGGCGCACTTCATGCCGGCCTTGGCGGCGTATGCGGCGAGAGCTGCGGATGTGTTCCCGGTGGAGGCGCATCCGACGACCTTCGCTCCGAGCTCCTTGGCGCGGGAGACCCCGATGGTCATTCCGCGGTCCTTGAAGGATCCGGTGGGGTTGAGACCCTCGAACTTGACGAAGGTGTTCTCGACTCCGATCTCGGCACCGAGGGCCTTGGTCGGGTACAGAGGGGTTCCGCCCTCCTGGATGGACACCTTGTGTACGGGGTCGACGGGCATGAACGGGGCGTATCTCCAGACGCCCATGGGGGTGGAGCGGAGGTCCTCCGGCTTCATCTCCTTGACGGGCTCGAGGTCCATCTTGACGGTCAGGAGACCGCCGCACCTGGGGCAGGTGTTGACGAACGGGTCGTCGACCTCGGCTCCGCAATCCCAGCAGATAACTTTGTGTGCTGCCATTTCAAATCCTCCTGCAACCGGAGCCGGGCTCCGTGATCCAGGTATCGCACTTCATCTCGTGCTCCGAGTACATCCTGACGATGCTCTCGGCGATGTGCTCCCCATCGTGGGAGTTCTTGTTGAAGAATGAGATTATACAGGGTCCGGAACCGCCCAGGAACGATGCGATGGCACCGTTGGACATTGCTTCGGACTCGGCCTCCTTGAGGAAGGGGACGAGGGCCGCCCTAGCGGGCTCGGAGAAGGCATCCTTGACGGACCTTCCGATGAGTCCGAGATCGCCCTTCATCATGGCGTAGACCATGGTGGAGGCGTTCCCGATATGGAAGACCATGTCCTTCACGGACACCTCATGGGGCAGGATGGACCTGGCCTCCTTGGTGGGGACCATGACGTCGGGCATGGCGATGACGATCCCCAGGTTCTCCGGGGGCTCGATGGTGACGACCTCGAAGGGCTCGTACGAGCGGATGATCGTGAATCCTCCCAGAACGCAGGGGGCGACGTTGTCCGCGTGGAATCCTCCAGAGGTGACGTCCTCGGCATGCGCCGCGCACAGGACGACCTCGGTGGGTGTCAGCTTCTCGCCGCACAGGATGTGGGCGACGTAGGCGCCGCCGGCCGCGGATGCGCCGGAGGAACCGATACCGCTGCAGGGCCTGATGCCCTTCTTGATCTTCAGCTCGATCCCGAAGTCCGCTCCGCACCTGCGGAGGACCTCGGCGGCCGCGATACCGACGGAGTTCTTCTCGGGGTCCGTAGGGATCCCCTCGGATCCAGGGCCGCTGACCTCCGATATGACGATACCGGAGTCGATCCTCCTTCCCTCGATGATGTCGAAAGGCTCCTTCAGAGCTAGTCCGAAGACGTCGAATCCCGCCCCGATGTTGGAGGTGGTCGCCGGCGCTGCTATGCGAATCCATTCGTCGGTCATTTTATTCGGCCATCCGTACCATCGACTCCGATAAAAGGGTTGGCTTATCCTGACGCGAAAAGAAGGATACCCGCGTGTCGCCATTGGATGCAGCTGGACGATTCGGACCTCATGCAACGTCCATATCATCCATTTCATACAAGATTCGCATAGATAATTAGACAAATGTCCATGAGTCCGATGTTTGACTTGCCCCATGGACTGTTCATCCTCCGCGTAAGCCGAGACAGATACCAATAATAGTCCCGTCGGGCATCCAGCGGCATGCACTTCCAGGCCATGGGGATCAGAGGAGACACGGAGTTCGATGACATCCTCGCCCATTTCCAGTCGCTCGGCGGGGACGCGATCCTCATGAATCCCGACATGGTCTGCGGCGAAGGACATCTCCTGTCCGCAGCGATGCACGGGGACAGGGCGTTCGCCGAAGGGACCAACAGATCCAACTCCCTCCTGACGGAGATAATCCTGTACGCCGCATGGGAGAGGCAGATCGGAAAGGCCATCTCGAAGATGAAACCCGCGGACGGCCGCCAGGAGTATGCGGCGATCCTCGTCGATATAGACGACCCCAAGTTGGATTCCATCGGCATGGTCAGGGACGACTCCATCCTCGATGCGACTCCGGAGAAGGCTGAGATGCTGGGGCTGGAGAGCGCGATGGTGCCTTTCGAGGACCAGGCGATCGAGATGGTGGCTCTCCTCGAACTCCAGAAGATGTGATCCCTATCCGGGATCGTCGGATTTCAGAAAGACCCCTCGGGAGGACCCCGGGGGTAAGGACGGCGGAGTGTGAATACCGTCCGTTTAGGAGTGGACACGTACGACGGATTGCCCGATCAGACCTCCGTCTCCACGGAGCTCCCTCTTGAGGAGTTGCGCACCAGGATCTTGCGGTCTATCTGTGTCTTGAGGGCCTCCACGTGGGAGATTATGCCTATGAGGCAGCTCCCTCCGCTCAGCTGGAGGAGGGTGGAGATCGCCTGCTTGAGCGCCTCCGGGTCCAGCGAACCGAACCCTTCGTCGACGAACAGCGTGTCGATCACGATGCCTCCGTTCATCCTCTGAACGGCATCCGAAAGACCCAGTGCCAGGGACAGCGCCGCGAGGAACGACTCCCCTCCGGAGAGGGTCTCCGACGGACGGCGGCGTCCGGTGTAGTTGTCCAGGACGTCGATGTCCAATCCGAACTGCGACCTGCGGTCGGTCGCCTCCTCCCTCACCACCAGCTCGTAGCGGGAGTCGGTCATCTTCATCAGACGGAGGTTGGCGAACTTCAGCACGTTCCTGAAGTACAGGGCCTGAACATAGGCCTCGAAGGACTGCTTTATCCCCGTGCTCCCGGAGGCGGCATCCGCCAGGTCGATGTAATCCTTCGACTCGGAGGACAGCTTCTCCATCTGTCCGCGGGCCTTCATTATCCTGGACACCGCATCCTCGTTCACCGTGCTCCTGTTGATCAGGGATATCTCCTCATCGCGTATCCCGTCGGAATCCGCACCTGCCGAGGCGAGCGCCTCCTCCAGCTCGGATGTGTCCACACGACCCCTGCCGGCGATGTCGACCTCCAGGGACTCGATCATCTTCGCGTTGGCGGCGCAGCGCTCCCTGTATCCGGACACCCTGGCCTGCAGGCCGTCGATCTCCCCCTCGCGGGAGATGAGTTCCATCGCGCCGTCGAGATCGGTCCCGGACGATGCGAGAGCCGCATCCATGATCCCGGTCTTCGCTTCGAGCTCCGCATCCAGCTCCTTTATGGAGCTCTCGATGGCGTCCCTGTTCGATTCCAGGGCGGACATCCTCTCACGGAGGTCGATCCTCCTGGTCTTGGCACCCTCGATAACCGCCGAGATCGAATCCCTCTCGGCCGTGGCCTTGGCGATCTCCTCATCCAGTTCCTCCAGGGATCCGTATTCGAGCCCTTCGCCCATCGCGGCCCTCCTTCCCTCGAGGTTGCTGATATCGGCTTCGATCCTGTTGAGGGTCGAGCGGGTCGCCTCGTACTGCTTCTCCAGGTCAGCGGACATCGCATCCATCTCCTTGAAGTCCTCGCGGATCTTCCTGACCCGATCGGCCTTCTCTCTGAGATCGCCTATCTCCTCCGACAGGGTGCTCTGCCTCTCCACCAGGGCCTCGAGCTCCGCGGAGAGGTCGTAGCCGTCCTCCAATCCCGCGTCGTCTTCGACATCCAGGATGCTCTCGGCCTCGGCCTCCGATCTCGTCCTGAGCGCCTCGACCTTGGACGACATGGTGCCGAGCCTGTCGGTCTGGGCCTGGACGTGACCCAACATCTCATCGAGGTCCTCCTTCGTGGGGGCGCCCTCCGCCTTCGGTGCGGGGGACGGGTGGTGGACGGAACCGCACACCGGACAGGGGACGCCTTCCTCGAGATGCTCCGCCAGTATGCCGGCCTGAGCCGAGTAGAACCTCGTCGTGGCCTCGTCGTACCTGCGGAAGAGATCCTCCTTCCTCTCCATCGCCTCATCGAAGGCGCGCTCCGCCTTGCGGAGTTTCTCGACGGTCGCCGCATGGACCTGCAGTCTGGTCTCCAGTTCTGCGAGCTTGCCGATGCGCGCATCCGTTTCGGCCTTCACAGACATCAGCCTCTCGACCTTGGCAGCGGACTCCTCGTTCTCGGAGAGATACTCCCTTCCGAGGACGATCCTGCGGGAGAGCTCCTCTCTTCTGACGGCGATGGATTCGGATTTAACCAGCAGGTTCTGCTTCTCCCTCTGGAGCAACAGGAGGGCGTCCGCCAGCTCGGCGATTCCGCGGTACGCCTCCCTTCCGGAGGAGAGGACGGCGATCCTCTCGGTGAGGTCCTCCATCCTTGGGCCGGATTCCATCGCTTCCTCGAGAGCGGCCTCGGCCTCCGCGAGCGCTGTCTTCACCTCGTCGGCCTCCTGGGAGACCTTCACGAACCTTCTGGCCTCCTCGACCTTCCTCTTCTGCAGCGCCCTCACGTCGTTTATCGGGGCCTTCAGCGTCCTGACGGCCTTGTTGATCGATTCGAGCAGCGAAGCATCCCCGTCCACGGCCTCCTTCTCCTCCAGGAGCCTGCCGTAGACCTCCCTCTCCGCCTCCAGCTTGGATATCCTGTCGTTGAGGCCCCTGGCCTCCGCGAGGTCTTGGTTGAGCTTCGCCTTCCTCGACTCCAGCTCCGCGGACCTGGAACGGACGTCGGCGATCCTCGCGGAGTCCAGACCCATCTGCTGGGAGAGCAGGTCGGAGACCTCCTTGGCATAGGAGACGGCGCCCTTCTTGCCGTCGTAATCGGAATGGTACGGGCTGTCCTCCGGGATGTCGGCGGAACCCATCGCCTCCAACAGCCTGTCCTCCGCCTTGTTGTAATCGTCGCGGAGGTCCTTGGCCATCTCCGACAGCCTGTCTTGGAACCTGCGGACGTAATCTGTGGAGAAGATCCTCCTGAAGACCTCGTTCCTCTCCTTGGTGTCGCAGGTCAGGAGCTTCCTGAACTCCCCCTGGGCGAGCATGGAGACCTGCTTCCATTGGTTGAACTCGATCCCGAGGATCTCCACGACCTTCTTCGTGACGTCCCCGTCCTTGGTGACGACGCCTCCGTCCCATGTGAGCTCCGCCTGGGCGGGGGTCTTGGTGGTCCCGGTCCCCCTGATCTTCGGACGCTCCTGCTCCGGTGACCTGTAGAGCCTGTACTCCACGCCGCGGTGCTCGAACGTCAGCTTGACGAAGGTCTTGGTCGACGGGTCGGCGAAGTCGCTGCGGAGCACGACGGACCTCCTGTCGTCGTTGGTCCGCCCGTACAGGGCGTAGGTTATGGCGTTGAAGATGGACGTCTTCCCGGCTCCGGTGTCCCCGGTCACGAGGAACAGCCCGCTTCCTCCGAACACATCGAAGTCGATGACCTCCTGCGTGCCGTAGGGGCCGAATGCAGATATCGTCAATACGTGGGGCTTCACTGTACCGCCTCCGTGTCGAACGTCTCGACCACTATGCGACGCTTAGCATCGGTGAGCTTGCTGCCGGTCTTCCTCTCGTAGAAGTCCTCGAAGGCCTTCACAGGCTCGAAATCGAAGTCCTCGGATCCCTTCTCGAAGGATTCGTACTCCTTCCTCCTGCCCGTGACCTCCACGGACATGACGTTGGGGTAGATCTCCCTGAGTCTCGGAAGGGCATCGATCGCATCGTTGTCCAGCTCGACGTAGACGAAGTCCTGCTTATGCGGATCGGACTTCCCAGCCTCGATTATGCCCTCCAACGGACCGCGGAGGATGCGGATGTCCCTCAGGGGTTTCAGAGGGATCGTGGATATCGTCACCTTCTCGCCGATGTCCACGACGGTGACGCTCTTCTCGTCGTTGCATTCGGACGAGGAGTACTTCAGAGGCGTTCCGCAGTAACGGATGGTCTCCCTCCCCACGTTCTGAGGCTTGTGGATGTGCCCGAGTGCGACGTAGTCGAACCCGTCGAACACAGAGGAATCGACGCCTTCGGTGCCTCCGACGAACACGGACTCGGAGTCGCACAGGATGGGTTTCTCTCCTCCGAACAGCACGAACTGATGGGTCACCAGGATCCTCGTGCGGCCCTCGGCGAGCTCGGTGTGGGCTATCGCGGAGCGGACGGCGTCCGTGTACGATTCGATCCTATCATCGGGATGGGCCCTGCGGGCGTTTATCGGCTTGATGAACGGCAGCATGCAGATGTCCACCGTCTCGCCGTCCTTCTCCAGGGTATGGACGTCGAGTCCTCCGGAGAACACGCCGGATATGTACAGGCGGTTCGTCTCGAACAGCCTGCTTCCGAACCCGAGCTTCTCGGGGGAGTCGTGGTTCCCGCTGATGACGAACACGGGAACCCCCAGCGACACCAATGATGTGAGGAACGAATCCAGCATCGTAACCGCCTCGGTGGTCGGGGTCGTCGTGTCGTAGACGTCTCCGGCGATCAGGACGCCGTCGGGAGCCACATTCCTTACGATGCCCACTATCTGTTCCAGGATGTACCTCTGATCCTCCTCGAGAGAGGCTTCCTTCAGCTTCTTGCCGATATGCAGATCCGAAATATGCACGAACTTCACAAAATCACCTCATCACGAGCGGATGCGCATCGGAGAGGACGGTCTCCCTGTCCCCTGAAAGCTCCACCCTGTACTCGTACTCGGGACCTCTCGGCAGGTCCCTGATGTTCACGAACCCCATCCCCGGGTCCGCAGGGAAGCGCCCTATGACGGTGGGCTCCCCGGATACTATTATGGAAACCTCCACGACGGCCCCGAAGGGACGCTCGATGGCTTCCTTGAAGAACACGCATGCGCCGCCGGGGACGGGGACGCATATGGAAGGAACGGGATCCTCGTACCAGGAGAGATCGAGACGGGGTCTGATGGAATCATGCACGATGGCCTTGCGCCTCTGCTCTATCTCGCCGTCGATGGTGGCGGCGTTGACATCCTCGATGCCATGCCTCCTCCTCGTCTCCGCCATGAGGTAGATGGTGGACCTATCGGGGTCCGCCTCTCTGGACATGGCATCGAAATAGGAAAGAATCTTCCCGGGGATACGGTCGTACACGCCGTTGTCGAAGCAGTCCATGTACTTGTAAAGCGTTGGACGTGAGATTCCGAACTTCTCGGCGATTTCCGATATGGAGGAGACCTCCTTCAACGTATTTGCGATCGATTGCCCCGTTTTTTCCATGCTCTCATAATCTTAGTTCGCCTATATAATTACATCTATTGTAAAAAGTGTAAAAGCTCAAAAATCAACACATAACGACTACACCGTTCTCGCAACGTGTTGATGAAGATACGAATCTGCCCGATTCTGCAGCATTATCCGTCGTCGCAAAGAGAACACAGACGATGATCCCGAATCGAGTCATCTTTTCTACCATGGTAGAATGTGGTAGAAAAGAGAAGAATCGATTTGTACCATCCTCACAATACAACAGCATGGAAGAGAAAGGTAGAATCGGACACGAAGAACAGACTGCTGGGAATCCCGTTGATGCCGTGATCACCTCCTCTGACTTCGAGACCTCTATCTCCGATATCCAAAAGCTGACGTTCGAAACCGCACAGGGGATCTTTACATATGCGAACATGAAACTCGATTATGACACGATGAGAATCCTCGGATTCTACAAAGGCGACCTCTACACAAACCTCGCCTACCTCGCCTCCGATCAATGCACATCTGGAATCAAACTGATCGCCTATTCGGATAGACACAGAACCGAGTTCCTAAACCGCGGAGATGTCCGCGGTTCCGTCCTTTCCCAAGTATGGAAGGCAATGGATTTCCTTGATGCCTACAACCCCTTGTGTTCTCGGATTGTAGGCATTATGCGTACAGACTACAAATCGTATCCTGAATCGGCGCTGAAAGAAGCATTACTGAACGCCATCATCCACCGCGACTACTCGATAGATGTCGATACCCTCGTATCGGTTCAAGGGAATCGCATCTCGATTTCCTCATACGGCGGCCTGAAAGGGCTCTCTATAGATGATATGAAGATAGGGATCTCGTCGCATAGGAATCCAGGGCTCGCCGAATTGTTCTGCAAACTCGGACTCATCGAATCATTCGGAACCGGAATCCCACATATCATGGGAGAATACAGGGATGCATTGATTAAAGGAATCACAAACTACGGTACTATAGGCTCAGGGGACGGGATTCTTGGGCTT
>ERZ773194.460-NODE-460-length-52236-cov-12.265767_pt1 | contig 52236 bp, 74 predicted proteins | sample MGYA00511240_ERZ773194 | MGnify/ENA primary metagenome ERZ773194 (study PRJEB29015, sample SAMEA2737774) | human gut metagenome | biome: human gut; feature: human-associated habitat; material: faeces | place: China | collected 2012 ... | reverse complement strand
AACCATTTACAGGCTCATAGCCTCTCCTCCAACAAGGTTTAACGAAAATTTAACACTTCCTAACCAAATATATTTTCAGGTTCCAATTATTTTATTAGCTGACAGGTATAAAATTATTATTTTAATTTATTAACGAAACAACCAGGAAATTTAATACGATTTAACCCATAAAATTTTTATATGTTATTTATTTTACAGGTTATATAGCCGACATTTTTTAATATTTATATCCAGGTTTCTTAACACTTTTTTAATATATAAATTTTATAGCCGATAAAATTATTATTATATTAGCATATCGAAAATAAACCGGATATATATAATAATTTATTTAACGGTTATTAACAAATATCCAATATTTATTAACCAAATAAATTTTTCCGGTTAAAATAAAGTTGGTATATTAGCAATATAAATAAAACGGAAATAATATGAACAATTAAAATATAACAGTAATGAAAATTAACAGAAATTATCGTTTCGTCCTGACAGTTCTGGACAACGAGAAAATTAACGCGGGAGAAATCCGTATTGACAGCTGTGCTGTAACCGGCGAGAGAATGTTTGCCAGCGAATGCCATTATTATGCCGAAAAAAATATTTTGGAATGTCTGAAAGAGGCCGACAAGAGAAATGACCTGAGCGGTTATTACGGCCATACGTACTGTATTTATAAGGAAAACAAGTCGAAAAAGGAAACAACCGAACGGGAGGAGGACGGCAAGAAAATTGTCGAAACGAGAGAAATACCGGGAGAGGCAATGCTGCTCGAGATAATAACCGTAGACGAAAACGGCGTAAATATCCGCTGATGCGGATATTTAGCCCAGGCCGGGAAGGCTGCACAGGAGTTCGACTCTCCTGCTGGGCACAATTGGCAATATTGCCGAGAGAATTAAAATAAACTATAATATGGATAAATTTAATTTAGTAGTACGCGCTGCAAGAGAATTGACGCGTGCCGTACAAGAGAATTATTATGACCTGTCAGACCTAAATATTATTAATTACAGCGAGGTATGTGACTGGTGTAACTTTCCTGATTTACAAGACGGAGGTATATATGAACAGGCTATTGATGCGGCTGCAAAAATTATTATAGAGATTATTAAATAACAGGAGAATTATGACACAATTACAGCAATTTTTGTTCGAATTATCGTTCGGACAGACCAGGAGAATACGCGAATATATGCTGAAACGATATAACGTGTATTGCGGTTCAATGAAAGACCTGGAGCAGGCCATAAATGATTATATACCGAACGAGGATATATTAGAAGAGCTGTCAGAAGTATTGGCATGACAGGAGAGTCCTGCACGGGAGAATGGCCGAGAGAAAACGGCATCAGTGGCTCAACTCCACTGGCAGGAGCAAACATTAAATTTACAGCAATATGAACAAGAGAAAGCAAATTATCACAGATGTGCTGTTGAATGACGACTTCAGCAACGTACAGGAGAGTATGAACACGCTCGGCTTCACAAAGTTGCAGCAATATGTTGATTATCTTGATGGCTGTTATTCGCATGTAACAAATCTTGAGCATTTCAGAGAACAGCTTTTGGCTGACTGCGAAGATGCGCGAGAGAATTATTAATAAACAGCGAAAAAAATATTCAGAAACGGTATACTATACAAAATAAAGTTCTTATATTTGCACTATACAAATAAAGAATATTAATAATATAAAAACAGTGGTATTATGGATGAAAGTACATTCGGTTGGCTCATAGAATATGAGCAGCAACTCAGAGAAGCTGGGTATGATGAGAAAACAATTGCTCATCTTGTATTAGAAGCAGTTAAATAATATAAAACAGGAGAATATGAGCAGCAAGAGAATTTATAACATGGTTCTGAAAGCAACTGATGTTTGCCCAGAAGGCGAGCTCCTTACAGACAAGGAGCTCGAAAGAATGAAGCTGAATAACGTCAAGCGTGACTGGCCGGAAACAAGTAAGGTAAAAGTTTACGGCGAAGACATTTATTTCAACTTTGGAGTGAGATTTGCAGCAGTTATTCAAGAAATAATACAAGAGAACAATGGAAAACAAACAGAAGAATAATATGAGCAGCAAGAGAACTTATATCGCTACATTCTGGCGTAGCAATCCGCAATTGAAGAATGGCGGTTACTTCACTACAAAGGAATTTCAATCTGTGTCGCTCCAAGGAGCAACAAAACAGGCCGAGAGATATGCAGCTAGTAATATATATGGAGGCATGGCAATAAAAAGTGTTGAACTAAAACAAGAGAACAGCAATGGAAAATAACAAATCGCAGTTCAAGAAAACAGGAGTTTTGCATGATGGAGCCGAGTGCATTGAGATACAAATAAGCCATTCAGGCGATGCGGCAAGATACGTGAGCACAATCATGTTCACAGTAAGGGACCCAGAGGTCACAAGAGGCCGTTGGCAAGAGATACGCTACAGCAAGAGAAACGGCTATGCGTATATTGTGAAATACGGCAAGAGACTATATTTGCACAAATTTCTAAGAATATATTAACATGACAGCAAGAGACTATAAATTTGAGTATATGCTACTCAACCGGCTTCAATGCGATTGCAATTACTATCTTGGCTATGGCAGCCGAAATGCTGAGCATTGCCTTTGGGCTCACGACGAGCAGAAACAAATCGATAAAATGCGAGAGCTTTATGACTTGTTGCCGGTTAAACCTGAGTGGCTTACAAGAGAACAAATTGATGAATATGCAGCAAGAATGGGCGTAAAATAACCAACATTATTTAACGAAAAAAGTTCTTAAAGCAGTAACCAGATTAAAATAAAAGTAGTATATTTGCATATAACTTAAAAGATATAACGAATATGGAAACAACAGTTTTTTATGTAGCAGTTGCCTATAACGGCGGTTTCAATCCCACAGTTGTGGAGAAGTTTGATAACAAAACAGACGCAGACAGCTATGCGGCTCTTATGTGCCACGCAAAGCAACGCCGGTATATTGTACTCGAGCAAGTAACAGAATGGGACGGCACTCCTCAAGAGAATGCATGACCTTAGCCGCTGCGGACAGAAACGGTTTAGGAGCGACACCTACAGCGGCACTAAGTTTAATCCTTGCTTTCGCAATATTGTTGCGGAGCAATTAATAAAAATTTACAGTAATATGGTAACAATGAAATTTTCAGCAACCAAGTCAGAAACATTGTTTTTGACACCGACAATTGCAGTTAAACAAGACAACTCAGAAACAGCAATCCGATTTGCTCTTTGGCACGGCGTGTTCAGTGTAGAGGTAAGCAAGAGTTACAAAAACCGTAAAAGCCAAATAACATGGCAAGAAATGAAATGTTTGTAACGGTTTATAGGCTTGAAGTTGAGGCCACTCGAGAGAATTTGGACAGTATGGAGAACTTCATAGAAGCCATTTCGGATTGCGCTATCGTGTCCAACGATGAGGGCCATGTAGCTATAATAGTAGTGTCTTCGGATGCCTTAGGGACAACGAAATTGGCCAATATGGCATTCAAATTCTTTGGCAAGGAGGGATATAATATAAGTACTCTCGGACTCTTAGGGCCGTTTAAGAAACTCAATTGATATTTTTTAACATAAAACTTGGAAAAAGTTCCCAAAGCGGCTCAATAATTCAAAAAAAACATAGTATATTTGCAATATCAAAATTAAACAATAACATTTTAATAACAATTCAAAATTTACAGTATTATGGCAACAAAGAAATTTTCTCAGATGACAACGAAGAAGCTGAATGCTCTTTTGGCAACAGCAAGTGATGAAGACAAGAAGGCTATCGAAGCCGTACTCGCAGCTCGTGAACAGGCTCAGGCCCCTGCAGCTCCTGAGACAACCGCAGAAGAGACTCCTGCCGCTCCTGCAAGTGAAGAAGAAACTCAGCTCAGCCCTGAGGAAGAAGCAGCTATTAAGGCAGCTGAAGAGAATGGCGGGCTCAACCCACTTTACAATGGCAGCAAGGCAACTCAGGAGAAAAAGCCAAAGATGACCGATGAGGACCGCCATGCACTGGCCGAGGAGCTGAAGAAGAATGTTAACCATCGTTGTCAGGCAGTTCCTTTCAACACCGCAGAATGGGTTGACGGCTATATCGCCGGAGTGATTGAAGAGAAGCGCAGCAATAAGGTACTCTATGCAATCAAGACAGACGACGGACGCCGCATCGTTAAGGTACATGACAGTAATCTCGTTCGTATTCTGGACGAAGTTGTCGAGCCGGAGAAGAAAGCCCGCGCTCGCAAAGCAAAAGACCCGGCAGACAAAATTGAATGGACACCGGAAGCAATTGCTGAAGAGGTTAACGAAGTTATCGGCAACATAGGTAAAACGGTAGAATTTGAGAAATACCGTACTACAGACGAAAACGGTGAAGAGCACATTGAAATGGTAATCGGCCGCATTGTGGCAATCGTGCCTGACAAACGAGCTCAGCGCTTGCTCTACCGCATTTCAGTTCCGGCCCCTATCGAAGGCAATCCGCTCGCAACGAAGACTATGCACAAGGTTGTAAAAGCTGAGGGCATTAAGATTGCCGAAGAGTTCGACGAAGAAGGCGCACAGCTCAATGCCAAGTATCTGGAGCGCCGTGAGGCAGCAGCAACCCGCACTCCGCTTACTCCTCAGGACCGCGTAATTCGCTGCGAGGAGAATGTGAAGAAGGCAGAGGAGAAGCTGCAGAAAGCTCAGGAAGAGCTGGAAGCCAAAAAGAAGCAGCTCGAGGATGCAAAGAAGGAGCTGGATGAATATCTCGCCGGTCAGGTGAATGGAGAAACTGCTGAAGCTCCTGCTGAGACTACAGCCGAAGAGGAGTCACTTGCATAACACAGCCACCTGACACCGTTTCTCCCATAGAGCCGTCTCGAAAGAGGCGGCTCTTTTTTTTGCTGCATATCTAAATATGCAGCTATTTTTGTATTATTGTGATTTATGTTAAAATATGTAAACTCATAGAAACATGCTTCTTTCGCGTTCTAGAACACTTTTAGGCTTTAGGTGTACTATAACATGGGTTAACTCAATTTGACGCGATAGAGGTCAAAAGAAGTGTATCTATCAATGTATTTTTATAAAGCCTATAATATGAATTGAGGCATGGACTTTCTTGAGCTTTAAGCTACCAAGCAGTTATATAAATAGCTGTTAAATTTATGGCTAAAAAGTTGACTCATTTTCTTGGCTTCTAGGACACTTTTATTTGAGAATAATAGTAAACTAAATCTATAAAAAGAAATGAGGAGAGAATGAGCGAGAATAATGAAATTTCATATATTTTCGAAGCATTTAGAGCTCTATATTTTTATATTAAAGCTGCAATAAACCAGTGAAAAATTTTTATGTTAAAGCCTGTAAAACAGTGATTTATATCAAGATTATTTTGTACTTTAGCCTATAAAAGAACAAAAGTAAAACTGTTAAAAAATGTTACACACTAGAACACATAAAAGCCGCATGGCCATTATGATTAAACAGCTTATGCCTGAGTGTACAAGCTGTGTAGCTCGTGTGCACAGTGGACTATGCAGCAATTGTCCACATTGGACCCCGAGTGTGGCACAGGAGTTAACAGAGGAAATGGCCGAGAGAATATCCGCCACAATTGGACAGGAGAATATCACAAGGCCCAACGAGAGAAATGTTGAACAAAAATAAATAATTGCAATATGGAAATAAATGAACAAGAGAATACCCAAGAGGTACAGCAAGAGAATTTGCTTGATGGCTCTCAGTCAGTTCAAGCAATGCAAGAAGAAAATGAACTGCCAATCACTGTTCAATTAGTTCAGCCTCAAGCTGCTTTAGATGAAATAGCGGAGCTTGAGAAGAAATATCGTGAAACTATAGAACGGGAGAATAAATGAGCAATTTTGTTTTAGATTACAGCAAAAAGCAGACTTTGCAAATATCAAATGATGCTTTTTGCTTTTTGTATTATGGTGAAGAGCCATTAGACGAAGACAATTTGGAAGAAGCCAATGAGGTATCTGAAATGTTTTCCAATAATTTTTATATAGAAGATGATTGGAAAGCAGTTGATGACTCAGACCTTATAGAATGTACTTTTGTTCCGTATGTTGAAGACCAAGCCGATTATGATGAATATGAGGACCTTACCAAATATATTCAGCAGCAAATAAAATGGCTTGATGCAAATCATATTAGAGTGTGGTGGTTTAATAACCAAACTGGAACGAGAGAATTACGCGGTGATTTTAAGGTTTATACCAATAAATATGGCCTTAAGTGTTTTCATACAGGCAATCAAGATGAGGATTTTGTGACAGGAAAAATGAGCTTGTATTTTTTGAAGAATTTTAAAAAGCGTGTAGCTTAACAAGTGAACGAGAGAAATATAAGGCAGACTACAGAAAAGTAGTCTGCCTTTTTTACATTAAGCTTTCATCTTCTTCTATAACGAGAGAATAACCGACTCCTCGTATGGTTTCTATAGCTACTCGGTTATCCATTTTAAGCATATTTCGCAATATACATATATGGACGTCTAAGCTACGTTTATTAAAGTAGTTATCATCAGTCCATACTTGTTGCATAAGTATTTTCTTAGGTAATGTTTCATTTTTATAGGCACATAGTAAAGCAAGAACTTGGCTTTGTTTATTATTAAGCTGTGTTTTTGCACTGCCTATAGTAAGAATTTTATCTACTGTATTAAACAGGTAATCGCCTATCTCATAAGATGGCTCTATACTTCTTACTCGCACACCACATCTTTTCAAAACGGCTTTTATTCTTCTTATAAGCTCCTCAATGTTATATGGTCTTATAACGTAATCATCTGCACCTTCATCAAATGCTTCAATAACATACTCATATCGGGCTTTATCCGATACCATTATTACCGGTATTTTATCATCTGATTTGCGCAAAAATTTTAATGGCTTTAGCCTCATAGAGGCATCTGTTGTTTTATAATGGCTTAATATGCATAAGTCATAATTCTTTTCTCTGATTTTGATTAGTATATCATTCTCAGTTGAGGTTATTACTTGAAAGCCGTTATACACCAAATAATCTACCAGGATTTTACAGTCTTCATCTTGATAGATTAAAATTCTTGGCAATGCTAATTTAGTGTTATTACTTTTCATACCATTTCTTTAATTTTGTTTTGCAAATCGTTATATAGAACTTCATACCAAAATGGATTAAGTCTTAACAAGTCAAAGTATGAGTATACGCCTTTTTGATATATTAAAGAAGCATATTTAAGCTCTTTGTCTGCTCTTTTTTTAAGATGCTCATGATAGAACTTTATGGACTGGTCCACATTTACCAAGAATGGCGATTTATGCTCCATAAGAACTTTTTGCTCTGTATTTTGAGCAAAGTAATATGGGATATTCGGCATTGCCCAGAAAGTTAATCCAGCACCATATTCCTCACTCGCCTTATATAAAAAGCCAGGACATGGACGAATTGAGTCAGGATATAAGCTTTTACATATTCTTAACCTACGTGGAATAAAAGGATTAAGTAAAGTAGTTAATCGCTTGTTTATATAAGTTGAGTATTTATCAACCATTCTTGTGTGTTCTTTAACAAGTGATGAAACTAACAGCTTAATCCTTTCATTTCCTATAGGGTCACTCAGGCGTATATATTCTTGCCTGAAAGCTTCACGCTGAATACGTATTCTATCTTCTTTAAGCCGTTGAGACTTTTTCCTTTTAGCTTCTATGCTAGCCATTGCAGCTCTGCGCTGTCCCTCAGGTCCAAACAGTTTTACACCTTGGCAATTGTTTGGACCTAAGCCTGTCCATGGCATTTTATCTCCATATCTAGCTTCAATCTCTCTGTTTTCCTGCTCTTCTTCAGATAATTCAACATGCTCTTCTTCTAAGGTAATTTTTTCAATTGCCTCAGATTGAGCCTCTTGAATATCCTCATCATCACTTTTAATTTCATCGAGAAATTCAAAGAGTTCCTTTTCGGTTAAGTCTCCATATTGCTTAATATCTTCCATGCCACTTAAATAAAGACTTGATTATATCTTTTCCAGCTTGCTTGTTAAGCAATCCAAAATATGCGATTGCAAGCACGAGTCTTGCTATTTTATGCAATACCCAGGCTAATAGATATATAGGGAAATAAAGTACACCTACATATCTCCATAAAAATTTACGTACCTTTTTCATTTTTCTAATATATTTTAATGGTTGTTTTATTTCTGCAAATTGTGCATTTATGTGCTGCATATTTGCCTGCTGGTTTATAGCTTCTTTTATAGGACTTTTTATTTCTTGTACGTTACTTAGCATGTTCGCTATACTAAATGGAGGACATGCCATATAAATATCAGCCAGTGCATCAACTAACTCATCTTTGCTCAGTTTCTGCAGATTACTCTTTATTATCTCCCTTATTAGGTTGTTCATCTTCTGCTTGCTTTAATTCAACATAAGTCCTATAAAAAGCTTCATCGCCTATTCCTTTAATAAAAGTTCTAAGTGTAGAAGGATATTCGCCTGTATTTATAGTCTTATCGACTACTTTCGCGTAAAGAGCAGCAAGAGCTTTAGGCTCAAATACCTTTTTCTCTTGTAATCTTTCAATGGGACCTCTTTTGAATTGAACATAAGGACTTCCATCCATAATCTTTGTACGAATTAGATACAAATCCTTAATCAAAGCCTCAATATGTTTTTCAAACTGAGGCATTTGAATAATATCAATAACTTTCAAATCTTCCAGCTTCATTTTTTATAAGTTTTAAAACGTTATTTTTCCTTTAATTCCACAGGTTCATCATTCCAAGTTAAGTTTCTACCTATAAGTTTCTTAATTGAGCCTTTAGGTAAAGGTATTTCAGTATCATACGATGTACCTCCATCATTTACTTCATCATACCAAAAATGTAATTCGCCACCTCTTGTAGGTTTATTACTAAATATACCTTCATGCCCATTTTCATGAACTGCTACCCAAGCCATATCATTTATAAGTTTTTAAGTTGTTATTCATATTCTCGTAAAGCTGAACATGTACCCCAATGGCATTGCTCGCCTCCATTTAGTTCATTGCATCTTTTGCAATATTGCTCTATGTAGAAATCACGTTGCATATTCCAGTGTTTCTCATATACGTGCAAGTCATGAGCAAAATGGTAATAAGTGCCTATTGGCATACCGAGCTCATCTGCAACTAACTGTTGAAGCTTTGTCCAGCAATATTGGTCATTGCAAAAACCATAAACCAAATCGTTGCTTCGCATAGTCACGCACATATCAAGAGTTCCTATTTGAGGCTTAATATCGAATCCGACTGATAATGTACAAGGTGTATCATACTTATAGTCATCTTTTTCTTTACCATCAAATATAGTAAACCAAGCTTGACGAGTATCTTTATTCTCTTTAAGCTGTTTAATGCACTTTGCCAATTGGTGATTGCGAGTCCACTGCCATCCATAATTAGAATTGACAATGTTATCTCCACCATGCATTTTATCCCACGTAGGAGCATGCTTTTTAATTTCAGCTACACTCCTATCTCCAGACATATACCAGGCATATTCGCGTTCTGCATATCGTTCGCTAAATTTACGCCATTCTGTTGTTATGATGCGTTGCTGAGGATTAAGTAAATAAAAACCAACATTGTAAACAGCTTTTGTTCCAACATTAGTATTTACTCCTTGGCCCATAATAAAAGCATATAGGTCTTCAAAAGCCTCAGTAGCATTTTTATAAGCTATGTTCATACGTTATTCTCTTCTTTATAATCTAATATAAGTGCAACTCCATAATCATACCAAAGAAGCTCATCAAGTTCTTTTTCAGTTTTGCAATTATATTTACATAATTCAGCTTCTAAATCCATCGGACTTTCAATGTGAACTTCATCTTCTATATACTTTGCCATATCATTTAACTATTTTATTGGTGCTGCTGTTATAAACTCTAAACAACAATTCTTCAGCTTCTTCATTCATGGCATTGCAAATACTTATTGCTTCTTCCATAGATAAGCCTGTAAGTTCTTCGTCGTTATCGTCAAATGCTATTTCGCCAGTTATAATTCTGACATCAAATGAGTTTGCAGAAGCAAAAGCCTTAGCAGCATCAAGAGCTTGTATACAAATATAGTGTACCGCATCCCAGTATATATACGACAAAGTGCTTGTATCTTTTAATATATCGATATAAAGCTCTCTCAACTTTTCTGGCTTAAACCATCCATGCTCATCCATTCGTCTATATTCAGCAAGCCATCTCCCATAACCATTTGTAGCCTTAAACCTGTTGGCATAAACTGCCACAAATCTGAGAAACTGGTCTGTATAAATGACTTGTGGAATTTCAACTGTTTTCTTTTTCATAGAGCATCAAACTCTTTTTGCAGTTGGTCAATACGCTTTTGTATTCTGGCCAAAGCTAAAAGTTTTATATCTTCAAAGTTCACGAAGCTATTATCCACATCCATATACTTAGATTGTCCGCAGTATGTTGTTGTAGTACTAAGCTCTATTCTGTGAATAGCATTTGCTTCTTCCCATTTTTCTTTTTGCTCTATAAGATATTTTATGCGCTTTATTAGCTCTCCACCTTTATTCAATTTTTCTTCTGTCATGATAATTAAAAAGTTTATATATTCTCGCGCGCTCTAGAGCCCGCTTAATTTTCTGAATATATTTCTTTTGCTTCATACTTTAAGCGCGATATTACGCGCGAGAATAATGCGTAAACAAATGCTATTTATCTTTCGTTAATAGCTTCCAGTTGAACCAAGAGCTCCATCACCACGTTCAGATGAACGACTGAAAAGCTCTGACTCAGAAACTTCTTCAAGGCCTTCATACGATACAGGCACAAGAATAAATTGTGCTATTTTCATACCTGGCTTAATGTGGACCTTGGCTTTGCCGACATTAACAACATGTATATGAATTTCACCTTGGTAATCTTCATCTACAATCTTGGCTCCGAGGATAACGATGCTTTCAAATGCTTCTGCTTTCGGTGTTCTACCGGCTCCAAGGCAAGCCCATTTAGAAGTTACAACTCCTGATTTATCAGCTGCCATAAGCATATATCCTTCTGGAATTTCCATCTTAATACCTGATGGTATCAAAACATCAGTTCCTGGATTTACAATAAAGCCTTTGTTACTGCCAAAGTTAGGAACGAAAAAATCAATTCCTGCTGCTTTACCAGTCCCACGAACAGGAGACTTTACATTTCTTATTTTTGCAAACTTCATAACTACACTATTTTAACAAGTTCCTTAGCTGCTGTTTCTACGGCTCTAGCAAGTCTATGTTCAACTTCTGGACTTATAAGGCTGTAAACTCCTTCTTTTTCAAAAGCATCAGCCATAATAGCTCCAATTTTTGAAAGCTTAGGATTAGAAGTGTTAATACCATGCTTATCCATAAGTTCTTTATCGTACTCATACTTAATACCTCTGCCATTTTCTACAGGAACGAGCTTAGCTATTTCTGCATGAGTATTTGACTTTCTGCTCGTAGGAACAGTGATAATAATCTCCTGATTGGTTGTCATGCACATATCTGTGCACATTTCCATTACTTCATTGAAGTTGCGTTTAAACTCTCTTGGAGTTACTGAAATTAAACTTTTCATAATGATGCCAAATTAGCAATTAAGTTCAACATATATGTTTTGTCTTTATCTCTTCTGAGCTTCATCTTATCTTTTAAGGCGAGAGCTACTAGCTGAACACCTATAAGATGATGTTTTGCATGAGACTCGTCAATTATATCCAATACTACCTCTTTGGATATAATCTCATCATAACTTTCGGTCTTGTCAATGATAGCATTTATCTTGATTCCACCAATTACAAATGAGTAACACTTGCCTTCTTCATAGTTTTCATTCTCAAGGCCAGACAGGAATTGAAGTTCTTTTAACTTTGCTTCCTGCTCTTCTTTCAAATGAAATACCTTTATATCTATATCCTGTGGATTAGACGGAACTCCGAGCATAGCCAGAGCAGTTGTACCTGTTACCATATACTCAATTCTATTTGCATTGCAAAAGTCATTGAGTTTAAAGAGTATTTCTTTCATGTTGATAACTTTTATAATTTTTTGTTGTAAGAAAATATTTGTTTGTTGAAAAGGCATAAAGTTTTTGTTTTTATGAAAGTTCTACCTTCAGTACCTACGGCAGCTGTCGGCTTATAAGATACTTTTACTTTTATAGGTAATTTCGATGCACTAATTCGCAGCCAGTATCGTTCTTTATATAGCGGACTACAACACTCAAAATCTGGAGTGCATTCATCTCTAAATGGATTATGACACGCAATACCTATTTTGCAAAGTAATAGCTGTATAATGCATGAAAATGGATATTGATATAACTTTTTCATATCTGGTTAAAATAAATCGTTGTCACTTTCAATTGGTTTTACAGTCTTTACGTCTCCTGGTTTACGCTTCATAACCCAAAGAGTATTACGTGAAGCATCTGGGAACATAGGAGCCATAATGTTAGAAATAAGATTTGAGTCGTAATAGTCTTTAAGAGCCTCAAGCATCTTCTTTTGCCAATCATTCAAAAGAGGCTTATAGTCTTTAGCTGAAGCAAATGTACCGAACTTCTTTACTATGCTGAAATGCTTCAACAATATGCCTTCAAGCTCCCAATGGTCAAACTCTTGCACATCAACTCCGCGACCATCACCTGAGTCATAAGTATGATTACCAGCTGCTCCTACAGATGGGTCATAGTTTGGAGTTGAAAGGTAATAAGTAGCGTTATTATTGCCACAAGCCTTAAAGTTCTCCAAAAATGCATCTGCATTCTGTTTGCCAACATGCTCGAGCACTTCAAAAGCGCAGACTTTGTCAGCATTAAACTTGCTGAAATCCATGTAGTTTTTAACAAGGTCAGCAACATAGAAATGAGCCCAAGGTACATTGGCATACTTCTCAGCTGCTTCTTGAATTGTTTTTTCGCGAATATCGATGCCGATATATTCTTTCTGCTTAAACTTGTTTCTGTATAATACCTCAAGCAAGTTAGCAGCTCCACAGCCAAAATCAACAATGGACTCGCCAATCTTAGCTTCTTTCAAGATATGAGTCCATCGCAGATAATGTGCAAATTGGTCTCTGTGAAATACATGACGCTCAAAGGCCTGGTCAGGTCTGAGGTCTGTTGTGTTATACGCTTTTGCCATAATTAAAAATTGTTTATTTGTTGAAAATATCTTTATGCTCTTCCAGATAGTCATTCATAGAACCCATGTAAGCTACTGCGTCAAGAAGATTATCCTCTTTGTGCGCATAAGCCTCACGCGATAACTTAAGAGCTATCATAGCTCTATACATACCAGCAGTTGTTATTTGCTGGTCTTTAGGCGACATCAAGTTATAAAGAGCTGCCGCTCTTTCCATTGATGCCTTAAAAGGCCCGTACTGACGCTCTTTTTCCTCTGAGCGCTCATTCACAATCTGATTTGCTTGTTCTAATATATTACTCATGATTTAAAACTGTTTATTATTTTATATTTTAACTCTGGATTATTCTCAAGCATTTCGTTATTCTCTTTTAACAGTTTAAGTATCTCGCCCATTACAGCATTGATTTTAGTTCTGCTTTTAATCTTTTTGCATCGGCACCCCTAAATGTTTGTGCATTTGCCAAGAAATATCTAACAATATCTCCTGCAGTATCATAAAAATACATAGCATTCGGGTCTGAAGTATTAAGTGTTAACATTGCCTCTAAATAAGGCACTGCACCAAAATATACATTAAGCCATGTTGACTTTATATCTTTAGCTATTTGCTGAAAGGTTCTTTTCTTGTCCATTTTATTATCTTTATTTAGATATGCGAATATACTAATTTTCTCCGAGAATAGAAAATTTTTTCATTATAAAATGCACTCACTTAACACTTCTTAACTTGGCCAGATTTTATTGCTCTTCTGGATATTCTATTCGCAGTAATTCTTTGCAAAATTGAATAACTTGCTCATAGTTATTATACACAGTTTGAGTAATAATTCTCCGCTGAAGTATTGTTAGCTTATTTTTAATAATAAACTTATTTATGTTAAGAGAGAGAGTTTTATCATTGCATCTTCTTTTATCTCCTAACTGAATAGCTAATTGAGCATAATGAATACATTTCTTTATATCCTGCGCTCCATTTTTAGCTTTATACCTACTAATATATTTTATAATGCATCCTTGTATAAAAGAGCATCTTAAAGCAGTTATAAGCTCTATTGGTTGCATAGCCATATCTTTATAATGGTTACCACCTATTTGTACATCTGTTGCTTTCATATTTCTACTTTTGTATAATTATTAAAATCACAATAAAGATATTTAGGAATAGGAGTTATAGCATCATTTATATATTTACATGTAGTTGACCATGTATTTTTCATAACTACCTCATATATTACATTGTGATAACAGAATATATCTCCAACCTTTAACCTTGATATTTTAATATACTTTTCGCGCATGACTATTAGCTATAAATCCGTTTGCTACTCTCAGTTCATCCATAAACATAACAGAATTGTAATGCTTAGGAAATTCTTTTATCACCTTAAAGCTTGCTGTTTTATCTTTCACAAAGCTATTATCGCCTACAGGTTCTACATATCCAAGTTTTACAAACTTATAAAGATATGCGGTTTCTGAGTTTCTACCTGGTTCTTTACCAAGCAGAATTTCTTTTGAACTTACTACTTTGCCAACATTATCGTTAACAAATTTTACCATTTCCGGAAATACCGGAGCTTGTTTTCCATTACGTCCCATATTACATAAATTTTTTATATTTGTCAATTTTTGCTTTTATGCTATCCATTAAGGCATTTTGCTTTTTATCTTTTGCTTTAAGTGCTCTGATTACATCTTCATCATGAGTGCCTTGCAATATCAAGTGATTTATAACAACATGATTTTGCTGTCCTTGTCGATATAATCGAGCATTAAACTGCTGATATAATTCAAGACTCCATGTTTGCCCAAACCAAACTATTATGCTACCTCCTGCTTGAAGATTAAGCCCATGACCTGCTGATGCTGGATGCGCTAACATAACTTGTATTTTACCAGCATTCCAGTCTTCAATATCTTTATTGTTTTTAAGCTCTCTTGGCTTATATTTTTTAAGATATTCCACGATTCTATCCCTATCGAATTGATAGGTCCATGCTACAAGCACAGATTGGCCATTTGCATCTTCAATTATCTCCTTAAGAGCTTCAAGCTTAATATCATGAATTGGAAACACATTTCTTTCTTCATCATATATAGCTCCATTAGCAAATTGAAGTAATTTATTTGAAAGGGCAGCGGCATTGACTACGTTTACTTCCACAGGCTTTTCAACAAATACTGAATTGCCATTTTCGTCTTCTTGCTCAATCGTTTCAGTAGCACTTATTAAGTCAAGCACTTTATTCTTTTCAAAGTCATCGTATTGCTTCTTTAGAGCTTCAGGCATTCTAAGCTTTATATAGTTATCTGTCCTAAATGGCATTTCAAGATAATCATCGGCTTTCATGCTTATGCAAATATCCTCTATTTTCTTATGTATTAGATATTCTGAGTCACTCATCAAATCGTATGAATATACGACATGACCATTCGTTTGACCTGGCCGAAAATACCTTTCTCTATATCTGGATATTGTCTTTTCAAGGCGCTCGCCTCTATCCATAAGATATATTTGAGGCCACAAATCAATAAGTCCATTTGGAGCGGGTGTACCAGTTAGTCCTACTAACCTTTTAAGATAAGGTCTTGCGCCGCGTAATGCCTTAAAACGCTCCGATTTATAAGACTTAAAACTGCTAAGCTCATCAACTACTACCATATCAAAAGGTAATTTGCCTCCACCATATAAAGCACAAAGCCATGCAACATTATCTCTTGATATGATATAAATATCAGCTTTTGTTTCCATAACAGCTGCTATTCGCTGTTTAGCAGTACCTATAATCTTAGAAAAGCGCAAATGCTTTAAGTGGTCCCATTTCTCTGCTTCTTCTTGCCAAACTGACTCAGCTACTCGCTTTGGTGCTATGACTAACACCGAGTTAATCTCAAGATAGTCAAACATCAAATAGTTTACAGCCGTCAGTGTTGATACTGTCTTACCCAATCCCATATCAAGAAATACTCCACAAAATGGGTGAGTAATTATATGCTTCGCACAGGCTAATTGGTATTTATGTAAATCTGTTTCTTTCATTTGCTTAATACAATATCATCTACAAAGTTTATTACGCTTTCTACTGTATCTATTACTTCAACTCTAAAGCCCAAAGCTCTAAGCTTATTGTGTATATATGCCTGTATGCGCTTAGGCTTTCGTCCAGTTGTTTTTAATTCCACAAAAACTATTTTATGGCCCGGAAATAAGCACATTCTATCTGGTAAGCCTATAAGTTGGTCACACAGCAGTTTTATGCACATACCACCATTTAATTTGACTAGTTCTACTAGCTTTCGCTCTATAACTTTCTCACTAGTTATTTCCATACCTTTTCATATAAATATCATATTCTATTGTATCGATATTAAAAATTACTTTAATAACCTTAAAATATTGGCCTGAGAATTTAACTAACATATCTATTTTTGGTATGCTTTCTATATTCTTTGAGCATAACAGCGTTGCTTCTTTTATACTCTGACCTGAAAGTTGTTTATAAAAATTTGCTATCATAATAATCTTATATCATTAGCGTTAATAAAATGCCATTCATCGTCCATGCCTTCAAGTAATAATCCAGCACACAATACCATTTGAAAATGATTATAGCAAAGTTTAATACCGTCAATTTCAAACGGGTAATTTTTCTTATCTTTCTTGCTTATAAGCCTATGGCATATAGCGCAATTACACTTAAAGTCAATCATAATAAACTATCTTTACGTTTATAGTATTTCTGTTTACCGTATAAAGGAAAGTTCTTAGTGGATGCTATAGCTTCCCATTCAGGCAATGACCTAAGAATTTCATTAACCTCTCTGGTATTATATCTTGACATTTCTGTCTTATCTTTGCCAAGGCACTCACACCATACTTCAGCAATGCAGACAAAGTCTTTTTGTACTGTACCGTTTTTAGACAATGGGTCTTCAAGCCAACGCCTTCTGTCATACAGGTCCATTTTGTCCCAGTCATCTGGAAATTTAGTATTAAGATATTCTTCAATAATGCCTTTTCGCTCATCTGCTTCTGAGTGTTTATGTTGCTCAATCTTAGCAATTATATCTTCATCACCAACAAGGTATAAAGGTTCTTTTGCTAAATATAACTGATATGCTTCAGCCCATATTTGATTTACTTCATCTTGTGTAAGGTCATCGTTTACGGACTTTGTGGCATATTCTGGCCTTACATCTATAGGCATAAATCGTCTATTTCCTGTCGGGTCTCGTAAGAAATCTTTGTTGTTAGTAGTACCAAAAAATACACATTGACGCTTATATGTTTCTACTGTTCTACCATACGCCGGCCTGAACATATCTTCTCTTTTTGATATGTAATGCTTAATCGATTCTACTTCTGCTTTCTTAAGACCTGAAAGCTCTGCCATTTCAATCAGCCACGCCCCTTGTATCTGCTCAAATGACTCCTTGCCCTGCACAGTCGTGAATGTATCTGAGAACCATTCCATGCCGAGCTTTTTAACGAAAGTACTTTTATATGTTCCTTGTTCTCCGACAAGTATAAGCGCTGTGTCGAACTTAATACCTGGCTCGAATACCCTCGCAACAGCCGCCACCAACGTCTTCCTAATGGCGGCTCTAGTATAAGCGTTATCTTCTGCTCCAAAATAATCAATCAATAATGTATTAACTCTCGGTATGCCATCCCACTTTTGAGCACATATATACTCTCTTATCGGATGGAACTTTTTCTTTTCAAATTCAAGCGCAAGCGCGTCGTCCACTTTTTGACTTGACACAATGCCGTAAACACATTCAATGTAATTACGAACACCAGAATAGTCAACATCACGGAGAGGCTCCACAGTATCGACTTTACGCCATGGTAACGAACGTGTAACATATCTTTTATTATCAAAAATGTTTAGCTTAAATACATCTTTTAAGAATTGGTCATGCTGAATTATTATATTCAAGTTATTGGCAGAATTATCATATTCGCCTTTTGTATTAGCGTCAAGCTCTTCTGTCCATGAAGTATCATATTCTTCAGGAACTTCTGCTTTTGCTTCTTCTGCAAACTCGAATTTAGCTTCAGCAAACTTTTCTTCGGCAATATGCTTTTTTGTTGTAGAGTCTTTAGAGGCAAATTCTTCCATTGCCTTAAAGCTCTTTTTATCTTTGTCTTCTTTTTCTTTGCCTGTATCTAAATGGCCAAATTTATGTATGCGAACTAAGTCAAATGCATTACATAATCTACATCCAGCAGGGTCTGTTCCATGGTGAGAATATGCAAATTTATCATCATAGACTATTAAGCCCGCAGCTGTAGAACCATTTATATACGTATATCGCCCTTCTCCAGCTGGTGTATATACATCTGAAAGAAAAGTCTCAATAGCTTCTTGTATAGTATAAGTACGACAGAAAACACCAATTATGCCTTTTTTATCTTCTGGGTCTTCTTGCTTTTTGATAGCTTGCATTATTACATCTGTGCTATCTGTAGCAGTTGGCCATTCGCTCGTATCATGCCAATCATCATATAGCCCAAGAATATAATCAGCTTCAAGGAAAGGTCCGTCTTGAAATTCAAAGTAGTACTCCATATCTGATGATACAGACGGCCAGAACATAAGTCTATTTACATCAAAAGTCGACTGGTCAAACAAATCAATGTTTAGGTCTCCAGCGACTTTTCGAGCAATAGCTTGATATTCTTCTTGTGATACTTCTCTATCAAGTGGAATTATCAATCTGTGTCGTGGCTTTTCAGGGCATGACTTATGAGTTGAATGAATAACCGCGGCACAATCAAATAGCATTGTAAAGTCCCACCAAAAGTTCTCGTGAGAAAAGTCAATATCCAACGTAATTAACTGGCGGTAAAGTACATTTGTTTTATCACGCCTACCATTTGTAAGAAATCCGCCTACAAATCCGCCTACGTCTTTTATCTTACTTTGCTCTTCTTTTGTGGCACTCATAAACCGCTTATATGTTTCAGCAGTTACTACAGGAGTAGCTAGCTTTTGAACTAAATTGCTCCAAGTAGTTTTGGTATTTTTCCATACTTTACTTGAAACATTTAGTCCAACTGCTATGCTCAAATTTTCATCATATTTCAATTTATCTACTTGCATAATATGCGTAAACAATATATAAACACAGCCAAATCATATTTTTAATCTTTTAAGTAGAATGGTGTTGTATATCCATCTGCTCTTAGTGGAAGGTCTGATGCCCATTCAGGAGGAGTACCCATAATGCTTGCCATTTCTTCATAATATGCTTGAGCATTCTCTTCTGGTACTTCGCACAAAACCTCATCGTGTATATGGCACACAGGATGATAGTCATTAGCCTCAAGATTTAACATAGAATTGCCAAGTAAATCTCTTGAAATAGCTTGTACAATGTTCTCTGTTAATTTACCTCCATACGTATCAATTTCACCCCATTGCTTAGTTTCTTGCACAACTCCTTGGTAACATAATACTCGTGTTGGCATCGTAGAACGGCCTATCTTCTTATCTTTGAATTTAGGCCCATAGTAGAATAGCTTTCTGCCAGATGGCAATTGTATTGTCATAAACTCACCATTACAGTCGAAAATTATATTTCTACATGTGCATGATACTGGCCTTTGGTATCTGACAGCCTCTTTCGATGCTTCATCTATTTCTTTCCACATATCTACAATTGCAGGGTTTGCCGAGCGCCATTTACGCACCAGGCTCATCATTTCAGTATCTGATAAGCCCATACGTTCACCACCCATTCGCTTAAGTGCTCCTAATGAGCCCTCATAACCGAGTGCAAGCTCTGAAATCTTTGATTTGTCTCGAAGTACTGAACCTTTTGTAATAGCAGATATTGGTACATTAAACATCTTTGCTCCTGTAGCTTCATAGATTTTACCATCTCCACGGAATACGTCCATTCGCCATTTTTCGTTTGCAAGCCAAGATATAACACGTGCCTCAATAGCTGAGAAGTCTGCAACACTAAATACTTTACCCGGTGATGCTATAAGAGCTGTTCTTACTAGCTGAGACAAAATATCTGCAACATCATCATACATCATCTCAACTGACTCCCAATCACGGGCTCTAATCATTTCACGTGGTACTTCTATATGCGATATATGATTTTTTGATAAGTTCTGCAATTGCAATAGCCTACCTGCCCATCGTCCAGTTCTATTTGCACCATAGAATTGAAATGTACCACGGACTCTATGGTCTTTCATGGCACAATTAAGCATAGCATAATACTTCTTAATAGACGTTTTTGAGAGCTTTTTGCGTATATTAAGCAACTCGATAACATCTGGATAATCTGCAAACTCTTTCATTAAATCAGGCATTGTTTCCTTTGAAAGTGACATAACAACACATCCTGTTGCCTTTTCAATCCATTGCCTAATTTGAACAGGCGAGTTTGGATTTTCAAGCCCTGTTAGCTGTTGAGCATGTTGCGTTAAGATAGAAGTATATGTGTTATCTACTGCGATAGCAGACTCTGCTAATTTCATATCAACCAAAATACCTCTATCATTTATATTCTGGTCAAGCACATACATCTTGCGCTCAATATCAGGAATGATATATGCCTCTAATCTCTTAAATATCTCACGCTCTGCAAGTACGTCATACTTGTTATATTCCTTATACATTTCCCACTTTTCAGGAGCATGCTCAGGATAATTCCGAGTACGCATGCCATTAACTCGAGTTGCTTTGCATGGGCATGAGAAGTATTTAATAAGTGCTTTACCAGTATCTAGCTTTTTATCTGTAAGATTAAGAGCCTTTGATACTCCGTCCAAAGAAAGTGGTAAACCACAATACGCAGCTTTTACAGAGGTACAATACCACTGTTCTGCAGGAATATCATACCCAATACGTCTAAAGCTTAACCGCTCAAATACAGCATTATGAGCTACTTTAACGCACTCTGGGTCAAACAGAGCTTCTTCAAACTCTTCTGGAATATCATCTCCTTGTGCCAAGTCAACAATGTTAACTGGCCCATTGTCTAAAGCATATCCAATAATAAGTATCTCAAAGTCTGGTGACTCAATATATTTATAAGCACCGGACTCTTTAATATCTACTGATGAATATGTTTCAACGTCTATAAAAAGATTTTTTACCATTATTCTTTATTTATTATATTGCAAATAGGAGTATAGGCGGGACTCGAACCCGCATAACAGGCACACAAACCAATGGCGCTCTGTGGTTTTACCATTAAACTACTATACTTGCTGATGCAGAGAGGAAGATTACATCAGCTCATCATTGAAGGCATTTTCGCCTCCGAAGTCCTCTTCAGCTGTTGAGCCACCAGCCAACATCTCTCCGTCTTCAAGCTTCTGAAGATTGTTAAGTCCTGCGGCGATGCCTTTGGACGAAACATTGAAGGCATAGAAGTTAATTGACGCACGGCCATAGCAACCACTGTAGAACTCCTCTTTTTCCATGATAGGATTGAGGTCACGGTCAACAATGCTTGGCTTTCTGTTGGAGTTAGCATTGATGAAGTAGCAGTTTTCGAATGCAGGGTCATCTGCACGCTCTGCATCACCATCACGGAGCGGAAGCTTCAGAGCTGCATCTGCAGGAAGCTGGCCATTCTTATTGGCGAGTTTGGCCTTTCCAGCCTCTTTTGCAGCAGCAACAGCCTTGTTGATTTTGTCGAGAGTGGCCTTGTCATCCTTGCTGATAAGAATGCAGATGTTGTACTTAGGAGTATCGCCCTCATTCATTGCAGTGGGCTCGAACACGTTCACATAGCAAAATCTTACTTTGCCAGTTACAACCTTGGTTGAATTTACTTGATTACTCATTTTTGTAAATTTTTTAATTGTTATACTTAAGTTATTATTCTTTGAAGTCTATTTGTGCTTGGCCATATCCCATTGCTGGTCTCTTGTCTTCAAGCGGTACAAGAGTAGGTTTGCCTTGTGGCTTTATTACCACATCTGAGAGAAGTTCAGCGAAACGCTTTTTACCTACTATCTTCTCAATAGAAGTAATCGGCTTAAGCTTCATGTTAAACACCTCATCTTCAGTTAGTTCTGGGCATCGTGCAAATATAGTATTTGAAGCTTGGTCCTCATCAACCCATTTGCGTCTGCTTATGCCTTCTACAAGTTTAAGACCTGGCCATTGCTTATTTTCTGTGATAGCTTTTGCCTGTGCATACTCTGTAATAGAGTTGGCCCACTCAATAAGCTTAGGAGTACGGCGTACAATATCTGCAATCTCATCATCTGTGAGAAGTGCAGGCTCTGCAAATTCATGCTGAGCTATTTCAAGTTGCTGTTCATACAATTTTCTACATTGATTACGAACAGCACAAAATCTACACCAGTCTCCGGCATTGAGTTCACCTTTGCCTTCGAAGGCAAGTTCTGCTTTTGGTTTGAGCTCTTCTTCAGCCCATTTGCGGAGCTCTTCTACTGATATTTGCCATGAAGATATATTGTTGATACGCGGTTGCACAATTGTCAACCGTACCTCAGATATATCATACATAGTATCATATTTCTGTAATGCACCAAGGCCATAAAGCATGAGCTGTTTATTCCATTCAGCGTATACTGGAACTCCTTTTCCGTATTTCAAGTCAATAACTTCCATAAGGTTGTCATTGATGATAACACAGTCAGCTGTTCCAAAGCTCTCTGGCACAAAATCTGTCAAATCGAGTTTCTGCTCAATCTCCATTACGGCTAATGGATTTACTGTTTTAGCTTCTGCTAATTGTGAGGCGCAGTAATCTGTATAAGTTGGAACTACGTCAAGCATTTCCTCATTAAACAGCTTATTTGCCATAATTTCTTCAAGGCGTTGGTCAAACTCTTGCTCGCTAATAGCAAGCAGAGTATCACGCTTAATATAAAGCTCTGAGAGCTCATGCACCAACGTACCTTCTTGTGCATATACAGAGCTTTTCTTTTCTCCATATTCATCTTCGAGCTTTGCAGATGGAGTGCAATTAAGCCATCTTCCAGCTCCAGAAGCCGAGAGGAGTGCATGGCTCCTCTGGCTATGTTTCTGTAACTTAGTGCTAGTTGTTTGCATACTCGTAATACTCTCCATCTTTTAGGCCTACAGTTACCTCAGCTGCTCCAGACTTTGTGATAAAGTTGGCCATTCTTGAAAGCAATGCTGAGCACACATAGTGCAGTCTCGGGTTTTCCTTGCGGAATTTGATTGCTGCTTTTTGCAGCTTCTTTTGATTTGCCATTACAGTGACTCTAAGAAGTTATACATTTCGTCATATTTAGACGGGTCAAGCTTTGTTACGCTTGGAGCACCAAACTCATTGAGTTTCTGCTTGATAACATCGCGGTGCTCATTTACTTTCTGAGCAAGCATCTTGCGCACATCCTCTATGCTCTTAGAGGCAGAAGAAGCAGCCTGAGCAGCAGGTGCTCCAGAAGCAGGAGTGGCAGCGGGCTTTGTCGGGGCAGGTGCTGCAGCTGGGGCTTGTGGCTTTGGGGCTGGAGCGGGTGCTGGCTGAGAAGCCGGTTTAGCTGGTGCAGCAGGAGCCGCAGAAGCAGGTTTCTGAGCCTGAGTTGTAGCAGTTACCATTGCTCCACCAAACAATGACTTGATGAAGTTCTGCGTATTTTCTGACAGGTTTACGCTAACCTCTACGGAAATTTTAATAGCTTCCATTTTCGTAATTTTTAATTAAGTTATCTAAAAAGTTAATAAACTCTTGAATTGTCATATCTGGCACATTTGAGATTTTCTGCTCAATTAGTACATTATCTTTATATATAGATAAGTACACGCCATTATAATTAAGCTTGGCTTTATATTGACCTTTCAGCAAAGTAAGACACCCATCTTCAGCAGAACCTTTCCATGTATTTGCTGAGAACAAATCGGTTACTAACACGCCAATATAGTTGGCTAATTTTTCAACTTGCGTAATATCCAAATTGCCTTCGCCTTTCAATATTCTATCGAGCGCCTGCTTTGGATATTTAACAGTCGGAAATAGCACCTTTGCTAAATCTTCTGTATTCAGCTTATAGTGCTCAATCACATTGTTGATATTAAACTGTTCCATATTTCTGGTTGAATTTTATTATCTTATTTTTGATATGCAAATATACAAACTATTCTCGAAAGAAAAAAATTTTTCTCATATTTTTTGAGAATTTATTTGTTAAAAATCATTAAACCGCAATTTCGTCACGGCTTTTAATTGCTGTAAACAAAGAAACAATAAAAATGATAACTTTTCTACGGCTTTGCATATAAAATAAGCTGTAAACAAAGAAACAATTGAAACAATGACTCCTTAGAGATTAAAGTTAATTTCTTAAATTTTAGCTAACATAAAATTAACCTTACTCCATTATTAGAGAGATTTAATCAATTTATTGTTTCTTTGTTTACAGCTTATATAAGTGATTGATTTTCAACCATTTTTGCGTAAACAATGACTTGTTTATATTGTTTACATTGTTTACCGCTTTATGCTAACGTAATCTAAATTGGTTATTGTGGTATTAGGATTTTCGCTTACAACATCTACTTGTCTATATTTTACTTTATTGGTTTTCCACAAGAACCCTAAAAAGCGCTTATACACTACTGTCTCCACTATTTTAAGTGACTCTCTATTTTTGATTTGTAGATTTATGCTATCACGCTTTAAGTCTATACATCCAGAAACATCTGTCCATTTTGATTTGTAATCAAAGCATTTTAGCGTATCAGCTATATTGGTTACTGCATCAATTCTTATAGAGTCATTAAGCTTAGCAGAAAGGCTATTTATAGTCTCCGTTTGCGAGTCAATGACTTTTTGCAAATCAGATTTTTTAACCTTAAGCTGTTCTATGAGTTGCAAATCCTGTGCTCTATATTTTTTGTACTCTTTAAGAGTAAACTGGAGCTCAGATACTTTAGCAGCATTAAGGCTGTCAGATACTCTATATGCTTGGCTTTCTGCTATTATGGTTTGTTTCTGCGTGAGCAAAATTTCCTGATTGCTTAAAAGCCTTGCATTCTCTTCTTTTAGCTTATGTATTTTATGGAAAGCTAACACTAATGCTAATATAGCAACAGCTATTATAGCAATTTTTATGATTATCTTTTTCATGCTTTAATTATTCTCGCGTATTCTCGCTATATGTTATTATTACTATTTAGATTTACTCATACTTTATAATAAAGCCATTCTCGAAATAATTTCTTATATGCGAGAATGGCTTTAATCAGTTTTAGAGGTCTTTATACTCATACTTTGCATCAAAGCTGGGACAAGCCTTTGCAGCAAATTCTCTGTGTCCGTGTATGGTCGCATTTGGATATTTTGCTTTAAGTTCTTTGAGCAATTCGAGTAAGGAATGCTTTTGAGCGTCAGTGCGTGTATCTTTTGGTGTTTTACCATCTTTGGCCACTCCACCAACATAGCAAATACCAATTGAATTGGCATTTTGACCTGAGCAGTGGGCTCCAATTACGTTTTCGTCTCTGCCTTTATGAATAGAGCCATCAAGCTCAATTACATAGTGGTAACCAATATCTTTCCAATGATTGCCATTAACATGCCAATCTTTGATGGTTTCGGTTTTAACGTCTCTACCTTCAGGCGTTGCAGAGCAATGTACTATAAGCTTATTGATTTTTCTCATTTCTCTTTGTCATTTAAGGCGATTATTTTTGTTATCTCGTTAAGTATTTCATGACCTTGCTCTGCAGTGGCTGCTTGCACAATCTTCTTTATTATATCAGGCACATCTGCGGCATGAGCCTTTTTGCGTTTACTGTTTTCCACAACAGATTTACCTTCAATATAGATTACAGCTATAGTGCATAGAATTGTTGCAAACGGTACTATATAGAATGATAACAAGCTTCCCAGTATATCAAACATAAGAGCAAAAAGCATTAGCCTTACATAATCGCCTATCTTCGTAACAGTTCTGCGAAAACCATGTGACATAAGTGCTTGGCCTAATGCTTTTGCTGTAGTTGTTCCACTCCAGAAGTCCACAATACTACTAACCACCATGAAAAACCAGCAAACTAGGATTATGCCAACTCTAATAGCTATGAAAAACATGAGAGCATCGATATTCTTGGCTTCAATGAGTTCTAGCATAATCACACAAATTTTTCCCAGTTAATACTTATGGCTTTACCAATTGCGTCAGCAGTCCATCTGCAGAAAATCATTCCCTCATAACCATCAGGGTCATTCGCTACTTTATAAGCAGCTCTGAGGCATGATGCTTCATCTTTTAGAGGGTCTGGATAGAGGTCTGCGTAATACATGTTAGCAAGATATGCTGCATCTCCGTGTGTTACATGGCTAGGAATTGTAAGGCCAAGGCTTTCCATAGACTTCTTGACTTGAGAAGTTGTCCATGTATGCTGTTGGCCATTTGCATTTTCCATCATCTTGCTTACGTGCTCTGCAAGCGCATCTGTAAAATGATAGCCATGCTTTTTGACATACTCTGAATATCCTTTTGCGGACATAAGAGCATTAGCTGTTTGCTCATAAGGCAAATCAAATTTGACCTTGTGCTCACCATGTGGAGTAGCTATTCTGCTTTCTACTACCACGTCCTCATCATCTTCGTGCTCTTTGCCATGATGGTCGCACGAGTGATGCTTTACTATGATACATTTCAATCTGTGTCTCATGTTAGCTCATTTTCTTTATGAAGTCAGACATCATTTTCTTCAGCTCGTCTACTGAGCCTTTAACACCGGTTACAGTTTCCTCAATAGCACTAAAGCGCTTTTCGGTTTCCTGCTTCTCTTTATATACAGGGTTGAGTTCAGCGAGCAAAGAGGAAGATTTTTCAAGCACTTCTTTCTGATGGTCTACTGAGGCCAATACCTGTTCAGCAGTATTCTTCATAGCCTCAATTTCACTTGCCAAGCTCATCTTATCTGTAGACAAAATAAGATTGCCAGCATAAGTAACTGAAAGGCTTTCAGGAATTACATAAGTTGCTGTTTTCCCATTTGCCTCAATGGTAATATCAATCACCATCTCGGTCTTTCCAGTTTTCTGGTTCATTTCCATACGAGGAAACGGCACCTGAACTGCTTTGCCACAGGAGCAGCGGCTAAGCCTACCGGCGATAATGTAACCATAATCTTTATAGTTTAATGGTTAAACATTACTGGCCACAGCCACATCCGCAGCTATTGCCACATCCACAGCCATTACCACAGCCGTAATTGCCGTTAAGGCGATTAAAGCGCTCGTTAATCAGATTGTTCTGACGCTCCTGAGACAACTGGAATTTAAGGTCCTGAATTTGTAGAGCCTGCTCATCTTTCCAGTGATTGTTCAGCGTATCGATAATGCGCTGAGTGTTATCCTTGCCGGCATTGAGAATGTCGCAAGTTTGGCGCTGGGTCTCATACGCGGAAGATGCAAATCCCTGAGTGATTGCAAAACCAAGGTCGCGCTGGCCGTTGCGAAGTTCGCCAGTGTCTTTGCAGTTCTGAAGCTGAATGTCAGCACGGAAGTCTGCAATCTGACGCTGAGTCTGGCAGCAGCAGTTCTGAAGAGCCTGGATAACATTGCAGTCACCGAGGTTAACTGCGTTGATAACACGCTCAGCAGAGAAGCCAACCTGGCCAGCAACTTGCTGGATAGCAGCCTGAACGTCGCAGCAGCACTTCTGAAGAGTGTTGAAGTCGATGTTGAGGGTCTGTGCAAGCTGGCTAAGAGCAAAGCCATTACCCTGGATAGCAGACTTAATGCAGTCGGCATTTTGGTTGTCCTGCAACTGAGTGCGAATAGCATTAAGCTGAGCCTGAGTTTCGATACCCTATGTAGCAACGCCTGCGCCGTTTCCATCCCCGAAACCGAAGCCTCCATTGCGGAATAGGGCTAGGAACATAAGATACGCAAAAGGATTGTTCATCCAGTTGTTCATACCTCCGCCCATCATGGCGGCCATAGGACCCCAATCGTCTCTGCGGTTATTACCTGCCAGAATGGCTGCTGCTAGAGCGTTGTCATTGTCGCCTCTGTCGCAACAATAGATTTTTTCTGTAACTTCTCCCATGATTTTGAAGAATTTAGAAAGTTAATAAAATGTGTTAATTATATGCAGATGCCTCTCTAGAAAAGGCACTTACATTCAGTTTATTTGAAGAATATCACACCTTGCTATTTGTATATTATTATCTTCTGCTTCTATGACTAAATATGAACCAGAGAAATATGGAGTTTCTATGATAAATTCGTTCCACCAAGCACCTACATGAATTACATCGACTTTTACAGAGTTAGTATCTGCTAATGAGCTAGCAATTCTTATAGCTAATTTAGCGCAATCATAGCTGCCTCTTTTTATAGAAGAATTTTCCCATTTTTCATCTGTGTCAATATACTCTGGAAAATATCTAGCTATAACCCTTATTTGAATAACAGCTGGAGAAAATCCTAAATCTTGTATAGAACCAGTTTGTATTTGCTGCTTAAGCATTTGGCCTTTTGCCATAGTTCTAACAGTAGTTATTCCATTAGGAAGTGGCTCATATCTATCAGATACTGTAGATTTGACTGGTGAATATATACTTGTATCACCTAATCCAACCCATTCTGTGTTTTCAGAGTCAAATAGCTGTTTTTCCAAAAGGCTTGTTCCTTTTTTGGCAACAAGATTTTTACGTGAACTAGGCACAGTAATTTTCTTCTCTGTTCCAGATACTACAGCCGATATATCTGATATTGTCATATTATCTCCTTCAAGCAATAATGCAATTTTATCAAAATCCATGCATGTAGCCAAATAGCTTGTCAAATCAACTTTTCCGCTATCCAATCCATTTATTTCTATCCATTCGCCTAAAGGCTTATTATACCGCTTCATATAATCGGCTGAAGGATAATCATAACTTCCTTTTAATGTTACACCAACTACGTTAGTAGTAGGATTGTCTGTTCCAGATGTAGTCTTTCCTGAAGAAGATGTTTTAGTAACAACAATGTCATTTACAACATCTTCTACTGTATATGTTCCAAGAAGATTATCATTAAATACGCCTCCTGTGATTTCAAACATACTTCCAGATGTTAGTATTTCTGCTCCTTCAGTTACACCAAAAGCCACATATCTAGTAGATGGAAGCGGATTACTTATGGCGTTTATTTTCTTTATATGTATTTTAGAAATACCTGTTGAAGCTATATTCACTATAAGGTTAGAAATACCATTTTTGTCATAAGGAGTTATTACCTCAATAAGTGCAAAGTTACCAAGTGATACAGAGCCAGATTTAGCCTGTAGTGTTTGGTATTCATCTTTATACGTTTGATATTTTGTGCTACCAGTATCTATTCTATCAAAATACTTCTCTGTTGCTTCAGTAATACCAGACACACCACATGTAAGCTCTTCAAATCTTTCTGCACGGCTAATAATATCTTCATACATAAGATTTTGAGGGTCTGAGGTATCTATACCAGGTCTTACTCTAAAAATCTTAATTGCCTTCTCAGGTCTAGGAAGAGTATCAAGGAAAGATTTCATGCCATAAGTCCACATCCATGCAGTTCTAGTTGCAGGATGAGAATTATACCAGAATGGAGCAAAGACAGATTTGAATAACCTTGTAGCAGTTAAACCCCAATCCATAAACATGAGGCCAAAATCTTTTGAAAGTCTTGTAAAATTATAGTAATAACTGTTGCTATCATGCTCTGTGCCTAATATAGGAATGCCGCCCATAGCCTTAATAGCATTTGCAAGCTTTTTACCATTTTCATAGTAAGTATCGCTAGCAGCTGCAAATAGTGCTCCATCATTATCTTGCATGGCAATTACGCCATACTTAATGCCCCAATTTTGAACTGGCACATCACCTAACCACGATTGATTTTCATTTACACGGGTAAGTAGTTCAAGTAAATCATCTCCAGAATGCCCATAATTATACATTATATAATCACTAAGCATAGACAGATTATTTATTGCATGTTTACCAAGCATGCAATACCCATTCAAAAATGAATTGGAGAAAAAGCCTATTTTAGCAGAGTTAGCAATAGTAATTTCTTCTATTGAAGAACTTGCTTCAAGTGCTTGTACCCGCTTAGATAATCCGTCCAAATCACTTGGAAGATTTGGGTAATCAGCTATAAATTTCCTTTTATACGGAACATAGCCAGTAAATGCATTGCCTTCTTCAAATTGCACTTTATCATAGTCTACATTTATGCCTCTGAATTTAAGTGTACATTGGAAATAAGCAGCATTATCAGGAGCTTTTACAGTACAATTTCTGGCTATATTATAAGAAGTATGTTCAACACCAGATTCTGTTAATGGCCTTATAGGTGTTTTGCCATCTGCTTCCACAAATCGAGCTTCAAAAGTAATAGGGCAACCAGTACTAAGGCACGGTCTTTCTATGTGATAGACAGTGCCTGGCTTTACAGGAATAAGTGGGCTTACAGCAGCTGTAGAGTCTGCTATAAGCGTACCAGGCGTAGTGCCTACATAATATCCTTTAATAATTGCAGATTTATCAAAAAGGTTTTTTGATAAGATCTCAGTACCGGGTACTTTGGTCTCGAGGTCGGCATTGACGGCCTCGAAGTCGGCATTGACGGCCTCGAGGTCGGCAAGTTCTTTAATTGTTGGCGAGTAATTTATATCGTAAGCTGCGCCTAAGATTGTTCCATCTTGCTTTTTATCTAAACTTCCCCATTTAGTAGTTACACTTGAAAGGTCAACAATGATTTCCAGTATTATTTCATTATCTGTTCCTTTATTTACTATTTTTTTATTGTAACCATCATTGAAATTACCAGCATAGAAAACAGTAACACCTTCCGCATCAACTATATTTAAGCCTTTTTGTTCTTCAGTATTTTTGAAAAGCTGATTAAAAACTAAAGTTTTACTATTTAATCCTTTTCCATGTATATATAATTCTTTTATATATGGATTTATCTGAGTATGCTTAGTAAACTTGTCTCTGTAGTTAAGTTGGATGTCGGCGGCGTTCTGCTGGATGTCGGCGGCGTTCTGCTGGATGTCGACGGCGTTCTGGTACAAAATGCCAGTGTTAATCAATTCAGATGTGAGAATTTCAAAAGCCTCATTCTGAAATTGAACAATCATATACATCGCTCCTTCTGGTATCTCTTCTGTTGAGGGGTCATAATCATAAGAATTGGCAGAACTCTGATGAGTTTCGCCTACGTACTTAAAGTCCTTATCAAAATATACAAAAGAAGAACCTACATTTGCGGCACCCCATATATATTTGAAAGTACAAAGACTCGTAGGAATATAAAGAAAAGGAGTAAGCTTTGAAAACTTATAGCTAGTTAACTGGCCTTTAGGAGTTCTAGACGCATCAAAGTAATAGCCTTTGCTTAAAGCAAGACTTGATAAAAACCTGCTTTTTGATACGGCATTAATAAGTCTTTTGGTCCAAGACCAATTTGAAAAATGCAATATAGCTATTTCACCAACCGCCAGATTTATTCCTCCAAAATTAGGATAATTACCAGCAGTTGACGCTATATAAAATACAGGCCCATTAGGTGTACCTGGGCTTGTGGCAGTTGTTGCTATTCCAACAAAAGTTGCATTTTCACCGACAGCATTTACTATATTATTCAGGGTATTTTGTAAAATTTGCCCTGTAATCGCCTGATTGCCATTAGTTTTAATTACACTGGCAATAGCTTCTTTTAATGTAGTCCAATTTGCCATAATCACTCAGCGGCTTTAGAATGAGACAATTCAGAAAGACCTTCTTCTTTGCTAAGAAGTAAAGTGTAATTACCATCAAATGTGGTAAGATAGCATGTTACTATATCATCTGATACCTCAATATGAGAAAAATGAAGTGTAACGCCATTATCATGCGTGCAAATACTAGAAACTTCATTTCCTGTTATCGCATCAATAATAGCATTTATTTCATTTTGGTCATCTACAATTTTATATGTAGTCTTATCAAGGTTCTCTGTTTTATCGCTTGATATATGAACTGTGCATGGCACATGTTTCATAAATTCTATAGCTAACTGAGTTAAAGCTATAGAACTTGCATTACCTTGTTCAGATATGCTCTGCTGTATAAATTTATTTAATTCGTTTCTGGTCATATCTATGAGGTTTTATAATCGTTGTTAAAATCACCGTTAAAGTCTCCGCCTGCGAGCTCTGGGGTATATCCACCTATGTTTGCTATAACTGTATCTGTTTCAAATTCGCATTCCACAGAAGCTAAATCTCCTTGGTCTTCCCATTCTGGCTCCATATTAAATGTAGTCAAGTCATAAACCTGTGATTTACTAGTAATCTGCTTGTTTTCACAAAGTCTTACAATTCTAAGAGCATCACATAGATATTCTGGAGCTATAAAGGTGAATTTATATATCTTCTTGCTTACTTGGCTTTCAATGAAAGTGTAACCCATTCGCTCAGTAGCTTCTTCTTCAAAGTCATATTCTGGTTTGCCTACTTGCGTATTAAGATAACACTTAAAAGCAAAATTGTCAGAAAAATCTACAATACCATTTTTGAGTTCAAAGTTATATGAGTTGCTATATTCTATAAGCAAATAGTCTGATACTCTATTAGTTACTGTAAATAAATCTGAATATATAGTACCTAAGCCACTTATGTAAATAGCTAGATAATATAGGCCTTCATGCTTTATTTCAACAATGGGCAAAGTACCAGGGTATTTTAATAGCTTAAAACCTGTAAATGACTTAATAGTTAAGCCATTTTCTTTCATGCTATTGGTTATGTCTATATACTTCCCAGTATTAAAATCATACAGCCTAACCCACGATACTGATGTTCCACTTGATAGAACTACTTGAAACGGCAGTAACATATTTTTATGCGTTATCAGCTGATAAATCTGGCCGAACGCATAATCCTTACGATGATTTTGCAAAGCAATATTATCGTAGAATGGCAATGGCGATATGTTATTGTTAACTAACTTCATGTTCGCAAATATACAAAAATTCTACAATGTGGAGAAATTTCTTAACATATTTAACTCACTAATTTTTACTGAGGCCTATAAAGCAAATTAACTTTTGCTTGCCTGGTATTTATATTAAATGACATCTCATCTATTTTGCCATTTCCAAACGCTGTTTTAACGAGTTCCAGTTCATCTAAATCTTCTTCAGATGGAAATTCTATTGTGTGCTTCATACATTTTTTTACGTCTTGAACATACAAAGTTCCAACAACATTGGACTCTATATTTTGAGCTGGCATATCATACATATATAGATTTTGCAGATAAATCCACGAAGCATACCAATTTTGAGCAATTGCTTTATAGGTATCTCCATTTTCATCTATCAAATCTTCTACTGTAATTATAGGTAATTGGAGCATATTATCCACGTAGAGTTTCATAGAGTATGTAAAATCTCCAGAACTAGTTTTTATATTTATATAAATATACTCTATGCCTAAGGGGATATTAAATACTTTATACCCATTTTCATCAGACGGAAGATTTTGCATATCTACATAAGATACTTGCCCAGATGTAACCTTTTGGCTACTATATCCAAGAGCTCCAATGTTTCCTGCAATATAATTAGGACTATAAATTCTAAGTACAGACCCAGGATTTACTTTGGCTGTAATCATATTCCAATCTGATATATTGCTGATTACACCTGTATTAGTTATATACTTATTGTATGTAACTTCTGAAGTTCTGGCCAAATTTGGTATTATAGGACAAAGTAAAGCAAATCCATCGTCTGAAAAGTTACTAGGATTAAATAGCATGAAATCTACATCAGATGAAAACTGCCCAATATTTATTTCTTCTGTTTTATCTTTTTGTATATACTGAGACTTTACATCTATAGCAACTCCACCAAATAGGTCTGTTACATCATCCATCCACCCAAATTCATACCGTTGATTTAAGTCTGATTTTTCAAATTCTACTTCTGATTGAAAATAGGATGACAGCTTTTTGTTAAACTGGTTAGTAAGTGCAGTAAAATCAAGTTGATAGCTTGATTGGCTTGAATAACTTCCGCCATTCATGAAAAAGTATATATGCTCAATTTTGAATTTATTATTCTCAATATACCAGTAACATCTAAAGCAATCACGCAGCATTTTCATTAGTTCCTCAAGTGAAGTTTCAGCTTTCTGAGCAGGCCGGTCATAATTGCCTTTAAGGATATTTGTTTTTTGTGTTATATATACATAGAATTTAGCCAATCCAAGAGGATTATCATTTCCATATAGGAATTGGCTATATTCAACAGTAGGTTCATGCGATATTGTTGGGTCTATTTTTTTAAGAATAGCCTTTATTGCTGCACCTATAGAATAACTATCTTTTAGCGTATACCGCTTTCTTAATCTCTCTTCAAAATACTCATAAAAGCTATCATAAACATACCACAATGATGCGTTTGCCCATGAGCTCTTACTAATGGGCAAAGCGCGGCCTATACCAGCACTACCAGGAATAAACTGATTTGTAAAATACTGGTTGTAATCATTTAGACCATATTTAGTTGGTTCATCTACTGCTCTAGAAGTACAGAAAAATAGTCCGCCTCTTAATCCAATACACTTTTTATAATTTCTATTATCAGTAACAAAGTCATCAGGTGGTAAATCATAAGTGTTCTTTACACCATCTGAGTCTTTTACTGTATCTACATCACAAAGTAGGCGTCTATATATATGATATACAAATGGGCTTTCAATAGTAAATTTATCAGAAGGATTACTTACATTTACCATTTCTATATTCTCGCGCTCTATATAGCAATTACCAGCATTTGTAAACATCCACTGTTTTACAGATCGATAAAGTACTGTGCCATCGTTATTACGTTTAATATAGATATAAGCCTTTGTCAACGGGGTATCTGTCCCCATATAACAGGTATAACCATTCCAACAACTCCAATATCCATTTGTACCAGCATATACTCCATTAACACCAGAAATACCAGCTCCTCTTACATAAAATTCATTTCCTGCTTTTATATAAGAAAAGTAGTATTTATTGATAAGGTCATCATGGCTATCAATAGCACTATTTACATCGTCTTCCCAGTATATTCCTCCAAAGAAGTTAGTAATGGAATTAGCACCACGAACATAGACTTGCATTAACGAGCGCTTATGCAAGTCTATTCTTGTTATTTCTGGAGCAAGCTTTATAAGGTCATAAGTATTTTCATACTTATTCATAACCTCACTATAATCATCTATAGCAGTAGTTTTGAGCTCACATTTCTTTTTGTCATAATCAAGCTTACAGTCTGTTTTGTTAAACTCACCTTTATAGTACTCAATCCATTTTCCAGAAATTCTATTATACTTGTCAATGATAAAAATAAGCTGGTCTTCTAGACCTGAATTTGCTATAAGCTCATAGTCTTGGCCGAATAGATTTATTTTGCCGTCTAATGATATTCTAAAAAATTCCTGGCCACTTTCTTTTGCATATTTTTTACTAAGGTCTTTATAATGAGGATTTACTTTTATTCTATCCTCACCATTTATCTGAATATAGAAATTATACTTAGGAGGCATCATAAGCTTTTTAATTTTTAATTATACGTTTAACATTCTTGCGTTGCATAACTACAGTTCCATCAGGCATTGTATAATACTTGACTTCATTTTGCTTTCTTATACTTCGCACATCATCTTCTATTTTAGATAAATCTATATTGCCATTAGCATTAAGAGCTATGCTTAGACCATCTGAATTAGCAAAAGCATTCAAATACTTATCTTCAAATGTACCTTTGTTAAAGCTGTCAATAACATCAGGCAATATTTTACGATATTTCCTTGTACGCTTTTTGTTAATAATAGCAAGTGCTTCACCACCTTCAGCTCTCATTCTCTTGCCTTTGCCGTTATTTGTGCCCAAGTCAATGTCATTGCCAGAAGCATGAGAGCCTCCTTCCAAGAACTCAAGACCTCCTTCTCCATATTCATCAGATTGGCTTGCTGTTACTTGTTTAGCTTTAATTTTGGCTACTGCAAATGAAGTCCACATCGTGGCAATAGCAGCTAATGCAAGAGCTGGGCCAACAATAGGAATTGAAGAGAATGAACTCCACAGATTAGCAGATGCAGTGATAAGCGAAGATGCCTGAATAACAGTATTTAATGCTTCTTGACGTTTTTGGGCTGCCTGCAGCATTTTTTGTTTTTCTTGCTGATTTTTCTTTTCTTGCTCTAATTCTTTTTTAGCAGTAGCTACGTTATTAGCATAGCCATTATTGCGAGCCTCAACCTCGGCATCATAAGCTTTTTGTGCGGCCTCTACTCGAGCTTCAGCTGCTTCTACAGCCTGTTCAGCTAATTCAACTTCGGCATCCATAATGGATTGAAGCTGTTCTATTACTATATTTACAGCATCTTTTAGGGCATCAATCTGGTCATCATCAAAGCCAAGTTTCTCAAGCAAAGTACCGCCTAAACCTTTTTTACCGATGTTTTTAATAAAGTCATCAAGCTCTGATAATTCACGGTCGATGCCTTTAACCGTTGCTTTAGCAGCATCAATCTGAGCTTGACTCCAATCTAATCCACCAGCTTCTGCTAAGCGTATTTGTTCTTGCCATCTAGCTTTTTCTTGTTCAAGCTTAAATCGAGTTATCTCAGTTTCACTACGCTTAACTTCATTAAATACCGCTTCATCAAGAGCTTGTTGCTCATCGAAGCTTGACATATTAAAGCTACCAACAGTAATAGCCTTTTGTTTATCAAAAGATGCATTTATAGCGCTTGTAGGTTGTCTTTTAGCTTCTGGTAACTGAGCATTCTTAAGTAATGCTATTTGTCTTTCTACATCTAATCGCTTTAATGAATTGCTGAGTTCTTCATAAGAACCTTTTTTTGATACTTCACCTTCTAATTCTAACAACTCTAATAGCTGTTCAGCTTTTTGTATTTCTACATCTATATTGAGCAAATCTAGACTTAGAGTTAAGCCTTTTTGCTTGTTCTTTATAGCATTTTCTATATCATCTAGTGCTTTGATAGCTGTTTCTTTTTGGCTTTCTGTAAGCTTTTTATATTTTTCGTCTTGACCATTCAGTATTTTTTGGATTCTAGAATATTTATAGTTTAAATCAGCTATTTCTTGATTGAATGATGCAAAGGTTTCAGCTCTGCGCTTCTTATTTTCATCCCTCTCAATCTCTGTACGGCTCTTTTGATATGCTTTTTCGGCTGCTAATGCCAGGTTATTTAGGCGGTCATCAGCGTCTCTTGGTGTACGACCTTTTTTATCTTTTTTGTGAGATTCTTCTAAGCCAATTTCTTTAAATAGAGCATCTGCTTGGTCTTCATAAAATTTCCATACGTTGAAATAGCTTTCAACTTCTTTTTCAAGAACATCTGCATCTTTTTGTAAACTTTCTACATTTCTCTGTCTCTGCTTTTTTAATCTAGTTTCAAGTGACAAATCAGAGTCTGGTCCAGAAATGCCGCCCCATAAAGCTTTAAAGTAATTTATAGCTTTGTCGAAAAAGCCGTACTCACGCACTTTTTCAAGTTCAGCTTTATTTTCTGCAGCTAATAGTTTTTGGTATTGCTGGGACACAACATTCAGCGCAGCTTCTGCTTTAGCTCTTGCTTTATATGCGGCCACTACAGATTCAGTATTATCTACAAAAGCATTATTAGCGTCATTTATACTATCAATGGTGATGCCTAATTTACTGAACTCTTTTTCATTATCTTTAATCCACTGTGTTTGTGCTTTTATATTATCCCCTAAATCTTTCCAATTTTCAGATAATCTTCTTAATACTGCTATCTGCTGGCCATAAGACCCTGTAGACCCTTTTCCTAGTTCATCATTTAAGTCCTCTAAAGCATCTTCAAAAGATTTAGCTGCATCTCTCCCTGCAAACGTCCTATCAATCCATGTAATGATTTCTTTACCGTACATAGAGAATACAGTAAGTAAAACTACTAGTGCTGTATTCCAACTAAACAGTGATTTTACAATTGACTTTGTTACGCTTACAGTTTCTTTACCTTCTGCTCTCAGTAATTCATTTTTCTTTCTTAGTCTGTTAATTTCATCAACTACCATAGGTATATTATTCGATATACCTAAGAAGAATGTATTAAGCGATACAGCTGCAGCAGGTAATTCTCGTACTACTTGAGAAATAGAAATGCCTAAGCCATCCCATGTTTTTTGGTAATGACCTACAGACAATCTATAATTACCTGTCGCTTCTTGCAATTTTATCATCTGCTGATAAATTGCATTTGTTTCAGCTTCAAGCTTTTTACCAGAGTCAGCAGCTTCTCTCTCAGCTGCAGACATCTGATTAAGTCGTATTTTATTTAATGCATATTGAGCTGAAAGTCTATTATAAGAACCTTCTGCAGAATTAGCAATTGTAGCTTGTAATTGAGCAATCTGATTTGCTTCTCGTATTTGAGTTGAATAGAGTTTAAGCTGCTGGTTTTCTTCTGACTGAGCATATGCAAGTTTCTCTTGAGCCTGAGCTAATGGGTCTACTGTAGCTTTCTGCTGTTTTCTAGCAGAAGTAAGCTCAGCAATCTTAGCTTTTAACTCAAGTAATCTTTTACCTTCATCTGACTGTAAATAAGCTAATCTTTGCTCTGCCTTTTCTACTTCAGACAGAGTTTGGATATGAGGCTTCATTTGGTCATCAAGGGCCTTAATCTGATTTTTCAAATTAAGAATATCATTGAGTAGCTGTTGCCCCATTTCGCTATCTGCTCTTTCAGCCGCAGTTAAAGACTTATATAGCTCAACTGTTTGCTTTAGGTCAGACTTAAGACGGTCATAAGAAGATATAGCTTGCTGGATATAACGCTGCTGTTCTACAGTTGCTCTATTAGCATCTGAAGTTTGTGCTTTAAGCCAAGCAATCTGTTTACCTGTATCAGATAAAGCTAATTTAAGCTCATTCTGAGCTCTTTCAAGTCTTGACGTAGATGCTGTTGCTTCATCAATAGCTTTACGCCCTTCACTTGTAGCTCCACTAGCAGATTTAAGAGAATGCACAATCCTATCTGCACCTGCCCTGATAGCATTTACCATTGTCTCGTATGACTGATTGAGCTCGCCAAGTTGCTTGACAAGCTTTTCAATCGAGTCATCCGGCTCAATTATATCGCTATATTTTATCTTATCGTCTTCAGCCATAATTATTTCCTTTTATGCCGTTTAACACTCTTGCTTTCTGCTTCTAATTGCTGTTTTATATTGTCAACAGCATTATAGAATTGAAGTACTGTCATCTTTTTAGCATCCATACTTGTTTTTTGAGCTATCAAAAGGCAAGTACTTTCAAACTGCTTATCATATTTTATTTCAACAGACTCACTTCCTATGTATGATTTTGGAGAATGCATATTAAGCATTATCATATCTATGGTTTCTATCTGTTCAGAGTTATCTGTGTCATTTATCATAGAGTCCAACACAAGAAGTGTTCTTTGCTTTAACTTATCGTATGCATCTTTTTCCTTTGGATTTACAAAATCTCCTGGAAAGTACATTTCAAGTTCGGCGGTTACTTTTTTTTTAAGCCAAGTCAAAAAGTCTATAATCTTTGAATGCTTTATTTCTTTAAGCCTGGCCAATATATTTTTAAGTCCATCGTCTGACAAATCATTAACTTCTTCACCGTCTATGCTGTGAATAAGAGCTGCAAAAGCTAAATACCTTGGTGAAATTTCGTTGTTCACCATATACATATTTTGCCTCATGTTTTGCAGTTCTTGCAAAGCTTTTTTGGCATTATTGCTTTTAATGAATTTAGCAACACGGGTTATATGGGCATCAATATCATCTGCATCTGAGCCAATTCCAGAGTCTATAAGCAAATACTTATTGTACTTCTGAAAATTTACAATAGGCATTTCATCTATGCTGTCATATACCCGTACGACTTTTTTATTTACTATCAGGTTTTTCATATTAAAATTCGCGTTATAGGGGTTGATATGATAGGAATAAGTATAATACTCATCTCATTAAAGAAAATAGCGAGAATGATAGCGAGAATAAGCGACGTCCAAAAGCTTAAGCAAAAGTCACAATCGAATAATTGAGAAATAAGCTTAGGAGCTCTGGTAATTATCTCATCGCGCACACCAAGTTTTCCAATTAGCAAAATAGCAAATGCTGCTGCTAAGGCTATATATATTAAAGCCGAAAGCATTGTTATAAAATATACCGTTGACATAATTCTCTAGTTGTTAAAGTAAATTCAATTCGTATTCCTGCATAAGGGTACATGAAGAATTGTTTATCAATATCTTGTATACCTTCTCCTTTATAAGTATAGTTATTATAGATTTTCTCTATTGAATAGCCTTTATATATATTTTCAAAGCGCTCATATATATCATTTATAACAAGCTTACCGGTTGTAGTAATAAGACCTGGAGTAGTTAATACCCGCATAATTTCATCTTTTACTTCTTCTGTATGCATAACAGTTTCATCTTCATAAATGCTACTGAGGTCATACCAGAATATAATGGCCCCGCTGAAAGTATATTGTGGCAATGATTGAACTACTTCAGTAATCTTTTGTGGGTCATAAATATCAAACCATGAAAAATTGCCAAAGTTATCATTCGGTAAAAGTGACACATATTCTCCATTGCCGTTATACATCGCAGGATATATAAACTTATTACCATCTGGCCTATGTTCTACAAGCTTATATGCTCTACCAAATGCACAATTAAGCCACTTAAGTCTGTTCATAAGTGACTTTTGCATATCCTGTAATATCTTATCAAGCAATACAGGGTCTTCCTTAAATCTTATTTGTACTGAGTTTTCCTTCATTTCCTTATTGCCTGTTTTAATCGTTTAACTAATTCTTTTCTTATGTGAGAACGAATTATTCTGGTAAAATTTTTATCTGTTAAGCGAAAAATCTCTTCACCATATTTCTCAATAAGTTCAGGTGTTTTTTCATCACTCGCGGTCACATAAAAACCTTCTGAGTCAAATACTACAAACATAGACTCGTGAAAAGCGCCTGTATCTCGTAATGTGACCCTTGTAGTAGGCTGACCTTTTTTCTTTTTTATTTGTATGGTTTTAGGCTTGTATGGCATATAATCCATTATCTTTTCACCTCTACCGTTGATACCACGACGATATAACTGGTCATCTGCTATAGCTGATACTATTACATCTTCTTTGTCACGCACAATATCTTCTAATAGCATAGGCAAGCTATCCTTAAAACTTCGCAACCTATATTCCAGATTGCGGAGTGTCGCGTTATATCGTTTTACAGCCATACTTATACAGTTCTATATTTAATGCCATTGTTTCGACATGGCAAACATACTCTATCAATTCCAGAAGTACTTAGCTTAATGGCCTTGAAAGCCATATCTAGCTGATAACTTAAACCTGATTTTTTCATAGAAGAAGAGTCACCATCTACTTCATATAATATATCAAGTCGAGAAGCATTGATTGAATGCCTATTTGTCCTTACGTTAGAGTTATATGCAAATTCGCGTAACATATCTACAGCTACCTGCTTAGCTATGACATCTTGGAACATCATTCTCTGTTCAATTATAAAATCTGTAATATCACAGCTTACAGTAACTTCTAAATTTAATCCGTAGTTGTTATCATAAGTATATTGATTATTTTCAACATCCCATAGATGAAGTGGGCACTTTGCAAAATCTTCATTAAAGTCATCATTGAAATTAACTGCATCTACAAGTTCTTCATTTACAAAAAATGGATGAATTTCAAGATACTTAGACCATGCCATCCAAGCAAGTAATTCTCTACGTGAGCATGAACCGCAAGGCTCTTTTGACCAGTCTTTATTTTTTCTAATAGCTTGACTTCCCTCTGGAAGTTCAGACTGAAAATAGCACAAATACCAACTTCCTCCTGCATCATTATCTTCACTTTGGTATGGCAAATAGAGGTCATCGACTGTAAACCATTCAGCGCTATTATCTCGTATCTTATTAAGCTTTATAATCTTTACTGGAGCATCCATACTTGAATGCATAAGATACAAAGTATATTCTCCAGCTTTAGTAAACTGAAGGCATATTTTATTTATCTTTGTGGTTACGCCTTTTGCTCGTACTGGTATAATTTCAAAGCCAACTAGATTTTTCTTATTCTTTACAGTATCTACTAATCTACCTGTTCCATCAAACAGAGTACGACTTTCGCATAATGGCTTATTTGTTCCTTCTACCGTTTTTTCATTACAATATCTAGCAATAGCTTTTTGAATGCTTGCTTTTGTTTTGCTCTCAAGCCATTCAGAAAATAAATTGGTTTCAACCCAATACTCAGACTCAATATCAGGCTGTTTTCCTTGTGCTTTTTGAAGTGCTTTATATTGTGTTCCTTGATAATCAACTACATTGCCTTTGCTATATTCCTTTTCAGAATTGTATTCTGGAAAAGTGATATTCTTAAAATCCGGAGCAATGCATGACATATTCTGCAAAGTCAGCAAAGGATGAATTTGTTGAAAATATAAGCCACTTTCACTCACAGTTAAAGCATCAGATATTTTTAAGTCTGATGTATCATAATTCTGCTCCCATCCAATAAGACGTAACAGCTTTTCTTGTATATCATTGGCTCTAACCATAATTCTTAATTTTTAATGAAAAATAGGAGGCCACTATCGCCTAGTGGCTCAGTGCGCCTCCTACCAAAGCTAATAACAACTCAAAGATTTGCTATCGGTTTATCATCCTCCAACTCCCGTAGAAGCCTCCTTAGTGTTAACCGGATTGTCTTCAGAGTTGACAACGACCACAGGCTTAGCATAAACTGCATCCTTGCTTGATACGTTGAATGCCAGAATAGGACTTGCCAAAGTGCTAGGTGCACTGTTATGTGCAGTCAAGAAGGCCACGTCAACAGCAAAACCATAGTGCTCTTTGCGCGTACGAGTCATATCAGCAGTAGCGTCTCCTGCGATAGCACTGTAGTCACCTACAGAATCGTAGAAGTATGTACCAACAGGCATATTCAACAGAGGCAAAGTAGCAATACCCCACTCATGACCGTCACCGGAAACAGTTCCGAGCAAGCAGTCACGCTCGAAGCGGGTCAACATTCCAAGAGAGCCAGCATTTACAGCATAACCTTGAGCATACTTACCTTCAGCAGCTGCGATATTGTTCGTCAAGTGAACAATTTTTGTGCCAAATTCATTCTGCTTGTTTACGTCATTGTAAAGACCGTGCTGCTGCAACTTACGCATGATAGACTCAACACCAGGGTCACCTACAAGATGCAACTGGCCATAGAAGTCATTTGCCCCCATCATAACTTCAAGGTCACCAAATACGTTTTCACGCTCAGTCCACTTTGCATTGATGGCATTAGCAGACCAGTCATACAGCAGCGGATTTTTCAAAACCTGTGTTTTGTTGGCTGCGAGAGCAGTAAGAGCAGCTTCATCAAGCTTTTTCGCAAAAGCATAGATGTACTTCATCATTTTGGTTTCAAAGTCCTTCTGAATGCCAATTTCGTTATTCATGTACATTGCTGGAGCAATAGTAAATCCCCATGCATAAGTGGCAAACGTGATTTGAACCATTTTAGAAGTGTTTTCACTGTCGGCAATTGTCAAAGTGCGGGTACTACCGATAGTAATATCAGCATCATAGTCAATTACCGGAGTTTCCAGCGTGTTACCGATGGAGGTCCTTGCTTTTTGCTTCAGTTCCTCAGTGAGGATGCCAGTAGGGTCTTCAGACTGCACCATAAAAGCGTTCAGCGCACCGTACCTACTGGGGCGATACTCAAACTTATCAAGGTTAGAGTTCGCACGGATGTTCTGGATACGTGTTAAAACTAGACTCATAACTTTTAAGTTTTTTAATTGTTAATACTTATGCTAATATGGTGCATTACCCTTTTACGCCTCATAGCATTTTTTTCGTTTATCTCTTAGGATGTGCCATTTTATCTAATAGGCAAACTTGCCACATTGTTTTCAGTTCTCAGTTGCATTAACTGGTCTGCAAATTCTTGTGAGTCGCGGGTCAAACCATTTGCAAGCAGATGTGCCTCAATAGTTTTATCAGCTTCAACTTGGCTCTTAATGCCAGACAAGTCAAGTGTTCCACCTGTTCCGCCTGAACCGGACCCAAAGCCTCCTGTTCCACCGCCTGCCTGCTGACGGCCTTTGTCAATTACATCTTTAAGCGATGTTTCCATTACAAGCTCCTGCATTGTGTAAGGATTAAGATTGTTCTTCGGGTTGTTAAGGATATTACCATCCGCACCACGAATAACAAGTTTCTTTCCTCCTTGGCCGTCCTCTATGAAATCAGGAGTACCTTTTGCAAGGACTTCTGCTTTTGCAGCGTTGAGCAGTGTCTTCTGAATAGGCTCAGTAATACCACTCTTAAACTTAAGACCTGCTGTAGCAGCTTGAAAAGCATAATCTACATGCGTGTCCTTAATAGTTTTATCAAACTCTGCCTTTTTGGTATTGAACTCAGTTTCCTTTGTCTGAAGCTGAGTTTGAAGCTGAGTTACCTGAGCTTTAGCATCTTTCAGCTGTTGCTTCAAAGTTTCATCACCAGCTCCTTTTTCAAGTTTAGACTGGAGTTCTGCGACCTGTGCCTGAGCAGCAGTAAGCTGAGTTTGAATTGTTTTTGCAGACTCTGTTTTAGTTTTGTACTCGCCAAGTACGCGCTTAGCATAGTCGTAACTTTTTTCACCATCTTTCTTTTTAATGCCTGTAATGCCAAGAATATCAGTGTCATACTGACCGTGCAATGCGCCGATTTTAGTACCTATAACGGTATTCTCATCATTTCTTGACATCTCAGCAATTGCATTCAGCTGGTCATCTGTAAGACCTGTTAAAGCTGAACTTTGTCGTAGCATCTCAATTGTTAACATATAGCTTTGTTTTTATTGTTAATTACTTTTGTACTAACTCTGCAGCATCTCCGTATGGGTCATGCAAGGCCGCCATAATGGTATAACCAAGGCCTTTATACGTTTTCTTGAAAAGCTGCCACTCTGCGAATGTGAACATTTGAGTATATGCTGGTGACTCTTCTTTGCCAGTCATTGGATTAAACCTACGACCACGTACAATTGACAAGTGCACCATCTTCTCAGTACCCGGCTTAGGAGTATAACCACTCTTAGCCTGTGTTTTTGATGCCGATGATTTTTCTTCAATAATATCATCAACATCCACTAGGAAAAGAACTACCTCGTCAAGCTCTTCCTGTAAGTCGCTTGTCCAAGCTTTTCCGCCTTTAGCCTTAGCAGCTTCTAGTTCTGCTTTACGCTCTACAGCCTTTTTCTTATAAGACTTAACATCCTCAAGACTGAGTGCCTGTAGTTGCTGAAGTTCCAATTTCTGTAACATATTCCAAAAGTTTTTTGTTTATAATATCTATTTTTTCTCTCATTGGCTTATTTGAAGCAAACTCAATTATATTAATGTTCTCACGTTCAAATTTTTCGACTAAAGTACTAAAATTTATTTTAAGCTTTACCAAATTTTCATTTAATAACTCTTTTTCATACAATTTTAACACTTCATCCAGCGTTTTATGTGGATATGGCTCCAATTGCTTTAAGATAAGCATTCTCTGAAGTACCAAAGGATTGTTACGATACTCAACCTCAAGAATTTGTTGCGATATAGCATCTAGTTCTGAGTTAGACGCACCATTCTCCTTTGCTTGTTTGTACTTAGAATATAGCTCTGTTACTGTGAAAACGTAAAACTCTGTACCCCAGTTTACAGAAGATGATATGAAAGCACCTCCATACCTGAGTTTGCAAACAGTATCTTCGACAAATTTCTGTGCCAATTCAAAGTTGGTCTTTAAGGCATTGAGAACTGAGGTTTTGCTTTCAAAGTTAGCAGTTACCTGAGTTTCATTGATAGCTTCTTTTTCACTTACAGTACCACCTGAACCAACAACAGAAATTACAATTTCATTTTTAAGCCTTGCACACTCATTGACATTATAGTCAAGTGAGTCTTTATCGATAGTAGTTATCTGAACAGGATTACGCATATCTGCGACACCTTCAGATTGATTTGGTATAGGAACTTCTAAGAATGAGCCAGGACCAGCTATACGCTTTTCGCTACAGCAAGGACACTTTTCAACTGTTCCATCATTGAGAATTTTATACTCGCCTTTTGCATTGCGTAGAAAACCTCCATCGCAGTAATCACCAGTCTCATTATTCTCAAAATTACAATCAGCTTCATACGCACTATATATAGGATAAGGTGCATACAAGTCTAAATGCTGCTTCGAAATAGAGAAGAACAAATACCAATCAAGATTTGACAGCTCTTTTGTAATTGGATTTTTCTTAAGGTCTTTATTTTTCTCATTGAGTTGTGTTGACCAAAAGAACCGAGCTGGGCAATATCCTAAATCGTGCTTTGCCTCTGAAATAAGTGACTGAATTTCATTTTTCTCATTCAGCTGATATACTCTTATAGAAGTATCATCAAATACAGCTATTCGATGTTCCGGCTGTTTGAAAATAAGCCACTCAAACTGATTTTCATCAAGTTTAGAAGTCTGGTAATCGATTACAGCATCAATCTCAAGCCAATAAAAATATGGCTCTGGGCGCAAAGATATTTGTACTTGAGGAAGGTCTACTACCAAAATACTATTTGGCGATACCTGCATTCTCTTCCATCCAGTTGTCTTCCACACCTCTGGCTCATTGAGGTTATTCTTTTTATACTGAGACCAATCCTCTGCAAGCTCTGAGTCTGTAAACTGGTATGAGCTTGATGAGTTACGACTATAGAAAACCCTTTCGAGTTCTCTATAGACGTCCTCAACTACAGCAGGTGTAGGCAACGGAAATTTGAACAGATGAAGGAATATGTTGAATTTATCCTTCGGAAGCAACTGTCTTACCCAATCAAGAAATATAGTCGTAGGTTGGTTAATATCAGATACAGCAATATTCGTCTCAGTATGAAATCTAAGACGACGCTGCATATTTACAGCTTTCTGAATAGTCTGACGTTTAGTCGGCTTTTGCAGAATTTGCTTTATCTGATTTAACTCTAAGGCCATTTTCTTCGTCGTAAGTATAATTGCTATCTTTAGGTAATTCCCATCCACCATTTATGGCTGTGCCCATATCAAGCAGGCGTTCGGCATGCTGAATGCCAAACTCCTGCCTCATATTGTACTTAGGCACAACCAACGTTACTGTTTGTTCTTTTTTCTTTCTCATAACTGAAAGTTTTAAGCCCCAACAGAAGCGGCATTAACCCAATCTGTAAGAGGATTGAAGTCCAATGTTTCGCGCTTAATGATGTAGAAGTTATCACTCCAGTTAGGATAGAATGACCATTCAATGGTATTACTGTCCGGCTCTTCAAAACCACCAAGCTTCTTGTCACCAACAAAGAACTTACCAATAGGAATTGGGAAGTATGCTGTAGGCTCATCCTGGTCATCTACCAAACAGCCGATATTACCATTTTCATCAATCAGCCAAACACCAATCTCTTCACACATGTACTGTTTCAGCTGTGCAATTATCTTCTGACTTTCCTGATAGATAGTGGCAGAGAACGTTGTCGGCTCACGGCCAATTGTAATCTCAATACCTCCAAGTGTCTGGTTACCACCGCCGAATGTACGAGCTGCGCCAGGCTCAGAAGTAGGTCCTTGAATATACGGAGAAACTGTCATCTTAGAACCATCAGCCGCAGAAAACAAGGTAGAAAACGATGCTTTCTTAGTCGGGTCAGTGACAGAGTTCTTTATTCCAGCTGTCTTATAGATGCGCTGGAATGCAGCTTTTTGAACTTGCCCCATACTCTCCTTGCATTCAGCAATCTCAAGGTCGGCGATATGAGCACCGGCAGGGCATCCACAGTTTAATCCCATATTATTTATGTTTTTAATGTTAATACTACCGAGCAGCTACCCTTAACTTGCATCGAATTACCTGTATTTTTGCTTCGAATTGACTTCTCCACAGTGCAAATATACTAAATTTCTTTATAAGTTGTACTGCTTTTAACATTTTTTATAGAGGTATTTTTTATCTCATATTCTCGCACTATGTTCATTCAAGGCTTATGATTTAATCATTCATATATAATTAGAAGCCTAGAAATTACAAGAATAATGCGAGAATATGAATTTTTAGTTTCTTAAGTGTATTTTTTTACGTCCGCCTTTTCTTGCATGCATTTCATATACTCCTGTTAAGCAATCTGGAGCATCATCGTGCTGGTTTCTTTTCTTATTATCTTTACGATATGACATAAGAGCCTTATAAAATTTGGGCCATTTTCTCTCCCAGCCCTCTGGAAACAAAATATCACTTTGAACATTAGCAGAAGCTGTATAAATACGTGCCTTTTTGTTCTCTGTCTGTGTAAATGTTTTAATAGCGCACCTGAAATTACGCAAATCAACTCTTAATATGCGCTTTACATTACGTGAATAGCCACGGCCTCCATTATTTGACTCAATTAAGGCCTCAACCGTGCCATTTTTGGTCAACATTTCAGCTTGTTTTGGCTCTGTGACCTCCATAGGTGCATCTGTAAACAAAATATCAGTTATATAGCAGTATTCAGGCGTATTTATAAAGCAAATTGAGCATAAATCATCAGCTCCAGTGTCAGCTGTATCAGTATAATTCCACTTTTGAAGTGCTTTTGTGCCTGTTGGAAGCTCTTCTATCTTATAGGTTCTAAATCCTTCATACATAAGACCCTCTTTTGGTGTTGGGTCCTGCATGTATTGTGTATCGAATACAAGCGGATTTATCTCACGCATCTTATAAAGCTCTTCAAGTGTATGCTTCATTGGCCAAAGTGCATGTTCTTCTCCAGTTTCTGGGTCTACTTGTATAACCGGAAGTGATAAAACAGTCCATTCATCAGGCTCTATCTCTTGTAAATAGCCACAAAGGTCATGTTCATGCAGCCTTTGCATTATTATAATGATTGGAGTGTTACGCGAGTTAGTACGGTTACGAATTGTGTTCTCAAATCGCATGTTGATGCGCTCGCGAACAATATCTGACTCAGCATCTTCTGGCTTAATTGGGTCATCGATTACAATCGCGCCTTGGAAAATGTTTGTTGTAGCTCCTATCATATCAAGCATCTCGTTTGTATGGTCATCAAATGTGAATATATCATTGCCTCCGTCCATTTTATCAATATCTGGGTCAATATCCACATTACCAGCTCCAAAACCTGTTACCTGACCTTGAGTTGATACTGCATAAAGCTCACCTCCGGCCTTGGTTTTCCATCTTTTAGCCGAGCCTTTCTCAGATGCAAGAGCCGAATTAGGAAAAAGAGTTTTATAAAGCTCTTCCTGCATGATATTTCTGATTGTTTCAGAATTATCATTCACAAGTATATCTGAGTAAGATAGATGCAAAAATCGGCACTTAGGATTTAAGGCAAAACACCAACTTATAAATGATTTGATAACAAGCTCGGTTTTACCATATCGAGGAGCAATGTTAATTATAAGTCGTTTGCATCTGCCATCGACAACATCCTGTAACGCCTTAAACATCTTCTTATGATGCTCTGCAACTATGAATGAACGATGGTACTGAGCCTTAAACATTGCTTTAGTATATTTCTCAAAAGAAGTCAGCAATTCAAGCTGAAGAAGCTCCTTAGGATTTACGGTTCCGCCCTTAGTCGCATCTAAAGCTCTTTCCTGCATTGTTTTTAATGAGTCCATAAGTTTCTATATGAATGGTAAAGTACGTACGCGCGCGTTCTTTATTTAATTAAAGTATCTCTTATTACTATATAAGCCTCTCGTGATATTGGCACATTAGGAATAATACCTGTTTGGAGTTGTTGCTGCTCAGGTAGATTAAGCTGCATTTGACCTTTTCCAAACACACGGTCCCAAAGCTTCTCAACTGTTTCTATATTGCCAAGTTTTGCATCTTCTTGCAAGCGCTTTATAACTGTTTTGATAACGATTGGTATCTTTTTATTGTTATACAGAGCTGCAAGTTGTGCCTCATTGCATGTTAATAAACAAGCCAATAAATTAGCCGTGTCTTGCTTTGTAAGCTGAACACTTAAATTGATATTAAGGCTAGTAAGAAGTTTTGTTATTTCAGGTCTTGATGCTCCTTGTAACTGAAGTGCTGAGCGTATAGCTGATGAATATGAGCCTTTACCCGAGTCATGGCGTTCTGCTAACTCAGTTGCTTTAAGCGGCTCTACAGTCTGAGCCTCAAGTGCCTCAATAGCCTCAACTCGTTTTTGCTGCTCCGCAATATGTTTGGCTTGAAACTCAGTTTGGCCATCTGGTATTTCTTCCACGCCAAGCTCTTCTGCTAATGATTGACGCTTTTCTTGTTTAACTTGAAGATTTTTAAGCTTCTGCTTTTCAAGATACTTAATACGAGCCAATTCCTTTGCATCTTGTTTTGATTTGATGCGCGTGGCCTCTTGTTCTACAAGCTTAGATGTATCTGGATTAGACATTCCAGGAACTACTGGCCTATCTGGCAATATATCTGCTAATTTCTGTGCTATTTTATCTGTTTTCATATCAATTTTGATTTTTATTTTCTATATGTATCTAAAGGATTTACATAACACCATTCAAATCCATAGGCAGTATGCAATGAGCCTCTGCAACAAGCTGTGATATTGCTTGGTTTTCCACCAATTGCTTCTGCAGCTTCTTTTGCAGAATTAAACATTGTTGATTTTCCTGTTTTTCTATCTATGCGATATACTGGTTTGCATAGGCTAAAAGAATGCATATCTGGATTTGCTATTAATAATTCTTCTATTACTTTTTTCTCTTCTTGGCTCTTAGCACATGAAAGATTTATTTGATTATAGCCATAGGGTATAAATGCTTTATTGGCTGTTATTGTTTTATACTTTAGTGAGAAAAGTCGTTTTAAATCAAATATATTACTATCTATTAATCCAACTGTTATATATTTACTTTCTCTTATAGCTTGGCTTATTGAGCTATTGCCTGTTGGCGAATAGTCATCAAAAGCGTTAAGTATAAAAGATGTTACTGCACTTATGACTGTCCTGTTAAGAACGTGTCCTACATATAGCCTGTTATCTTTTTCGAATTCAATCGTAAATATTGCGTATTTGGCATTTACGTTGTCAGGCATATCCACCTTATAGTTATTTATCAGTACCATTTTGTATTATTATTGTTTTTGCAAATATACTAATTACTTTGCAAAGTAAAAAATATATCTAAAATAAAAAATTTACTATTTTCATGCAAAAATTTCTGCATAAATAAATAAAACTTTTTCTTGTTTCTTTTATAGACTGTTGATTTTCAATTATATAAGTTACTACGGAAACAAAGAAATTGCGAGAATTTTTTTCTTCTATATACCCTTTTTTTTAAAAAGCCTATCTATATTAATATATACTAGCTAATATAAATAACAATTCTATATTTTTATTTTGTGCTCCATATAAATTTCTTTGTTTATCTTGTTTATTTATGTCTAATTCATTGAAAATCAATCACTTATCGAGAAACAATCTGTTGTTTATATTGTTTATATTGTTTATACTGCGAGAATGCCATTTTGCCAATTCCCTATTAAGTCTAAGGGTCTAAATTGATATTTGCGAGAATGTATGCGAGAATGAGAATTTATGAGCCTCTGGGCCTTGCTCATACTTATATATGATTTGAATCCCAATCTGCGAGAATGATTTGGTGGCAATTTGCGAGAATTATTTGAAGCCAAAAAATTTTTCTGCCTATGGACATGGCTCTATATACTATATATAAGGGGCACCCAGGCACTGCGGCAGGGGCCTAATTTCCACACAGGCAAAATTCTCGAAATATAAAAATTTATTTGGTTAAAAAGCATTAAGCCTGACAGCCTAATTCGTTAATTATGGTTTAATTCGTTAAGAAGCATTAAGGCTATCAGCCTGTTAACAACTCTTAACTAAAATAATTTTCAGGTTCCAAACCATTTACAGGCTCATAGCCTCTCCTCCAACAAGGTTTAACGAAAATTTAACA
>ERZ773194.452-NODE-452-length-52695-cov-4.226710_pt1 | contig 52695 bp, 55 predicted proteins | sample MGYA00511240_ERZ773194 | MGnify/ENA primary metagenome ERZ773194 (study PRJEB29015, sample SAMEA2737774) | human gut metagenome | biome: human gut; feature: human-associated habitat; material: faeces | place: China | collected 2012 ... | reverse complement strand
GAATAATCATGCAGAATATAGTAGTAATCCTTAAATTAATTTCTTAACGGACCCTTAGATTACAAAGAATCGGAATGGCTGTATTCCGTTCCAGGATTGGAGATCAGATTTGTCAAGAACCTCCATGCCAAATGCTATCTCAATGAGAATGAAGCCCTGATAACCTCGATGAATCTCTATCAATTCTCGATGGAAAATAATTACGAAATGGGTGTTCTTTTAGAAAATCCATCCGAAGTAGAAGAAAATGAAGAAAAAAAGAAAGAAGCAGCGCAATTCCAAAAAATTCTAAAAGATGTAGATCGCTTGTACCGCATAAGTGAACAGAAAAAATCGATGTTCGGAAAGAAAATCGATCCGATCGCATCTGAGTTGAATACAAATCTGAAACCGAAGAAAGAACCGGAAAAACAGATTGAAAAAACAAGTCCAGTCTTCAAATGCGAGGATAGATTCGGTTACTGTATCAGATGCGGTGAAAGGATTCCGATAAACAATGAAAAACCATACTGTTCCGATTGTTATAGAAAATGGAATCGCTGGAAGAATCCAAATTATATCGAAAAAAGCGGTCATTGCATGGTATGCGGTGAACCATTCGATGCAACCATGAACAAACCCGTATGCAATCGTTGCATTGACAACAACAGAACCATATCTCTTTCATCCATAATCCGCAAAGCGCTCAATCTATAAGCAGGCGCAATTTATCACTTGCTACTGACGCTCTTCATGGCCGATGCAGAGGAAACGGAGTCGGAAGCGGCCGCGATGCGGTCCTCCAGCGTCTCGACCCTGATGGAATCCGGAACGGTCACATTGGATGGAAGGAGTCCGGAGCGCTGCCAGATCGCGTACTCCTTCCTGGTCAGAACCACAGGGTCCCAACCCATGCCGTACTTCGACGGGATATAGGCGATCTTGCGGTCGTACTGCTCCGCCTTCTCGTTCGGAGTACGGAGCCTCTGAAGGTCCTGAAGGCCCTTGGTCTCCGGCGTGGAGCATTGAGGGACGGCCATGGCGGCATCAAGGATGTCAAGACCGGATTCCGCCAGATCGTCCATGAACGGAGAGAGCTTCTGACGGACCTCCTCGATGTCCTCCTTCATCACGCGGATCCTAGAGGCACGGTTATACATCACGGGCTCGCACTCGCAGGCGCGGACATTGGAGAAACGGCCGATGGGCCGATTGCAGTTCGGGCAAACGCGGGGGACGCGGTCCTTGTAATCACAAAGGATCCTTTGGTCCTTGACCTTGCCGAAGCAGCGGTAGGATTGGAATTCGGAGACGCACAGGTCCTCGGTCCATTGTAACCAGTCAAACTCGTCCAGATGCTCGGCCCAGAATCCGCATTCACGCCAACCATCTCCGAGAAGCATCATCGGCGTGAAAGTCCTGGCCGTCTCGGCCTTGTTGCCCTCACGCGGAGCAAGAGGGATTGAGATGCGATCAGCGGCATCGATCCAGTCGGGATCGTAATCGAAGGATGCGATCCCCACATGCGTCATGATGTATCCGATGGTATGACGGACGCTTCTGAGGGGTTCGTCGGGATGAATCTGATTAAACACCCATGACTCCGAGGCGCCGTCATCGTTCCATATACCTCCGGCCTTGGAATCGGCTTCGGCGAGGGCACGACGGAGACCCATGTTGTCGAACATCCCGTAGCCCACGGCATGGAAGTGAGGGGAAAAGATCCATTCCTGAGAGTCCTCGGAGAGACGCCATGGATGGCAGACGAGTACGCCGGAATAAAATCCGAATCTGGGAAGAAGACGGACGAGATCGTCGAGGAGCGCGACGTAATGGTCGGAGCGCTGCATTATACCCTTCATCCATTCCTGGGGAGGACTGATGGCCCAATGCTTGGGTTGATCGTAGATGCCGGTCTTCCTTCCTTTGATGTCCGGAGGAGTACAGATGCGATCCTCTATCTTGACTCCTGCCATCATGGCGGTGTAGTTCATGCAGTTTCTGCAGCGGATGGATCCGCAATGGTTCGATACAGCGCGCATGTAGTGCTTCGGATCGTTGGTGCACATCTTGACAGGGAGATTCCCGTTGCTTCTGAAGACGCCGCATCCGGTCTTGGATTCATGGCCGGGAAGGCTCCAGACCATGTTCGGACGATCCGTTCTGTCGCAGTTCCTGATATGACGGTCCTGTCTAGCTTTGCGACCGAAGATGAGTTTATGGAGACCGTGGTAACTATCACTTATGGCAGGATACAACGTAGATTGAACGCGAGCGTGCAGGACGAACCTCGTGACAGGATGCGTCATCAGTGCATTGGATATGGCCTGCTTCTCGATGACGGAAACGTCATCGGCCATCTGCTGCGCTCTTTCAAGCGCCTCGATCATGGCGGAATCGCGTCCGCCGTCGAATTCCTCTAGTGTCGTCATCATGGATCACCCGGATGCTTGAAGGGCCCTCGCGGGCCGGAAAGGATTTGGAAAGGGTTTGGCCCGGCCCTTTCAGGGCCGGTAAGCGCCGTACGGGCTCCGGGGGCACGGGGCACCCCCATCGCCCGCCCGTCGTTGATCCCCTGGCCCGGACGGACCTGGCGTCGGAGCCGCCGACGGTCCGCCGTGCCCGCCGCCTCCGGCGTCGCCGGGGGTCGATGAGGAAGCCACCAGGTCGGATGGCGCATGGTCGGCCTGACGGCCTTCAGAGTCCGGCCCGCTACGATTATCGCAGGAGCTCACTACGGAATCCGTAAGGATCGAACGGAGGTCCACAAAGGAGACCGGTCTATCGAGATCGGAGAAATGACTGAGACGATCGACGTAGGACGCGCTTCCGGAGATGGCCGACATCATCCCGCGATCGAGTCTGGAACGGCAGGCGCGTATCACGATCGGATAGTCGTCGATGCCGTATGCGGAGCAGAAGGCGGCGAAACGGACGACCTCTGGATCGGAATTCAGCGCGACCTCGGGACTCAAGCGGTAGGATTTGGCCAGGCGGAAGGCCTCGGCCTGGTCGATCGTCTGATCAGTGAGGACGATGCTCATGATCTCGCCTTCCTTCCATCAGTCAGCCGAACATCCCTGAGAAAATGAGCGCAGTCATCGGACCACCATTCGGGAAGAGGCCAGGCGGACACCTCCGAATAACGTGGGGAGAACACCATGGCAGCGCGAGGGATCTCCGGGTACTCCATGGCGAACCTTTCGATCATCAGGTTCGCATAAGTGGCGGATTCCCGGAACTCGGGACGTTCGAATTGAAGGTCCTCGTCCCACATGATCTTATGGAGCTCGATGAAGTTCTGAGAACGGAACAACGAGATGTCCGCATCCGAGAGGGATTGGATGGTGAAGATCACGACGATGCCCTTATGCGAGATGACACCAAGCCATCTCGGTAACATCTGGTTCTGAGCGGAGCCACGGGCTCCGAAGATCCTTCCGAGATCTTCGATGATAACGAGAGAACCGGGAGGAACATCATCCAGATCGGTGATGAGCTCGAAACCGGGAAAGCAGGAGAGATCCGCCTGGGCCGTCTCGAAGAGGAACCGCCTGCGAGATCTCAGATTCGGAACATACTCGGCGATAGCGAAAGCAAGGGCCGACTTCCCCATCTTCCCTGATGCGCTGATTCCGATGATACCATGAGGCATCGACGAGAGCTCGGAAAGGAGACGGGAATTCATTCCGATGCCTCCTGCATACCATCGACGGGATCCCCGGGCCGTTCATCGGAGAGACGGCGGTTTTCGAGAGGATCCAATCCGTCGAGATAGGAATCGACATCGAGCTTCCCGAGCTGAAGAAGATCGGAGAGCTCCGAAGCGAGATGATCGTTGGCATCCTTGGCGAGATCCGTCGCGAGAACGACGGGACGGCGGCGGAGAAGCAGATTCTCGATTTTGGCATCCTGATAGTCCTTCTCCCTGGCCTGAAGATCGGAGAGCGTGAACGCAGCCTGCTCGATGGAGATGGAATGCGGCCACGCGGTCTCGATGGTCCCGTTCTCGATATCGACGCTGCGGGCCAGCTTGAACACGTGCCCGTCCCTCCAGGAGAACTGGAGGTTGTTCCCTCCGGACACCTTGAAGGATGCGAGGAGCGGAACAGGGATGCGGTAGACGGAACCGCGCATGTTGACGAAATCGAGGACGAGATAATCCACTGTCTGAACGGAGAGAAGACGGAGTGTGATGGAGCGTCCGATGAGAAACATCACGACGAACGAAACAATGAACGTCTTGATGACGGGCTTATTCTCATCGTACCACTCAGAAACACCCGAGAGGTCCGGACGGTAGATCGCGACGAGGACCAATGCGACAACAGCCACGAGAACAACGAGGATGGGCCTGCGACCGACGAACAGGATATCGGCCCATGTACGGCCGACCGGTTCAAGCCGGATATCGGAAGGACGAGCATCGGAGGACATCGACAACCTCTACGGAGAAGCGATGGGAGTACCACCGGTATGCGACGATGAGACCAAGGACAGCACCGAGGAAGGCAGCGCAGCCCATGGCTGCGGTGAGCTCCAATCTCAGGCCCCCTTGAACTTGAAGCTGGACGATCCGACGACAGGAAGTCCGGAATAGAACAGCATGCCGCCGAAGAACGCGATGATCGACGAGATGGAGATGAATCCGAACACCTCGGAGTATCCGAGCCATTGCGCTACGGCGGGGCCTATCCAGGCCGATGCGGTAAGGATCGAGATGCCCGATATCATACGGACCAGTCTCATCTCTTCACCTTCCTGCAGGAGCATGAAGAGGTCTCCATGACGACTCCGGAGCTCGCATAGGCCATCCAGATGGAAACCGTGAGAAGGACGACGCTGAACGCCAGAAGGATCCCGTTCGCGATCAGGAACTCCGAAGGAGTCATTCCGGGCTGGATAGTCAGGATGAGATCGGAGAGGCTGCCCGCCTCTCCGAAGGCAACCGCGGCGAGAGAATTCCCCGTTGCAGCATAGGAGATGAAATCCCCGATGAACAGGACGTTGAGGACGGCGTTGAGTGTCCCGATCCAGAATCCCCAGTTCATCTTATCCTCTCCTTCCTGCGCTGAGGCGTGGCGATGATGAACGCCGTGAGAAGAACGAGTCCGATGATACACAAGGACGGCCAGGCGTTCTCAAGGAACTCCTCGATGCCCATCTGTCCGGACAGCAGTTCGATGTATTGCTCCATCTGGGAGACGGAATCGTTGATGTCCTTCGAGGTCTTCCAATCGGCCCAAAGGTAGAACGCGGAACCGGCCGCGGATATGATGCCGAAGATCAAAGGCCACATCTCACATCATCCCCTGACGGCGGACGCGGACGACCATCGCTACGAGGAAACAGACCAAAACAAACAGCGCGAGGACATAAGGATCCTGGAGAAGACCGAGCAGATCGCGGAGATCATCGGGAATATAAACGGAAGGCTTCTCATTCTCCTCCCAGACCGCGTAGATGGTGCAGGTATAGACCTTGTTCCCGTCCTCGTCGAAACTCTTCAGAACCGAGGCGGAGCCGATGTTCATGGGGAACTCCTCTCCGATATCGGTGGTCTTGGAGCCGGAGGTCATGGACCATCCCTTGAAGGTGTATCCGTCGCGGACGGCGAAATAATCCTTGATGAGAAAACGGTACTCCGTGGCATCGGCCGAGAGCTGCTGACGCATGGTGATGTTGTTAGCACCGTTCGGAAGACCGAAATCCAAGCGGAGGATGAACGTGGAATACGTCTCCGGAACAATCACGCCTCCGGCCCATGAGACATCGACGAAGAACTCGACGAGATACGTCGTCGTCTCGGATCCGAGACCACGCGGATAGGTACAGCTGAACCAGATCCAATAATCGCCATGGGTGTCCTCGGAGACCTGCTGGAGGGCGGGACGGATGGTCAACTCGAACCAGCCCGTCTCAGCGTCACCGTTGACGAGTCCCGCATCCCAGGTGATCCACGAAGGGATGCACTCATCGACGGAATAGGAATAGCCGGTATGATACTTCGAGCCGTTATACTCCTTGCACAGTCCGATCTTCATGGCGAACATGGATGCCTTGTCGGAATCCGCGCCGCTCGAATCGTTGATCGTCCATTTGACGGTGTATGCGGAATCATTGCTCGTAAAGGTCAGATCGTCCGTGACACGGACAGTGATATCCGCTTCCGGGGGATCGCGATAGCCCGGATCGGTCCATGTGCCGGAACCGAGGGTCATGATAGGACTCGAAAGCGAGACGCGAGATTGAAGAGTATAGCTGCCGTCGTCACCGTAATCGATGACGGGCTTGACGAAGCACGATGCCGTAGGAACGGTAGTGTATCTGATCTCGTCCTCCCACACAGCAGAAAGAGTAGCAATGGAACCATAAAGAACGGAGATCGAAGAACCGGGAGCATGATCGGATCCGTCGGACCATGTTCCGAAGACCTTGCCGGAAAGCGTCGGAGAGATTCCGACGACGAAGGACGCGGAACCGGACGGGGATCCCGAATCCGTCATGATCATAGACGATTGAGAGGATGGAACATCCGTTCCATCGGAGGAATACTTCAGAACCGCACTATGGGAGTAGCGGACCTTAGAATCGGAGAATGCGATGCCTGTCGAGGCATCCGTTCCCTCGATCTCGTATGTGTATGTGGACCTGACCTCGGAATCCTCCACGATACGGCATGTGGAATCGATCCTCGACGAAGAGACGTGGGAGCTGTCCCTGGAGCATCCGAACGAGACGGTGCATGAGGAGCAGTCGTCGGACCAGGAATATGATCCGACCTTCCAATCATGACCGAGGGCGGAGATGGATTGCGTCGCAGAAACGGAGCAGCGGGAGCATGTGTGCTTCTGAGTTCCCGTTTCGGTACAGGTCGCTGCCTTGGTGGTGGTCCAAGAACCCCAATCATGGCCTAATGCGGCCTTCGTCGGAATCGACGATATGACCGTCTTGGAACTGTCGAATATCGTCGAGCATTTCGAGCATGTATAGTACCGATCATTCCCCGAAGCGGTGCATGTCGCCGATACGGCGGAATGATCGACATAGGAATGCCCGGTGGCCGATATGGTCTGAGTGTCCTTCGAGCCGCAGTCGGAACAGGTGCGGGTCTGGGTTCCCGATTCCGTGCAGGTGGCGGCCTTCGTGGTGACCCATGAGCCGTAGCTGTGCGAAGTGTGCGAATATGAAGATGTGGTAGCGCCGCAGCGGGAGCACTTCTTGTCGGTATAGTAGCTGCAGCCGCTCCAGTGGCCTCCGTCACTGACGTAGTTGTGAGATGTATAGCCAGTGCCGGTGGTGTACGAATCACCGCAGGAGCAGGTATAGGTGTAGACCCATCCTCCGCAGGTATAGTACTTGCTGCCGGTCTTGGAATAGGAGTGGGTATGGGGATCGGCGACCTCTCCGGAACCGCCACAGGTGGAACAAGTAACCTCTCCAGAACCGGCTTCATTAATATCAGAGCCACCGCAATTCGGACAACCATATCCATCATGTCCATCATCAAGAACACCAGAACCTCCACATTCAGGACAAGTAACTTTTCCGGTTCCTCCGCAAGTAGAACATGTAGCGGCATCGCAATCATGATCGTCATCCGTCAGAACGATCCCAAGGACCAATGCGGAGACGATGATAATAGGAACAGCGATGGCGAAGACTCTATGAGGGGTCATATCAGCGCCTCCTCTTCGAACCGCCGTTGCTTCTGCTGGAATTCGATCTTCCGCGGCTTCCGGAATCCACCACGACGGTGGTTCCGCCATTGTCAGGGAAGAGGAGCTTGGCAGCGATGTACGCGATCATCACTCCGATGCACGCGAACAGGACGGATTCGACGGTATCCTCCGGAAGCCCGGTGGCTTCCGCGATGGTCGAGATGCCGGAGCCCCATGCGTGATAGATGGTGTATCCGATACCGCCTGCGGCACCGGCCTTGATCCATGAGGACAGCTTGGTTCCTTGGATCCAGGTTGAAAAACGGGCTCCGAGGGATCCCAATTTCTCGAAACGGACCTTGGGGACCTTGGCCGCCTTGGACCCTTTGTTGAGCAGCTTGGCGAGTTCTATCTGCCAACCCATGATATCGCCTCGGAAACCCGAAGGAGGGTCCGAAGACCCTCCGAAACGGTTTTCAGCGCCTCCTTCCGGAGAATCCGGCGTTCCTCTTGCTGGAATGACGGACGACGCAGATCACGGCGATCAGGAGGAGGATCCCGATGCCGATCAGAACGAAGGTACTGATGCCATCGTCGGCGACATCGACGGTGATCGTTCCGGAGACCGAGGACGATCCGATCGAATTGATGCCGGTGCAGGTGTAGGTGTACGTTCCGTTCTTGTCGTAGGTATGGGTTATCTGGAATCCCTCGCCGGTGGTACCATCGCCGAAATCCCAGATCACGCGCTCGGCATCCTCGCCGGTCCAGACGAACTTGAACGTCCTGGTCCCGTTCTCGGATATATCGGGAGCGGAAACGGCTGAGGAGCTTCCTCCTTCGGAATCACCTTCGGCGGAGACGGAATCCCCGAAAGCGAAGGACGATACAGGAGTCATGGAAGCGGAGACCGCTTCGCAGACGGGCATCTCGAACACGGAAGGAATCGCGGAAGCGCTCATGCACATGGCGGCGAGCGGCATCATGAGGACGTTGGATCCCTTCAGAACGAAGGATCCGTCGTCCCCGTAGACGTATTCGGCCATGATGATACAGGACGCGGTAGGCACGGAAGTGAACGCGATAACCGGTTCGATGGTAACGGAGATCTCCTGAGACGCAGTCTGATGCTGAGGAGACTCGACGGTGACAGTGAATTTCACGGTGGTTCCGTCGGTATAGCCGGTGATCTGTCCTCCGATGGCGGCACCGTTGATGGTCGCCCAGGCGGGCTTATCGCTGCCGAGGGTGAAGGTACAGTCGGGAACGTTCGTCTCGACGGTGTAGGAATACTGCTTCCCGACGAGGAACATCGAAGTTGGGAAGGAGGACGTGATCTTCAGGACAGGCTCGCCGACGACGATGGTAACCTTGATGGATGCCGTCTGAGAAGGTCCTTCAACGGATGCTCCGTAGATCGTGACAGGGAAAGATCCCTGAGCAGTCGGGGTTCCGGAGAGTTTTCCATCGGAGAACGTAATGCCTGCAGGAAGGTCGCCGGACTTGGACCAGGTGACCGCGACGTTGGACGTGACGGTGATCTCGTTCATCAGAGATCCCTCGTGAACGCTGGTGGAGAGAGCGGATGCGGTCAGCTTGACGATCGGATAGACGGTAATCGTAACGGTCTGATCGATGGTCTGGTTGTAAGGAGATTTCGCACGAATAACGATCTGATAGTCGGTCTTCTCGGTGACGCTGGGAGCGGTACCGGAGACGACGCCGTTCGAGAGGGTGAGCCAATCGGCACCGGATACCTTGGAGAAGGTAGTGCCGGTGATGTTGGTGGCAGGGTTGTAGGTGAACTTGGAACCGGTGATGGCGGAGACTGCATCGGGGGCGGTGTAGTCCAGTGCGCTCTCGGCGATGCCGGAATCCATCAAAGCTCCGAGAACAGGAATAGAAGCATCGCATTCTGTCATGGAGAGCGTAAGGAAGCCAGCAAGGGAGAACGATCCGTCGGCCTTGTAGTCGTAGACGGGAGTGACGGAACAGGACGCCTTCGGAACGGAGGTGAAAGCGATGGTAGGCTCGACGCTAATAGTGACCTGCTGGGTTGCGGTCTGGCCGCCGGAGGTAGTAGCGGTGACGCTATAGGTAATGGTGCCGGCCTCGGTGATGCCCGTGACCTGTCCGACGACCTTGGATCCGCTCAGGGAGAGCCATGAAGGAGCTCCGGAGATAGACCACTCGACATCCTGATTGGCAGTGAGATCGTAGGTGTAATTCTTGCCGACGGCGAAGACGCCGGTCGGAGGCTCGGAGGTGATCTGCAGGGCTGCCTCGCCGACGGATACGGAGATCTCGATCGAAGGGGTCTGAGCGGGTCCGACGGTGGTGGAGCCGAGGATCTTGACGACAGCAGAACCGGTCTTGGTCGGAGTTCCGGAGATGACGCCGGTTGACGAATTGAACGAAAGTCCGAGATCGGTAAGCTTGCTGCTGTCCTGAAGGGTCAGGGTACAGGCGATATTGGAAGACACTGTGACGGAAGAAATGGCGGAACCGACGGTTCCGGTGATCGTCGACGAGGTGGCCTTGAGCTGAGCAACTGGATAGACGTCAAAGGTGACCTTCTGAACAACCGTCTGTCCTCCGGGAGAAGTCGCCTGAATGGAATAGGTGTAGGAGGTCTTCTGAGAAACACTGGGAGCGGTTCCGGAGAGAAGACCGGCAGATGTAATGGTAAGCCAAGAGGCGTTGCCCGTACCGGTCGCCGCGAACGTGGTACCGGTGATGTTAGTAGTGGCCTGATACTTGATTGAAGATCCGGAGACGGAATCGACAGCAGCAGGAGATGTGAAATCAATGGGATCCTCGGAAGAATCAACAGCGATAATTGTTATAGTATGGGTATCAGAGTTAGAATCAGTGGTATGAATAAGAATCGTACCGGATTTAGAAATCGTACCAGAAACAGTTTCATCAGACAAAGACAATCCGAAACCAGATGTGACATCATCACATCCCATCATACCTTCTGAATCCACACCGATATTAACTATCGAACCGACAGCGACATAATATGTCTCATCAGCATAAGAAACAGCATCACCAATCAAAGATGTCAATGGATTCTGCAACGAACCATTATTCATTGCATCCGAATCATCTCCGAGAACGGAGATGCCTGCGAATGCAGCGGCGACGATCGCCATGACGGCGAACGATGCGAACAGAGTCTTGGAATGAAGGGAGCTCATGAGCTCCCTCCCTTTACGCGATTGCGAGAATAGAGGAAACGATAAGCGGACTTGGCACCGGTATGCCTGCCGTTAACCCAGCTCTCCTTGATCCTGCGATTGACAGTCTCATTCTCCGAAGCCGACAGCTTCGGATTGTAATAGCTGGCCTTGCCCGTTTCCACAGGTTTGGTCTTATCGGCCATAATTAGAACCTCAAATAATATGCAGGGAATCCTCCCTGCGAGGTGTTCCGGCGCCCGTCGGTGATAACGTAGACAGGACAGCTGAGGAGACGGGCGCCGCCAAGACCATCAAGCCCCCTTGGACTTGTAGGCCTTGAGTCTGTTCATCGCGGCTTCGAGGTCGTCCACGTCGGAGGACGAGGACTTGAGCTCGATGCCTTCGAGGGCCTTGGCCACCTTGATCAGGTGCTCTCCGAAGACCCTGATGGAATCCGAATCCTTGGGGATGGGGATGGATGTGATCCTGTTGCTGATGCCTCCGGACTGGTCCTTGACGCGCTCCATGAAATAGAGCGAGTAGGCCGGTTCGGGGTCGCGGTAGGATTGGGAGGCATCGTCGTAGTACTGGGCGAGACTGAGGTTGGATGTAATCTGTCCGATGGTGCACTTTAGGAGAGGCTCCTTCTTGGCGAAGTGCTTCTCCTGAGGGGTTCCGAGAGCCTGCTGGACTGTACCGATGACGTCGTTCTTCTGGACATTCTTGTTATCTGTTGTCGTGGACATTGTCTTTTCATTCCTCCTGTATCGGATTCGGGTAAGAGGTTTGGAAAAGGAAGCCCGATGAAGGGCTTGTTTCAAGCATTCAGGGTCGGGGCAATGCCCCTACGATCAGAAGATAGGGGGATCACCCCCCGTCATCGGATAGGATGACTGTGAGAAATGAGGAGCATAGCGCTCCGCTGTGGCCCCGGCGGAGCCGGGTAAGGTGTGAAAGCCGCTGACGCGGGGATAGACGCGGTCGAAGGTGCACGCCATCGAATCGACGTCATCAGGCAATGATTGGAGAGAACCGGAGAAATGCTGACTGTCGTAAACCGCAGGCGGCCTCCGGCACCATTACTCATCCTCTTGCCACTCGCACCATCTGGTACGACCTTGTTCCTTTCACTCAGCTTTATAAATAATAAGGGCATCGCCACGATTGCGTAAACTCAGGACCCCCTGTCCGGGAACGGGCAGTGAACACTGAGAGCTTCTTCCCTAGGGAACCGGAGCTTGAGCATATCCTCCTCTCAGAGGCGGATTCATTTACGGAGGCTACCAAAATGGCTAAGAAGAAAGAGTCGCAGAAAGCGGCGGTCGACGAGAACTTCAACTTCATCGTCCGTATCGCCAACACCGACATCGACGGTCAGAAGAAGACCGTCGTCGGACTGCAGAGCATCACGGGCGTGGGCAAGAGGGTCGCCCAGATCGTCGCCAAGAAGGCCGACGTCGACCCCCACGTGAAGATGGGATCCCTCCCCGACGAGAAGGTCAAGGAGATCGAGACCCTCGTCAAGACCTACGTCGAGTACGCTCCCACCTGGGCAATCAACAGGCAGAACGACTACGAGTCCGGCGCCGACATGCACCTCATCGGAAACGACCTCGATATCATCCAGAAGGACGACATCAACAGGATGAAGATGATCCGCTGCTACCGCGGTGTCAGGCACGAGGGACGCCACAAGGTAAGGGGACAGAGAACACGCTCCAACGGCAGGCACGGTCTGACCCTCGGAGTCCAGAAGAAGTCCTGAGGTGATTTGAATGGGAGATCCTAAATTCTCACGCAAGACATACGACACCCCTTCCCACCCCTGGCAGGGCGAGAGGATCAAGGCGGAGGTCGAGGTCGTCCGCGCATTCGGACTCAAGAACAAGACCGAGGTCTGGAAGGCAGAGACCATCCTCAGGAACCTGAGGAAGCAGTCCAGGGACCTCCAGGCTCGCCTGAGGTCCGGAGACAAGCAGGCCCAGGTCGAGGCAGACGCCCTTCTGAACAAGTGCGGAAGGCTTGGCTACCTCCCCGTCGGATCCAACCTGAACGATATCCTTTCCCTGAAAGACGAGGATGTCCTGTCCCGCAGGCTCCAGACCATCGTCTTCGAGAAGGGACTGGCCAGCACCATCAAGCAGGCCAGGCAGATGATCACCCACGGACACATCTTCATGAACGGCCACAGGGTGACCGTTCCCGGATACCTCGTCACCAGGGCGGAGGAGTCCTCCATCGAGTACAACCCCTCATCCCCCTACACCGACGAGATGCACCCCATGAGGATGTCCGCGGAGCAGGCCGCGGCCGGAATGGCCGCCAGGGCCAAGGCGGTCGCCGATCAGCAGGCCGCCGACGCAGCAGCCGCCAAGGCAGACGCCGAGGAGGCAGGAATCACAGCAGAGGACGGTGTTCACTGATGACAGCCAAATGGGGAATCGCCAACATCTACGCCAGCTACAACAACGTCATGATCACCCTGACCGACATCACTGGTGCCGAGACCATCACCAAGGCCACCGGAGGAATGGTCGTCAAGCAGGCCAAGGACGAGTCCTCGCCCTACGCCGCCCAGAAGGCAGCCGAGAAGGTCGCCGAGGCAGCCAAGGAGAAGGAGTTCGTCGGTATCCACGTCAGGGTCAGGGCGCCCGGAGGCAACAGGTCCGCTTCACCCGGTCCCGGAGCCCAGGCCGCCATCCGTGCCCTCACCAGGGCCGGCCTGAAGATCGGACGCATCGAGGATGTCACACCCATACCGCACGACGGTACCAAGAAGAAGGGCGGACGCAGGGGACGCAGGGTCTGAGGGGGAACTCTCATGGACATTGAGATTCTCGAAATGGCGGAGAGGAAGGCGAGGTTCATCCTCCATAACTCCTCTCCCGCCATGGCGAACGCTCTCCGCAGAACGCTCCTCTCCGACCTACCCAAGATGGCCATCGACAAGGTGGAGTTCCACCTCGGGCCCAACATGGACGAGGAAGGAAAGGAGTACGAGAGCACCACGCCCCTGTTCGATGAGATCGTCGCCCACAGACTCGGAATGGTCCCTGTCCCGACGGATCTGGACCTGTTCGTTCCCCAGAGCGAATGCTCTTGCGGCGGAACCGGTTGCCCCAGTTGCACCATCATGTACAGCCTGAACAAGCACGGGCCGTGCACGGTGTACTCCGGCGACCTCCAGCCCCTGGGCAATCCCGACCTCAAGGTGAAGGACGAGTTCATCCCCCTGGTGGAGCTCACCGACGGCCAGGCCGTCATGATCTACGCCATCGCAGTCATGGGCACCGCGAAGCAGCACGTCAAGTGGCAGGTCTGCAACGGTGTCGGGTACTCGTACAAGCCTGTGATCGAGATCGATCCCGCCCATGCTTCGGACGACGACGTGCTGGATGTCATCTCCGTATGCCCCAAGCACGTCTACGCCGTCGAGGGCGGAGAGCTCAAGGTCAAGGACCCTCTGAACTGCAACCTGTGCATGGCTTGCATGGACAAGCTCGGCAAGGACAAAGGCCTCAGCGTCACCGGCGATGAGACCGAGTTCGTCTTCAAGTTCGAGACGGACGGATCCCTGACCGCCCAGCAGGCCCTCGATAAGGCCGTCGAGACCCTCTCCGATGAGGCGAGGGACTTCAAGGCCCAGATCGAGGCACTCTGAAACTTATTCCCGGTCTTCGGACCGGGTCTATCCCTCTTTTTTATACTACGGTTCAATCGCCGATGCATGAAGGTCTGCCCCAAATGCGGTCATGCCACCGCCGACGATTCCGATGAGTTCTGTGTCAAATGCGGTGCGTACTACACCGAAGCCAAGAAGGCGCAGGGGCAGCAGGCATCGCCCATGGCCGCAGCATTGGGGATGACGGTGGCTCCTACGAAGCCCCAGGCCGTCCCTGTTCCCGAGGGCGGGACCCTGAAGGCCGGATTCGACCACATGGGGGCAGGCAACTACCCGGAGGCCATGGCGCAGTGGATCTCCGCCGTCCGCGAGAACGGACAGCCTTCCGAGGAGGACTACAGGCGCATGGCGGATGCCGCCATCGCATGCATCATGGGCACGGTCGGAGACGGGGCGGTCCACAGCCGTGCAGGAACCGCGGAGCTGGCCATGGAGCTCGACGAGGACCTCATACAGGACATGATGGCCGGCTTATGCGCGAAGGCATGCGAACAGACATCCGGGAATGCCATCGCGGACCTCGTGGTGGAGTACATGTACCTCGCGATGGAGTCCTATTCGGTCTACCCCGACCTGAGGGATGTATCGGCCGTGTTCTCATCCGTACAGACGGATCTGTCTGCCATCAGGTCAGCGTACGATGCCTCCGAGAAGGACGATGCCGGGCGCGGACAGAGGGAGATCGACATCTCCGCATCGTTCGCCAAGCTCATCGGCGATGAGATGGAGAAGGGCATCCGCGAGGCCGGGGATGAGAGGATGGACAAGCTGGCCGACTACTGGTCGACCAAGGCCACCCTGCCGTATGCGAACATCGCTTACCAGGTCGCCAATCTCAACGCCCAGATATCCATGGCTGTGAATGTAGGCAAGTTCGCCAGCAAGCTCTTCCAGAAAGGTCTCAGCATGCAGCTCGAGGGCTTCACCAGATCGTATTTCGGACCACGCGTCTGATCAGAAGAAGTCCGAGAGCTTGCACTTCTTGACCTTGTCGTTGTTGAAGACGGAGTCCATGGACATCTCGAGGATCTCCACCCTCTCCTTGGTGTAGTCGTCGAGTCCGTACTTCTCTCCGATCTTCTTGGAGATCTCCAGGTACTTCTTCACCGATGCCTCGTGGACGGTCAGGGTGAGCGAGTTCCCGCACTTGGTGCATTTGCCCGCCAGCGGCATGCGGCGGTACTTCTCGCCGCACTTGGTGCATCTGACGGTCTGGGTCGAGAAGCTCCTCAGATTCCCGATCATATCCGGCAGGAAGTGCTTGTTCAGGACCCTGCGGGCGACATCCTGCTCGTCCACGGCGCGGATCTTCTTTCCGAGCATGAGCTGGGCATCCATCTTGTCCATCATCGTCTCCAGCGTGGTGTACGCGGAGTACTTAGGACCCTCAGAGATGTCGCGGGTGTCGTGGGTGAATCCCATATGCTCGTACTGGTCGGGGGTTCCGATCCTGCCGGCGATGAGGTCCATCATCTTCTCGATCTCCTTGGGCTCCTTCATGTCCATGGCCGCTCTGTAGAGCTCGATGGGGTAGTGCCTCAGACAGTCGACGTTATGGGCCTCCTTGTCGATCTCGTTCGGATCCAGCCTCGTGGTCAGAACCAGGGGGGCGTCCATGAGACCTCCGCGCCTGTCGGGCAGGAACGTCTTCGAGAAGTTGAGCAGGCCGTCCAGGGCCAGGATGACGCAGTCCTCGTCGCCGTCGCAGTTCCTCCTCTTGGCTGCATGGAAGAACGGATGACCGTAGCATCCGCGGACATCGGCGTATCCGATGATCCTGCATAGGATGCCTCCGGAAGTGTGCGGAGCGAGTCCGAATGTGATGTGCCCGATGAGGTCCGTCCTGTTCTTGACGTTGTAGTAGCGGGGGAGCTTGTAGAACTTCTCCAGCTCGTCGTCCAGGAAGGCCGCGACCTTCACCAGGTAGTCTCCGCAGTCCTTCGCAGGGACGATATCCTGCACCCTGAGCTCGCAGATCTGCTCCGGATCGGTGAGCGGATCCCCGTTCCAATCGTGGGTGTAACCGAGCTCGTGGGCCTTCTCTATGCTGAGGCCGATCTCCCTGGGCTTGAAATGGGTCAGGGGGATATCGGTCATATCGAATCTTATGGTGCCGTCCTTGAAGCAGCTGACGCCGTTCTTCTGTCTCAGGATCCCCTTCTCGACAGCCTCGCAGGTCTTCGTCTTGGAGATCAGGTTGTCCAGGCATTTCAGCTCGGTCGGACGTTCTCCGACGGTCTCGAGAGCGGCCTTGTACTCCTCCTCCAGATTGATCGGTATGGGTGCGGGCCCCATGTTGCCGAAGTCGTTGGCACGGGGGGTGTACTCGGTGTGGGATCCGCAGACCCTGCACCAGTTCCTGTAGGTGTACGTCCTGCATTCGGGGCACAGCCTGTTGCCCACCTCCACGACGATCTCGGGCTTCCCGCCCTTGCGATTGGAGGCGGATGATTTGGATACGGCGATCGCGGCGTTCATCTCCTTCCCGGAATCGGCGTCCTTCCCGACAGGGAACAGCGAATGGACCTTCGGGGTCATCTCGCGCTCCTTCGCCTTCTCGGGGCGTCCCATCCTGGTTCCGATGCGGGTCATGGCGCGTGCGCGGACCTCGTATCCGGCCGCTGCGCTGATCGCCTCCAGCGTGGTGGATCCCTCCAGTTCATGGACCGATCCCAGCCCGCCTCCTTCGGAGGAGATGCCGAGGCAGTCGAGCATCGGGAGGGAGTACCTCTCAACGATGATGATGCGGCCGTCCCTCACGATATGGAGGGCGCAGAGGTCCTCCAGCATGCGTTTGGAGACGGGTTCCTTCTCCACCGAGAGGTTCCTCCCGTCGTACGACCCCGTCTTCAGGATGTGTTCGCGGAGCGCCTTTATCCTGTCCAGGGGGTAATCCGACCAGAACAGGTTGAATTTCGGATGCAGCGGGACGCCCATGGTCCGGCTCATCTCCTTGGCCCTCTCGTATGTCGGGTCCCTCCAATCCTCCGGGAGCTCCCCTTTCTCATTGATCTCCAGCTCGTGCCATTCGATCGGGTATCCGCAGGGCACGAGGGTGTGGTTGTTCTCGCAGAACTCGCCGAACGGCACCAGGATTTCACCGTTATCGACGATCTCGGCCACCTGGTTGCGTACCGCCATGGCATCCGCCACGGTCCCGCAGTACACCAGGTCCCCATTCTTCAGGAGGACGGTCGGTCCTTCCAGCATGTCGCACGGGGTGACGACGCTGGCCTTTCCGGGCCTCTCGATCTTGAGCTGCGTCCCGATGGCCATGAACTCGTCCATGATGTACATGGCGGCGACGCTGTATGCGAGGGATGCGAGTCCCGATGTCCTCGCCCTCCCGTATCTGAGTCTGAATCCTCCGACCGCGCAGGGGTGTCCGAAGATGGGGCGTCCTGCGACGATGTCCATGAGGTACTTCTCCTTGGGCTCGACCCTCTTGGGTGCGTTGGAGTCGGCCTCCTTCTTATCGGATTTGTGGGCATCCAGGAATTGTCCGATGAACTCCCATCCCTTCATGCCGAGCTTGTCGACGTGCTTCTTCAGCTTGGATGCCTTCTGACACATCCCTTCCGCGATGACCAGGCAGGCTCCTCCCCTGACCCTGTTGGTCTCGATCCTGGGAAGGTCCCTGAATCCGGATATCTCCATCTGCTCGGTGCCTTCTCCGTCGACGCACACGGGGCAGTTCCTGACGATGAGGTCGATCTCCTCGGATGTCGGGGTGTATTGCAGGTGCTGGCATTGCTTGTAGAGCGGGATCTCCTCGTCGAACCTGGCGATCTCCCCCTCGGTGGGTTGGTACTTGCCGATGCCCAGCTCGGTCCTGACGACGTCCGCGATGAGGACGCTCATGGCCTGACCGGTTCCTCCGGCCGCACGGATGGGTCCGGCGAAGATCAGGTCGACGTAGTTCGTCCCGTCCGCATTCTTGCCGATCTTTGTGTCGGCGATACCTTCGAGCGGGGCGACGAGGATACCCTCGGTGAGAACGGCGAGTCCGACCCTCACGGCCCTGTCCAGAGCCTTCTCGGTGCTCTCGGCCGGGCGACGGGCCATCTCCCTCGCCACCATCAGGGCGACGAGCTCACGGTTCCCGAACTCGGCGGTGAGTCTGCGGATGTCCTCCGCTACTCCCTCGACATGGTAATCGTCGAGGAGCTTCTCCACACGGGATGCGAGGTCCTCCGCCTGGGGGACCTCAACCTCCGTGAACGGATCGAATCCTTCTGCGCGGGCCCTGTTGGCGATCTCGTAGCACTCGTCCTTCATCGCGGAGAGCTTCGCGAAGTACCGGCCCATCTCCTCGCTGAACGCGGGGCCCTGCTGACTCATTCGAGCTCCGCCTCCGCGTCCTTGCGACGCGCGATCGAGCGGAGTTCTTCCATGATCCTTCCGGTGAGGACATCCATCTCCTCGCCTGTCTGTGCGGAGAAGCACAATCTGTCCCCTCCGCTCTTGTAGACATCGCACTTGCTCTCGGCCTCGATGATGGTGACGCCGGGGAATCCCTTCTTGACCGTCTTCAGGAGCTTCTCCTGCACGGCCATGGGGAATCCGCACGTCTCGGACGGGTCGAGGACGAACAGCATGACGTCCGTCAGGTACCTCAGCGCCAGGACGGCCTGCTTCTCGATGTCGTTCCTCTCGTCGAACTCCCTGTCGAGGAGTCCGGGTGTATCGATGATCTGGTACTTCCTCCAGTCGTCCTGGATGTGGCCCACGATGACACCCTTCGTGGTGAAGGGATAGGGGGCGATCTCGGGTTCGGCGGTGGACAGGACCGTGACGAGGTTACTCTTCCCGACGTTGGGGAATCCGGCGACCACGATGGTGGGGAGGGACGGATCCACGGCGGGGAGCTTCCTGAACTTGTTCTTGGCCTCCTGAAGGAACTCCAGGTCGTCGGAGATCCTGTCGACGTAGGAGTTCAGCCTTCCGTAGAAGCTCCTCCTGGTGGCTTCGACTATCTCCGGGTCCTTGGTCCTGCGGATGTCCTTGAGGGTGTCGTTCTTCAGCTTCTCGGCCTTGGTCGCGCACCAGTTGATGGCTCCGAGGGCCTTCTTGTAACGGTCGATGCCGATGACTATGTCCACGAGCTCCGGGAAGAAGTCGTCCTCCTTGTCGAGCCTCGGGAATCTGTCGACGTATCCCTTGAGCGCTGTCACCACGATGTCTCCGGATGCCGTGACCTTGGCGAGGGCGGTCTTCTTGCGGGTATCCAGGGAATTGGTCCCGTTCTTGTGGATCTTGGATGCCCTGTGAAACGCCTTCTCCATCAGCTCCTCGGAATTGAGGACGGTCGGTATCTTGAAGTCCATCGCGGCCATGATTCTTCCCCATCGCGCGCGTGCTAATAAAGGGGACGGTCCGGAGTTCCGGGCGGGATCATGCCAGCTTCACCGTCGCTTTGAAGAGCCAGAGGTCGTGGCTTAGCTTCTCATCGGGCCTGAGCTTGTGGGGGATGGCGGCCACGGGGCAGTTCCGGGCCATCACACCGAACTCCATCTCCGGACATCCCGAATCGATATCGATTATGCGGGAGAGCGAGGACAGATTCGCACGGAACAGGACCGCGAGGTCCATCTCGGGCAGGTCCGTTCCCTTCGAGAGCACCTCGGGGAATCCCACTCCTGCATGTGCCAGCACCTCGAGGTCTATGTTCTCGGCGAACATCTCCACGGGGTCAATCCTGTACGGATTCTTGATCCCGAGGATCAGCGATTCCACCTTGCCTGCGATGTAGCGGAGGCAATCCTTCGTCAACTCGCCGTCCGTTCTGAGGGCGACTCTGATGCCGGCGGAGCCGGAAGACGATAGGTCCTTCACATCCGCGCTGACGAACACCGAGGCATCGATGATGATGTCCGCGACCAGGTCGATGAGCCCCTCGATCGTGTATCTCACCAGATATTGGATGAAAGCGACCAGGGTGTCCACGTCGGTGATGCTCTCCACCCTCCCGAAAGCCTTCTCCACGGCCTTCCACGCGCATTCCTTCAGATTCTCGACGGAGAACGGCGATGTGATCCAGGAACCGTTGGTCCTCCCCATGCTGCTTTCGGCCTTCACCCATTCGGACGAACCGTCGTACCCCCTCTGCCAGCTCTCGCTGTCGTCCGAGCCGTCCGCCCTCATCCTGACGCGGTCGGCCTCCTCGCCTCCCGAGTCCTTCAGGACCAGATGGTCTCCGGCGGTGTTCACCAGTATGAAGGAGGGGTTCACGACCAGGAACTCCCCGGGCATGAGCTCCCCGGAGAGTTGCTCCGTCCCTTTCCTCTTACCCGAGTCCAGTTCGAGGGAGTATCCTGTCAGATCGATGGCGGAGTCGGTGTTGTTGAGGATCTCCACCCATTCGTTCCCGCGATCCGTTCCCGGAGGGTTGGATTCGTATTCGTTGATTATCAGCCCGGTCTTCGTCGCAGCTCCGCATCTTATCTGGAATCCCGCATCGATGCTCAGCTTGGCTCCCGGTATCGGGAGAGGTATCGAGTCGAGGGCCTCCTTCACTCCAGGCACGTCGCTCAGCGTGAGTCCCAGTTCATGATAGCTCTCGAGCTTCGGGGCCGATACGGTGATCCTGTTCTTCCCGACCTTGCCCTTCATCGTGAAGAGGTATTTGCTGCCCTTTATCAGCGGATCGAGATCGGCTTCGACGGACCATCCGTCGCCGGATATCCCTCCGCTGCCGGTGAGGATAAGGTTCTCCGAGGCCATGTCTCCTCTGACCTTCGCCGTGAATCCCGCAGTCAGGAGCAGTCCCGCGACCGGCATCCTCAATTCGGCGCTCATCAGGGTCTTGGTCCTCGCCGCCCACGTGACCGCCTTCGTCGTGAGCTCGAGTTCGCATCCGAAGAACTGGAGGATGACGGACTGGTCCCCCAGATTGATATCCACGAGGATCCCGAACACGGCATCGCTGATGGCGGATTCCAGAGTCTCCTGTATCATCCGCGACAGCTCGTTCAGAGGGTCCATGACGAACCGGTACAGTTCCATCAGGTGCTCGCTGACGAATCCCGCGACCTCCCTGATCGCCTCCGCAAGGGCGGTCATCGCCCCGCGGATCGCCTTCATCACCTCGCGCAGAGGTTCGATTATCGGCTCGAAGATCTCCAGCAGGATCGCCTGCAGATCGGTGAGGATCGTGCAGCTCGGTTCGTAATAGACTCCGGACAGGCCCCATCCGGATGCGGCCGTTATCTCGAGGTCCAGATCGACCTGGAATCCCCCTTTCACGGCAGATGTGGTCGTTCCCAGGGTCTGGGCCAGGGGCCCCGCGCCTTCTACGATGTAATCGACCCATCCGCTGATGGATACGGGGAATGTCGTTGTGAAGGCAGCCGACTCATCGACTCTGAAACCGACGTTGTGCACGCCTTCCGGCCTTCCGATCGTCACTGTGAGGGCGCTGGTGTCGTAATGCAGGGACAGATGCTCCATCACCGTCGCTCCCGTATCATCGGAGAGTTCGAAGCCTTCGGATCCCGGGAGGTCGACGGTCCCCGAATACGGATTCATGGAGTCGGTAGCCAGGATCTCCGAGACGAGCGCCTCCGCCTTGTCATCCACCGGCGAGAGGATCCCGAGGGCTCCGAGCCCGTGGGAGCATATCAGAGAGAGCCCTCTGTGGATGAGGCTGCGGTCCCCTCCCTCTACGGTTCTGAGAACCTGGATGGGCGAGAGGTCGCCATGGACGGCGCTGCGATAGGACGCTATCGCTCTGGATACAGCGGATGATGACATCATCGCATCGATGTCGGGGCGGACGAACTCCTCCTCGTTCTCCTCGGCTTCCGCCGCCCTTTCGTCGATGGCGGATGATAATGCGCTCCTTATGAGGGAATACAATGCGCCGGTATCCGCCATGTCGTCCTCATGCGACGATATCTCGTCCGCGAGGCTCCCGTAGAATTCGTCGTAGACGGTCCCGTCCCGAAGGGATTCGGAGATCCCCTTCTGCATAGCATCGAACGATCCGGAGACCGCCTGCTCGTACAGACGCAGAAGGTCCTCCTTGAACGAACTGCCGTCATGGGGGTCGGCTTCGATGCGGATGGTCCCGAGTTCGTTCCGATCGGCGGCGCGTACGGCCGCATCCTTGACGATCGTGGTGACGAAGTCCCGGACGTAGTCATCGTTCCTGTCGTACCTCTTCTTGAAGTCCTTCAACCAGGATTGCGCGAACAGGTCCTCCGTGGGGTTCGTGACCGTCACGGTGTAATCCCCGACGGTGACCGTGGTGGTTCCCGATCCCGGACAACGGTAATCGGATTCGTCGTATCCGTTGTCCTCCATGATCTTCTTGAGATAGGGTACTCCGCTGACGCGTTCGCTCCTGTCCAGGAATTTGCTGAGGGTGCGGAAGGCGTCCTTGAACGGATTGAACAATCTGTCCAGGGTGGATGCTATCCTGTATCCGTAGAGGTAGGCCAGCTCAGCGTCACCTCGTCGGCGACAGCGTAGAGCGCCTGGGCGTATATAGCATCGAGATTCAGTTCGATGACTCCTCCATCGGCCGCCGTGATATCGGCGAGGTCCGTCCTCCCGTACGATGCATACGGTCCGTCGCGGAAGCATATCGCTGCCAGGGCCTCGATCCCGGCGGCGTATGCCCCTTCCACATCTTCCTCGGTTATGATGGCGTCCGTGCTGCGATCGCCGTAAGCGGCGATCCCGCCGTATCCGTTCAGGATCCTGTACTGGGCCACCGATGTGAGCTGGTATTCGAGCACCTGCGCCAGGGATACCCCCTGTCCTCCGGACATGGCGGCGAACAGGGCGGCGCGTTCCACCGCCAGAGGCAACGCGTAGCTCCCGTCGGTTCTTATGTCGAGATCGGTCTCGGTCCTGCCGGATTGGGATTCGATGACGACCGATATTGTCCCCGTCCCTCTGAGGTACGTGCCGGTGTAGCCGTTCCCGGACAATCCCATGGGTTCGGCCACCAGGTCCATCTCATGGGATACGTAGGTCACACGAGCCCCGCCACTGGTCATCGGGAACTGGAATGACATCCACTCGGCTGTCCTTTCTCCGATGGCATCGCAACGCTCGCTCAGCCCTCCGAGGTCGGCGTCCACGGACGCGGCCCGGATTATGTCTCCCAATCCTCTGTTGGCGTACGCGGTCACATCGGTGATGGCGAGATCCACCGCGTCGATGTCCATGATCACGCTGTCGGATGAGTCGGAGCTCTTCCCGTATGCTGCGACCACTCCTGCCGCTACGCCTGCCAGCAGCAGTATGGTCACTGCGATGATCGCGAAGGGCATGCTCCCGCGCGTGTCGTTCGGTTTCATGAACGGTCGTTCGGCGCGACCGATGATAAAGGAAGATCACTGCATGCAGTATGACAGTACGGTATTAGTTTCGTAGAATGGAATGGCCACCGGGTCGCCCCGGTGGCAGAAAGGGTTCAAGCGGAAGCCTGGCGCGCCTGATGTCTCATCTCGCGCTCCTGCTTCTTCTCTTTCCTCTTTTCTTCCCTTTCTTTCTTGGTTTCGACGTGCTTCTCCTTCATTGCCATATCTTTCACCTTCTTAGTCAGCTCGTTGGCTTCACAGTCGGCGGACTGGCATTCGGATGGCGTTGGGGGATTTCTCCCCGCGTCGTCGTGATTGGTGAAGTTCACGAAGGGGTATTTGAACCAAACCATCCGGTATTTCGAAAACAAAAATGGTCGGATGGAAGGGTATATACGGGACCTTTTGACGGGTTTCGGATCTTCGCGGATCGTCCACGGAACATGGGGTGAAGCAGATCGGATGAAGGGGTGGAGAGAAGTAAGATGGTTGAAAGGGTTTGGCCATCTCGCGATGGCCCGATCGCTCAAGCCTCCCCGGTCAGTCCGGCGAGACGAACCTTGACGCGATCCCTGACTTCAGGGAGCATCATCACGCTGAGGACGTCGACCAGGCTGTCCCAGTCTTCCTCGCTCACCATGACAACGTTTCCAGTTTCGGTGGCGATGGTGATTTTCTCTCCGCTGAGAGCTCTGTTCACCAGTTCGCGCGTCCTCTCCTGGGCCCCATCCACGTTGTAGGTTGCCATGAGTGATGCCACTTTTTTCCACTATTTAAAACAATCCTAAATTTGTTTCAGAGCGGTCGTAGGCGGTATATGCCAATAGACATTTGTTCGAGATTCCTCTATATTTTACCAAGAATAGTTCGGAAAAGGGGTAGAAGAAGGTCGAATTGTCGGGTCCGTTATCAGATAAGGGGATCCGGCGGAATGGCGGTCGTCTCGCCCGGAACGCAGGATGCGGGTATAGGGATCGTCGAGATGCTCCAGGGGAAGGTCGGCTGAAGAGAAAAGGAAAATCGTTTCGACGACCGTCCGGAGACATCCCGAACGGTCGTTCAGGAATCTCAGTCCTGGATGACCTTGACACGGATCGGTTTGCCGTTGTACTTGGTCTTGGTGAGGTCCATGGTCATCCTGTTGCCGAAGTCCTTGTGGACCTCCACGATGGAGGACTCGTCGCCGAGCGTGATCTTCCCGATGGACACATCCCTCACGCGGGCGTTCTTGATGATGAGGTCTGCCAGTCCGACCTTCTTGAGGCCGTCCTTCTTGCCCAGGTTGATCTCGAACCTGCACATGCCGTACACATCGGAGATCTGATCGTAGTCCACGACCCTCCTGATGGTATCCTTGGTGCCGGGTTCCGCGTCGGGAACCTCCCTCTTCTCGATGTCCATCCCGGTACGCATCTGGAATTCCCTGACCAGGTGCTCCTCCTCGGAGGTGACGAACGACACCGCCGTACCCTCCCTTCCGGCCCTGCCGGTCCTTCCGATGCGGTGGATGTAGGTATCGATGTCGTCCGGCATGTCGTAGTTGATGACGTACGTGATGTCGTCGATGTCGAGACCCCTCGCTGCCACGTCGGTTGCGATGAGGATGTCGGTCTTGTCGTTCTTGAAGTCCGCCATGACCTTCTCCCTCTTGCTCTGGGGCATGTCACCGTGGATGGCCTCCACCTTGTAGTGCAGGCTGGTGAGCCTCTCCTCCAGGACGTCCACCATCTTCTTGGTCTGACAGAAGATGATCGCCTTGGGCTTGTCGATGTCGAGGATCCTGCACAGGGCCCAGGACTTGTTCCTCCTTCCGACCGAGATGTAGTACTGCTTGGTCAGGTCGAGGACGACCTCGTCCTTGGACACGGAGACCTCCTTGGGGTTGTGCATGTAGTCGAAGGCCAGCTGCTTGACGTTCTCCTGCATGGTGGCGGAGAACAGCATGGTGTGGTGCTTCGAGGGCATGGCCTTCAGGATGTACTCGATGTCATCCATGAATCCCATGTCGAGCATCCTGTCCGCCTCATCGAGAACGAGGGTGTTGATGGCGGAGAGGTTCAGGACCTTCCTGGTGATCATATCCCTGACACGTCCGGGGGTTCCGGCCACGATGTCGCAGCCCTTCTCGAGCTTCTTGATCTGCCCTTCGATGCTCGCCCCTCCGTAGATCGGGACGCAGACGTGTCCTGAATACTTGGAGAGCTTGGAGAGCTCCTCCGACACCTGGTTCGCGAGCTCCCTGGTGGGCACGAGGACGATGGCGGACGGCACCTTGCGGCCCGCTTCTATGGTCCCCAGGATGATGGAGCCGTATGCTCCGGTCTTCCCGGTTCCCGTCTGGGCCTGGGCGAACATATCGATGCCTTCGAGACCGAGGGGGACAGAGCTGACCTGGATCGGGGTAGGCTCCTCCCATCCCATGTCGTCCATCGCTCTGGCGACATCTTCGGGGATGCCTATGTCTGTGAATTTGGAAATCATGCGGATCACTGATCCGAAACCTGCCTGAGACCGACTCAGACAACCTTCTTCGAGGCACCGTACCTGGTCTTCATTTATAAGGGTACTTAAAGAAAAGATATGAAGGGAGGAGGGCACGAGCCCCTCCCGGTTTTAGAGGTAGATGACCAGGTCGGGCATCCACAGGTTCAGGTAAGCCAGTTCCAGCGCGGCCATGGCGATGGCGGCGATGTACACAGGCATGCTCCATCCCCAGATCTTGGATCCGTCCAGGGGCGGGATCGGGAGCAGGTTGAACAGCGCCAGGAAGGCGTTGAAATTCGCCAGAAGGAGGAAGAACACCACGATGCCTTCGCCGTTGAATGCGAGACATCCGGCGATCCCCACCAGTGCCAGCAGGATGTTGACCGCGGGTCCGGCGATGCTGATGATCCCGTTCTCCTTCCTTGTCGGGTTACCCTCGATGTAGACCGCTCCGGGGGCTGCGAACAAGAATCCGAGGACGGATGTCAGCAGGGTTATGAACAGACCCGCAGGGAATATGCGGAATTCGGAGCGCATCCCGTAGTTCTGTGCAGTGAACTTGTGTCCGAACTCGTGGAGAAGGAAGCTGAACACCACCAGAAGGAGGCACATGCCGAATAGGACTATCCATTTCGCCGTTGGGCCGAATTCGTAAGCCAGGTAGTCGAGGACGAATCCCCGTTTGTAGAGGATGGTCAGAGCCAGGGACAGCACAATCACAGCTATCGCTATGTCCCCGAGCTCGCGCTTGGAGAACCTGGATTGCCTGTATCCGGGAGTGACGTTGATCGTGTACTCCTCCTGCATGGTCCCTGCCACTCCCTCATCTCTTATAAAGGTTGGAGATTCTCGCTCCGACAGGTAGGGAACTATGGTCAATGCTGCTCACGGGAAGGAGTGTCTCAGATGGTGCGATGCCTGCGGCATGCTCCTTTTGGGCGATTCGTGCTCCGTATGCGGATCCCAGGGGAGGGAGTTCAGGATCAACAGCCCGGGGGACATCCGTCCGTGCATGGGTGACAGCATCGATGTGGTGCTCTCCCTGTTCCGCGAGTTCTTCGGCACCGATGCTCCGCTCCGCGGCAAGGCGCTGTTCCTCAACAAGATCCCGGGGGAGGACCGTACCGACGAGATCGTGGCCTGCGGCGCTGTGATAGCCGTACTCCGCTACGATCTGAGACGGAGGCGCATGGTCATCGATCTCAGGCAGCCCGGAGCGGACATGTTCGCTCCCGTCGCGACCGAGAGGATGGTGACGTTCGCAGGGATGTCCGGGCATCTCAAGGGCAAGACTGTGCCCGGTGCCAACGTGACAGGCATCGTCGGTGAGTTTCGGAAGGGGGATCCGCTCATCCTGAGGAAGGGCGGCAAGGTCGGACCGGGGATCGCTCTCGAGGACAGCTCCGTTCTGAAGGAGGCGGAGAGGGCGGTGAAGATACGCGATCTCAATCCCCCTTCCGATGTCCCGATGTCTCCGGATGCGGGCCTGAACGAGTTCGTGGAATGCAATCGCGGACACATGAAGAGGATCCAGAGGACCGCTGTGAAGGAGATCCGCAGGTTCCTCGACGAGGGGAACAAGGGCAACCTCCCGGTGACGGTCTCATTCTCCGGCGGCAAGGACTCCCTCGCGGCGTTCGCGTTGGCGGAGGAGGCGGCGGGCAGGGTCGACCTCATCAACATCGATACAGGGTTGGAGTTCCCGGAGACGTCGGAATACGTGAGGCGCTTCGCTTCGGTCCGCGGCCTCAGGGTGCATCAGGCACGTGGAGACACGGGATTCAAGGACAACGTCGACACGTTCGGTCCTCCCGCCAAGGATTTCAGATGGTGCTGCAAGGTCTGCAAGCTCGGTCCGGTGACGGATATCATAGATACGGACTTCCCCAAGGGGACGGTCACCGTCGAGGGGAACAGAAGGCTGGAGTCCTTCGCCCGTTCGAAGATCGGCTTCGTCACCCGCAATCCGTTCGTTCCCAACCAGATCAATCTCAATCCGATTCGCGGATGGAGCGCCGCGGAGGTGTGGGCGTACATCCTCATGCACAGGTTGGAGTACAATCCGCTCTACGACAGGGATTTCGAGAGGATCGGGTGCTATCTCTGCCCCGCATGCCTCGAGAGCGAATGGGCCAACACGGGCAGGATCCATCCGGAGCTGCGCTCGGAATGGGACGATTATCTCCGCAGGTACGCCGAGTCCCGCGGTCTTCCTGCGGAATACGTCGAGATGGGATTCTGGAGATGGAAGGCCCTTCCTCCGAAGATGATCCAGATCTCGGAGGAGATGGGATTGGATCTGAGGCCGAAGTGCCAGGCGGGTCCGTCGATGAGGATGGTCAAGGGCGCCTCCCCATGCGCTGCAGGAGGGCACTCCATGGAGGCCGTCGTCACCGTCCCGCGTCAGAGGGACTTCTCCTATGTCGAGGACGCGCTCCGCACCGTCGGGGACACCAAGTACTCCGACGATTACGAGATCGCCCTGCTGCGTCTTCCCATCGGCAGAGCCAGGCTGTTCGGCGGCGGACAGGTGTCCGTCAACTCCCCCGATCAGCGGAACGCCAAGGTCGTGTTCGAGAGGGCCGTCAAGGCGCTGATCCGTGCGATGATGTGCACGGAGTGCGGGATATGCGAGAAGGGCTGTCCGAGGCACGCCATAACCATCGACGGGGGGATGAGGGTCGATCCCGGGAGATGCACGTCATGCGGCAGGTGCGAGCGCTCATGCATGGTCGTCCACTACTACGACCGTCTTGTATCCGATGCGCCGAAGGACGCTCCCGATACCATTAAGAGATGAGCCTACTTGGCAACGCCCATGGATATGGTCATGGGTCTCGCCATGGTGTTCGGGATAGCCCCTGCGCTGCTCCTGATGTTCCTGGGAGTCCGCAACTACACGTTCCCACGGGTCGAGCAGCCGTTCTTCAGCGATCCGACGTTCTTCATGCTCTTCGTGGTAGGCATGGTCGAAGGCTCCGTCATATTCTTGGCGATCCGCATCCTGTCCGCTCCCACGAGCATCATCATGATGGCTTTGGTCGCGGTGATACAGATCATGGCCATGGTCGTGGTCATGAATCTGAGGAAGTTCAGAGGCAAATCCGATTCCGTGTTCTACGGGTTCGCCCTCGGTCTCGGAAGCGCGTGCGGTCTCGCGACAGGGTTCTGCTTCATCATCTACGGATCCCTTGTCGATGCCGATATCGCGATCGACTCGTCCGTCGTCTCCCTCGTCCTCCTGTCCGTGTCGATGTCCCTCATCATCGGGGCATGCGGCACCACGGTCGGCGAAGGCATCGCGAGGCACAGGGTCATGGAGTACGCCCTCCAGGCGCTGCTCCCGTTGGTCGCGTTCTACATGCTGCTCTCCGCAGGCATCACCAATGCCGACTCGCTGATGTTCTACCTGTTCCTGGTTCTGATGCTGGTCCTCGGCGGTTTCTATTACTACTATGTGATGTGCAAGAGGCTTCCGGGCATCATCCGCGAGGTCCTCCGCATGGAGGGCAAGAAGAGGAACGACATCCCCAAGTGAGCTCAGGCCTTGTAGAATCCCGGTCTCGTCTCGTAGACGAAGCCCCTGTCGAGCATGGCGGAGAGCATCTTCTCCGCCCTCGCCCCGGCGACCTCCTCCACGTCTTCGAGGGTGAACTCGCCCATGATGGATGTGAGTCCCTGCGAGAGGATCTCCATCTTCTCGTCCAGGTCTGCGGCGTGCTCGTAGCGGTAGACCATGGTGGAGTGAGGGTCCGCCTCCTCGATCCTCCGCTTCTTGGCCGCTGTTTCTGCCCTGTCGGGCATGTAATCGTCGGCACCGGTGGCACGGGCCAGGGCGGCCCTGACCTCGCTCTGGTTGTCCGACGTGAAGAAGAAATTGAGCTTCCCGACCCTCTCGGTGCATCCGCAGTAGGGGCATGTGCTCGTGGAGACGTTCCTGTCTACTATGCGCGGACGTATGCAGGCGCCGCAGAGGGTCAGGCCGTAGCTCATCTGTACTCCGTGAACACGAGCGCGGAGATGCAGCAGCCGTAGTGATCCATAGGGATCTCCAATTCCTCTGCCTCGAACTTGATCTCTCCGAACTCGACGTTGCGGATGCGGGCCATCTCCTCCATCTTCCAGGAGAGGATCTCCCTCAGGGAATCGGCGGAGCCGTGGATGTGGCCTTCGGCGACGTATCCGCCCTTGCCGTCCTTCCTGAAGGCATAGGCGATCCCGGCGGCGATGGTCTCCCCCTCGCATCCTCTCATCTGAGCGAGGACGCAGTGCGTCACGGCGCCCATGGTCAGGGGCTTGAAGGGGATCCTGCAGGCTCCCTCGGGTATGACCGAGGACACGGAGACGAGGTTCTGCTCGCCGATGCCCGCTTTGATCAGTGCTATGTCGAAGGCGTTGAGGTCCGACGTCTTGCTGACCGCCGATCCTCTGACTGTGAAGAATTTTGTGGGTACTAGTTCCATTTGATCAACCGTATAACGTGTTCTGGGTTTGGTCGCGCTCCACCGATGCCTGGTCCGCTTCCAGCTTCTTGCGGATCTCCTCCGCCTCCGTCAGGAGCGGCTTGGAGTCGATCCTCAGGCCCTTGATCATCTTGGATAGGGGCTCCAGGAACTCCACAGCGGATCCCGGGTCGGGGATGTTCGGATTCGCAGGGCACATGAGGGTGGCAGCGACCATGCCGTGGGGTCTGCTCTCGCACAGGATGACCCCGGAGGTCCCCTTGACCATCCCGTTGTCCATCCTGGGGAGTCCCGAGGCCATCTCCAGCTTCTCGGATGCCAGTCCGCTCCCGCATACGACGGCGCGGTCCTTGTCGCTCATCCGGGGTATGCCCTCCATGCAGATGACCTGGCGGCATCCCAGGTCCCTGAGCTTGGACAGCACGGCCATGCCGATCTCGTAGCAGTCCTCGGGCTTGGGCGCGAACTCTGACGTGCATACGATCAGGTCCCTGCCTGTCTTCGTCCTGCTCTTGATCCCGTAGAATCTGATCGGAGGATACGCGATGCCCTCCGAGATGAGGCTGTAGGGCGGGATGTTCCCGCCGTTCATCCCGGCGATGGCCGGCATCTTCAGCTGGGAGACGATGTAGTTGGCGGCTATCGAGCTCACCAATCCCACGCTGGGAAAGCCGACGATCCCAATCGGGTCGTCCAGAGCCAGGTCCGTGTATGTATGAGTCTCGATGCCCATGCCGGGGTCAATGTCCAGCAATGTATTAAGGGAATCGACGGATTCGGCGGGTCCATGAGCGACCGCATATCATCCGACAGGACATCCGGGGGCATCCCCGTGGTGGTGGAGCGCATCCCGGACAGCCAGAGCGCCGGGTTCATGATCGGCGTGGCCACCGGGTCCAGGGACGAGGTCCCGGAGATCTTCGGACTGTCCCATCTGCTTGAGCACACGGTCTTCAGGGAGACCAAGACCCGCGATTCCTTCCAGATGGCCAAGGAGATGGAGGGTGCCGGCGGCGAGATGAATGCATTCACGGGGAGGGAGATGACCGCGTTCTACGGGATAACCATCCGCGAGACCGCATCCACGGCCATGGACATGGTCGGGGACATCGTCGCGAACCCCCTCATCAACGAGAAGGACACGGAGCTGGAGAAGAAGATCGTGCTGCAGGAGCTGAGCATGATCGAGAACGAGCCCGAGACCCGCATCCACGATCTGTTCGAGAGCCACCTCTGGAGGGGGCATCAGCTGGGCCAGGACGAGGGCGGGGACAAGGATATCGTCGCCGGTCTCACCGCGGCGGACCTCCGCGCATACTACGAGGAGAAGTACCTCATCCCGAATCTGGCGGTCTATGCCGCAGGGGATGTCGATCTCGAATCGACGGTCGCATGGGCCGAATCGGTCCTCGACGTCAGGGCCGGAGGGAAGAGGAACGTCCGCACGGAGCCTCCGATGCCCCAGGCGGAGTACAAGTTCGTGAAGAGCGAGGCGAATCACCTGCAGGTGGCGATGGGATTCCCGTCCTACGGCGCATCGCACAAGGACCGCACCGCGCTGACCATGCTGTCCGCGATCCTGGGATCCGGGACCAGCTCCAGGCTGTTCCAATCGGTCAGGGAGAAGAAGGCTCTCGTATATTCCATCTATTCCACGGTCAGCCAGGAGAGCGATGCGAGCTCCATGGCCGCATACATGTCCTGCACGGACAAGAACGTGGAGGAGGCCATGGCCACCACCGTGAAGGAGTTCGGCAGACTGCTGGCGGACGGACTCGAGGAGGGCGAGCTCGCACGTGCGAAGCGTCTCGTCAAGGGGGCGAACGTCAGGGCGATGGAGTCCACCGAGCACAGGCTCTACCGTCTCTGCGTCAACAACCTCCTCAACGGATCGACGGAGTCGCTGGAGGAGCGCCTGGCGAAGATCGATGCGGTCACCGAGGAGGACGTGATGCGTGTCGCGAAGGACATCCTTCGCGCAGATAGGCTGAACGTCGTGGTCCTCGGCAAGGCCGGAAGGTCCGTCAGGAACATGCACATCTCGGATCTCGGTTTCTGACCGAATCCATGAGGTGGAGCACGGCGGCCTTCGCACTGTCGACGGCCGCCTCCACCTCGGGGGTCATCGTCTCGGTGACCGTCTTTATGTCCTGGACCTCGACCGCGACGAACATTATCGTCTCGGGCATGAGGTCCGGGTCCATCTGGCGGCCGATCTTTATGGCCGTCGGGAGGTTCACGTCGTGGGAGGCGGCATGGGCGATGACGTCGTCGAAGTCGTGCTCGGACATCAGCATCACCGTCCCGGGTCCGTACTCCCCGGTCTGGATGGCATCCACCACGATCGCATGAGTGTAGCCGTGGATGATCGGCAGGATGTCGAGTCCGCCGACGGCCTCCTCGAAGCAGTCGACGTCGGGCATGCCCATGGATCTGATAGCGTCCGAGACCCTGAGTCCCACCGCGTCATCGCACATGATGGGGCTTCCGAGGCCCACTACAGCGATCCTGCCGTTGCCTTTCATGACACGGCCGATGGCGGGGCGTCTATTATCGTTTGCGCAGAAGGGAAGGCCGGGCCTCACGGCCCGGGTGTTTGCTCATCCGTCGATCGAATCGTTGAGGATGACATGGGGCCGTCCGTTGACCTGGATGATGTCCGCATCCACCCCGTAGACGGTGCGGATGTTCTCCTTGGTCAGGACGTCGGATGGGTCCCCGTCGGCGAATATGACGCCGTCATGGATCATGATGATCCTGTCAGCGAACTTCGCGGTGATGTTGATGTCGTGGCTGATCATGACGACCAGCATGCCCCTCTCCCGGGGAAGGCGGCTCAGCACCTTCACGACCTCGATCTGATGCTTGATGTCCAGGTTCGATGTGGGTTCGTCGAGCAGCACCGCAGGCGGTGTTCTGACAAGTCCTCTCGCGAGGACGACCTTCTGATGCTGTCCGGCGGACAGCTCGTTGAAGTTCCGCATGGCGAGATGCTCTATCTTCATCAGTCTGAGCACGTCGTACACCCGGGCGAGATCGTCCTTCGTCGTTCCGAACTTGAAGTCGTTCTGGAGTCCGACCATGACGGTATCGACCACGGTCAGAGGGAACGAGTCCTCGCTCGTCGCAGGAACGTAACCGAGGTGCTCCGCGACCTCCTTCAGCTTCATCTCGGAGACATCCCTCCCGTCCAGGAGGACCGAGCCTCCCGTGGGCTTCAGGATCTTGTTGATGCAGTGGATCAGGGTGGACTTCCCCACTCCGTTCGGTCCCATGATGCATACGAACTCGGGCTTGTCCAGCCTGAGATCGATGCCCTTCAGGACCGGATACTTGGGATCGTACCCGTATTCCAGCTTGTCCATGTCGATCTGCATGGGTATCACCACATCGATCTCCTCTGCTTGATGAGCAGGTACAGGAACATCGGGCATCCGATGAACGCGGTTATCACTCCCACGGGCAGGAATGTGGGTGCTATGACGACCCTCGAGATCAGGTCCGCGACCATCAGCAGTACGGCGCCGAACGCCGCCGACGCGGGGATCAGGTATCTGTTGTCGGAGCCGAGGAAGATCCTCACTATGTGGGGTGCCACCAGTCCGATGAATCCGATGATCCCGGTGAAGCACACGACGGAGGCGGCCATCAGCGAGATGATAATCAGCAGCACGATCCTGAGCCTGTGGGCGTTGAGCCCCAGGGCGGTGGCGTTCTTGTCGCCCGTGATGAGGATGTTGAGCTTCTTCGACATCGCCATCAGGACCGCGGTCCCTGCGACGGTGAACAGGCACATCACGGCGCAGTTGCTCCAGGTCACCTGGCTCAAATCGCCGACGGACCACTGGAACACGGCGGAGAGGCTCTCGTCCGAGATCCCCAGCTTGATCAGGGTGGTGCAGGCGTTGAACAGGTACATCACGGCGATCCCTGCGAGGATCATGGTCGCAGCCGAGGTGTTCCTCAGGGATGAGACCATGATGATGACGGCCGCCGGGATGAGGGAGAAGAAGAACGCAGTGAGGATGAGTCCGAGGCTTCCCGCGGAACCCGTCACGGTGATCCCGAGTCCGATGGCCAGGGTCGCTCCGAACGATGCTCCGGATGAGATGCCGGTGGTGTACGGGTCCGCCAGCGGGTTCTTCATCATGCTCTGCATGGCTGCTCCGGCCACTCCGAGGCAGGAACCGACGATGAGTCCGCCGATGATCCTCGGAAGGCGGATGTCGAAGACCGCCCAATCGATGGTGGGGTCGCATCTGCTCGGGTCCACGAAGTGGTACCATATGTCGCGATACACATCGGTCGCCGATATGTTGGACGAGCCTATCGTCGCGGCGTACCCGATGACGGCCACCACCGCGATGATGCAGATGACGATGAAGAGGATCTTCTTCAGCGTGTAGATGCGGTAGTTCTCCGCCATCTCGTCGTCATCGAATCCTTCGGGGCTCATCGGAGGACCTCCTTCGTGAATACCTCCGTGAATCCGACGACGAGATTGCCCCCGTCGGTCTTCACGGTCTTGAGCTGGTACGAGACGTCCGATACCCCCAGGCTCCCCAGGGTGCGGAGGTCCCATGCCGGACGCTCCTCCCTGCTCAGAGGGAGGTCCTTAGCGATGTCCGCTATGATGTTGAAGTCGACACCATCCTGGTTGTACTTCGAGTGGTAGTCGGGACGGTCGTCCTTCTTCGGAGCATACCTCCTCCGGGCGTATCTCTCGTCGAACAGATGGAGATAGTAGTTGCCGTCGATGACGAGTCCTCTTCCTCCGGGGCGGAGGACCCGGACCATCTCCGAGTAGGCCTTCTCGGGGAAGGGGAGATTCCACAGGACATCGCGAGATACGACGATATCGAACGATCCGTCCTCGAAGTCCATGTCCTGCGCATCCATCCTCACGAACTTGATGTCGAGCTTCTGTTCGGATGCGTTGGATTCCGCCTCCTTGATCATCTCTTCCGAATAGTCGATGCCGACGACGTCCATGCCGGTGCGGCCGAGGATCATCGACAGCAGACCGGGTCCGCATCCCACATCGAGCACCCTGGATCCGGTTCCGGCCCCTGTGAGGGCGACGATCCTGTCCAGGATGTCCTCGCCACGGGTGGACATCTCGGCCATTATGGCATCCGAGAACCCTGAGCTTCTCCGATTCCAGTAATCCCTGATATCTTCTGTAATCTGCATGTGATCACGGATGAAGATGGGCCCGGAGGCCCGGTTTCCATCAGTTCTTGGCGAGGTACTCGTTGAGCTGTGCCAGATCGAAGTACTCGATCTCGTTGAAGTCCTCGAACTTGTAATCGCTGTGGTACGTCTCGATGTAGTCCTTCAGCATGCCGTCCACATCGAAATCGAACTTGTCTCCCCAGATGTGGTTGGCGACATAGGCGACAGCGATGTAGCTGGCAGGGCCCATGTAGATCCCCTGCTGCAGGAACAGGACGTTCCCGTTCTTGTACGCGTCAGTCATGTTGATGGCCTGGACGTACTTCTTGTCGGTGTTGACCAGGGCATCGACGATCTTCGCGTGGGTCTTGTCCTGGGTCTCGTAGGTCTCGAGGAAACCGAAGTACTGGTCGAGGATGATCCAGTCAGGCTTGATGGTCAGAGCCAGTGCCTCCTGGTCGATGCTGCCCTTCGTGTAACCCTCGTCGATGACGGTGCGTCCGCCGGCGGAGGTGACGAGCTCGTGGATCCCGTTGTGCATCGAGGAGATGCTGGTGCCGTTGTAGGATGCGAAGACGAGCGGCCTCTCGGAGAGGGGGACGTTCTTCAGTGCATCGGAGATCGTGTTGTAGACGTAGTCCGCCTTCTCGGCATAGGCGTAGGCCTCGGACTCGTGCCCGATCAGGTATCCGAGGGTGATCACCGCGGATGCGGCCCCGTTGTCCTCCCAGAACGGGAGTCTGACGACATCCATTCCAAGGGGTGCGACGGTCTCCTCCATGTTCTGGTCGAACCATGCGCGGGTTCCGGAGAGGAAGTAGCTGGGAGGATTGTCCTTGAAGACCTCGTAGTCGGGGGTGAACCTGCTTCCGTAGCACTTGACGTTCTCACCGAGGAACATCGAGTACCATTTGGAGTAGGAGCCGTTGTTGCCCACCTGGTCGCAGACGTAGGTGACGGTGTCTGCCGCGTTGCATGCGAGCAGTGCTTCGTAGTTGGATTTGTATCCCACCGCAGCGGTGGTGAGGGGGTACGTGCATGAGCTCACGACGCCGTCGACATCGTAGAACTTGATCTGCATGTGCTGCTTGCGGTCGACCATGTCCTGGATCAGCTGGACGTCGGCCTGATCGATCTTCCCGTCGGTGTTGGCGTCGGCGAAGGATCTCTTGACGGGGTTTCCTCCGTAGGAGAGGTAGCAGTCGAAGTATTCGGCCTCCTGCTCTCCGGATATGATGGCCTTCACGGCATCCACATCCCTCTGGTCCAGATAGTCGTCGCCGTTGGCGTTCCCGAAGATCGTCAGACGGCTGTCCTGATTGAGGCTGGCGCCGTAGGATTTGCCGCCGTCCTCTCCTCCGAGGGCGATGACCGCGCCGATACCTGCGATTACGACGATGGCAACTACGGCCACCGCCATGATTTTCCTGTCCATTGAATCACCAATTGGATGATTAATCCAATATTTCGCCGATTCAGGGTTATACTATTTAAAGAGAATTGTTTGAATATATTTCATTCAAAAGATTCTTCAATTGATTGGATGGGATATGTGGTCACAATTTCAGGCGATAAATGTTATCATCTGTATGTTGGATGTCTGTTCCAATGGGTTCGGGAACGGAGTCGGGGACCCCTCCAGAGATCGGAGGCATGGCAGGCGAAGGCATCCGCGACGGCGCGGTCCGTTATTGGGACGAGCGTTCGCGCGGATACAGTCTCGCGACCCGCATGTCCCTGAACAACCGGGAGGACGACGTCCGCAGGATAATCGGGGAATGCATCCCGGACAACCGTCGCCTCCGTGTCCTCGATGTCGGAACCGGGGCGGGATACGCCGCGATAATCATGGCGCAGATGGGCCATGACGTGGTCGCCGTCGATTATTCCGAGGAGATGCTAGAGAAGGCCCGGAGCAATGCCCGCCAGTTCCGGGTGGATATAATGTTCATCGAAGCAGACGTCGAGAATCTCGATCTCGACCCGTTCTCGTTCGATGTCATCGTCGCCAAGGATGTCGTGTGGTCCCTTGTCAATCCGGTTGCAGCATACAGCGACTGGATCCATCTCCTGAGGCCCGGGGGGTATCTGCTGGTCATAGACGGGAACTACTATCTGGACCTGTACGACGAGGACTACGCCAAGAGGCGCAGGTATCTCGATATGAAGAACGGGGTGGACAACAATCTCCATGCCAAGACCAACATAGACGGGGTCAATCTCAACCGCATACGCGAGATCGCCAAGATGCTCCCCCTCAGCCGCGAGAGGCGTCCCTCCTGGGATGTGGCCGCGATGCTGGGGATGGGGCTGGTCGACATCAGGGTGAGGTCCCTCGATTCCAATTCCTACACGGTCCTCACCAAGGACGGCATGATGAAGCTCCCCTCCAGATTCACGATATTCGCCAGGACGCCGTACGAGAAGGATGCCGAAGGCGACTACGACTACATCCACGATGAGATGATCGAGAAGCTCTCCGAGAGGATGCTGGATGCCGATGTCGGCACCGTTCCCATGTTCAAGGCGCTGGCCGATCCGAAGCGTCTGAAGATCGTGATGGCCCTGTACGAGGGGAGGATGAGCGTCGGGCAGCTCTCCGATGTGCTCGGGGAGTCGGCATCCCTCGTGTCCCACAATCTCAAGCTCCTCAAGGACGGGAACATCGTCAGGTCATCCAGAGAGGGGAAGGAGGTCTTCTACAGGTTGACGGACAGGGTGGCTGTAGGAGAGCTGATGGCCCTGTGCACCGCGATGCTCCAGGTCCGCCTCAACCAGTGAGATGGGTTATTATCCGATGGGATAATGCCCCATGAGTGCAGATACGCGTGCAGAACTCCCAGACGATAAACGGCCGTCCGGTGACCACGAGGCAGCTCGAGGCCCTTCTGGCCGTCCAGGAGACCGGAAGCCAGACCGCCGCCGCCAGGAAGCTGGGGATCTCCGTCCCTGTCATCCACAAGTACCTCTCCTCCATCGAGGAGGCCGCAGGCGCTCCGATTCTGAAGACCACTCCCGCCGGCTCGAAGCTCACCGAGGAGGGGCAGGAGATCGCGGACGTCGCCCGTTCCATGGACTGCCGTTGCGAGAGGGAGCGCGGATTCACCGTCTGTTGCAGTCCCGTCACCGAGGATCTGATGATGTCCGTCATCTCATCGCTGAGGATCCCGGGGGCCAACATCGTCGTCTCCGGCGACGAGTACAACATCGGGATGCTGAGGGAGGACCGCGCCGACCTGGCGATCATCGACGATCCGCTGTATCTCTTCGATGCCGACGAGTTCGAGATGGACGAGATCGGTTACATGGGGATGGTCCTCGTGGACAACGGCCCGTCCTTCATCCGCTACAAGTACGGTGCGCAGAGGGTGGCGTTCATGTTCCTCGATTCGGAGGACCGCGAGTACACCATCGAATCGGAGACGTTCTCCCTTCCGGAGCTTCTTGGATCCAACAAGAGCTTCTTCGTCGACGAGTATCTGCTCACACGCAAGAACCTCCGTCTGAAGAGCGCGGTGGATCCGAAGATGCTCCGCCACGCCATCACGGCTCTCTACAGAAGCGAGAGCAGGAACGTCATGAGGGTCATAAACGCGCTCAAGGCCAGGAACCTGTCGAATTAAGGTTTACCAAATAGGATAATACACCTGTCGGGCAATCTGTATCCATTATATAGTGAGAAAAAGTGGCACCCAATCGAATACTATGGTTACACCCAACCCCGACTTCTTCAACGAGTTGACCGCGGCTGGGGCCGGCGACGTCAAGCTGTGCTTCCAGTGCGGTACCTGTACAGCGGGCTGCCCTTCCGGTAGGAGGACCTCCTACAGGATCAGGAAGCTCATGAGGATGGCTCAGCTCGGACTCAAAGAAGAGATCCTGAGCAGCGACGAGCTCTGGGAGTGCAGCACCTGCTACACCTGCGTCGAGAGGTGCCCCAGGCAGGTCCCTATCGTGGACATCGTGATCTCCCTCAGGAACATGGCTGTTGCAGAGGGCCACATGTTCGCCAACCACAAGAACACCGCTAAGAACCTGGCGAAGTACGGTCACACCGTCCCCGTCAAGGATGACATCACCAAGCTGAGGGAGTCCCTCGGACTGCCCGGCGTCCCGCCCACCGTCCTTGCCAACGACAAGGCCAAGGCCGACCTTGACAAGATCCTGACCATCACCGGATTCGACAAGATCACACAGGAGTGAGTAAGATGGCAAAGTACGCGTTTTTCCTCGGATGCATTGCGCCCCTGAGATACCCCGGAATCGAGAAGTCCACCAGAGAGGTCTGCAAGGCCCTGGACATCGAGATCGAGGACCTGAACGATGCCAGCTGCTGCCCCGCCCCCGGAGTCATCAGGGCATTCAACAAGAAGACCTGGCTCGCTGCCGCCGCAAGGAACCTGGCTCTCGCAGAGCAGAAGGGACTCCCCATCATGACCGTGTGCAACGGTTGCTACGGAACCCTCTTCGATGCCGCCCACGAGCTGAACGGCAACGAGGAGGCCCTGAAGGAGGTCAACGAAGTCCTCAAGGAGATCGGAATGGAGTACAAGGGGACCACCGAGGTCCACCACTTCGCCGAGGTCCTGTACAACGAGGTCGGTGTCGAGAAGATCAAGGAGAAGGTCACCAAGCCCCTGGACTACCAGGTCGCTGTCTTCTACGGATGCCACTTCCTCAAGCCCAGCGCCATCAAGAAGCTGGACGACCCCGAGAACCCCCACATCCTGGACGACCTCGTCGAGGCCACCGGTGCCAAGAGCATGCCCAGGAAGCAGAAGATGCTGTGCTGCGGAGCCGGCGGTGGTCTGAAGGCCGCCTTCGGAGACGTCGCCCTGAAGTTCACCCAGACCAACCTGGAGAACATGCAGGCCTCCGGAGCCAAGTACATCATCGATGTCTGTCCGTTCTGCCACCTGCAGTTCGATGGCAGTCAGAAGGACCTCGGGTTCAACATGCCCGTCCTCCACCTCTCCCAGCTCTGCGGTCTCGCGATGGGAATGAGCGAGGCGGACCTCGGTCTTTCCGCACACATCACGCCTGTCGTGCTCTGATGTTCAAAAGGGGCTTCGGCCCCTGAAAACCTCTTAACTTCTCCATTTCTTCGATTTCATTCCCCCTTCCGACCATCTCCGTTCTGGCGTTCGATTATATCATTTTTAGAGTAATCTATTAATATATGCGGTACCAGTCCAATTAGGAAACTTTATTCTGAAAAGGGTAAACAAAGAACGTCTGGCTCATGTCGTTTTCGCAGGATCCCCGTGGAACGGCGTTTCACATAGACTTTTATACCACGGAACAATCGTTCGCGACAGTAAGCATAGGAGCTACAAACATGGCAGGAGCATCTGTTGCATCTAAGAAGGCCAAGGCGGCCGGAGGCGGCCGTAAGGTCAGGGACAAGTGGAAGGCAAAGGAGTGGTACACGATCCACGCCCCCCGTATGTTCAACGAGGCCGAGATCGGAGAGACCCCCTCTGCGGATCCCGAGTACGTCATCGGACGTACCGTCGAGGTCACCGTGCAGGACCTCACCGGAGATTTCTCCAAGATGCACATCAAGCTGAAATTCAAGGTGTCCTCCGTCGACGGCCACGACGCCAAGACCGAGTTCACCGGACATGACCTCACCAGCGATTACGTCAGGAGGCTGACCCGCAGGAAGAAGACTAAGACCGACCACGTCGTCGACATCGTCACCAAGGACGGCTTCTCCTACAGGATCAAGACCATGGCCATCGCCGACAAGCGCATCCAGTCCTCCCAGGAGGACGCCATGAGGAGGGTCATCGCAGAGACCCTCGTCGCCATGGGCAAGGAGCAGACCCTCTCCCAGATGGTCAAGGCCATCGTCTCCGGAGACCTCGCCAAGGACCTCGCCAGGGCCTGCCGCGTCGTCATCCCCATCAAGAGGATCGAGATCCGCAAGTCCGAGGTCATGGCTGCCGGAGAGTCCGAGCCCGAGTCCATCATGCCCGAGGTCGAGGTCGAGGAGCCCGCCGAGGAGGAGGCCGCAGAGGCACCCGCCGAGGAGTCCGTCGAGACCCCTGCTGAGGAGCCTGCCGAGACTCCCGCCGAGGAGCCCGCCCAGGAGTGATTCTCAAGGCCCCTCCGGGGGCCGATCAAACCCTTTCCACATTCTATCAAGTCGATGCTTTCCGCGGCGATGACGCGGACACCGATTCTGAACACTGTAACGATCCTCCCTTCGAGGGGCGATTCCAGATAGGTCGTATTCGAAGCAGACGGGTTCGTCAGAACGGATGACGGTATCGTGATTACGGAGGGGGTCCTTGGCTGGACCTCATGCATCCGAGACCTCCGGAGAAGAGTGGGAGACGGTCGTGGCCAGTCTCCTGTTGAGTCGCCGAAGATGAAGGAGAGCCGTGATTGTGCTGTTTTCGATACTCCAGAACGGGACTCCAGGCCTCTCGGACAAGATATGCTTATGTACTAGGAGTAAATGGGGAGTTCAAGGCCGGGGTGGCTCAGCCTGGTGGAGCGTCGGACTCATAGGGTTCTGGTCAACAGACCTCTTCCAGGGAAATCCGAAGGTCAAGGGTTCGAACCCCTTTCCCGGCACCAACTTTTCATATCTCCGGAACAGCGTCAGCGCCGTTCGGATCCGCAGTTCATGAGGATAAGAAGCGGACCGGGCGCCGTCGGACGGGGCCCGGTCCGGAAGAGGTTTCGTTTACTGCGTGTCGACCATTCTCTTGACGGGTTTGTAGGCGGCTTTCACCGTGGCTTCGTCGAGTTCGATCCTGTTCGACATGTTCTCCATGACGTTGAGCACGGAGATGAGGTCGGTCATCTTCATCGCCGTGCAGATGACCGTGTCTATGAAGTGGAAGACCTTGCCAGGGCACTCCTTCTCGAGCCTGTGCTTCATTCCGACCTCGGTGAGGATGATGATGTCCTTCGATTCCGATTCCTTGGACAAGCTGATCATCTTCTCGGTGGAGCCGATGTCATCCGCTAGCGCGAGGACCTCCAGCCTGCACTCGGGGTGCGCGATGACGGGGGCATCGGGATACCGGTCCTTGAGGGCCTGCACCTGACGGACTGTTATGAACTGGTGCATCGGGCAGAACCCGTTCCAGAGGATGATGTTCTTATCGGGGCATTTGGTGGCGACGTAGCTCCCCAGGTTCTTGTCGGGGATGAAGATCACATCCTTGCTCTTGGTGGATTTGACGATGTTGATAGCGTTGGATGAGGTGCAGCACACGTCCAGGCGGGTCTTGCATGCAGCGGTGCTGTTCACATACCCGACGACCTCCGCACCAGGGTGCTGGGCCTTCAGGGAATCGATCTGCTCGGGGGTGCACATCTGAGCCATGACGCAGAACGCCTCCGGCTCGGGCATTAGGACGGTCTTCTCGGGGTTCAGGATCTTGGCCGTCTCCCCCATGAATGTCACTCCGCAGAACACGATGACATCCGCATCGGTCTGGCTCGCCTTTATCGCGAGACCGAGGGAGTCTCCTACGAAGTCGGCGATGTCCTGGACCTCCGGACGGCAGTAGTTGTGTGCGAGGATGACCGCGTTGAGCTCCTTCTTCAGCTCCTTTATACGGTTCTCGACGGACAGAGTATCCATGTCGCTTGCATTCTGAGGGAACGATATAACATATTCTATCTCGTCGGAACAGGGCGGTTGCGTATCCGGGGTCAAATCCTACCGTTTCGATAGAAAATCCGTTTATACGGCCTCGACGTCAGCCTTTCCGAGGTCATGGAATGAGTCCGGAGGATCTGGAGGAGCTGGTGGTTTCGACGATGCAGGAGACCCAGGTGAAGCTGGGTTCCGCGAGCGGTTCGGAGGTCCTCTACCTGCCGTTGGCGAGCATAGATCCGGAGGAGGATCTCGAGACGATTGGGAGGGTCCTCGACGGTTTCAGAACCGGATGCAGGAGCAGACTCGGGGACGTGGAGTGCGAGATCCTGGACCAGATGGTCAGGATCACGGTTCCGGAGTCTGGGAACCCCTATGTATCGAAGCTGCTCGTCAGCCCCGTACTCAGGCTGATGGTCCGCGCGGCATCCGAGCATATGAGCGTGGAGGACCTCAAGGCCGGACTGGACCGCGATTTCCCCGGACACGTCTGGAAGGATGCCGACGGCGACGGGTTCGAGCATATCGTCTACTTCGAGGACGGCTCCGACCCGAACGTCTATTGCATCGGACGCGAGTGCTGCCAGCTGGTCTACCACAGGTTCAGCCGCAGGGACTATCTCGCATTTGGTTTCGGGAATCTGCGAAGGGGAAATCATCCTGTTTATAACGGTCCCCTCCATTCACCCACGCATGAGGCTCATCATCTACACAGGAAAGGGCGGAGTCGGCAAGACCTCGACCTCTGCCGCCACCGCATACAGGCTGTCGGAGCTGGGATACCGCACCATCCTGATGAGCACGGATTCCGCGCATTCCCTCGGGGATTCCCTCGAAGTCAAGCTGGGAACATCCATCACTCATGTCAGAGAGAACCTGGATGCTCTGGAGATCGATATCATCCATGAGATGACCACCCGCTGGAAGGAGATCCAGAACTACATCTCCGCGTTCATGTTCTCGCAGGGTATGGGGGAGATCTCCGCCGAGGAGATGGCCATCCTGCCCGGAATGGAGATGATCTCCGCCCTCTTCTATGTCAATCAGTTCATGGAGACCGACGCATACGACGTGGTCGTCATGGACACGGCGCCCACGGGGGAGACGCTCAGGCTCCTGAGCTTCCCCGATGTGACCAATTGGTATCTGGACAAGGGCTTCGCCACCATCAGGAGGCTCATGAAGATCGCAAAGGCCACCGTGGGCAAGTTCATGGACATGCCTCTGCCCTCCGACGAGGTCCTGGAGAGCGTCGAGGACATCAAGGACAACATGTCCAAGGTCAAGGTCATCCTGGAGGATTCGAAGAGCACCACCGTCAGGCTGGTCGTCAATCCCGAGAAGATGGTCATCCGCGAGACCATGCGTGCGTACACCTATCTGAGTCTCTACAACAAGAATGTGGAGGCCATCGTGGTCAACAGGGTGCTTCCGCCAGAGGCCGGCGAGAGCGCGTTCTTCGCTGACAAGATGAAGGAGCAGAAGGAGAATCTGGAGATGATCCACAACGCCTTCGATCCCATGGAGATCAGATACTGCGAGATGATGAAGACCGAGCTCCGCGGAGAGGAGAAGCTCCGCGCCATGGCCCGCATGATCTTCGAGGACGAGGATCCGGCCAAGGTGTACTTCGATGCCAGCCCCATGAGGTTCGAGACGGTGGACGGCGAGGATAGGCTCATCATGCGCATGCCGTTCGTCAACCGCAAGGACGTCGAGCTGTTCAGGATCGATCCCGTCACCCTGATGGTGCACGTGGACAGTCAGAAGCGCAACGTCCAGCTCCCGGACGTCCTGACCCATGCGGATATCGTCGGGGCAGAATTCAAGGACGATGAGCTCATTATCAGATTCAAGAGGTAATCTCATGACCGGCGAAGAGGAGTTCGAAGCCTTCGTTAGGCAGAACAGGGACCTGATCGAGAGGATGATCCAGCTGCAGAAAGGAGCAGCCGGCGAATTCATCGGTGCCGAGAGGGCCATGGCATCCGAGATGTACGGGCATGCCAGGGATTTCGCCGACTACGGCAGGGCAAGGTCCGAGGATCTCGTCAGGTCCGCTTACTCGGCGTTCACCGACCCCGAGGTCCAGAGGCATTTCATGAACATGGGGATGGAGTTCTTCATGGGCATGTCCGCACTGATGCAGAAGGCGCCCATGCCCGGATTCGTCAGGGAGGGCATAAGCACCACCGGGTCCGCGTTCAGGGCATCCGCCTGCAGGTCCAACGAGGACTGCGGAGCCAGGAACGGCCCCAAGAAGGTGGATATCTCCATAGAGGACGACAGTCCTCGCAGAGATATCCCCGACGACGTCTTCAAGGGCTGCGACGAATGACCGACGGCTTCGGCAGGGACGCCGTGTCCCTGGCTCGTTCGGCCGTGATGTTCGAGGTAGCGGGGGCTCCGGCCCCCGTCATCCCCTCCGATCCCCGTTTCACCGAGAGGTCGGGCGCATTCGTGACCTTATCCACTTTTCCCGACGGATCCCTGCGCGGCTGCATCGGGTTCCCCATGCCCGTCCTCCCCTTGGGAGAGGCCATAGTCGAAGCAGGAAGGTCCGCATGCCACGACCCGAGGTTCCCCGATCTGAGGAGGGAGGAGGTCGATGGCGTGACCGTGGAGGTCACGATCCTGTCCGTTCCCGAGATGATCCGCGCGGACGGACCGCAGGGGATCATGGATTCCATAGTCATAGGACGCGACGGACTCATGCTGGAACTCCATGGGATGAGGGGGCTCTTCCTCCCTCAGGTCCCGGTGGAGCAGGGATGGGACGTCCGCAGGTATCTCTCGCATCTCGGCCTGAAGGCCGGGCTCACGCCCGATGCATGGATGAGCCCCGATGCGGTCATATCGAGATTCACGGGAGAGATCTGGACCGAGGAGGTTCCGGGCGGTCCCGCAAGGAGGGTTTCAGATGAGCGATATCGATGTCGTGCTGGAAGGCAGGGCCTTCGTCGACGGCGAGATCAGGTACACCGAGGTAGGGATCTCCGAGGAGGGGAGGATCGTCGCCGCCGGCAACTACGTGTCCGGAGGAGAGCGCAGGGTGGAACTGGGAACCAGCCAGATCATGGTGCCCGCGTTCATAGATCCGCACGTGCACTTCCGCGATCCCGGGATGACGGCCAAGGAGGACTTCGGGACAGGGACGATGGCAGCGGTCCATGCAGGGGTGTCCTGCGTGTTCGACATGCCAAATACCAAGCCCCCCGTGGTCGATGTGCGCTCGTTCCAGGAGAAGAAGGCCATAGTTGGCAGGAAGGCTGTGACCGATTACGGACTGTTCGCGGCCGTGACCGCAGGGATAAACGCCAGGATGCTCGCTCCGCTCGCTGTCGGATTCAAGCTGTTCATGGGATCCACGACAGGAAACATCCTCCTGGATGACGACGAGGAGATGATCCCGGCGGTGAGGGATGCGCTCGCCACAGGCCTCCGCATGTCCGTCCACGCCGAGGACGACCATCTCATAGCGAAGGGGGAGGAGAATTGTTGCGGGGACCATCTCCGCAACCGTCCCGCAGCAGCCGAGACGACCGCCATATCCCGTCTCGCCGAGCATTTCAGAGGTTCGAACATCAACATATGCCATCTCACCACGCCCGAGGGCCTGGATCTCGCCAAGGCCGCGGGATTCACCACGGAGGTCACGCTCCATCATCTCCTGTTCGAGGTGGATCGCTGCCCCGGCGCCGAGTACAAGGTCAATCCGCCCATCCGCGACATCGGAACTCGGGACGCCCTCTTCAAGAGGTTCGTATCCGGAGGTTTCGACATGATCGGAACCGATCATGCGCCACACACCGCCGAGGAGAAGGCCAGGGATTTCCAGGATGCCCCGTCCGGCATCCCCGGCGTGGAGACCACGATGCCGATGATCATGGAGATGGTCCGCAGAGGGACGATCCCGTTGTCCGAAGCGGTCCGGATGGGCTCGTACAATCCGGGCAGGCTGTTCGGGATCCCGAAGGGAGCCATAGCCGAAGGGTACGACGCAGACATCGCGGTGTTCGATATGAGGGAGACCTCGAAGATAGATGTCCGCCGTCTCCACAGCAGATGCGGGCATTCCCCGTACGCGGGATCCGATGCCGTGTTCCCCCAGGACGTCATGATCAGGGGAAGCCTTCAAGTACGCGAGGGCGAGTTCTGCGGTGAACCAATCGGAAGGGACGTACGTGGACTTCGAGATCGATTATTCAGAAGTGGCAGGGAGACTGGTGGAATGTCCGCCCGAGTGCGGGATGTGCTGTCTATGTCAGCCCGAGGTGCTGCCCGACGAACGTCCGTTCTTCAGGAAGAACCATCCCTCCGCCCTCGTGAGGTCCCGCGGTCCCGAACCGTACACCGCCCTGGCTCTGAAGAAGGGGAGGGGGTCCTGCGTGTTCCTCAACGGCCGCAGGTGCTCCGTGTACCAGCACCGCCCTACGTACTGCCGCCAGTTCCCATATCACCTATATGCGAGCGACAGGCTCCAGGTCGAGCTGGACCTCTCGTGCAGAGGGGCGTGGACCGGGAAGGGCGCCAGCGCCCTCGACGAGGCCCGCATGATCGTGTCCAGCGCCGAAGGCAGGATCGCCGAGGCGTTGGAGCAGTCCAAGGCGGTCTATTCCGAGTTCTACGCCAATTGCAGGGAGGCCGGCGTCATGGCCGACCCCTCCGGACTGAGGATGTCCGTCTCCGAGAATCTGGGCATGTTCTCCGACCTCTCCTACCTGGGGAAGATCATGGACATGTCGCAGATCGAGCCCATCATGTCCGTCCGCGGGATCCAGCCCGACAGGCAGCCGGATATGAAGGGATTGACGGAGGTCGGAATGGAGGCCGCGATGGAATCCATGTCCTCCGAGGATCCGCTCAGTGTTCCGGTTTACTGCGATCCCCAGTGGAATTGGAACATGTTCATGGCCGTCGACGGGACCATCGAGTGGATGGTGATGGACGACGAGGGCGAGCTGCACCACAAGGCGTTCGTCGATGCGGATGCCGTGGAGCTCAGGGTGCCCGACCAGTCCGGCGAGGCCGTGCTCCGCGACTACATCTCCGTTCTGAATGGAAGGGACAGCTTCATGGGAAGCGTCTTCTGCACCATGGACGAGAACGGCTACGAGGACGACATGACCAATTCGTACTACGGATGCCTCTCGGTGACGGTCATGGATCTGATGTGGAGGATGTCGCTGCTCGACCATTTCATGGGGACCGGGTGCGGAGCCGACGGCATGAGGGAGGCCATCATGTTCTTCGACATGGACCGTCTGGATGCCCCTGCGATAGGTGCGTTCGTCTGAGCGGTCCGGCTCGATACCTTCAAATAACCCTTGCTTATTGGTGTGCCAAGTAGCCGTAAAATAGGGTCGTCTACGCGTGCGTAAGACCCGTTCGGCATTCACGATTCATTGGAGTGATGATCATGGGAAAGGGAACACCGGCACAGGGAAAACACAACAAGTTCAAGACTCACATCCCCTGCCGCAGGTGCGGCAAGCGCGCCTACCACGTCAGGAAGGGCGTATGCGCATCCTGCGGGTACGGCAAGACCGCAACGATGAGATCCTACAGCTGGGCGAAACTCCGCGACTGATCCAAGGGCGATCAGATGACAGGGCCTAAGCATAGCTGCGGCGTAGTCGGAATCAGTGCAGACTACGACATAGCGCCGTCGCTGTACACGGCCCTTATGATCATCCAGCATCGCGGTCAGGAGAGCGCCGGCATATCGGTTTTCGACGGCGACTCCGTAGAGACCCTGAAGGGCAACGGCCTCGTGAACGTGGCCTTGCCCAAGGATGCGGTCCGCAACATAGCGGGCCATGTAGGCGTAGGTCACGTCAGGTACTCCACCACGGGATCGAAGGGAGCCATCAACGCTCAGCCCTTCACCGTGATGACCAACTTCGGTACCGTGGCCGTCGCTCACAACGGTGACATAACCAATTATTCCGAGCTCAAGGAGAAGTACATGAAGGAGGGCTGGACCTTCCTCACGGACTCCGACAGCGAGCTCGTCACCAAGCTTCTGGGCAAGTACATGACCCAGTACAACGACCCCGTCAAGTCCATCAGGGCTACGATGGGCGAGTTGGACGGAGCGTACGCCCTCACCATCCTGATCGACGGCAGGCTCTTCGCCATCCGCGACCCGTACGGCTTCAGGCCCCTGTGCCTCGGAAAGCTCGACGGCGGATACATCGCGGTCTCCGAGAGCGCGGCGATAGACGCCCTCCACGGGGATTTCGTCCGCGATATCGAGCCTGGAGAGATCTGCGAGATCACGAAGGACACGTTCAAGATCTATCCTGCCGTCGCGCAGCACCCCAAGGCATACTGTATGTTCGAGTGGGTGTACTTCGCAAGGCCCGACTCCGTCATGGACGGGCGCGAGGTCTACGACGTCAGGAGGAGGATCGGCATGATCCTCGCAAGGGAATGCCCTGCGGATGTCGATCTGGTCATGCCCGTGCCGGATTCCGGCCGTGCGCACGCGATCGGATACTCCGCCGCCACAGGCATACCCTACGAGGAGGGATTCATGAAGAACCGCTTCGTCGAGAGGACATTCATCCTGCCCGATCAGAAGCAGAGGGAGGCCGCGGTCTCCATGAAGATGAATCCCATCAAGAGCACGGTCAACGGGAAGCGCATCATGATCGTGGACGACAGCATCGTCAGGGGTACCACTCTGAAGAAGCTCGTCGCGATGCTCCGCAAGGCCGGAGCCAAGGAGGTCCACGTCAGGGTCGGAAGCCCGCCCATCGTCGCGCCGTGCTATTACGGGGTCGACATGAAGTCCCGTGATCAATTCATCGCGACACGTCACAGCATCGAAGAGATACGCGAGATCATCGGTGCGGACTCCCTCGGATACATAAGCATCGAGGGTCTGGTGGAGGCGCTCGGCTTCAAGGAGAGCGATCTCTGCCTAGCTTGCGTCAATGGGAAGTATCCCACCCTTATCCCCGGAGAGGTCCACAGGTTCCAGACGAACCTGAGCGAGAACTTCGGGGACGAAACGGATAGAAAGGTTTAAGTATAGGACTACTATCCACATTTTGAACTGGGCAGGTAGATCAGTTGGAAGATCGTTACATTGGCATTGTAGAGGCCGCGAGTTCGAATCTCGCCCTGTCCACCTCTCTTCTTTCCTCTTCATTTTGAAGATTTGCCACCTTCGTTTCCGCGACTCCATCATGGGTCGTTTCTCATTCCATCGAGCTCCGCATTAAACGCGATCAGCACGCTTCTCTTCCGTTCTCCGGATCCCTCGGAATGTCAGGCGTGGAGATCCGCGTGTATCACCGGGTCGGCCATCATTATGGCGGCCCAGTGGTTGCGATCCGTGAGGAATGACGTCCTGCTGCCATCGACGCACATCGTGAGGATCGTCCCTTCATCCTCCATGCGACGCAAGGTCTCATGTACCTTCGAAATGGGTGCCCTGAGGGTCTTGGATATGACATCCTCCGTCGTCCTGCCAGCATTGACGATGATCCCTATGATCCCGCAGCGGAGGCCCGCATAGATGGATCCCATGTCTACGACCATCGGTATGATGACCATGACCGAATCCCTGTATACCCGTACCATGGGCCTATACTAGCAGCTCCTGTAGGTCTTGATCACACCGTCCATTCCTTGGATAGAAGGATTCTTGAAACCCATCTGATCGAACGCATCCGCCAGCACGGGGTTGCGGGTCCTGTCTCTGAAGCTCATGCCGGTGCGCACGGGGACGCCTGGAGACATCACCTCCAACCAGTCCTGATCCACGTTGATAACCGTCGGGAAATCGCAATCATAGCGACGGTGGGAGGCGGCGTTCAGGATTATCTCGGAGAGGGCCATGGGGACCTTGTTGTTCTTCCCGTTCTCGGAGGATGCATCCCTATGGATCGCCAGAACGGTTTTGAACGACATGTCCAGCTGCTTGAGCAGAGAACCCTTCACGATGGAGTGGGTGGAGCCCTCATAGCGTATCTCGCATGTCCAGGGACACTGGTCGGACAGCATGAGGGCCAGATTGTTGTACTTCCCTTCCGCAGTGTAGAGCGGACACGAACGGCTGTCCAGTTTGCAGTTCTTGCGTTCTTCCAGACTCTTCAGATATCCGAAGGTCAGAACCTGCACCGCCGATTCCCGGCTCTCGAAGGAATCCTCCTCGTGGTCCGACATACTTATGTGTATAATCAATGAAGTTAAAATATATGCTCTCTAAAACATGGGATATAACAGATGCAGCAATCTGTTCGCGAGGAGATATAATACCTCTTGGAGATTAGGCATCATGGATAGTGCTGAGCTCACGACATGGGCGAGCGATAATCTGCCTCAGCTGATCCTTCTCATCGGAGGATTGCTGGCGGTCTGTATCGCCATCACCTACGTCAAGAACAAGGACTCTATGAAGTACAAGGCGCTGATGCTCCTGGGCCTTCTGTTCGGTGTTTTCATGGCCGTGGAAGCCGTCACCTCATACGGCGATTGGATGCAGGTCACGTCGATCTTCGTGGCCATAGCGGCCTTCACTCTGATCATCCGTCCGTTTCGCGACGTTCATATCGCGGCGATCATAGGACTTCTCGTGATGGTCATCGCCTACATCTGGCTCGGAGGCCTCACCGAGGTCTCCGGATACGACATCAGCTTCCTGGCGGAGAATCCCGTCCGTGTGATAGTCGCATTCCTCATCGGGGCTGTCGTCTACGGTCTTCTGAACTTCGCCGAGTCGATCGTCAAGATCTTCGGCAAGCTGTTCAACTGGTGGCCGTTCCTCTTCATCATAGGCTGTATATGCATCGCTGAGGCGGTTTTCATGTTCATGGGCTACGGTTCGATCACCGACTATTTCGATCTGGGAGGAGGAGTCTGAGAGCCAGACCCAGTAATCTTAGAGCTAGGTGACATCCGAGTTGGTGTCACCTAGCTCCAGAACTCACGATTGAGTTTGAGCCAAGGCTCCAGTTCGGAGATGTCTATGCCTCCACTCCCGGAGCTCCGCAGTTTCCGACGACCCGTTTCAGTGCCTTATCTAGTTAATAACTGATTTTATTTTACTGACTATATAAACTATAACAGCATTATTCATTCATGGTCCGGCCGATTACCAAGACTGTGTCGAATGACGTGAC
>ERZ773194.438-NODE-438-length-53495-cov-7.559543_pt1 | contig 53495 bp, 60 predicted proteins | sample MGYA00511240_ERZ773194 | MGnify/ENA primary metagenome ERZ773194 (study PRJEB29015, sample SAMEA2737774) | human gut metagenome | biome: human gut; feature: human-associated habitat; material: faeces | place: China | collected 2012 ... | reverse complement strand
CCTTCGTGATTGACAGTGTTTTTATTTCACTGTCTCTCATAAAGGGAGCATATCATTTGCCTGGAGGGGATTTTTGTACTGTTTTCAGAAATTTTGAGAAAGCCTCTGCTTTTTTGATATTCAATTGGCTGACGGTACCAAAATAACAGTTGCAATTAAAAAAGGTCCATGCTACTATAATAGGAAAAAAACTACGGGAGAAATCGCAATGAAAGAAAAACTGATGGCCTTCGTGAAGGCCCATTTTGACGTTGTTACCTATCTGGTCTTCGGCGTGCTGACCACGGTGGTCAATTATCTTGTCTATCTGCCCTGCCTGAACTGGCTGCATTTGCCAGCCTCGGTAAGCAATTGCATTGCCTGGGTGGTGGCGGTGGCCTTCGCCTTTGTGACCAACAAGCCCTTTGTGTTCCAGAGCCACGACTGGTCCAAAGAGGTGGTGCTGCCGGAGCTGAGCAAATTCGTGGCCACCCGGTTGTCCTCCGGCCTGATTGAAACTGCCATCCTGTTTGTCTCTGTGGACCTGCTCCATGGCAACGGCAATATCTGGAAGCTCATCACCCAGGTTCTGGTCATCATCATCAATTATGTAGGCAGCAAGCTGCTGGTGTTCCGGAAAAAGTGATATTCCTGCCGGGGCGGTGTTTCCATCGCTTCGGCAAAATTCTTCTTGACATTTCTTCCCATGTATGCTAATATATCCGGGCAGTCAGCTGAATAGCTTTTCGTTCGGAGTGATACCCAAGAGGCCGAAGGGGCTCCCCTGCTAAGGGAGTAGGCGTCTAAAAAGCGCGCGAGGGTTCAAATCCCTCTCACTCCGCCACAATACAGCTCATTGCGTGTGCAGTGGGCTGTATTTTTTTGACTTGGTGCTTGCAGGAGGGGGAGACTGTGGACAAGATGTACGCGGACAGGGAAACGATTCTGGCCATGGCGCGTGCCGGGGAATTTGTTCCGTGCAGTTATCTGGAAAGGCTGTTTGAATTCTGTTGACAAGCGGTTTTTGCCGATTTATAATGTTCCCTGAAAGGAAGTGTCGGATGATGGCGGTTCGGCTCAATGATGACAAGGAACTGGTAAAAACCATTCGGGAAGGTCTGAAGCGCACGGGAGGCTACTGCCCCTGTCGGCTGGAGCGGACGGAGGAGAATAAGTGCATCTGTAAGGAATTCCGGGAGCAGATCGCAGACCCGAATTTCAAGGGCTATTGCCACTGTATGCTCTATTACAAGGATTGACAAATAATTGTTGACAAATTTCGCCTGCTGTGATACGATATCCGAGCGCTGAGGGAAACCGGCAGGCAGATATGGGCGAGTGGTGGAATTGGTAGACTCGCTAGATTCAGGTTCTAGTGTTCACTGCGGACGTGCGGGTTCAAGTCCCGCCTCGCCCACCAAAACCGGACAGCAATTTCGGTATGATGCGTACCGCGATTGATGTCCGGTTTCTTTTTTGATGAAGACAGGCTCTGGGGTAACCGCTTTAGGATTGCCCCAGAGCCTGTTTGTATTAGGTATGTGATGCTATCCCTTAATGCAGACAACAGGCACACCGATTTTTGCCGCATAATCCATTGTATTTTTAGTCCCACCTTTTTCACCATTGAATACCGCAATAACTCTGATAGCGTGGTTGACCATCCATTCATTTCTGATTTGAAAACATGCCCGACTATAGTCTATACAGACGTATTTAATGAGGTCTGCTGATTCCAATATTTCTTTGTACTGCCGCTGCCACTCTCGGCTCCATCCGTTTTCAAACCCCTTATAAGGGCAAGCGCATATCAGCTTGACATCAGCACCTTCATTACGAAGTTTCAGCACGATTTGAGCAGCCCAAATGTCAACACCCCTTGCCATGCCAGAAATAAATACATTCAGTCCATCGGCCATCGCTTGCCGGATTTGCTTTTCCAGCTCTCTTTTTATGGTGTTTTCGGAACGTGTCAGTTTTTCTGGACGGTGACCGGTAAAGCAAACCCGGCGCATACGTTTTTCGTTTTCTGTCATTTTAACTCCTCCAATACTTGTTTCTGAATACATCGTAACACATACCTACTTTCGTTTCAACTCGTATGTATTTTATGTCTCAATTAAGAAGTAAAATAGATGCGAGAAAGGTTATGATGCTATGGATACGCACGCGCGGCTTCAGCAGTTATTGCGGGAACGTGGTTGGACGGAGTATAAGCTTTCAAAGGAATGCGGTCTGGCACAGTCCACCATCGGAAATATTTTCAGAAGAAATACTGTTCCCTCCATTGCAACCCTTGAGACGATCTGCAATGGATTCGGCATCACCATGTCCCAGTTTTTCGCGGACACCGATATGGTGGAGCTGACCCCGGATATGAAAGAGCTGTTTGACTGCTGGGTCTGCCTGACGCCGAGTCAGAAGGCTGCGGCTATCCAGATGCTGAAAGCGATGAGCCACGATAACGAGTAATAGGAGGTCTTCGGACTTCCTATTTTTATGCTTTTGCTTCGTGCGGGAAATATCGTGCAGAGTTGACATTTTGGGATATTTGTTGGATAATACAGAAAAAAGATGTGAGGATATCATGGAAAAGTCGAAGCGTTCTTTTCTTCCGTGGGGGATGGTGCCGACCATTCTGACGCTGGCGTGGCCGACTATGCTGGAAGAACTGATGCAGACGGCGGTGCAGTACATCGACACTGCTATGGTCGGCGCGATCGGTACGCAGGCGACTGCGGCGGTGGGCGCTACCAGCACGGTCAACTGGCTGATCGGCAGCACCGTTGCCGCCATTGGCGTGGGCTTTCTGTCCTTCGTGTCTCAGGCCTGCGGGGCGGGGGATACGAAACGGGCGGGGAAAGCCTCGTCTCAGGCGGTGCTGGCGGTTCTGGTCTGCGGCACGTTTTTTACTGTGCTGATGCTGGCGCTGAGCGGCAAGGTGCCGGTGTGGATGCAGGTTGACCCGGCCATTCAGGACTTGGCTGCCCAATACTTTTTCATTCTGTACACCCCCATGCTGGCCCGGGCGGCCATTACGATTTTCGGTACGCTGCTTCGTTCGGCAGGGGACGCCAAAACGCCCATGCGGGTCGGTTTTCTGGTGAACGGGGTCAATGTTGTCCTTAACTTTCTGCTCATCTATCCCACGCGGCAGGTGTGGGGCATGACCGTCTTCGGCGCGGGATGGGGCGTCATCGGCGCGGCTGTGGCAAGCGCCATTTCCTTCGTGATCGGCGGCGTGTGCATCACCGTGGTGCTCTGGCGGCACCCGCTGCTGTCTCCCAAGGAGCAGAAACTGCGGCCGGACTGGGATGTGCTGAAGCCCTGCCTGCGGGTGGCGTTGCCCAATGCCTTGCAGCGCTTCGGAACTTCTCTGGGATATGTGGCCTTTGCGTCGATGATCAATTCTCTGGGCGAGATCGCTACCGCCGCCCACACGATCGCCAACACGGTGGAATCCGCGTTTTACATTCCCGGGTACGGGATGCAGACCGCGGCGGCGACGCTGGCGGGCAACGCTCTGGGGGCGGGGGACAACCGGCGGGTCAAGGAGCTGGGGCGGATGATTCTGTTTATCGAGGTCAGTCTGATGATCGTCTCCGGGTCGCTGCTGTTCCTGTTCGCGCCCAACATGATGCGTTTGTTTTCCAGAGACGCTCAGGTGATCGCACTCGGGGTCACGGTTCTGCGGATGGTGGCGGTGTCCGAGCCGTTTTACGGCGTGTCCATCATTGTCGAGGGCATGATGCAGGGCATGGGGAACACTATGATGCCCTTTGTTTGCAGCATCGCGGGCATGTGGGGCGTGCGCATTGTGGGCACGTTTATCTGCACCCAGCTGCTGGGGATGGGGCTGGTGTCCGCGTGGGCGTGCATGATCGCCCATAACCTGCTGCTGTTCCTCCTGTTTGCCGGGTATTACATCAGCGGAAAGTGGAATCCCATGAACAGAAAAAACGCCGTTCAGAGTGTAAAAACGGCTGATTGATATGGTATTTTGAACAGCGCAGACGGATTTTTCCTCTGCGTTGCTTTCTTTTGTGCAACGGACTTCGTTTTTCCCCCTTCGGGCGAAAGGGGGTTGACATGATGTATGTCAAACACAAATTGGAAATAGACCTGTCCGGACAGGCGGTCATGCCCCGGGTGGACATGGTGGAGGGCGACCAGTACGCCCGGCAGCTGGAGCTGTCCCTCCTCTGCGGCGGGGAAAGCTGGGAAATTCCCGAGGACGTCCACGCGGCGGTTCGATTCCGGAAGCCCGACGGCACCGGCGGGGAGTATGATTCTCTGCCAGACGGCAGCCCTGCGTGGTCGGCGTCCGGGAATGTACTGACGGTGGAGCTTGCGCCGCAAGTGCTGTCCTGTCCGGGAAACGGGATACTCTCCGTGGTGCTGACGCAGGGGGACGCCAGAGTCAGCACGTTTCACATTCTGTTTCAGGTTCACGGGGCGATTCCCGGCGGGCTGGAATCAGAGGATTATTTCTGCTATGACGGGCTGCTCAACGCTCCCACAAACGCCGAGATCGGGCAGTTTTTGAAGGTATCCGGGGTGAACGGGCATGGCATTGTCTCTCAGGTCGAGGCGGTGACGATCCCGCCGCTGGACGAGGCCGTGGATATCGCGCTGGCGCAGGCAAAGGAAAGCGGGGAATTTGACGGCGCGTCCGCTTATGAGATCGCCCAGAACAACGGATTTACCGGCACCGAGGCGGAATGGCTGGAATCCCTGAAGGGCAAATTCAATTCCAATGTGGGGAACATCCGGCTCATCAACATCACCGGGAGACTGACCTCCGAGCCGGGTGTCATCATAGATTTCCGCACTACCCGCCTTCGGGGCGTGCGGGACCCGCAGGCGGACGACGACGCCGCCACAAGGCGGTACGTCGATCGGGCAGTGACGGGCTACACGGTGCCGTCCTACTGGCAGGAGGCCGTGGATGCGGCTGCCGCCAAAGTAACGGCAAAGCAGGACGCGGGCGGTATGGACTGCGTGACGTTTGCTCTGTTTTCGGATGTTCATGCCGTTCCTGACAGCACCACGCCCAATTCGGGGAATACCGGCAATCTGACGGCGGCGGTGATGGACGCCTGCGGCGTTCCCTTTGCGGTCTGCTGCGGCGATGTGTGCCGCACGGACGCGGACACCGAGACTGCCGCCCGGGAAAGCATTGCTGCCGGGGCAAAAAATCTGCGTCCCATCGGCGCACGCAAGCTTTTACAGGCGCAGGGCGACCACGACGGCTCCTACGGCACGGCGCAGATGAGCGCCGGAGCCATGTTCGGGGCGATTTTCCGCAGTCAGGCGGAGGACGAGCGGCGGCATTTCGGCGGGGACGGGTCTTACTTTTATGTGGATGATCCGGCGGCGAAAATGCGGCTGATCGTTCTCAATTCCTGCTGGACGGACAGTGCCCATCTGCGGACGGCAAACTTCGGTTACGGCAACACGCAGCTGAACTGGCTGGCGGATACGGCGCTTTCCTTTTCGGAGGACGGATGGTGCGTCGCGCTGTTCGCCCATGTGCCGCTAGTCGCGGCCTATTCAGCCCAGATCCGGGATATGACGGTACTGCGCGGGATTCTGGCGGCATTTTTGAATAAGACCAGCTACACCGGAACCAGCGGAACGGCGGGGGCGTGGGACTATGTTTCCGTTTCCTGCAATTTTACGGGGAAGCACAACGGGAAAATCGTCGGATTCTTCTGCGGACACAGCCACGGCGACAGCATCGTCACGGACGAAACGCCTTACCCGGTCGTTACGATCGCATCGGACGCGCACAGTCTGGCCGCCGACAGTGAGGTGGTCAGAACCGCCGGAACGGCGGCGGAACACGTCATCGACTTTGTGACCGTCAACCGTTCGGCGAAAACGGTAAGCCTGACCCGTCTGGGCGGGGGAGAGGACAGAAGCTACAGCTATCAATAGCGTTTGTTTTCCTCCTTGTTTTCTGAATTTTTTGTAAAATAAGGCTTGATTTTCAGGCGGACGTATGCTAGAATAAATCGGTCTGAAATCAAGGTGAGTCCTCTGCCGGCCTGTGCGCGGCATGAACGCCTAATATTTAAGGAGGACAACAAAATGGATTTGGTTAAGGCTCTGAACAGCCAGTACATGAAGGAGGAGCTGCCCGAAGTTAAGGTCGGCGACACCGTTCGTGTGCATGTGCGCATCAAGGAAGGCGCTCGTGAGCGTATTCAGGTGTTCGAAGGCACCGTTATCGCCCGTAAGCACGGCGGCATCGGTGAGACCGTCACCGTTCGCCGTATCTCCTACGGCGTGGGCTGCGAGAAGGTTTTCCCCCTGCATTCTCCCAACGTTGCCATGATCGAGACCGTCCGCAAGGGCAAGGTCCGTCGGGCAAAGCTGTACTACCTGCGCGACCGCGCCGGCAAGGCTGCCAAGGTCAAGGAGAAGGTCTAAGCTGCAATTCAATAAAAAAAGAGGGCTTTGCCCTCTTTTTTTATTACAATGCGGGGATTTCCCTGCTGCCGGTGCGGCGCAGGGGAAATATTTACATTTTGGTATAGAAAACGGGCGCTTATTGTGCTATACTAAAGGGAGATTATCCCAATGGCGTATGCCGTTTTTTATGGGAGGGACGCTGCTATGGCGGAAAAGAGGAAGAAAAAGGAAGAAGAAAAGCTGGGCTGGCAGAAAAGTGTGCTGCTGTACGCCCACGATATGCTGTATCTGCTTTTGATCGTGATGCTGCTGTTTCTGCTGGTGTTCCGCATTATTGTGGTATCCGGCGGAAGTATGCGGATGACGCTGCTGGATGGGGACTACCTGCTCCTGCTGAACAACACGTTTTACCATACCCCTCAGCGGGGGGACATCGTCGTCATCAGCAAGGAGTCCTTCGACAACGGCAAGCCCATTGTCAAGCGGGTCATTGCGACGGAAGGGCAGACCGTGGACATCGATTTTGAGACCGGAGAGGTTTCCGTGGACGGCACGGTGCTGCAGGAGGACTATATCAACGCGCTGACCACTGTGGACGGCGGCGTTCATTTCCCGCTGACGGTGGCCGAGGGCTGCATTTTCGTGCTGGGGGACAACCGGGGCATTTCCAAGGACAGCCGTTACCCCGATGTGGGGCAGATCGACAAGCGGGAAGTGCTGGGCAAGGCGATTTTCCTGATGTATCCTGGCACGGACGATGGGACGTACCCCAGAGAATTTGACAGAGTCGGAGCGATACAATGACAGACAATATGAACATTCAGTGGTATCCCGGCCACATGACCAAGACCCGGCGGCAGATCGAAGCAGACCTGAAGCTGGTGGACGCGGTGTGCGAGATCGTGGATGCCCGAATTCCCGTTTCCAGCCGGAATCCGGATATTGACGCCATCTGCGGCGACAAGCCCCGGATGATCGTGCTGAACCGCATGGATCTGGCTGACCCTGCCGCCACAAAGAAGTGGGCAGAGTATTTTAGGCGCAAAGGCATGGCGGTCATCGCCACGGACTGCAAATCGAAAAAGGGAATTTCCGCATTTACCCCTGCGGCACGGCTGGCCTGTGCCGAAAAGCTGGAACGGGACGCAAAACGGGGAATGAACCGGCCCCTTCGGGTGATGGTGGTTGGAATCCCCAATGTGGGCAAATCTACCTTAATTAATCAGATTTCCGGCCGCAAAAGCGCGAAAGCGGAGAACCGCCCCGGCGTGACCCGGGGCAAGCAGTGGGTGACGGTGGGCAGCGGGCTGCAGCTGCTGGACACCCCCGGCATTCTGTGGCCGAAATTTGAAGACCCGGAGGTCGGCATGATGCTGGCCTACACCGGCGCGGTCAAGGAAGGCGTCATCGACCTTGAGGAGCTGGCGTACCGCCTGATGGAGCTGCTGCACAAATTTTATCCCCAGACCCTGCTGGAGCGCTACAAGGTGGAAGCGCCGGAGGGGACGCCCGGCTGGCAGCTGCTGGAAATGGCCGGAAGAAAGCGGGGGTATCTGGTCTCCGGCGGGGAAGTGAACACCGAACGGATGGCAAAAGTCCTGCTGGATGAATTCAGAAGCGGAAAATTGGGTAATTTTACTCTGGAAATGCCGGAGGATATGGTATGAGCGACGGAAAAATGTGGGAAATTGAAGATGGATTCTTTTCCGGCGGCGTAGGGACGATCTGTGGCGTGGACGAAGCCGGGCGCGGGCCGCTGGCTGGTCCCGTGTACGCGGCGGCGGTGATTCTGCCGCCCCATCTGGACATCCCCGGTCTGACGGACAGCAAAAAGCTGACGGACAAAAAGCGCCGGGAGCTGTTCCCAATCATTCAGGAGCAGGCGATCGCCTACGGGATCGGATTCGCCACGGAGAAGGAGATCGACGAGATCAACATTTTGCAGGCCACGTTTCTCGCCATGGAGCGGGCGCTGGGGCAGCTTGCCGTAAAGCCCGACCTCGTTCTGATCGACGGAAACCGGGAAAAGAATTTCGGGATACCGGTAAAAACCGTGGTCAAGGGGGACAGTCTCAGCGCCAATATCGCCGCGGCGTCGGTGCTTGCCAAGGTCTCCCGGGACGACTTTATGCTGGAAATGGCGAAGCAGTACCCCCAGTATGGCTTTGACATCCACAAGGGCTATCCCACACGGGCACATTACGACGCCCTCCGCGCATATGGCGCCTGTCCCATCCACCGGATGAGCTTCCTCAAAAAGTTTTATGGGGAAAAGTAAGCTGACAGGCGCTTGGGGTGAAGCGTTGGCGGCGGAATACCTGCGGAAAAAGCGGTATACCGTCGTGGCAAGCGGCTACCGCTGCCGGTTCGGGGAAATCGACCTCATTGTCAAAAACAAAGCCTTTTTGGTATTTGTGGAGGTAAAACTTCGGAAATCGGCGGATTTTGCTCAGGCGATGGAGTACGTTGACGGGAGAAAGCAGGACAGAATCCGCACTACCGCCGCACTGTATCTGTCCGAAAATCCAACGGACTTACAGCCTCGGTTTGATGTTATTGAAATCTACGCACCGGATGGAACCCAGACGCTTCACCCGGAAATTCACCATTTGGAGGATGCCTTTCAATGAATTTTCCTGTGATCGACCTGCATTGTGACACGGTTCTGGCACTTTTGGGCGACGATATGAATCAGGCGGGCAGCCTGCGGAAGAACCGCTTCCATATCGATCTGGAGCGGGCGTCCCGGCTGGGGGGCTATGCCCAGTGCTTTGCCTGCTTCACCACGCCCTTTATGGAGAAACGTCATCATGTGTCGCCCGTCGTCGCCTTTGAGCGGGAAATCGCCACGCTCCAGCGGGAAATGGACAGGAACAAAGACCTGATTTCCATTGCCTATTCTCCGAAGGAAATTGAGGAAAACCGGAAAACCGGAAAGATGTCCGCCATTCTGACGCTGGAAGGAACAGCGGGAATCGGATATGACCCGGAGCTGCTGAGCAGTCTCTGGCTTATCGGCTTCCGCATCTCCAGCCTTGGCTGGAACGAAAAGAATCCTCTCACCGGCTCCCATGAGACCGGCGGCGGACTGACCGATCAGGGGCGGGCGTATGTGGAAGAAGCCCAGCGCTTGGGAATGCTGATCGACGTCAGCCATATCAGCGACGAGGGCTTCTGGGATATTATGGATATCACCCAAGCGCCAATCGTCGCCACTCATTCCAACAGCCGCGCCGTCTGGAACAACAGCCGCAACCTGACGGATGATATGTTCCGTGCCATCGCCCAGACCGGCGGCGTGGCCGGGTACAACGTCTGCGCGGAGTTCACCGGGGAGAAGCCTACGCTAGATACCATGTGCGACCATATTTTCCACTTTATGGAGCTTGACCCCAGCGGAAAGCACATTGCCCTGGGCGGCGATCTGGACGGAATTACCGAAATGCCCGCCGGATTTGAGGGCGTTCAGAGCTGGCCTGCTCTGGCGCAGCGGCTGCTGGAACGCGGGCTGGAGGAAGAAACGGTGGGCAACATTTTCTGGAACAATGCCATTGGAGTGATGGAATGTGCTGTATGTGACCACGCGAAATAACCGGGACGCCTACACCGCCCAGCGTGTCCTGCGGGAAAACCGGGGGCCGGACGGCGGACTGTACGTGCCTTTCCGGGAGCCTGTTTTCTCCCGGGAGGAAATCGACGCGCTGAAAGAGAAATCCTTTCATCAGTGCGTCGCCGAGGTGCTGAACCGGCTGTTCAATACGAAGCTGACCCGGTGGGATGTGGAATTCTGCGTCGGGCGCTATCCCGTCCGACTGGTGAATCTGCCCCAGCGAATTATTGCCGGGGAATGCTGGCACAATCCGGAGTGGACGTTTGACCATCTGGTACACATTCTCGCAGAGCAGCTGCGGGGTGGCTGCCCCGGCGCCGACGGCGGCTGGGCGAAAACCGCCGTGGGGATCGCTGTGCTGTTCGGCATTTTCGGCGAGTTTGCCCGGGCGGGAATCACGGAGCATGAAAAGCGCGTGGATATTTCCGTGGTGTGCGGCAATTTTGACCTGCCCATGAGCGCGTGGTACGCCCGGGCGTGGGGACTGCCCATCGGGAATATCATCTGCTGCTGCAACGAAAACGGGAATTTGTGGAACCTGATCCATCACGGACAGTTCCGCACGGACACCGTCAGCGTCCCAACCGGTACGCCGGAGGCGGATGTGACGCTGCCCGCAGGGCTGGAGCGTTTGATCTATGCCTGCGGCGGACTGGCGGAGGTGGACATTTATCTGGATGCCTGCCGCCGGGGCGGGATGTACTGCCCGAGAGACAGCGTGCTTTCCCGGCTGGGGGAGGGGCTGGACGTCAGCGTCGTCAGCAGCCGCCGCATGATCTCTACCATTTCCGGTATCCGCGGTTCTGCCGGGTATCTGTTGTCGCCCTATGCCGCCCTTGCTTACGCGGGACTGCTGGATTTCCGGGGCAGAACAGGGGAGAGCTGTCATGCATTGGTGCTGGCGGAGAAAAGCCCCATCTGTGACGCCGGAACGGTAGCAAATGCCCTCGGCGTTTCCGAGGATGCGCTGGAACAGTATTTGTAACAGACAGAAATTCCCCCATTGGAGGATACAAATGACACGATATATAAAGACAGCCTGCCTGGTTGTGGTCGTTGCCTTTGCGCTGGTATCGGCGGTGTTTTTCTCGTACAAATGCATACGGCAAGCTACTGTGGACGCCGCTCCGGAGGAAACAACGGAGATGACCGAGGCCACTGAGACTGTGCCGCCGGAAACCGCAGCGACGACTGTCCCGACGGAGGAAACCGTCCCGGAGGAGACGGCAGCGGAAACGACCCTGCCGGAAGAAACCGTTCCTGTGGAGACCGAAGCGCCGAAGGTCACGATCGACGCGGTTCCCCACTATCACCAGTCGGAATATCCCGACATCCGGTACGGCAATGGCACCATTGCGACCAGCGGAAGCAGCGTCGCCGCGCTGGCTATGGTCGCAACCTATATGACTGACCATGTTTACACCCCCGCCGACATTGCCGATTACGCGGTGCAGTACGGCGGCAGCCATTACAAACGGCTGGAAAAGGTATCCGATCTGATGCAGATTCCATGGAAACGGGCGCTGAATGTGAACGAGGCGCTGAAAGCCGTCCGGGAAGGGAAGATCGCCATTGCGCTGATGGGGTCGAGGTCGGTGTTTCCGGAAGGAAACCACTTCATCGTCCTGACCGGCGTCACTGAGGACGGAAAAATTTGGGTGCTTGACCCGGATGACAGGGACTACAGTGCGTGGGGCGTGGGCGAGCTGCTGGAAAACGGCTTCCCCGACGGCAAGCTGATTGCGGGTTATGAGGGCGCGTGGATCTACGACAAGACACAGATGCCGGAGGAACCGTTTATCTACGAGCCGGAACCGGCGCCCGAGGAATCCCGCTACCCCGGTCTGGAACTGACGGACGCGGAGATCAAGCTGATGGCCGACCTGATTTTCATGGAAGCCCAGAGCGAGCCCTTTGAAGGCCAGCAGGCGGTGGCCGAGGTGATCTTCAACCGCCTGAAATCCGGGAATTTCCAGTCTTCCATCAACAGCATCATATACGCGAAGGATCAATTTGCGGCGGTGAAGAACCTGTACCTCGCAAAGCCTACGGATACCCAGTACAAGGCCATCGAACGGGCGCTGAACGGGCCGTATGTGCTGCCCGAGGATGTGGTTTTCTACGCGAAATTCGCCGTGAACAAGAAGATATGGGGGACGATCGGTTCTCATATCTTCTGCTACAGCTATTAGGGTTTTCAGATAGACCCAAACAATTAAGGAGGTGTCCCATGGCTCTGTACGCCATCGGCGACCTGCATCTTTGTCTGGGCGCACCGAAGCCCATGGACATTTTCGGCGGCGCATGGGTTGGTTACATGGACAAGCTCAGAGACGGCCTGTCCGTCATCCGGCCGGAGGATACCACGGTTCTGCTGGGGGATTTGAGCTGGGCGTTGGACTTGTCCGGCGCGAAGGCGGATTTTGCGTGGATCAACGCCATTCCCGGACGAAAGATCATTCTAAAGGGAAATCACGACTATTGGTGGAGCACGGCGGCGAAATTCCGGAAGTTCTGTGAGGAGAACGGCTTTGAAAACCTGAATCTTCTGAACAACAACTGCTATGAATATGAGGGCACCGCCATCTGCGGCACCCGGGGGTGGTTTTATGAGGAAGATCGTTCCGGCGAGCATGACGAAAAAGTGTTCAAGCGGGAGCTGCTGCGGCTGGAAGCCTCACTGAAGGCGGCGGGGGATATGCGGAAGATGGTTTTCCTCCACTATCCGCCACGGTACCGTGGATACGAATGTCCGGAAATTTTGCAGCTTCTGGAAAAATACGGCGTCAGCCGCTGCTTTTACGGCCATCTGCACGGGGGAAGTCACGCCCTTGCCATGGAAGGACTGTGGGACGGTGTGGATTTCCGGCTGGTCGCGGCGGATTATACCGGTTTCCGGCCTTACAAGGTCATTCCGTAGCGCAATTATTCAAAACTTTTTTCATAAAAGTGTGGACATTTCCTTGTTTTTCTGATAGAATATATCGGCTGTACAATTATAAATAAATGGTCTCGGTCACGGGAACCAATTAGGAGGATTACTTACAATGAACGTTAAGAGCATCGAAAGAAAAGGCAACGAGGCTACCGTCGTTGTCGAAATCGACAAGGAACTGATGGAGTCCGGTGTCAACAAGGCTTACATGAAGGCCCGCAAGAGCATCCAGCTCCCCGGCTTCCGTAAGGGCAAGGCTCCCAGAAAGATGATCGAGGCCATGTATGGCGCCCACGTTTTCTACGAAGACGGTCTGGAAGAGATTTTCCCCGAGATCTATGACTTCGCCATTGCCAAGCAGGATTTCAAGGCCATCGGCCGTCCCAACCTGACCGACATGCAGATCGGCGACGACAATATCGTTACCCTGACCCTGACCACCGAGGTCTACCCCGAGGTCACTCTGGGCCAGTACAAGGGTCTGGAAGTGGAGAAGGAGGAGGTTAACGTCACCGACGAGCAGGTGCAGGCCGAGCTGGATCGGATGGCGCAGAATGTCGCTTCCACCGAGACCGTGGAGCGTCCCGCCAAGATGGGCGACACCGCCAACATTGACTTCGAGGGCTTCGATAATGGCGTACCCTTCGAGGGCGGCAAGGGCGACAACTTTGACCTGAAGCTTGGCTCCGGCCAGTTCGTCCCCGGCTTTGAGGAGCAGATCGTCGGCATGAGCGCCGGTGAGGAGAAGGACATCGACATCACCTTCCCCGAGGATTACCACAAGGAGCTGGCCGGTAAGGCCGTCGTGTTCCACGTCAAGCTGAACAAGGTCACTGAGACCATCGTTCCCGAGCAGGATGACGAGTTTGCCAAGGACGTTTCCGAGTTCGATACGCTGGACGAGCTGAAGGCCGACATCCGTGCCAAGGCTCTGGAAAATGCCAAGAAGCAGGCTGACAGCGCCTTTGAGCAGGCCGCTGTGGACAAGGCTGCCGAGAATACCACCGTGGATATGCCCAAGGCGCTGGTGGAGAACGAGCTGGACATCCAGATGGAGCGTTTCGGCTATCAGCTGCAGATGAGCGGCTACTCCATGGAGCAGTACGCCAAGATGATGGGCGGCGACGTCAGCACCATGCGCAACGCTTTCCGTCCCGCCGCTGAGAAGCAGGCGAAGATCTCCGTCACTCTGGAGAAGATCGCCGAGGTCGAGGGCATCACCGCTTCCGACGAGGATATCGAGGCGGAATTCAAGTCTCTGGCCGAGCGGTACGAGCTGGAAGTGGACAAGGTCAAGGAAATGGTTCCCATGGACGAGCTGACCGGCAGCATCAAGACCCGCAAGGCGATCAAGGTCATCGTGGACAGCGCCGTTCCCGTAGCCCCCAAGGCCGAGGAGAAGACCGAGGAATAATCCTTAGATAGGAATAACCTTTCCCCGCGATGGTTAGAATGTTTCAAACCCCTGAAAGGAGACATTACCATGAGTTTAGTTCCCTATGTTGTTGAGCAGACCAGCCGCGGCGAGCGCAGCTATGACATTTTCTCCCGTCTGCTGAACGACCGCATCGTGTTCCTGTCCGAAGAAGTCAACGACACCACCGCAAGTCTGGTGGTTGCCCAGCTGCTTTATCTGGAAGCACAGGACCCGGACAAGGACATTCAGTTCTATATCAACAGCCCCGGCGGCAGCGTCACCGCAGGTATGGCCATCTACGACACCATGCAGTACATTAAGTGCGATGTCGCGACCATCTGCGTCGGTCTGGCGGCTTCTATGGGCGCGTTCCTGCTGAGCGCCGGCGCCAAGGGCAAGCGTATGGCGCTGCCCAATTCCGAGATCATGATCCACCAGCCCTCCGCGGGTACGCAGGGTCAGATCACAGATATGGCTATCCACCTGAAGCGTCTGGAAACCGTCAAGGCGCGGATGAACCGCATTCTTGCCGAGAACACCGGCCGGTCCATCGAAGAAGTCACCGCCGCCTGCGAGCGTGACAATTTCATGACCGCAGAGGAAGCCAGGGCTTTCGGCCTGATCGACCGGGTGCTGGATCATCATTAAAACAATTCATTAGAAACGAGGTACCGGTGTCATGGCAAAGAACACTGAGCAGCCGCCGATTCGCTGCAGCTTCTGCGGAAAGCGGGAGAATCAGGCGTCACGGCTGATTGCCGGTCCTGGGGTGTATATCTGCAGCGACTGTGTCGCTGCCTGCAGCGAGCTTCTGCGGCAGGAAATGGATACGGGCAGCGGGCTGAACGCCCCCGACAAGCTGCCCACACCCGTAGAGATCAAGTCCTTCATGGACAATTACATCGTGGGGCAGGACGAAGCGAAGGTCGCCCTGTCCGTCGCGGTGTACAACCATTATAAGCGTATCTATTTCGGCGCGGATTCCGATGTGGAGCTTCAGAAGAGCAACATTCTGCTCATTGGGCCAACGGGCAGCGGCAAGACCCTCTTTGCCCAGACGCTGGCGAAAATTCTGAACGTTCCCTTTGCCATCGCGGACGCCACTACGCTGACTGAGGCCGGATATGTGGGCGACGATGTGGAGAACATTCTGCTTCGTCTCCTGCAGGCCGCCGATTTTGACGTGGAGCTGGCGGAACGGGGCATTATCTACATCGACGAAATGGACAAAATCGCCCGCAAGAGCGAAAATACCTCCATTACCCGGGACGTTTCCGGCGAGGGTGTGCAGCAGGCGCTTCTTAAAATTCTGGAAGGCACCGTTGCCAACGTTCCGCCTCAGGGCGGCAGGAAGCATCCTCAGCAGGAAATGATTCAGGTGGACACCACCAACATCCTCTTTATCTGCGGCGGCGCGTTCGACGGTCTGGACAAGATCATCGAAAAGCGCACCGATAAGAGCGCCATCGGCTTTGATTCCCCCGTACAGAGCAAGAGCAAGCGGGATGTCGGTACATTGTTCACCCAGGTGGAGCCTCACGATCTGCTGAAATTCGGCATTATCCCCGAGCTTGTGGGACGTATGCCGGTGATCACCACGCTGCGCAGCCTGTCCCGGGACGATCTGGTGCGGATTCTCGTGGAGCCGAAGAACGCTCTGACAAAGCAGTATCAGAAGCTGCTGGAAATGGACGGCGTGGCGCTGGAGATCCAGCCGGAAGCCCTTCAGGCCATTGCCCAGAAGGCGCTAGACCGTCAGATCGGCGCGAGAGGACTTCGGGCGATCATGGAGAAGATCATGACGAAGATCATGTTCCTGATCCCCTCCGACCTGTCCATCCAGAAGGTCATCATCACCCCCGAAGCCGTCGAGGGTGCCGACCCCGGCATCGTGCGGGATACCGCCCATCCCAGAGAAAAAATCTCCGGGCGCAAATAATATCTCTATTCTTCCAAGGGGGTAGTTTTTCTACCCCCTTTTTTCAAAAAGGAGGGAAGAACTTTGACTGAAACCATTTTTGCAGGGAAAATGCCCATCCTTGCTTTGCGGGGACTGTGCGTTTTCCCCGAACAGACCGTTCATTTTGAAGTTGGCCGCAGCAAGTCCGTAAAGGCGCTGGAAGCGGCCATGCAGGGCGACCAGACGCTGCTGTTGATCCCTCAGAAGGATTTGCTGGTGGACGACCCGACGCTGAAAGACCTGTATCCCGTTGGCTGTATCGCCAAGGTCAAGCAGGTGCTGAAAACGCAGGGAGAGAATCTGCGGATTCTGGTCACCGGCATCAGCCGGGGCAAGATCACCGAGCTGTCTCAGAGCGAGCCGTACCTTTCCGGCATTGTGGAATCGGCGAGTGTGGAGGAGCCGGCGGACACCATTCGCGCCCGCGCGCTGCGCCGGGAGGCCAATTCGCTGTATGGCGTGTATCTGGAGCTGTGCGAGCATCCTGCCCAGACCGTTCAGCTGCGGATGCTGGCCAGCGAGAGCAGCGGCTTTATTGCCGACTCTATCGCCCAGAATTCCGGCATTGACTTCCCGGACAAGGCGAAAATGCTCTGCCAGCTGAACAGTGTCCGCCGTCTGGAAACTGCCGTCCAGCTTCTGCGCCGGGAGGTGGAGATGCTCCGGCTGGAAGGGGACATTCAGGAGAAGACCCGCGCCGCCATCGATCAGAACCAGAAGGACTACTTCCTGCGCGAGCAGATGAAGGCCATCCGTGAGGAGCTTGGGGAAGAGGACGATGAGGACGAATTTGATACCTACGCCCAGAGCATTCAGAATCTCCATCTGGAAGCGGAGACGGAGAAAAAACTCCTGAAGGACGTGGAGCGGCTGAAAAAGCAGCCCTTCGGTTCTTCCGAGGGGGCGGTGCTGCGGAATTATCTGGACACCGTGCTGGAGCTGCCGTGGAATGTCAAGACCAAGGAGCGGGTGGACGTGGCCGCTGCCCGGAAGATTCTGGAGCATGACCATTTTGGACTGGAAAAGGTGAAGGAGCGAATCTTAGAAACCATCGCCGTCCGGGAAATGGCGCCCCAGATGCCGCCCCAGATCCTGTGTCTGGTAGGCCCTCCCGGCGTGGGTAAGACCTCCATTTCCTATTCCATCGCCCGGAGCCTGAACCGGAAAATGGCGAGAATTTCCCTTGGCGGCATTCACGACGAGGCGGACATCCGGGGACACCGGAAGACCTACGTCGGCGCAATGCCCGGCCGTATCATGACCGCCATGACGCAGGCGGGTAGCTGCAATCCGGTGCTGCTGCTGGACGAGATCGACAAATTGGGTTCCGACTACCGCGGCGATCCCAGTGCTGCTCTGCTGGAAGTGCTGGACGCGGAGCAGAACCACGACTATCGTGACCATTATCTGGAAATCCCCTTTGATCTGTCCGACGTGCTGTTTATTACCACGGCGAATACGCTGGACACCGTGCCCCGGCCGCTGCTGGACCGCATGGAGATCATTGAGCTTGGCTCTTATACGGATGAAGAAAAGTTCATGATCGCCAAGGATCACCTGATCCCCAAGCAGCTGAAAAAGCACGGTCTGAAAAAGGCGCAGCTTCGCATCACCGATGACGCCATCCGGGAGACGATTTCCTGCTACACCCGGGAATCCGGCGTGCGAAATCTGGAGCGCTGCTTCGGCGAAATTTGCCGGAAGGCGGATATGGAGATTCTTTCTCAGGAAGCCCCGAAGAAGATCACCGTCACCGGCAGCAATCTGGAAAACTATCTGGGCGTTCGCAAGTTCCTGCCCGACCGGCTGCCCTGCACCGATCAGGTGGGGCTGGTCACGGGACTTGCATGGACGAGCGTCGGCGGCGAAACGCTGGAAGTAGAGGTCAACGTCATGGACGGCTCCGGCAAGCTGGAGCTGACCGGAAACCTTGGCGACGTGATGAAGGAATCCGCCCACGCGGCGCTGAGCTACATCCGCGCCAACGCCCAGAAACTGGGCGTCGCCCCGGACTTCTACAAGACGAAGGACATTCACGTCCATTTCCCGGAGGGCGCGGTTCCCAAGGACGGCCCCTCGGCGGGTGTTACCGTCTGCACGGCCATTGTCTCCGCCCTGACGGGGGTCAGCGTGCGGCGGGATATCGCCATGACCGGTGAAATTTCCCTTCGGGGACGGGTCATGCGCATCGGCGGTCTGCGGGAGAAGACCATGGCGGCACTTCGCCACGGCGTGCGCACCGTCATCATTCCCAAGGACAACGAGCGGGATTTGGAGGAAATCGACCAGACCGTCCGGCGTCAGCTGAATTTTATCAGCGCCCAGACCATGGACACCGTACTTTCCGCCGCGCTGAACCGGCCTGCGGAGGCCAGCCCCACCATTCTGACGGAGCTTCCCGGGGACGTGCGTACCAGAGTGAGAAAGCCCGGCCTGCGCCAGTAACGGAGGAAGTATTGTGAACTTTCAGAATGTGGAATTCCTGATTTCTGCCGCTTCCAAGGAGAATTTCCCCACAAAACGGCTTCCGGAGATTGCCTTTGCCGGGAAGTCCAATGTGGGAAAATCCTCGGTCATCAACCGCCTTTTGCAGCGGAAAAACTTTGCGCGGGTAGGGGATAAGCCGGGAAAAACCGTCCATGTGAATTACTTCACGCTGGACGGCACCTGCTATCTGGTCGATCTGCCGGGGTACGGCTTTGCGAAGGTTTCCGCCAGCGAGAAGGAACGCTGGGGGCGGCTGATGGAGGATTATTTCGCAGCGAACCGCATTGATCTGGGTGTACTGATCGTGGACTACCGCCATCCGCCCACTAATAACGACATCACCATGGCGCGGTGGTTTCTGGACTCCGGGTGCCCGTTTGTGGTGGTTGCCAACAAGATGGACAAGCTGAAAAAAAGCGAGCTGGAACCGAACCTGAAGGTCATCCGGGAGGATCTGGCGCTTCCGGAGGGCTGCCCGGTGATCCCGTTCTCCGCGGAGAAGGGGAACGGCCGGGACGAGCTGGTGAAGTACATTCTTGCCGCCGTAAAAAAGTAAAAAACGCAGGAGCGACCGATCTTGGACGCTCCTGCGTTTTGTTACTCCGCGGGTGTTTCCTTGAGGAAACGGATGATGAACGGGATGCTGAGAAGTCCAGCTATCACATCCGCCGTAGGCTGAGCGATCTGAATTCCCGGCAGTCCCAGCAGGGGAACCCCAATTAGCAGCATGGGAATTGTGACCGCACCGGAACGAATGAGGGACAGAACAGAGGAAATGGTGGGCTGCTGGATGCTCTGATAAAGCATATTCACCGGTACGGAGAAGGGGACAAACAGCATACCGATCGCCGTATATCGCAGCGCGGTGGAGCCGATGGCAATGACCGCCTCGCTTTTCTGGAAAATCCCGATGATACCCTCAGCACAAATCATGCTGATAACGGAAAAGCTGCCGATGAAGACCAGCCCGAAGCACATGGTGAACACCAGACCTTTTTTCACCCGGTCGTATTTTCTGGCCTGATAATTGAAGGATGCCACCGGCTGGAAGCCCTGCCCGATGCCGAGACCGACGCAGATCAGGAAATTGGAATACCGGTTGACCACGCTCATGGCGGCGATGGCCGCATCGCCGAAGGGCTTTGTCATGTTGTTCAGCAGTCCCATGGTCACGGAGGTCAGCCCCTGCCGGATAAGGGACGGCAGACCAACACGGCAAATTGACAGATAGATTTTAAAGTTCCGGCTGACGGCGCGGAAACGGATGGTGCTCTGCGCCATTTTCAGATACATGATGAGAAGAATGACGAAGCTGACCAGCTGGGAAGCGGCGGTGGCAAGCCCCGCGCCGTAGACACCCATCCCCAGCTTCATGACCAGAATGTAGTCGCCTAGAATGTTCAGAAGTCCGCCGGCGGTAAGCCCGATCATGGCATAAAAAGCTTTGCCCTCGTAGCGAAGGCCGTTGTTGAGAATCAGGGAACAGATAATCGTCGGCGCAGCCAGAAATACCCAGAAGCCGTAGTCCATGGCGTAGGGGGCAATGGTGTCGGTGCTGCCCAGAAAATGCACCAGCGGCCTGAGAAACGAAAGGCCAAGCACGCCGATCACCAGCCCCAGCCCCATGCCGGTGAAGAAGGAAGTGGAAATGTACATGGTGGCTTTGTCAGCGTCCCTGTCTGCCAGCGCCCGGGAAACGTAGGTGCCGGCGCCGTGGCCGAGCATGAAGGCCAGACCCTGCATAATGGCCTGAACGGTAAAGAGAATGCCCGTCGCGGCCTGAGCGCTCTCGCCCAGCGTGCCGACAAAATAGGTGTCCGCCATGTTGTAAATGCTGGTGATGAGCATGGAAATGGTGGTTGGAATGCCGAGATTCAGAATCAGCCGGGAAACCGGCGTTTCCGTCATTTTTCGGTAATGTGCCTCCGAATCGGTCAAGAGATATCCTTCTTTCTGCTTTTTTCCACATTATAACACGGATTTTTTGCCGATTCAATGGCATTTTCATCGGTTTTTAGGGCAGCACCGCACAATTCGTCAAGAAGTCTCAGGCAGGATTTTTGTTCCAATTCAAAGTTCCGAAAATGGAGGAATACTGTATGTATTTCCCATTTTCGGAACTGCGGAAGTGGAGCAAAAAGACGGCTGAGACTCGCAGACGCAATTGTGCGGTGTTGCCTTAGGTAAAAAAGAGCACGGGCTGGTTTTTCAGCCCGTGCCGTTTGTCAATTACTGGTTTGCCTTGGCGGCTTTCAGAGCCTGCGCCAGCTGATCGGGGCAGGAGGTGGACTTCATGCCGCACTTGACGCCCTCGATACGGGCGATGACGTCGTCAACGTCCATTCCTTCCACCAGCTTGCCGATGCCCTTCAGGTTGCCGTTGCAGCCGCCGATAAACTGAACATTCTTGACCTTGTTGTCCTCAATGTCGAAGAAAATCTTCTGAGAACAGGTGCCTTTTGTCTTGTATTCGTACATGCCGATTTCCTTTCTATACAATAATATCTGTCAGTTCTGCGCCGACCAGCTCCGCGAGGGGCTGGGGCAGAACGATCATCTGATGTCCTCTGGCGCCGGCGGAGACGGCGATCTCATCCCACAGCGTGCAGGTCTCGTCAATAAAGGTTGGGTAGTGCTTCTTCATCCCAACGGGACTGCATCCGCCACGGATATAGCCGGTCAGGCCGAGAAGTTCCTTGACGGCCACCAGCTCCATATTTTTGTCCCCGGCGGCCTTGGCGGCTTTTTTCAGATCCAGCTCACAGCAGACGGGAATGCAGAACACGTTGATGCCCGTCTTTTCACCCCGGGCGACCAGCGTTTTGAAAACCTGTTCCTCCGGCATTCCGATGGCCTGCGCGGCATGGACGCCTCTCAAATCCTGCTCGTCGAATTCATAAAATGCTTCGCGGCAGGGGATTCCCGCCTGCTGAACCAGACGGACTGCGTTCGTTTTTGTAGCCATATCATCACCGTACCTTATTATACGACAAAACGCAGCCGCTTTCAAGTGTGAATTGCGAAAAACCGGTTATCCTATGGGGGAGGAGGTTACGATATGAGCGAAAACAAAGACGCGGAAATGAAAAAACAGGAGCGGGAGCAGATCGTGGAGCTTGGCTCGGACATTACGAAATCCAGCAAGGGAAGCATCTACACCCTCACCATCATCGGACAGGTGGAAGGGCACATGATCGCCCCGGAAACGGTGAAGACCACCAAATATGAGCATGTTCTGCCGCTGCTGGCCGGAATCGAGGAAAGCGACGACGTGGACGGTCTGCTGCTGCTTCTGAACACAGTGGGCGGTGACATTGAGGCAGGACTGGCCATTGCGGAGATGATCGCTGGAATGAAAAAGCCAACGGTGTCTCTGGTGCTGGGCGGCGGACATTCCATCGGTATCCCTCTGGCGGTATGCACGAAAAAGAGCTTCATTACCCCGACAGCCAGCATGACGGTGCATCCCGTGCGCATGACAGGTCTGGTGGTGGGCGCACCCCAGACCTTCCGGTATTTTCAGCGGATTCAGGAGCAGATTGCGGATTTTGTCACCGCGAACTCCCGCATCAGCCGGGAGGACTTCGAGCATTATATGATGGCGACGGGAGAGATCGCCACGGACGTGGGAACGATTCTCTACGGCAAGGAAGCGGTGGCTTCCGGCCTGATCGACAAGCTAGGCGGGCTGAATGACGCGCTGTCCACGCTGCACAGGATGATCGAGAAACAGAAAAAATAGCTTTCACTGCGCAGGCGCAGCCGATTTTGGCTGTGTCTGCGCGGACAAAAAATAAGACTGGAAATTCTCTCTGACCTATGCTATAATAAAGTGAATTATTATGTTGTAGGAGGGGCAGACTTGGACTTAAACTGGCTTGAGAGTTTCTTATACGGTCTGTTTTCCGGGCTTGCGGATATTCTGCCCGTTTCCGCCGAAGCCCACCGCATTCTGATGCTGAAATGCTTCGGCATTCAGAGCAGCACGGAGCTGATGAAGCTGTTCGCGCATCTTGGCGTGTTCGGCGCGATGTATTTCAGCTGCCGCAAGCAGATCGTCCGCATTCATCGGGCGCGCCGTCTGGCGCGGGTGCCCAAACGCCGCCGCCGTCGGCCGCTGGATACCCGGAGCCTGATGGATTTCAGCCTGCTCAGGACGATGCTGATTCCCGTGATTCTCGGATTTCTCCTGAACCGGTACGTGGAGCCGCTGAAAGAAAAGCTGATCTGGATCGCCGTATTGCTGTTCCTGAACGGCATTATCCTGTACCTACCCCAGTTTTTCCCCACCAGCAACCGGGACAGCCGGATGCTATCCCGGGTCGAGGGACTCCTCGTAGGGTTGGGCGGCGCGCTGGGAATTTTGCCGGGCGTTTCCGCCGTGGGTTCTGCGCTGTCCGTTGCCAGCATCTGCGGCGTGGAGCGGAGCTATGGTCTGAACATGGCGCTGCTGATGAACATGTTTATTCAGGTCGGTTTGATCGTGCTGGATGTGCTGGCGCTGATATCGGTAGGGGCGGGAACGCTGTCGTTCCTGATTCTCGTCCGATATCTGGTGACTGCCGCTGTGTCTTTTGGCGCCGCGTTGCTGGGCGTGAAGCTCATGCGTCTGCTGGCCGCCAATAACGGCTATGCGCTGCTGGCGGTCTACTGCTGGGGCGTGGCGCTGTTTACCTTTATTCTGAATCTGATGGCTTAATGGGAGGAAATTATGGCTGAGAAGAAAACGGCCAGTCGGGCCGAGCAGGCGGTTTCGGGCGCGAAGAAGAAAACGTCATCCGGTTCCGCTTCCAAACCTTCCGGAAAAAAGAGTACGCCTGCCAAGAACACCAAGTACAAGACGGAATATGAACCTGCCGTTCCGCCGCATTTTCTCATTGCGGCGGTCAGCATTCTGCTGTTTGCGCTGTTTGTTGTCATCAGCGTGAACCCGGATGGCAAGCTTCTGGAACTCATTCAGTCCGTTGTGCTGGGACTGGTCGGTCAGGGCGGATTTTATTTTGCCATCCCGGGGCTATTGTATCTGTTCGTCATCCACACCTTTGGACGGAAAAACGCCCCGACCATGCGGAGCATCTGCACATTGATCTTCGTGTTCCTGTGCGGATGTATCTACCACCTTGCCGTGCAGGAGCAGGAGACAGCGACGGGCTTTGCGCTGATTCCCGAGCTTTTCACCGGCGGCGTAGCGGGAAGCACCGGCGGCGTCCTCTGCGGCGGCGCGGCCATGCTGCTGCGCTGGCTCTGCGGCAAAACGCTGGCCTTTGTGTTCTGCGTGTTTTTCGCAATTCTGACGCTGCTGGGGGCAATGAATATCACCATTCCCAGCATTATCAGAGCCATTGCCAACCGCCCCAAGGACGATTATGTGGAGGAAGACGATGAGGACTACATAGACCCGGCGACGGCTGTAGTCAACAGTATTGCGAGCAAGCAGATTGCCCGCAAGCGTCAGCGCCGGGAACAGCAGCGGGCGAGGGAGAACGCCCCGGAAGAAACACCGCCGGAGACGCCCCAGCAGCTTCCGCCGGAAAAGCAGCCGCGTCCTGCCCCAAAGCAGGAAAAAAACCATGCTCCCGCACCGCAGGATGAAGTCAAGCAGGTTCCCGGCAAGGGTGCGGCGTTCATGGAGCGTATCGACGGAGACATCAACGCGCCGCTGTCCGGCACGGCCGAATACGTGAAGGACGAAACGCCGCCGGTTCCCGAACCGCTCCCCGCGCGTCCCGCTCCAGCGAAGCCTGTCCGGGTGGAAGGGGAGGACATCGGGGAAAAGCTGCCCAGCAAAATGCCGGAATTTGTCCCCAACGCGCCCATCCCGCCCGCGCCCAAGCTGGACGAAGGCAAGATAAAGCCCACTCCGGAGGCAAAGTCTGGGAAGGTCACCACCAAGGACGCCGCCCAATCCGCCCGGCAGGTCGCCGCAGAAATTGCCCAGACGCAGGCGGTGCAGCAGCCGGATTACTGCTTCCCGCCGCTGGATCTGCTGAAGCGCCCGGTACGCGCCGGGACGGACGGCACGGAGGAAATGCGGGAAAATTCCCGCCGCCTCAACGAGACCCTCGCCAGCTTCAATATCGACGCCCATATCATCAACGTCACCCGCGGCCCCAGCGTTACCCGCTACGAGGTGGAGCTTGACAAGGGCGTCCGCCTGAATAAAATCACCGGCTGCGCCGATGATATTGCCCTGAGTCTGGGCGCGTCCGGCGTCCGCATCGCTGCCGTTCCCGGAAAGATCTCCGTGGTTGGCATCGAGGTGCCGAACCGGGCGGTCACGACGGTCTCCCTGCGGGAGGTCATTGATTCTCCCGAGTTTGCGAAGGCAAAGTCCAAGACCTCCGTCGCAATGGGCAAGAGCATTGACGGAAGCTGCATCGTGGGTAACATTGCCAAAATGCCCCACCTGCTGATTGCCGGCACCACCGGTTCCGGCAAATCCGTGTGCATGAATTCCATCATCATTAGCCTACTGTACAAGGCAGGCCCCGACGATGTGAAGCTCATCATGGTTGACCCAAAGATGGTGGAGCTGGGGATTTACAACGGCATTCCCCATCTGCTGATTCCCGTGGTCACGGACCCAAAGAAGGCCGCAGGCAGTCTGCAATGGGCGGTGACGGAGATGCTTCGCCGCTACAGGATGATGTCCGACATGGGCGTCCGGGATCTGGAATCCTACAACAGCATCGTGACCTCCGAGGAGGACGGTCAGAAGCTGCCTCAGGTGGTCATTATCATCGACGAGCTGGCGGATTTGATGATGGTCGCCGCCAAGGAGGTGGAGGACTCCATCTGCCGTATCGCGCAAATGGGTCGTGCCGCCGGTATGCACCTGATCATCGCCACCCAGCGTCCTTCCGCCAACGTTATCACCGGTTTGATGAAGGCGAATATTCCGTCCCGAATCGCTTTTTCCGTTGCCTCCGCCATGGAATCCCGCATCATTCTGGATACCATGGGCGCGGAAAAGCTGGTGGGCAAGGGCGATATGCTGTACGCCCCCATCGGCTGTGGCAAGCCGCTGCGTGTGCAGGGCTGTTTCGTCACCGACACCGAGGTTGAGGCCGTGGCCGGGTATGTCAAGGACAACTACACGGCGGAATACAGCCAGCAGGTGCTGGACGAGATCGAGAAAAAAGCCCAGCAGACCGGCAAAAAGCCGGCGAGCGTCTCCGACCCTGACCCCACCGACGAGGAGCTGGAGGGTGACGAAATGCTGCCCGCCGCCGTCGATGTGATTCTGGAGACCGGACAGGCTTCCGTCTCCATGCTCCAGCGCCGTCTGAAGCTGGGCTATGCCCGCGCGGCGCGAATCGTGGATGAGATGGAGGAAAAGGGCATTGTAGGCCCCTTCCAAGGTTCCAAGCCGAGAGCCATCCTGATCACGAAGGAACAGTGGGCGTCCATGAAGGGCGGCCAGACGGAACAAATGGGCTTTGACGATCTGGATTCCGTGCCGGATGAACTGATGTAATGATTTAAAACGCCCGGACGAAAACGTCCGGGCGTTTGACTATTACAGCACATACAAGATTTAATCAGCATGGAAGTCCGCCTGTTCCACCCGATAGTACCGAAATATTCCTTCTTCTTTGACGAAGCGAAATCCCACCTTTTCAAGAACGTGCTGACTGCGTGTGTTCTTAAGAACAGCATCGGCGTTGACCGCAAGCATCCCCAGCTTCTCAAAAGCGTATTTGATCGCCAGCTTTTCCGCTTGCGTCCCATAACCTTTGCCCTTCACGGAATCATTTTGCATGTGAATACTCAGCGTACACTCTTTCCTGCCGCGGTCAATTTGCTTTAGCTGCAACTCCCCAATCACCTCGGCATCAAGCATAATTGCGAATACAACCCTCGACACATCCTGCTTCGATTCAAAATACCGGTTTACAGCATCTTCGTTATAGGTGTATGGCTTGAACAGCTTCATATCCATATAAATGGATGCGTCATTTGTCCACCCTTTATAAAGGTCGTGACATAACTCCCTTGTCATGATCTGTAGGCTGATCTGTCCCATTTAATCTTCTCCGATTCCGATTTGCAGGTATGGGCGCTTTTACGGAGCCAGCCGGACAGCCGCGTCCAGAATGGCGTTTGCGGCGCTTTCCTTGGATTGCAGCGGAAGCTCAGTGGTTTCGCTCCGGGTAATGATCGTGATTACGTTTGTGTCAACGCCGAAGCCCGCACCGGACTGCCTGAGATTGTTGGCGCATATCATGTCCACGTTCTTCTTTACGAGCTTTTCCCGGCTGTTTTCCACCATGTTCTGGGTCTCCATGGAAAAACCGCAGATGACTTGTCCCGGGACGCGGTTTTCGCCGAGATATTTCAGAATGTCCCGGGTGCGTTTCAGGGGGATGGACATGTCGCCCTCGGACTTTTTGACCTTGTTGTCGCTGTAATTTGCCGGGGTGTAGTCCGCCACCGCCGCCGCTTTGAAAATAAAGTCGGATTCTGGGGCGTTGGCGGCCACGGCTTCAAACATATCCTGAGCGGAAACGACGGGAACTACGGTCACAAAGGGCGGGGGGGCGATGGCCGTGGGGCCGGAAACCAGAGTCACGTCCGCGCCCCGGAGCATGGCCATTCTGGCAATGGCATAGCCCATTTTCCCGGTGGAATGGTTGGTCAGATACCGGACGGGGTCGATGGCCTCCTGCGTCGGACCGGCGGTGACGAGTACCTTTTTCCCGGCAAGATCGTGAGGGAAGGCCAGCTGACGCAGGATATATTGCAGAATTTCCTCCGGCTCCGGCAGCTTGCCCTTGCCCACGGCGCCGCAGGCAAGACGTCCGCTGGCAGGTTCGATGACTTCCCAGCCATAACGGCGCAGAAGCGCCAGATTGTCCTGTGTCACGGGATTTTCGTACATGTTGGTATTCATGGCGGGGGCGATGAGTTTGGGGCAGCGGCAGGCGAGAATGGTGGTGGTGAGCATATCGTCCGCCAGCCCGTGGGCCAGTTTCGCGCACACATTGGCCGTGGCCGGGGCGACGATCACCAGATCCGTCCGTTCCGCCAGAGCGATATGCTCCACCTGATGGGCGAAATTCCGGTCGAAGGTGTTTACCATCGTCCGGCGGCCGGTGAGCTGCTCGAAGGTCAGGGGCGTGACGAATTGGGTGGCGTTTTCGGTCATGACGACCTCCACCGCGGCGTGCTGCTTGACAAGGGCGGAGGCCAGCGCGGCGGCTTTATAGGCGGCGATTCCGCCGGTAACGCCCAGAAGGACGGTTTTTCCTTTCAGCATAGGGAACCCTCCAGAATAGAAAATTGCTTACGCTCATTATATCCCGATTTTGAATCGCTGTAAAGATGATTTTTTTCTTGTATTTTCCGCCGCACCCTGCTATAATACTCCCGGAGTGAAAGCTCCCAAATTTGCGCTGTATCTTCATAAGAAGAACGGCAGCAGGAGGTAATTTCATATGGAAAAAAGGAAAATGAACACCCGGTACATGGCGACCCTCGCTATGTTCTGCGGTGTTCTGCTGGTCATGGGCGTTACCGGAATCGGTTTCATTCCACTTCCGGTGATCAAGGCCACAACCATGCACATCCCGGTCATTCTGGGCGCGGTTTTGCTCGGCCCCGGCGCGGGCGCTGTCCTTGGGGGCGTGTTCGGGCTGTGCTCCATCTGGGCAAATACCACCAGTCCCGGACTGCTGGCATTTGCGTTTTCGCCCTTTATGACCACGGAGGGTCTGCCGGGGGTGCTGAAAAGCCTGTGGATCGCACTGGGGTGCCGGATTCTGTTCGGCGCGATTGCGGGATGGCTGTGGAAGCTGTTTAAGAAGCTTACGAAGCAGGACTTTGCGGCGCTGCCCCTGACTGCGGCAGTTTCCACGCTGTGCCACACAATTCTCGTCATGGGCAGCATTTATGTGCTGCTTGCCCAGCAGTACGCACAGGCGAAAAACGTGGCCATTACCGCCGTTTTTGGACTTGTGATGGGGACGGTCACGGCGTCCGGAATCCCTGAGGCCATCATTGCCGCCATTCTGGTGACCGTCATCGGAAAGGCGCTGCTGCACCTTTCGGAGCGGATGAAAAAACGTTAAGGAGAGATCGTTATGCTGCTTGCCATTGACATCGGTAATACCAATCTGGTCATCGGCTGTATTGAAAATGATAAAATTCTGTTCAAAGCCCGCATTGCCACCGACGCCATCCGCACCTCCGACCAGTATGGCGTGGAGATCAAAAACATGATGGAAGCCTTCGGCGTGCAGGTGAAGGATATCGACGACTGCATCATTTCCTCCGTCGTGCCGCCGGTGTTCAATTCGGTCAAAACCGGCGTCATCAAGGTCATCCGAAAGCAGCCCATGGTGGTCGGCCCCGGGCTGAAAACCGGGCTGAACATCCACATGGACGTTCCCAGTCAGGTAGGCAGCGACCGCATTGTCATCGCCGTGGCCGCCCTTGCGGAGTACGAAGCGCCCATGATTCTGATGGACTTGGGGACGGCAACCACTATCGAGGTGGTAGAGCCGAACAATATGTATCTTGGCGGCATCATTTTCCCGGGCGTCCGGGTCTCGCTGGACGCGCTGACAAGCCGCACCGCGCAGCTTCCCGGCATCAGTCTGGACAGGCCGAAGCATGTCATCGGCAAGAACACCGTGGACTGTATGCGCAGCGGCATGATGTACGGCACCGCCGCCATGCTGGACGGACTGGTGGAGCGAATCGAAGCAGAGCTGGGACACAAGTCCACACTCATTGCCACCGGCGGCCTTGCCCAGTTTATCACACCGCTGTGCAAACGGGAGATCATTCTGGAGAAAGACCTGCTTTTGAAGGGCCTGAACGTCATTTACAAGAAAAATAAGCGGTAACGGAAAGCCGGCAGCCCTGCGCTGTCGGCTTTTGCATCCGAAAATCCTTTCTGCGGCGGGGTGCTATTATTGCGCCCCGCCGCATAGTCTTTGGCAGGAGTGATGCAAATGATGTGCGCATGGAAACAGCTGCTGTCCGTCTTGCCGCCAAGACTTCGGCCGGAGGTGGACAGGTTGGGGAAAAACGCTTTGCAGGAGCTGCGGCTTCGCTTAGGAATGCCGCCGGAGCTGGTTTTGAGCGGGGAAAGCCGCTGGCTGGGGTGCTGTGTCAGCAGGGAAGACCTGAATTACTGCATCAACGCCGCCAGCCGGTATTCTCCATGGGCGGCGGCGACAACAGCGCAGGGGTATCTTACCGCCCCCGGGGGACACCGCATTGGTCTGTGCGGAGAGGTAGTCTGCAAAGATGGCATTGTGACTGGCATCCGGGAAATCAGCTCCCTGTGCATCCGTGTCGCGAGAGATTTTCCGGGAATCGCCAAGCGGGCGGCGGACACTCCCGGCTCCATTCTGATTCTGGGCGCGCCCGGGTGGGGAAAAACCACCCTACTGCGGGATCTGATCCGGCAGATCGGAGAAAAGCAATGCGTCAGCGTGGTGGACGAGCGAGGGGAGCTGTTCCCGGAGGGACTGGAACGGGGGAAGAAGACGGACGTCCTCACCGGCTGCCCCAAGTCACCGGGAATCGACATGGTGCTCAGAACCATGGGGCCGGACTGCATCGCCGTGGACGAGATCACGGCGGAGGCGGACGCCCGGGCGCTTCTCCGGGCGGCGAACTGCGGGGTGCGGCTGCTGGCGACCGCCCACGGCACGTCGGCGGCGGACCTGCGGCGCAGGTCGGTCTACCGTCCGCTGGCGGAAAGTGGGGTGTTCCAAACGCTTCTGATTTTACGGCAGGACAAGTCCTTCCGGGCGGAGAGGGCGGCGCTATGAGCTACAGATGGTTTGGCGCGGCGCTGGTTATCGCGGGCTGCGGCGGATTCGGGTTTTCCATCGCTTCCGGGTATAAACGGGAGGAAGGAATCCTCCGGCAGCTGCTCAGGGCGCTGAATTACATGGAGTGGGAGCTTCAGTACCGCCTGACGCCCCTGCCGGAGCTTTGCCGTCAGGCGGGGAAGGAAACGAGAGGAACGCTTCGGGAAGTGTTTTTCAATCTTGCGCGGGAGCTGGAATGGCAGACCTCCCCGGACGCGGCCAGCTGCATGACCGCCGCGCTGAAACGCAGTCACGAGCTGCCCCGGCGGATACGGGGAATCATGAAGCAGCTGGGGCATACCCTTGGTCGGTTCGACCTTCCGGGACAGAAGCAGGGGCTGGAGGAAGTAAAGGAAGCCTGCCGTATGGAGCTGGAATCTCTGGGGAAGAACCGGGAAACACGTCTTCGCAGCTACGGGACGCTGGGATTATGCGCCGGTGCGGCGCTGGCCATTTTGTTTCTATGAGTATGGACATTGACCTGATTTTCAAAATCGCTGCCATTGGCATCATCGTATCCATTCTCAATCAGGTGCTTTCCCGTTCCGGCCGGGAGGAGCAGGCCACCATGACCAGCCTTGCGGGGCTGGTGGTCGTGCTGATGATGCTGGCGCAGAAGATCGCCGATCTGTTTGATCTGGTGAAGACCCTGTTTGAATTCTGATGAGCCTGTTCTGGAAGGCCGCGGCGGCGGTGCTGCTGGCGGTGGTGCTGGGGCCTTCGTTGGGAAAGCAGAAGGACATCGGCGTTCTGCTGACCATGGCGGTGTGCTGCATGGTCGCCATGATCGCCATTTCCTATCTGGAGCCGGTGCTGGACTTCCTGCGTGAGCTGGAAACGCTGGGAGACCTGCAGGGGGACATGCTGGGCATTCTCTTAAAAGCGGTGGGCATCGGGCTGGTGTCGGAAATTGCCGGACTGGTCTGTACCGACGCGGGAAACGGCTCTCTTGGAAAAACGCTGCAATTGCTTGGCTCGGCGGTGATTTTATACTTGTCGCTTCCCATTTTCACCGCCATGCTGGAACTGATACGGGAGATTTTACGGGAGTTATGAGCAAATTGATTTTGGCGGTGGCGTTGGTATTTGCGCTGGCGATACCTGCTTCCGCTGTAGAATTTACGGCTCCACAGGTGCCGGAGAAAGGGGCGGAGCTGATGCCGGAGGACACCGGCTCCTTTGCCGCCGGGCTGATGGAGCTGCTTCGGGACGCGGTTCTGGGACTTCGGCCGGATTTGAAGGAAGCGTCCAAGGTCAGCCTTGGGGTGATCGCGGCGGTGATGATGGTGTCATTGCTCCAATCCTTTTCCGGAAGTGTGAAGACCGTCGCAAACCTTGTGGGGGCGACAGCCATTGCGGCGGGGCTGCTGCTGAGCGCAAATTCCCTGATTCGCCTTGGGTCGCAGACCGTGACGGAAATCAGCGAGTACGGAAAGCTGCTGCTTCCCGTCATGACGGCGGCTATGGCGGCGCAGGGCGGGGCGGCGTCCTCCACGGCGCTGTACGCCGGGACGGCGGTGTTCGACTCGGTGCTGAGCTCCCTGATTTCCCGGATGCTCGGCCCCATGGTGTACCTGTTTCTGGCGCTGTCGGCGGCAAACGGCGCAATCGGGGAGAATATTCTGGGAAAATTGCGGGATTTGGTCAAAAACGTCGTCAGCTGGAGCCTGAAAACCATATTGACGGTGTTCACGACCTATATGACCGTCACCGGCGTGGTCAGCGGCACTACCGACGCGGCAGCGCTGAAAGCAACGAAGGTCACCATTTCTTCCGTGGTTCCCGTGGTGGGCGGAATTTTGTCCGACGCTTCGGAAGCGGTGCTGGTCAGCGCGGGGCTAATGAAAAACGCGGCGGGCATTTATGGAATTCTGGCGGTGCTGGCGGTATTCCTAAGTCCGTTCCTGAAAATCGGCGTCCACTATCTGATACTGAAACTGACAGCCGCCGTATGCGGCATCTTCGGAGAAAAGGGACTGACGGAGCTGATCGGGGATTTTTCCACCGCCATGGGGCTGCTGCTTGCCATGACCGGATCGGAGTGCCTGCTGCTGCTCATCAGCACGGTGTGTTTTCTGAAAGGAGTGGGATAATGGAGGCGCTTCGGCAATATGTTATTTCTGTGGTAGCTGCCGCCATGCTCTGCGGCATTGTGGTCAGGCTGTTCCCCAATGGAAGCGGCAAGCAGATGGGAAAGCTGATCTGCGGGCTGTTTCTGGCGTACACTGTTCTGAGTCCTATTTCGAGGGTGGATTTTTCCAAATTGCCGGACTTTTCCCTGCGGTACATGGATGACGCGGAGGACGCCGCCGCGATGGGAGAAAATCTCGCGCGGGATTCCATGGCGGATATCATAAAGGAAGAAACGGAAGCATATATCTTGGACAAAGCCGCAGACCTCCACGCGAACCTGCGCGTTGAGGTCGCTGTCGGCGAAGACAATCTCCCGGCGGCAGTCACGATCTCCGGGGAGGCGTCCCCTTACGCCCGGCGGCAGATACAGGCCATGATCGCAAATGATCTGGGTATTTCAAAGGAGAATCAGAAATGGATTGGGTAACGCTGAGAAGCAGGGGAAAGGAGCTGGTCAGGAAATACCGCTATGTCCTTTTGGTGGTGCTGGCAGGGCTTTTTCTCATGGCGCTGCCCGACGGAAAAAACACAAAAGCAGCCCCGGAAACCGCCGCTGCGGAAACGGAACCCCGGCAGGATCTGCAAACCGGGCTGGAAGAAATTCTCAGCCAGATACAGGGCGCGGGCAGGGTGCGGGTGCTTCTGACCCAGCGGGAAGGGGAGCGGACGGTATACCAGACGGACGAGGATTCCACATCCTCCGGCATCCGGTCGGACACGGTTTTGCTCAATGGCTCTGACCGTTCTCAGACCGGGCTTGTGCAGCAGGTAAATCCCCCTACTTATCTCGGCGCGGTCATCGTATGCCAGGGGGCGGACAGCGCGTCCGTCCGGCTTGCCATCGTATCAGCGGTGGGCAGCGTCACCGGGCTGTCCACCGACAAAATAACCGTTTTGAAAATGAAATGAATGATTGGAGGCATTTTTATGAAGGTATGGAAGAAGAATCTGATTGCGGCGGCGATTTTGGTGACGGTATGCGCAGGCATCTACGTCAACTGGCGCTACACCGAGGATCAGGCGGCGGCAAATCTCACGGATACGCTGGACACGGAAAAGGTCATGTCCGACGACAATCTGGTGCTCAGCGAGGACATGGCGGCCATCTCTGCCGGGGAAGACGTGGCGACCACCTCCACCGACTACTTTGCCGCCGTCCGCCTGTCCCGGCAGCAGGCGAGGGACAACGCCGTGAATCTGCTTCAGGAAGCCATGTCCTACAGCGAAAGCTCCAAGGAAGCGGAGTCCGCGGTAGAGCTGGAACAGATCGTGCAGACGGCGCTGAGCGAAGCCCAGATCGAGAGCCTGATCATCGCGAAGGGCTATGCCGACTGCGTGGCCTACATGTCCGGCGAGGGCATTTCCATTGCGGTGGCTTCTCCCGAGGGCGGCTTGCAGCGGGAGGACGTGGCCGTTATCGCGGACATCGTCATGGCGCAGTCCGACTATTCTCTGAACGATATCCGTGTTGTGGAAGTTCAATAAGTTTATGCCCCGGATGAAGACCATCCGGGGCAATCTTGTAAATCCATGCTTTGCTTGCAGAAAATGGTTGTATTTTTCTGGATTTGTGGTACAATAAACAAAAGTATGTCAAGCCCACGGGCGGGACAAACATTTAGGAGGTAAAACCTTATGGCTGAATATAAGCAGTACATCACCCAGATTCAGGAAAATGGAAGCGTCATGATCTCTGAGGACGTGGTAGCGACCATCGTGGCCCATGCCCTGTCCGAGGTGGAGGGCGTCGGCTCTCTGGGCATCAAGCCCGGCGTCAGCATCGCAGACTTTACCAATAAAAAGAATTGGGGCAAGGGGCTGAAGATCCTGATCGCGGAGGATAACACCCTTACCATCGAGTGTGGCATTATGGTCTGCTACGGCTACAGCGTCGTGGACGTGGCGAAGGACGTGCAGGCGGCAGTGACCGCCAGCGTGGAGTCCATCACCGGCACGAAGGTCGAGAGCGTCTCCGTCAACGTCTGCGGCATCGTCCACAAGTAAGGTCGGGCGGTATGAAAAGAGGCGACGCCAGAGAACTGGCAGTACATCTGATTTACGGCCGGGCGTTTACCGGCGAGGAGCCGGAGCAGGTGGTTTCCACCCGTCTGGACAAGGAATATTACGGAAAACTGGCCGAAGAAAATGAGGTATATGCCCAGCGCCCTGACCGGTTCCAGCTGCGGTATATCGACTCGGTGGTCACCGGCGTTGCCAACCGGGAGGATGAGCTGGACGATGTGATCCGGCAGTTTTCCATCGGCTGGGACATCAGCCGCATTTCCAAGCTCGCCCGGTGCATTCTCCGGCTGGCGATCTACGAAATCCTTTACGTGGACGACGTTCCCACCGGCGTTGCGGTAGCCGAAGCGGTGCGCATTGCGAAAAAATACGACGGCGACGATACCGGCGCGTTTATCAACGGAATCTTAGGCAGCTTTGTCCGCAGCCGGAACACGGAGACGGAAGCCCCTCAAGAGGAAGCAAAATGAGCGTCATCGGCATCGACACCAGCAATTACACCACCTCCATCGCCTTTTTTGACGGTGAGGGGGGAGAAAATTGCTCCCGCCTTCTGCCCGTCAGGCAGGGGGAGCTGGGTCTGCGTCAGTCCGACGCGGTATTTGCCCATATCAAAAGCCTGCCGGAGCTTTCTGGCAGGCTGTTTTCCCATATTCAGAAGGACGCCATCACGGCGGTGGGCGTCAGCACCCGTCCCCGGGCGGTGGAGGGGAGCTATATGCCCTGCTTCATGGTTGGCTACTCCCATGCGAAGTTGCTGTCGGACGCTCTGGGCGTGCCGCTGGCGGAGGTTTCTCACCAGCAGGGGCATGTGGCCGCGTCATTGTGGAGCGCGGGACGGATGGATTTGCTGGAGAAAACCCATCTTGCATGGCATTTGTCCGGTGGTACCACGGAGCTGCTTCTGGTAGAGCCGGAGGGCAGAAATGTGAAGTGTACCCGCATCGGCGGCACCACGGACATTTCCGCCGGTCAGCTGATCGACCGGACGGGGCAGCTTTTGGAGCTGCCGTTCCCATCGGGCAAGCATCTGGACAGCCTCAGCCGGGAAGCGACGGGGAAGGATGTGTTCCGGGTGAAGTGCAGGAACTGCGAATTTTCCCTTTCCGGCGTGCAGAATAAGGTGCAGCAGTTCCATGCCGCCAGCGCTGACCCTGCCGAAACTGCGGCTTACGCTCTGCGGTGCGTTGCGGGCGCGGTGTATCAGGCGACGGTTCAGGCGCTGGAAGCCTATCCGGGGTTGAGCGTGGTATTTTCCGGGGGCGTTGCGTCCAATTCCATGCTCCGGGAGCTGACGGCAACCCTCCATCCCGTTTTTGCACAGCCGCAGTTTTCCACGGACAACGCCATGGGCGTCGCCGTGCTGACAAGACGACTGACGGAGGAATAATATGGCTCAGAACGTTCTGTCCATTACCCAGTTAACCGAATATATCCGTGGACGGCTGGACGACGACCCTTTTCTGGGGCAGGTGGCCGTACGGGGCGAGATCAGCAATTATAAGGTCTACCCATCTGGGCACCACTATTTTACGCTGAAAGACGAAGGGGCGGCATTGAAGTGCGTCATGTTCAAGGGCAATGCCATGCGACTGCGCTTCCGGCCGGACAACGGCATGAAGGTCATTGCCATGGGCAAGGTCACGGTCTACCCCAGAGACGGGGCGTATCAGCTGTACTGCGCCGCCATGGCCATGGACGGCGTGGGCGACCTGTACGCCGCCTTTGAGCAGCTGAAGAAAAAGCTGGCGGCGCAGGGGTTATTTGACCCAGCCCACAAAAAGCCGCTGCCCAAATGCCCCGGCACCATCGGAATCGTCACCAGTTCCGCCGGTGCGGCGGTGCATGATATGCTCCGCATTCTCAGAAAGCGGTATCCGCTGACAAAGGTGCGGCTGCTGCCTGTGCGGGTGCAGGGCGCGGAAGCACCGGGGGAAATCGCCGCGGCCATCCGGTATGCCAACCGCTACAGGCTGGCCGACCTGCTGATCGTGGGTCGGGGCGGCGGATCCATTGAAGATTTGTGGGCGTTTAACGACGAACTGGTCGCCCATGCCATTTATGAATCGGAGATTCCCGTGATCTCCGCCGTGGGACACGAGCCGGATGTGACCATTTCCGACTACGTGGCCGATCTTCGTGCGGCGACGCCCTCCAACGCGGCAGAGCTTGCCGTGCCGGATCAGGACGCTTTGCGGCAGAATCTGGACGCCATGTCCAGCGCTATGGCGTCCGCCCTGAGCCGCCAGTTGAAGGCGGCGCGGCAGCATCTGAACGTGTTGTCCCAGTCTCCTGCGCTGCGAAGCCCCACGGGGTACATCGAGCAGCGGGAGAAGAGTCTGGAGCTGTTGAAAAACCGCCTGATCGCGGCGCAGAATCAGAGCATCACCCGGAAAAATCAACGCTACATTGCCGCCGTTTCCAAGCTGGACGCCATGAGTCCCCTGAAAGTGCTGACCCGGGGCTATTCCATGGCACAGACGGAAGCGGGGGAGGTACTCCGCTCCGTTCGGCAGGTGGAGCTGGGAGAGCGCATCAGCGTCCTGCTGAGCGATGGAAAACTGTCCGCAACCGTAATGGATAAAAAGGAGGAAGCGCGATGAATCCGCAGAACAAAACCTTTGAGGAGTCCATGGCACGTCTGGAGCAGATCGTCCGGGCAATGGAACGGGGAGACGTGGCTCTGGAGGAGTCCTTAAAGCTCTTTCAGGAGGGCACTGAGCTGGTGCGAAGCTGCCAGAAGCTGCTGGACGATGCCCAGCTTCAGGTGAAGAAGATCATGACCGCCCCGGACGGCAGCCCTGTAGAGGAGGACTTTCAGGATGAGCCTTGACTCTAGAAGCCGGGAATACCGGGAGTACGTGGAAGCCTATCTGAAGGATTTCTACGCGCAGTTCCACGACGCGCCCCAGAAAGATCTCTACAAGGCCATGGAATACAGCCTGCTTGGGGGCGGCAAGCGCCTGCGGCCGATTTTTGCCTTTGAGTTCTGCCGCCTGTGCGGACAGGACTGGAGGGACGCCGCGCCTTTCGCCGCCGCCGTGGAGATGATCCATACATACAGCCTGATCCATGACGATCTGCCCTGCATGGACAACGACGACTACCGCCGGGGACGGCTGACGAATCACAAGATTTTCGGCGAGGGAATGGCCGTTCTGGCGGGGGACGCCCTGTTGACGGACGCTTTTATGGTTGCGTCCAAGGCCAGACTGGCAAAGCCGGAGGACATGGCGACGGCCATCGGCCTGCTGGCGGAGTGCGCTGGTTCCCCCGGCATGGTGGGCGGTCAGGTGCTGGACATCATGAGTCAGGAGCGGGAGCTGAGCGAGCAGGAGGTTCTGGACATTCAGTCCCGGAAGACCGGCGCCCTTATCAACGCTGCCTGCGCCCTTGGTGCGATTGCCGGCGGTGGGTCGGAGGAGCAGTTTGAGGCCGCCTGTCAGTTTGCAGCAGGACTGGGGCTTGCGTTCCAGATTCGGGACGATATGCTGGACGTCATCGGCACCCAGTCGGAGCTGGGAAAAGCCACCGGCATGGATGGGGAGAAGAATACCTTCGTTCGCCTGTACGGTCTTGAAAAGTGCGAAGAACTGGTGAGAAAATACACGGATTATGCCATTTCGGCGCTGTCTGAGTTTGAAGACACCGAATATATTGTCGCCCTTGCCCACAGCCTGACCACCCGGCGGGTATGACAAAAACTGACAAAAGACAGAGCATGCCCCTGGCCATACGGCCGGGGGCATTTGTGCATTATTCCAGTTTCTCGGTGATCTCCGCCATTCGCTCGATGGGGAAGGGCGGATTGCCGATGGGCTTCATGGCGATGGACATGAGCTTGACGGGATTATCGTCCGCCGCGACCCGATTGGAGCTGAACGCGCCGCACCGGCGGCAGCGGTGGATGATCGCCCATTCGCCGTTTTTCCGAACCCACACCGCCACCGGCTCCATCAGTCCGCCGCAGTCTGACTCCCGGTCGCCCGGCTCAATGTCCAGATGTACGGAACACAGGCAGTTGGGGCAATGGTTCCGGTGGTCGCTCCCCGCGCCCGCCGGGACGACGGGATAGCCGCAGTTCCGGCAGGTAAAGCTTTCATCACAGGGGCGGGTTTTATAATAGCCTTTTTCGTGCTGTTTTCTTTTATTTTCCCGGTTCATTGTGGGAATTCCTCCTAAAAGTATTTATTGAAAATTCTTTTGGGAGGTTCGCGGAATTGTGATTGCCAACCTCCCGGTCAGATCACAATATCCATTTGGTTCATATTAAACAAAAAATTACCTCATGATTTCATAGTTTGGCTGCGCGTCCTGCGCAGGTAAACGGATTACCGGATGTCCTCGTCGTCGAACTTGTCGCCGCACTCAGGGCAGAATTTGGGCGGATGCCGGGGATCTTCCGGCTCCCAGCCGCACTTGTCGCAGCGATACAGCGGCTCAGACGCGGGCTTCTTCGCGCCGCATTCGGAGCAGAACTTGCCCTTGTTGACCGCGCCGCAGGAGCAGACCCAGCCGTCGGCGGGCTTGGAAGCGCCGCACTCCACGCAGAATTTGCCCGTATTCACCGCGCCGCAGGAACATTTCCAAGTGTTTGCACCGGCCGCGGGTGCAGCGGGGGCGGCAGGAGCGGGCGCGGCGGGCTGCTGCTGACCCATCTGGAACAGGGAAGCAGCGTTGAAACCACCGGCGGACTGCGCCATGTTCATGCCCATGAAGCCCATCATCGCACCGTTTTTGTTTCCGGCGGCGGTCTTCATTGCCTCGGCCTGTGCCTGCACCATGTGCGCCGCCGCCATGTTGGTGTTACGGAAGACGGCGGACTTCTGTAGCTCCTTGATGGTGGCCTCGTCCTCGGCGGAGGCGGTCACGGAGTTGACGCCCACGGCGACGATGGCCAGACCCCGGGTTGCACCCCACTTGCCGGACAGAACTTCGTTCATGGCCTGCGCCAGCTCCATGGTGTGGCCGGGCAAGGCGGAATATCGGATGCCCTGGGCTGAAATTCGGGCAAACGCGGGCTGCAAAGCAGTGAGAAACTCGGATTTCAGCTGGCTGTCCAGCTGGTCGCGGGTGTAGTCCTGAGATACGTTGCCGCAGACGTTCTTGTAGAACAGCATGGGGTCGGCGATCTTATAGGAATATTCACCGTTGCAGCGGATGGAAACGTCCATATCCAAACCGATGTTGTTGTCCACGACCCGGAAGGGGATGGGGGCGGGGGTGCCATACTTGTTGCCGACCAGCTCTTTCAGGTTGAAGAAGTACACCCGCTGATCCTTGGCGGTATCTCCGCCGAAGGCGAAGCGGCGCTTGAGGGTTTCCCAGCTGCCTTCCAGACCTTCCAGACCGCCTTGGAAAATGGTGGGCTCGCTGGAGGAATTCCAAGTGTATTCGCCGGCCTCGGCGGCGAATTCCACGATCTTGCCCTGCTCCACGATCATCATGCACTGTCCTTCGTTTACCGCGACGACAGAGCCGTTGGAAATGATGTTGTCAGAGCCTTTGGCGTTGCTGCTGCGGGAGGAGGTGCGCTTTTTGCCTTTGGTGACCAGAACGTTGGCCGCCATGCTGTCACAGTAGAAATACTCTTTCCACTGATCGGCAAGGACGTTGCCCACCGATCCCAATGCTGCTTTGATCAGACCCATAATGCTTTCTCCTTATGTAAAAAATTTTTTGATATCAAAACTTTCCGCCTCCGCCACCGTGGCTGCTGCCGCTGGAGGACGTGTGGACGGAACTGCCGCCACCGCCGGAGCTGCTGCTTTCCTGCTGGATGCGGGTTTTGGTGACGTTGCTGTACAGGAACAGATCCCGATTGGTGCGCAGGTGATAGGAGCTGTCGTTCAGATAGCTGCCCGCGCTGCGCTGGGGGCGCTTGGTATTCATGCAGGCGCGCATGATGAGGACGGTGATCCCGCCGATGACCGCGCCGATCACAATGGAAATCCAGACGTTTACGTGCCGGGGCTGCTCATAATAGACCACCTCTTCCTGATCGCCGTGGTAGTAATCGCCCGAGGTGTCTGCGTACCCGTCAATGGGGGAGCCGTCACGGTAGGCGGAAAAATAGGTGGGCAGAGCGTCCAGGAATGCGTCGAAGGCGCCATAATAATCGCCGTTTTTCAGGTACGGAAGGGCGCTTTCGCCGACCTGCTGGATGCCGTAGTCCGTCAGAGCGTAGATGGCGTTTCCCTTTGTGGAAATGTACCAGTCCCGTTCCTTCATGGACAGGAGGAACAGCAAGCCATCATCTGCATAGCCGTTGTAATCGTAGTAATCGTCGGCGTACTCCTGGGGGCGTTTTCCGTCCAGGCTGTCCACCGTCAGGATGACCACGTCCATCCCGTATTCCTGGCGAAGCGCCTGCGCCTTTTTGTCCAGTGCCGCTTCCTCCGAGGAAGACATGAGATCGGCGTTGTCAATGACATATTGTTGCTCCGCGCCGGCGCTCAGGAACAGAGAGGGGAAAAGCAGCAGGCACAGGATCAGGCAAATCAGTTTGTGTTTCATACTGTCTCCCTCCTTAAAGCATCAGAAGCTGCACCAGCGACGCAAGCAGCGCGACACCGGCGGTGACTCCGGCAAACCATGCGGCTGTCTTCTTGGGGCAGATGGGGAATGCGCCGGTCATTTTGCCGGTCTGGCCGTTCATGGCGAAGGTGTAGATTTTGTCCTTGTACTTCGTATTCAGAATCCACACGGGGAAGAATACGTAGCGCGCTTTGTTGTGCTTGATGTTCAGCTGCCGGGAGGTGGGAACCACCGAGGAATAGCCGGCAAAGGTGCTTTGCAGCCGGTCGTCCATGGCGGCATCCACCCGCTGACGAACCCGCGGTTCGCCGTTTTCCGAGGGAACGTCGTACTTGTCGGCAAGATACCCGGTGAGATACGCCATATCGAAGGATGTGAGCAGCTTGTAGTCAAACGGCTCAATGGACTCCATAAAGTCGTCCTCCATTTTGGTAGAGCCGTCCATGGGAATGCCCACAAAATTCGCTGCCGCATCCCGTTTCAGCAGGAAATGGTCGGTTTTGGTGTATTCATACTTGGAATCCGACCAGGTATGTACCCGTGTGGCCTTGTAGCTGCCGCTGAAATCCGCGGCGCAGTCATACAGCCAGAAGGGGACGTACATTCCGGTGATCTTTTCCAGCCGCTGTTCCGAGGTAAAGCCCTTGGGAAGAAGGGGCTTGCCCTTGCACAGACGGAGAAAGGCCGCCTTGGCGTCCTCCTTGTTTTTCTGGAAGGGGATGACGCCGTCGGGCTTCAGGCCGCCGCTGAGACGGGCGGGCATAATGGTGGGATTTTCGCAGTAGGGACAGAAGGAAGCCGCCGTGTTCTCGTCGCAGAGGATTTCTCCGCCGCAGGAGGGACACTGGAAGACACGCAGGGCGCTTTCCTCGTCCTCGCTGAATGACTCCGTCTGTTCCGGCTCCCACTGAAATTCCTCGTCGTCCTGGGAGTTCTGGCTTTCGTTGAACGCCCGGACAGTGTCGAGGTCAAAGGTGTTGCCGCAGTATTCGCAGGTCAGCTTCTGAGCGTCCGACCCAAAGTGCAGACCGGCATTGCAGCATGGGCATTTGTATTCCAGGACGCGGGTTTGTTCCTCCATGGTTTTCTCCTCCAATCATTCTCTCAGATATTGCAGGGCGCAATCCACAAATACGGCCGCGCCTGTGGAAAGGACGCTCTCGTCGAATTTCACCTTGGGATGGTGCTGGGGGTAAACATAGCCCTTGGACGGTTCACCTGCCGCCAGCGCCAGCATCAGGGACGGGACTTCATGACTGACGTAGGCAAAATCCTCCGAACCGCCGCCCCGGGCAGGTTTGCCGCCGTTGAGTTCCGCCGTGGTGAACGCGCGGTTTGCGCCCAGCAGGTCTTTGAGATACCCCGTGACTTTTTCCGAAAGGTCTTTGTCGTTGACAAGGGTGGGGCATCCGCTGCCGAAGCTGACCTCGGCACTGGCGCGGAAGGCTTCCGCAATGCTTTGCGCGATGGCGGTCATGCGCTCTTTCAGATAAGCACGGGTTTTCTCATCATAGGTGCGGATAGTGCCGCCCATGGTCGCCGTGTCGGGGATAACGTTCCCGGCTTCTCCCGCGTGGAAGGTGCCGATGGTCAGGACTGCCTCGTCGGAAGCGGACAGCTCCCGTGCGTGTATCTCCTGAAGGGCAATGAGAATATGCGCCGCCGCCGTCAGGGGGTCAATGCCGTTCTGGGGTGCGGAGCCGTGACAACCCTTGCCATGCACCCGGATGGTAAAATAGTCCGCCGCAGGGGCGCTGACGCCGGGGGCGGAGACCACCACCGTCCCGGCCGGGAGCGGCATTCCCGCCGCAACGTGAATCATCAGGGCTGCGTCGGGTCTGGGATTTTCCAGCACGCCGGAGGCAATCATGTCCTTGCTGCCCTCGAAAATTTCCTCCGCAGGCTGGAACATGAGCTTGACCGTACCGCCCAGTTCCGATTCGTGGGCTTTCAGGATTTTTGCCGCGCCCAGCAGCATGGCGGTGTGCATATCATGGCCGCAGGCGTGCATCCGTCCGTTTTTGCAGGCGAAATCCACGTCGGCTTCCTCGGCAATGGGCAGGGCGTCCATATCCGCCCGAAGCAGTATCACTTTTCCGCCGGGCTTGCCGACGGTTGTAACAAGTCCCGCTTTTCCACACTCATGGACGGCATAACCCATCTCCGTAAGTGCAGATTTTACATAAGGCTTCGTTTCCGTCAGATCAAATCCGGTTTCCGCGTGGGTGTGAAGCCACAGACGATGGGATTTGATCTCCTCCTGAAGCGCTTTGGCTTCCTGTAAAATTTGTTCCTTCGTCATATAAATTAGCCCCTTTCATCTTTAGTATGCCTCGCTACAGAGAAAAGTCCTCATTGTCGTACTTGGAAAAATCCACAGCCTTGGGCTTGGGCGGGATGCGCTTGCAGGGGTCATATTTGAATTTGCGGCACTGGTCGTCCACCGTTTTCAGTCCCTTTTTGGCGCACAGGATCTGCCCGCCGCCCAGACGGGCACCGTTCGCGCAGTAGGCGCAGGAGCGTTCTATTTTCTTGCGAAACAGCATGGCGGCATCCTCCCAACAATCGTTCTTGTATTATACACCAAATACTCCGGAAAAGCTACCCCTTTTTTGAAGCTTTATCACCAGTGCCCCGATGGACAGCACCCCGAAGGGAAGCCAGACACCGTATGCCATCAGCGCGGCAAGGGCGAGGGAGAAAAGCGTTTGCAGCAGCTTCCCCAAAAAGTACGGTTTTAAGGAAAGTCCTGCCGTGACGGACATTGTCTGCATGGTGACGCACAGTCCGCCAAAGGCCAGAATCCCCGAACAGATGCAGAACCGGGCGGAGACGTCCGCGACGGCAAGCAGCTCACAGCAGCCGTTGGAAAGTTCCAGGATCCCCGTGACCGCGACCTGCACCGCCGCCGGGAGAATCCAGAAAAACCACCGTTTCAGAAATGCCAGCAGAACCCGGAAAAGCACCACCCAGCCGCACACCGTGGCCATGACCTGGATTGCGGTGGTCAGGGCGGAAGCGGGGGAGTAGGGACTTGCCTTCGTCATCCTGACGGGGGCGGCGGACTTCCCGGGAATCAGCAGCGACGCAAACAAAGCGCCCGCAATATGAATGCCCCACAGCGCCCACGCCATCCACCGGCGGGGAAACACGACCGCCACCATGCCGAAGAGAAACGCAGGCCCCGCGTTGCTGCAAAAGGAAAGCAGCCGTTCCGCCTCCGGTTTTGTCAGCTGCCCGCTGCGGAAGGCGGCGGCGACGTTCTGCGCCCCCACGGGATACCCGCCCAGAAACGCCGGAATCAGCAGGGATTCCGCTCCCTCCGGCATTCCGAACAGCCGCCCCAATGGCCGCAGAACCGCCAAAGAGCTGCCAAGCAGGGAGCTTGTCAGCAGAATGGACAGCACAAAAAAGGGAAACAGGGATGGAATCACTGTCCGCAGGCACAGCTCGATGCCCTGACGCGCCCCATCGATTGCTGTCCGCCCGTCCAGGATCAGCGCCAGCATCCCCAGACTCACACAAATTCCCGTCCAGAAATTTCTTCGTTTCACCACACCTCACCTCGGAAGAATCTATGCAAATCGGCCGCTGTCCATTCATATGCTTTTCATAAGGAACAAGAGGGGGTGCCGGTTTCATGGGGAAGGGACAAATGATTTTGCAGCGGCTGGCGGACGGGGCTGACCTTTCCGCGGAGCCGCTGCCGGGGCAGCCCATTGTGGAGATTGCCGGCGACCGCCGGGTGCTGATCGAAAACCACTTCGGCGTCAAGGAATACAGCCGGGAGAAAATCGGAGTCAAGGTGAAATACGGTCTGGTCTGTGTCTGCGGCTGTGATCTGGAACTGATCCGCATGACGAAGGAGCAGCTGATCATTTCCGGCAGAATCGACGCGGTAACGCTGATCCGGAGGGGGTAACATGGATATCTGGAAGTCTCTGGACGGGATGGTGGAGGCGGAGCTGACCAGCGCGGAACCGGGCGCGGCGCTGGAAGCAGCCAATGCCCGGGGCATCCCGCTTTATGACGTGATGCAGGTGGGCGACCTGACCGCCCGGTTCCGGGTGCGCAGGCGGGATTACCGGACGCTGGAAGCCCTCAGCGAAAAGCGGGGGGAGACGCTGCGCCTTTGCTGCCGGATGGGCGCGTACTGGACGCTGAAACGGCTGCTGAAACGGCCTATGCTGCTTGTTGGGCTGGCGGTGTTTCTGGCAGCGGCGCTTTATCTTCCCACCCGCATCTTTTTCGTGCGGGTGGAGGGCAATGTGACCACGCCCACCCGGCTCATTCTGGAGGCCGCGGGGGAAAGCGGCATCCGCTTCGGCGCTTCCCGGCGGGCGGTGCGGAGTGAGAAAATGAAGAATGCCCTGCTGTCGGCGCTTCCTCAGCTGCAATGGGCGGGGGTGAACACCTCCGGATGTGTGGCCACCGTCTCCGTGCGGGAGCGGACAGATCCGGAGGTGACGGAGCCGGATTCTGCGGTGAGCAGCATTGTCGCGTCCCAGGACGGCTTTATCGTCTCTGCCACGGTGACCCGGGGCAATTCCCTGTGCCGGGTGGGGCAGTCGGTGAAGGCGGGGCAGGTGCTGATTTCCGGGTACACCGACTGCGGCATCTGCATTCAGGCGACGAGAGCGGAGGGGGAGATTTACGCCCAGACAAGCCGCGATTTTGCCGCCGTGACACCGGTAAAGTGGACGGTTCGGGGGGAGCAGACCGCCGTCAGGCGAAAATACAGCCTCATCATCGGAAAAAAACGCATAAATTTATGGAAAGACAGTGGAATTTTGCAGGGCAGTTGTGATAGAATGGATAGGCGATATGAACTGACCCTGCCGGGCGGCTTTCGTCTGCCGGTTACGCTGTGTGTGGAGGAATATACTCTCTACGATTGGGAAAGGATGACTCTGGAGCCGGAGGCGGCGGAAGCGGCGCTTTCCCGGTTCGCCCAGAGCGCCCTGACGCAGCAAATGGTGGCCGGGCGGATTTTAAGCCGGGAGGAATCGATTATGCAGTCGGAGGATAAGTACCTTTTGGAAGGGACATACGCCTGCGTGGAAATGATCGGCCGGGTTCGCAGAGAACAGATTGGAGAAACAAATGGGAAAAGTGGTTGAACGAATTGTCAACGCCGAGCGGGTGGAAGACCTGATTACGGTGTTTGGCTCTTTTGACGAAAATATCAAACGAATTGAAGAAGCCCTGAGTGTCCGGGTGGTGAACCGGGGGACAGACCTCCGGGTCTCCGGTGACGAAGAAATGGCGGATAAGGCCGTGCGCACGCTGGAGGGGCTGCTGTCTCTGGCCGCCAAGGGCGAAACCATCGACGAGCAGCGGGTGCGTTACCTTATTACGCTGGTCAACGAGGGCAACGACGCCCAAGTGGCGCAGATGGCGAAGGATGTGGTGTGCATCACCGCCAAGGGAAAACCCATCAAGGCCAAGACCGTAGGTCAGCAGAACTACATGAAGGCCATCATGAAGAATACCATCACCATCGGCGTCGGCCCCGCGGGTACCGGCAAGACCTATCTGGCAGTCGCCGCCGCCGTGGCTGCCTTCCGGGAGCGCACGGTGAACCGCATTATCCTCACCCGCCCGGCGGTGGAAGCGGGGGAGCGGCTGGGCTTCCTGCCCGGCGACTTGCAGAACAAGGTAGACCCCTATCTGCGGCCGCTGTATGACGCGCTGTACGATATGCTGGGGGCGGAGACCTTCCAGAAGTATCAGGAGCGCGGCTCCATCGAGGTCGCGCCGCTGGCCTATATGCGCGGCCGCACGCTGGACGACAGCTTCATCATTCTGGACGAAGCCCAGAATACTACCCGGGAGCAGATGAAAATGTTCCTGACCCGTCTTGGCTTCGGCTCGAAAATCGTCATCACCGGCGACGTGACCCAGATTGACCTGCCAGACGACAAGGTTTCCGGCCTGAAGGACGCCGTGCGGGTGCTGGACGGGGTGAAGGACATTGCCATCTGCCGCCTGACCGCCGCGGACGTAGTGCGCCACGCGCTGGTGCAGGAGATCATCAGCGCCTACGAGCGCTCCGCCCAGAAAAAGGAAGTCAAAAAACCGACCCGTCAGATTCAGGGCCGTTACCATCAGAGGAAGAATTGACATGAGACATAAAATCAACATCGTATTTGAGCAGCTGAGCCTGCAAAAATTTGCCATCAAAAGCATCATCCGCACGTGCATCAATGCGGTTCTGGACGCAGAGGGCATCAATGTCCCCTGCGAAATCAACGTCCTTGTGACGGATGACGCGGGCATTCGGGTAGTCAACCGGGAGAGCCGCCACATGGACAAGCCTACGGACGTGCTAAGCTTCCCCATGTTCCAGCTCATCGCCGGGGAACCGCCCACGGACTGGACGGATTTTCAGGATCCGGAGACCGGGCTGGTGCCGCTGGGGGATATGTGCATTTCTCTGGAACGGGCAATTGCCCAGGCCAAGGAATTCGGCCATTCCACCCGCCGGGAGGTGGGGTATCTCACCATCCACTCCATGCTCCACCTGCTGGGCTATGACCATCTGGACGAGGGCGAGGAAAAGAAGAAAATGCGCGGCAGGGAGGAAGCCATTGCCGCGTCCATCCCCAACATGAGCCGGGACTGAGGAGAAAAGAAAATGAAAACGAAATCCGCTATGATCACCATTGCCGGACGCCCCAACGTGGGCAAGTCCACCCTGACCAATTATCTGGTGGGCGAGAAGATCGCCATCGTATCCAACAAGCCCCAGACCACCCGCAACCGCATCTGCGGCATCGTGACGAGGGGCGACACTCAGTTCGTGTTCGTGGACACCCCAGGCTACCACCGGGCGAGAACGAAGCTGGGCGATTATATGGTAAATGTTGCCCGGGAATCCATTTCCGACGTGGATTTGACCATCCTCGTGGTGGAGCCGATCGCGTCCATCGGGCCGCAGGAGGAAGGGCTGATCGACAAGATCAAGAGCAGCCATTGCCCTGCCATTCTTGCCATCAACAAAATCGACACCGTGGAAAAGGACGCCCTTCTGGAGGTCATTGCCGTCTATTCTCAGGCGGCGGCCTTTGACGCCATCATCCCCATTTCCGCCAAAACCGGCGACGGGGTGGAGGATCTGCTGGAAACCTGCGGCAAATACGCCGAAGAAAGCCCCTTCCTGTTCCCGGAGGACGTGACCACCGACCAGCCTGAGCGGCAGGTGATGGCGGAGATCATCCGGGAAAAGCTGCTGTGGTGCCTTGACCGGGAGGTTCCCCACGGAACCGCCGTGGAGATCACGAAATTCTCCGAGCGGGACAGCGGCATCATCGACATTGACGCCACCATTTACTGCGAAAAGGCCAGCCACAAGGGCATCATCATCGGCAAAAACGGCGCCATGCTGAAAAAGATATCCTCCATGGCGCGGGCTGACTGCGAAAAATTCATGGGAACGAAGGTGTTCCTGACCACTTGGGTCAAGGTGAAGGAAAACTGGCGCGACAGTGATTTTCTTGTGCGCAATTTCGGCTACAGCGAATAATTTCCAGTGGTATTTTCCTGAAGTATGGCAAACCCTACTTTCAGGAGGGATGTCTATGAACGCTTTGGATTACTGGCAGCTGTTTCTCGAGACCGGCGCACCGGAAATGTATCTCATGTACTGCAAGCACAAATCGGAGGAAACCCATGTATTTGACGATTCAGGGCATCGTCCTGAGAGTTACGGACTACAATGACAAGGACGCCTTGCTGACCATGCTGACCCGCCGCCATGGCAGACTGACCGTGAAGGCGCGGGGGCTGCGGCGGAAAAACAGCCCGCTGATTGCTCCGTGCCAGCTGCTTGCCTACGGGGAGTTCACGCTGTTTGAATACCGGGGACAGTACACCATCAACGAAGCCCAGTCCATCGAGCTGTTTACGCCCCTGCGCCGGGACTTGACCAAGCTGTCGCTGGGTACCTATTTTGCCCAGGTTTCGGAGGTTCTTTCTCAGGAGGATATGCCGAACCCGGAGCTGCAATCGCTGCTGCTCAACTGCCTGTACGCCCTTTCCAGGCTCGACCTTCCGGAAAGTCAGGTCAAGGCCGTGTTCGAGCTGCGCGCCGCCTGCCTGTCCGGCTATACCCCCGACCTCACCGGCTGCCATGTCTGCGGCAGCCAGACGCCGGAGCGGTTCGACCTGTCGGCAGGTATGCTGGAATGCCGGAATTGCCGAAGCCCTGAGTCGAACGGCATCCGGATGCCGGTGCCGCCCTCCGTGCTGGAAGCCATGCGCTACATCTGCCATTGCGACAGCAAGAAGCTGTTTTCCTTTCAGGCGGGGGAGGATACCTTACAGCAGCTTTCCGAAGTGACAGAGGCGTACCTCGCCACCCAGCTGGAACGGGGCTTTTCTACCCTTGATTTTTATAAATCGTTACTTATATAGGAGAAAACCATGTCAGAATTATACGAAAAATCTCTGCGAAAACTGGAACTCGATCAGGTTTTGCAGCTTCTTGCCGAATGTGCCGGCAGCGAGGGCGGCAAGGAAGCCTGCCTGTCGCTGCGGCCTTCTTCGGACTTGGAGGAAGTGGAGCTGATGCTGAATCAGACCACCGCGGCCTCCGACCTGTGTACCCGGAAGGGCAACCCCGTTTTCGGGGACGTGACCGACTGTTCCGCGTCTCTGGAGCGGGCAGACCGGGGCGGCAGCTTGCAGCCCGTGGAGCTGCTGCGTATTGCGGGCATTCTCCGCTGCGCCCGGAATATCAAGGGCTACGTCGCCGAAGATGACAAGGCGACGGTGCTGGATGCCCTGTTTCAGGCGCTTAGCCCTAACAAATATTTAGAGGACAAAATTTTCGGCGCGATCCTCTCTGAGGAAGAAATCGCGGACAACGCCTCCTCGGAGCTATCCGACATCCGCCGCCATATGCGCATTCAGGCAGGGAAGATCCGGGACAGCCTGCAAAAAGTCATTTCTTCCCCAGTCTATTCCAAATTCCTGCGGGAGCCGATCATCACCATCCGTCAGGGACGGTACGTGGTTCCTGTGAAAAGCGAGTGCAAAAACGACGTGCCCGGACTGGTGCATGACGTGTCTGCCACGGGTTCTACATACTTTGTGGAGCCGATGTCCGCCGTCAACGCCAACAACGCTCTGCGGGAGCTGGAATTAAAGGAAAAGAAGGAGATCGAGCGGATCCTGGCGGAGCTGTCCAGCGAAGCCGCCGCCTACCGGGAAGCCATTGACCTGGATTACCGGATGCTGGTGCAACTGGACGTGATCTTCGCTAAGGCAAAGCTTGCCTACCGGATGCGCGCATGGGCGCCCGTTATGAACGATCAGGGCAGGGTGGAGCTGCGGAATGCCCGGCATCCGCTCATCGACCCGAAAACCGTGGTGCCGATCTCTCTGCGGCTGGGTACGGATTTCGACACCATGATCATCACCGGCCCCAACACCGGCGGCAAAACCGTCACCCTGAAAACCGTGGGCCTGCTGACACTGATGGCGGAGTGCGGCCTGCATGTCCCCGCCGGGGACGGAAGCGTGCTGTCAACCTTCGACGCCATTCTCGCCGACATCGGCGACGAGCAGTCTATCGCCCAGAGCCTGTCCACCTTTTCCAGCCACATGCGCACCATTGTGGACGTGGTCGCCCAGTGCGACGACCGGACGCTGGTGCTGTTCGACGAGTTGGGCGCGGGCACCGACCCGGCGGAGGGCGCGGCGCTGGCTACCGCCATCATCGAATTCTGTCGGAAGCTGGGCAGCCGGGTGGTTGCGACGACCCATTACGCCGAATTGAAGCTCTACGCCATGCGCACGAAGGGCGTCATCAACGCCTCCTGTGAGTTCGACGTGGAGACCCTTCGCCCTACCTACAAGCTGCTCATCGGCATTCCCGGCAAGTCCAACGCCTTCGCCATTTCCCGGAAGCTGGGACTTTCAGAGGAAATTCTGAAGGAAGCCGACGATTTGGTGGACAAGTCCGACAAGGACTTTGAGGACGTGCTGTCCCAGCTGGAGCAGCAGCGCCAGCAGATGGAGCTTGCCCGTCAGGAAGCCGAGCGCCTGAAGCAGGAGACGGCAAAGATCAAGCAGCAGAACGAGGAATATCAGGAGCAGCTCCGCAAAGAAAAGGAAAAGGCCGTGGAGTCCGCCCGCCGGGAAGCCCAGCACATCATCGACGAAGCCCGTGCCGCCGCAAACATTGCTTCCGAGGAACTGAAAGCCATGCGCAAGCAGCTGGCCGACAGCGCCGACGTCAGCGGTATCAACCAGCGCCAGGCCGAGCTGCGCCGGAACCTCAACGAGGTGGAGGACAAGCTCCGCGCATCTCAGCCCAAGAAGGAGCGCCCCAAGCCCACCCGTGGCATTCTGGTGGGGGATACCGTGGAACTCCTGAAACTGGGGACCAAGGCCAGCGTCCTTGCCATCAACAAGGATGGCACCTACCAGCTCCAGGCGGGCATCCTGAAGCTCACCGCGAAGCCCGATGAAATTTACCTTCTGGAAAACGAAAACCCCTACAAGGCCAAGGGCGGCCATCCTGCCCACTCCGGCCGGGAAATGAAAATGACCGCCATGCCGACAGAGGTCGATCTGCGGGGCATGGACACGGTGGAGGCCATCTGCGTGCTGGAACGGTATCTGGACGAAGCCATGCGGGCAAACCTGAGTACCGTCCGCATCATCCACGGCAAGGGAACTGGCGCACTGCGTGCCGCCGTCCAGCAGTCCTTGAAAAAGAATAAGTTCATCAAGAGCTTCCGTCTGGGCGTCTACGGCGAGGGCGAGGACGGCGTGACCATAGCAGAATTCCGTTAAATCGGGAATGAAAAACACTTTTCTCAATACGAGGAGGCGGCTTTCTTTCGATTTTCTTAAGGTATTGTGAAAAAAGAACGAAAAACAGTTGACATTTTCGGTAAAAATAGCTATCATATATTTAGGGTGTATCTGAAAACTGCCAAAACGCCCAAGCAGCGGCTCTTTTTGCCCTGTGCTTCCCCATTTTCCCTTGAAATACAGCAAGTATTCCTGCGGAAAAATGGCTTGCCCAGGGCAAAAATCCCTCGCTGTTGGTCATTTCGCCAGCTTTCAGATGCACCCTAGACCCGTCGTATCCGCGTGGATATGGTGAAAAGGAGTGTATGGGAATGTTCAATAAAGAAGTGGTGGTTCGTTGTGAATCCGGCCTGCATAACCGGCAGGCGACCTACTTCGTACAGAAGGCCAACGAATTTGAAAGCAGCATCTGGCTGGAATCCGGCAGCCGCAGGATGAACGCCAAAAGCTTGCTGGGTATCATGTCTCTGGGTGTCGTGACCGGTACTACCGTGACCCTGAGCGCTTCCGGTCCTGACGCCGAAGCCGCCGTCAACGCGCTGGATGAACTGCTCCAGAGGGACGTGTATTAAGACATTTACTTACTTAACCGCCTCAATGCCCCAAATGCATTGGGGCGGTACTTTTTTGACGCTCGTGAGGGGAAGACAATGACCTTTGATGAACTGAAAGAAAAAGCCCTGTCCTTGCCCTATGCCCCCGGCGTGTACATCATGCGGGACAAGACGGACAAGGTCATCTATGTGGGCAAGGCGAAGAAGCTGAAAAACCGGGTCAGCCAGTATTTTCAGGACACGGCGTCCCACACCCCCAAGACCCGGCTGATGGTGAGTAAAATCCACCATTTTGACGTCATTGTCGCTGCTTCCGAATTTGAAGCGCTGGTGCTGGAATGCTCCCTCATCAAGCGCTACATGCCGAAATACAACATCCTTCTGAAAGATGACAAGGGCTACCCCTACCTAAGGCTTAACATGAAGGACATTTACCCGGTCATCACCATGGTCAGCAAACCGGCGGACGACGGCGCGGACTATTATGGCCCCTACGGCGGCAGAGCCGTGACCCACGATGTGATGGAGGCCATCCGGCTGACCCTCAAGCTCCCCGGCTGCCACAAGCAGTTTCCCCGGGACATCGGCAAGGAGCGCCCCTGCCTGAACTATCACATGAACCAGTGCGCCGGGTGGTGTCAGGAGAACAAAAGCTGCACCGAGTACCGGGAGACCATGCTGCAGGCGCGGGAGCTATTGAAGGGAAATTACAAGGCGGTGGCCGAGCAGCTGCGGGGACAGATGCTCTCCGCCGCGGACAATCTGGAATTTGAGCTGGCGGCCAGCCTTCGC
>ERZ773194.435-NODE-435-length-53565-cov-17.959727_pt1 | contig 53565 bp, 51 predicted proteins | sample MGYA00511240_ERZ773194 | MGnify/ENA primary metagenome ERZ773194 (study PRJEB29015, sample SAMEA2737774) | human gut metagenome | biome: human gut; feature: human-associated habitat; material: faeces | place: China | collected 2012 ... | reverse complement strand
GAAAATATAGACCTATACTACAAAAATAAGCCACGGATATTTGCAACTGTGCCCAAATTTCTTGATTTCACGGCGGATTGCTCCGGCAGCGTTGCGAGTTTCGAGTTCGATGCGAGCCACCGGCGGGTGCTTTGGCGAGAGGTCGATGCCGTCAAGGTAGAGATAATGATTTGTGCCACGCAGGTTCTTTATCTCGAAGCCCTGCACCTGTATTCGCTTCACGAGGCGTTCTTTGTAGGCATCGTAAGCGTCGAGAGCATATATCGTGTCGTGCTTTGTCTTGTGCGTAGCCGAGTAGTTGAGCGTAAACAGCGGATTGAACTTTTTGAGTGCAGTCTGGGTGGCTTCGCCCTCCATTTTCTGCGGCTCGTCCATAATGATGATTGGGCGGTTGGCGGCAATCACGTCTATCGGGCGGCGAGAAGCGAACTCGTCGCGCTTTGAATAGATGATGCGGCTCTCCTTGCTCTTCGCACCCTCTTTCAATGATGCGGCAAAGGCTTGGGTGTTGATAATCATTACAGAAATGCCGCTGTCCTGCGAGAATTGGTCGAGCTGTTGCAGGTTGCTGCTGTTATACACAAACCAGCGAGCCTTTTTGCCGTAATGCTCCATAAAGTGGTCTTCGAGCATACTGAAGCTTTTAGCCACGCCCTCACGAATGGCGATGCTCGGCACCACGACGATGAACTTGCACCAGCCATAACGGCGGTTGAGTTCAAACATCGTCTTGATGTAAACGTATGTCTTACCAGTACCTGTTTCCATCTCTATGTCGAGGCTCACACGTCCTTGCCCTTTGGCAAGTGAGGTGCTTGGCTGAATTAGTTGAGCCACCTGAATGTCGCGGATATTGTCTAATATCTGCTCATTTGTCAGCACAATCTCACCATTGCTATAACCCGATTCAAATTCGGAAAAGCCTATGGCATTTTTGTCTCCGAGGTCGATGCGATAGCCTTTTTGTCCTTGCTGAGCCGGCTGCCCTGCAAAGACGTTGACGGTATTCTCCACCGCTTCGGTTTGGTATTGCTGTATCTTAAACTTAAACTTCACGTTATTTCAGTTTTTTAGTAAGTTGAAATGTGTACCCGATTTTGCGTTTTCGGGTACATATTTAGCGTAACGTGTACCCGATTTGCCGTTTTCGGGTACATATTAATGCCGATGTGTACCCGATTTTGCGTTTTTAGGGACATATCAATCATTCTTTAACAGATTCCACGAACTCTCCATTGCTGCCTGTATTTTCAGCCCTGAAGATGAAAAGTTCCATGAGTTCAGTATTGATATAGTAGTTACTGCGTCCAAGTTTTTGCTTTTGAAGCAAACCTGTTTCCGATACGATAGTATCGAGATATTTGGCAGCAGTCTTACGTTGAACTGACATATCCCTTTCCATAAATTCAATTTTGGTGTATGGGTGGAAGAACAGGTTGTTTAGCAGTTCGTGCTTGTATTGTTTGCCAAACAATGGCTTTAATATATTCTTGTATTTAGCCATTAAAGCCGAAATGCTTTTCACAAGTCGGATAGTTTCAATAGCGGTTTCTTCCACACCTTTCAGTATAAATAGAATCCACTTTTCCCAATCTTCCGCATTATCAGGAGCATTATCTCTGATGCGTTGTATCAAGCGATAGTATTCACCTTTGTTATGAGTGATGTATCGGCTAAGATACAGGATAGGCAAATCAAGCAAATCATTTACCACTAAATATAGAATTGCTAAAATTCTACCTGTTCTACCATTGCCATCATAGAAAGGGTGAATACTCTCAAACTGGTGATGAATGATAGCCATTTTAATTAGTGGGTCGATGTCGTGGATTTTTGGGTCATTGATGTATTGTTCAAGATTAGACATATATCTTGCAACATCTTCGCCTGATTGCGGTGGAATATAAACCACTTCGCCTTTCGACGACTTCAATTTTGTACCGGGTACTGTGCGGAAGCCGGCATTGTTATGCTCCAGTGTCTTTTGTATCTGTTTGATGTCGTTAAGAGTAAGCAAACGATTTCGCCTAACCATATCGAAGCCCACTTGCATTGCTTCTCGGTAGTTAAGCACTTCTTTAGTTGCTGCATTAGTCAAGCCTCCCTTAATATCCAGTTCGGCACGGTATAACTCATCGGAAGTAGTAACGATGTTCTCGACAGCCGAACTGTCTAAAGCCTCTTGAAGCACAAGCGAACTCAAAAGAATGTTCTCGTTAGGAATTGTAAGAGCAACGCCTTTCAATTCCGCCAAGCGTCTGTTTGATTTTGTCACTTGGCGCATAATAGCCTTGGTTTCAAAATCAAAGTCAAGTGGCAATTTCGGTATGTTATATTCTATGCTCATCGTTATAATGCTTTTACAGGATTTTGCAAGTAGTGTCCGGTGAGTAGTTGGCAAAGAGTTGGTCGAAGTTGTCGAGCACATTGTCGTTGGCGGCACTGGCATCACGCATCACGAAATACACAGGCTTTTGCTTGGCAATTTCGGTGATAGTGGCTTCGTTCACGTCGCGGTCGAAGCAAGCCATAAGATAGCCGCTATCAACGCACCACACTTCTTTGCCTGCAATTTCAGTCTTTTCAATCTTAGCTGAGAGTTCGATGCCGAGGTCGAGCATCACTTGGAAAAGTAAGTCCTCGCTTGTGCGGTCAGTCTTGATGTTGTCGGCAAGAGTGAAAAGGTTCTTGGCATCGAAGTCATCGGGAGTGTAGTACACATCTTCCATATTGCTCGAATCGAGTTTCAGCACACGGAAACCGATGTCGAGGTCTTGTGCCATTATTCCGGCTTCTTCTTTCACTTTGCGACCGGCACGGCGAATACGTTCCTTGCCTATTTCGCAAATGTTTTTATATCCGGCTTTGCGAGCTTCGCTTTTCTCATCGGTAACTTCCGGAAGTTGCACCATAATGAATTTGCGATGTCCGCCGTCCTCTGCATTAAGCTTCATTACTGCGTGAGCGGTAGTAGCCGAGCCGCTGAAGAAATCGAGTATCAATTCTGTTTCCGAGTATTCTGTTAATTTTATGAGTTCGGCAATTAGAGTCCTATTTTTTGGATTGTCGAAAGGCATATCTATCTCCTTTATTATTTGAGATACCTCGATGTCTGTCCAATTGCTTGTTCTAAGTGTTGTATCATCAGGAGCTACCCAATGATAGACGCCACCATTTTTACCTTTACCATTAAGGTCTCTTTTAATAAACTCTGTAATACCTGTTTTTTCAGAGTATTCTTCAAGAGTCATTTTACTTTCAAATTCTTGTTGGAATTTGATGTAATTTGCAACAGCAATATCAGCCTTTTCTTTAGACGAGCGCCATTGACCAGTTTCAGGAGTAAATCCTAATACTGGATATCTCATTGTAGGTCTATCGGCATTGCTCCAAAATCCTTGCCATTGCCCCTCTGCTTTCGCTACTGCTTTTTTCTGTCGCAATGCTTTCATAAGGAATTGTTTAGATTTTGAATATATCAAAACATATTCAAAACCAACATTAAGAGTTTGTAATCCATTATCTGCGAATTGGGAGTTAAGACTTTTTATTCTTCTTCGTGTAAGAATAGTATTACGAAAATTAGACTTCCCAAAAATTTCATCGCAGACTCTTCGCATATTTTCTAATTCATTATCATCTATAGATATGAAAATAGCACCATCGTCCGAAAGTAAATCTCTGGCAATTTTGAGGCGAGGATAAATCATATTGAGCCAATCGGTGTGGAAACGACCGTTGCTTTCGGTGTTGCGTTGCATCGGGTCAACGATTTGGTTGCCCTCGTTATCAAATAAGCCGCTTTGAGCCTCGAAGTCGCCTTTGCCTTGTGCGAAGTCGTCGTTATAAACGAAGTCGTTCCCGGTGTTGTAAGGTGGATCGATGTAAATCATCTTCACCTTACCGAGATAGGTTTCACGCAACACTTTCAGCACATCGAGGTTGTCTCCCTCGATGTAAAGGTTTTGTGTGGTGTCGAAATCCACACTCTCCTCACGGCATGGGCGAAGTGTTTGCGTGGTAGGAGTGTTGGCGAGGCGTGAAGCAGCACGCTTGTCGGGCCAAGTAAACTGATAGCGTTCCTCGCCCTCGTCAAGCACCTCATTCGACAACTCCGCACGGAGTTTGTCGAAATCTATGGCAAGTTCCGGCTTGCCGTCTTTATCGAGCCTTTCAGTGACGCACTGCGGAAAGAGTGCAGCAATCTTCTGCACATTTCCGCCCAACACGTCCCGGCTCATCATCTTTAACTTATCCATTATTATTTGATATTAATTCGTTGTACAAGTTATATATTGGGAAATGTAAAATTTCACATTTCTCATTTTCTGATAATGAATTAAACATAGTCTTAGCACGGTTTTTTTCTTTTAAAATAACAGAAGCGGCGAAATTTAATGGTTTTGAATTATACCGAGAAATAGAACACAAGAAAGCATTTTCTTCCTCTGAAAATTCTTCATTTAATCTTGATTTTATCTGAAGAAGATTTAAACGATAAACACATTTAGTTTCATCATTATTAGTTTGTTCAATAATCCAACTAATAATATCTTTCGCAGAGATTAAATATCGGCTATTTTTTGTTTTATCAAATTGAAATATAAGACTCAATACGTCAAAATTGGCAAAATGGAGATAATCAATGCTTATATTATATTTTTTGTATTCAGCGACAATATTAGCATAGTTTAGATTATCAGGGAACAAATCGTGTGCAAATAAAAATGAATGAATAGGGAACTTTATTTCTATATTTGTGTCTTCGCATTTACGAGTAGATGAACATGCATTTATGTCATAAAGTTGGAAATTTCCATCTTCTAAACGTCTTACAGCAAAGCATAAATTATAATTCCCTATTTTGAAACAAGTATATGGAGTTTCGAGATTTGGTAATGGTTTTGTTTTTATTCCATTGAATAATTTAACCAAAAACTCAAATGTTATAAATTCTTCTTTAGGAAGTTCTTTATAATTAAAGTGTGGATTTAATCCAATACGGTTGAAAAATGATACAGCTTTCTCAAAAAATGATATATCTGACAAAATATTTACTTTGTCTTTTTCTGTTATTGAATTAAATGGAGTATCAAACCTCAGTTCCCCAATATAAAAATTCTTATGGTCACTTACAGCTTTAAGAAAACGTAACTGATTAAGGTAATCATCTAAATATTTTGAGGAAGGATTGATATTTATGTCTATTCTTGTTTTTTCTTCTTTTGAGAAATCATTAAATTGACATTTAAGGAAATCATTTATTGAAATAATATGACCTTTTGAGTTGTTCCCTAAATAAACCTTTGGGAAATACTCAATTCCATTAACGGTAACAGATTTATTTATTTCTTGATTAGTAAATATCTGTGCAGGTCCAATATCTAAATAAAACTGTTCAGATATACCAGGCAGTTGAACTAAAATATCTGTATAATTAGTTGCTATCCATTCAAGAGGGTCTGTTCCCTTTTCCATAGGACCAGCTGTTATATTAAACGACCAATCTGCTTTGCCGTTTAATTCTGCAAGTGAAATTGTATTGTGATTACTCTGTAAATGGATAGAATGAAGTTTTTGATATAAAGTCTGATAGTCTTTTGGAGCCTTTTCGCACTTAATGCTTTTTGTTTTTTGCCCTGTTTGAAGGTCTTTAAGCAATTTATTAATTGTTACTTTTCCTAAATAGGCAAAATATAATTGGGATTTATGCTTATTAAAAAGCACTTTAATAAGCAAAGTCCCTCCATTCTCTTTATATAATTTTAAATCATTAATATCAATTGTCTGTTCAACTGAAGAATTGAAATTATTTGATTTGTGCTCTGTCGATTTTACTTGAACATAAACATTAAATTCAATGTCTTCTTTTGAATTACTGTCAATAGCTTTATGTACATCAATTGATCCGTCCCAGACTGGAATTTTGTCATCAAATGCAATGTGAGGGTCAATATGCCCCATACGGCAGAAAAAATCTACTGCCGCAGCAACTCCTATTTTATCTATTCTATTTTGATTCATATAACTGTTTCAAATTATTTATTAAAGAATAGAGTTCTCTTTTGCGGCGAGGTTGCTTGGTAGCGTTCATTTGACGCTCCAAGTTAGCTATTTGTTGTTGGAGTTTCTGCTTTTCCTCGTTGATTTTTATTTGTTCGGTGAGCGTGTTTTCTTGCTCTACCACGAAATTTCCAATCGAGGAAATAAGATTACTCCACATCATATCAAAATTCAGACCGCTCAATGGCAAGCAAGCATCGTTGACTTGTTGCAAGTCGGACAAAAAGAATTTTGTATGGTAAGCTGCAAACCTAACCTTGTCGGCATACCGCAAAGCGAAAATAATTCGCTGCGGAATTGCCTTTGCGATAAGGCTGATAGCCTTGCTGTCGAAGTCGGAACGTTTCAGTTCCACATCGACCACGAAGATACCTTTAACTTCCGTTCCCTCTGCCACGGCAGGAAGTGTGGTGGAGATAATGGCATTGACAAAATCGAGTCTTGCAATGCTTGTATCTATTAACAAGCGTTGAGCGGCTGAAAACTGATATTTCTGATAAATATTAGCTTTCGGCAGTGGCTTCTTGACTTCAGTTGATTTTGGCAGTCCGTACATAATTTATCTCACCACTAAAAAACAAATCAATTCAAAATCATCAAGGCCTCGAATTTCGTTACCGAAAAGCGAGCCCGTGTCGCCGTCGAGGAAAGAGAACAAGTCGGTTTGTTCCTTTACCTTGACGATAGAAGAGATAGCGTCGCCGAGCAACTTGGAATAAGTTCCCATGTGCGAGCCGTCGCGAGTTTCGCCGTTGAACTTTCGGCAAAGTTCCATAATAGGCTCAGCCTTGCCACGGCAAAGATGCCGCAAATGGTCGAGCAAGTCTTTTGGTTCGAGGTGGTTTATAAACACCTCCGAATCCTTAGTGATATATACCAAATAGAATGGGTGCAAACGGTTCTTTCGGTCGATGTTCACGCCGTTGTTGCGGTTTTTCAGCACATAGATAACGCCTTGTGGGTTATCTTCAGAAGTCGGAACAACAGCATGCAGCCCCATTGGTGTATGCTCAATGTCGTTGTGTTTCTTCATATATTCGAGCAAGTCGAGGCGGAACTCGTTCAAGCCCAAATCCATAATGGAAACACCTGTGTTCATCTCCTCGATATCAACCACTTCTTCTTGCAGACGAAGAAGTTGGTCGCGACGATATTTCAAGTCGCCCTTTTCTTCGGCTGAAATTGGGTTGTCATCGCCGGTGGCGGTGAGCACCGATACTTTCATTCGAGCCTCCACACGAGCCTTTAGGTCGATATAGGCATCGAGGTCCATATCGGGCCAGTAGTTGACAAGCTGAATGACCTCGTTCTTCGAGCCGATGCGGTCGATACGTCCGAAACGCTGAATGATACGCACCGGATTCCAATGTATATCGTAGTTAATTAGATAGTCGCAGTCCTGAAGGTTTTGACCTTCGGAGATGCAGTCGGTGGCAACGAGCACGTCAATCTCCTGTTTGAGATTGGGATAAAGTGCATTACGTTCTTTCGACACCGGGGAGAAAAGCGTAAGCACTTTGTTGAAGTCGAGTTTTTCACGCAACTTCAATGTGCTTCGTGCCTCGATGTCGCCCGAAACGAGTGCAGTGTTGATGCCGTGTTTATCGAGAATAACTTGCGAAATATTATCGTAGATATATTGAGCAGTGTCGGAGAACGCAGTGAAAATGATTATTTTGCGGTTGTTGCCGTTGATGGGGTGAGTGAATTTGTCACGAATATCCTGCAACAACTGCTGCAATTTACTGTCGTGCTCAGGCGTGATGTCGGCAAGCATAACGAGCAGCAAATTGAGATTATAGAGGTCTTTACTGAGATAATCTCGCCACTGCACATAGTCCATATCTTTGAGGTCGATTTTCGACTTCTTGCCGCCGATAAGCACAGCGTCTTCGCGGTCGTCGAAATCAAAACCGTAGTTATCACTTTCCTCTGCGGCTATCGAATAGTCGTCAACCGACGTATCGCCACCGTTGAAATTGTCAATCGTATTGACAGTTTCAGCAATGTATTTCTTAATTCTTTCGAGCGTGAGGCGGAAAGAGTTCACCGAACTTTCCAAGCGTTTGAGCAGATTGATGCTCATAAGGCGGCGCAAACCACGTTCACGTCCGAGACGTGAAAGGTTTGCATACTCGTCGTCCTCGCTCTTGTTGTATTTTGAGGCTTTGCTCGCAAGAATAAAGTCCGATGGCGTGTAGATAGCAAGGTTAAGCTCGCTCAAAACACCATAGATTTCGTTAAACGTAACGGTTTTGCGGTCGGCAAGATCCGTGAGTTTTGGAGTGCGAGAAATGGGCTTCAACCGCTTCGGGAATTTGCCGATGTCGGTTGTGTCGTAGTATTGCTCGATATGCTTACGCGAGCGAGCAATAGTGACAGAGTCGAGCACTTCAAAGAAATCAAAACTAAGGCTGTCAAGCAGAGCCTTAGTGGTACGCTCCTCGGCAGGAAGTTTGCTCCAGTGGTTGAAAGCAGCCTGAGCCTGGCGGAAAATATCGTCAATGGAGTTCTCGGTTTTGAGAAGTCCGTTAATGTTCGATACGTCGCCCTCGTAGGCGAGAGCAAGTTGATTCTTCAAGTCATTAAAGCGGTTGTTGACGGGGGTAGCCGACAACATCAAGACCTTTGTCTTGACACCGGCTCTAATTACTTTGTTCATCAGTTGGAGATAACGGTTCTCACGTGGATTCTCGTCGTTCTCGTCGGTAGTAACTTTGCCTCCGTTGCGGAAGTTATGGCTTTCATCAATAACAACGAGATCGTAGTTGCCCCAGTTGATGCGTTCAAGGTCTGTTCCATTTGAATAGCCGTATGAACGCGAAAGGTCGGTGTGATAAAGCACATCATAACGGAGGCGGTCGTTAACCAATGGGTTGTTTACATAGTTGCCACGGTATGTAATCCAGTTGTCAAACAATTTCTTCGGACAGAGAACGAGAACCGATTTGTTGCGGTTTTCGTAATACTTAATGACCGAAAGTGCGGTGAACGTCTTGCCAAGACCTACGCTATCGGCAAGTATGCAACCGTTAAACTTTTCCAACTTGTTGATGATGGCGAGAGCTGCGTCACGTTGGAAGTTGTAGAGTTTATTCCAGATAACGCTCGACTTGAAGCCGGTTGCCTCATTAGGCAATACGTCTTCCGAAATATCTTCGAGAAATTCGCTGAAGATATTGTAGAGCGTGACGAAATAAATAAACTCAGGTGCATTCTCCTTGTAGGCGTTGGTGATGTTGTCAATGACAATTTCCGTAACATCGGTAAATCGTTCGCCGTCGTACCACATTTGATTGAATGTAGCGAGAAATTGGTCGGCATTTGGCGACGGAAGCCGCATAATTTGCGGAGCAATATTATTGCCTTTCTCGCAACCGAGTTCGGGAGTTGTAAACTCGTTGAACGGCATGTAAGTGAAAACGTCCTCGCCGTTTTCCACTGTCAAATTACCGTTGACAAAGCCGTCGGTGATATTTGATTTGAAGCAAGCCTTTCGGCGAATCCATTCTGCACATTCTCGTGCAATGGCTTTTTGAGAGAGTTCGTTGCGCAGACGAATCTCAAACTCCGAGCCGAAAAGATTGCGTTCACGATTGAGCTTCGGGATAAAAAACTCGCGTTTCTGTTTTGATGTATTTGACTTGCTGAACGTCGGAGCAGTGAAAATGAATCTCAGTTCAGCAATGTTTTCAAGTTCTGCTTTTAGTGCTTGGTACGCATAAATGGAGAACGACGCAGCGGCAATAGAAAGTCGAGAGCCGCTTTGCAAGTCGGCTTTCAGACCATCAACGACTTTCTCTGTCGTATTGTTATATAATTTGGGTGTCTCCATTTTGTAAGAAAGTTTGATATATTGATTGCCGATTAAGGCGTTGTTTATGTATTAACTGCAAAGTTACGAAATATTTTTTAACTAAGATGCCGAAAACTATATGTTTAAGGGCATATCTAATGTATATTCCGTGGATTTGTAGTAATCCGCAGTAAAGATAATATCAAATGTGGGCAAAAACTGAGCACATCAAATATAATAAATTTTAAATCGGCAAAAAATTTTTGCCGTGCGATAGGGATAGAAGCCGAATGGCGGAGACTGTGGCTCCGTTCACGATAGCCCGGCGGTGGAATGATTTTCTCGAATGTCCGTCAGGAACTGCCCGGAGCACAGCGTTTGCAAGGGCAAAATCATTTCAACGCATCGCCCAACAGAAACTGGTATCAAATTACCCCTGAAACATTAATTGAGAACGCATCTCGGTAAGGGAATTTCTCGCAGCCTATGTAGAGTGTATCAAACGCATCTGTGCCGTCGGTGCGGTGTTCGAGCAGGTCTTCTTCCGATTCGGCAAGTTTCTCACCGCCTTTGTCTTTTCGGAAACCGTTGCGGCCGCGGCTCACGCCGGCTGCTTGAATGGCGAGGATAAGATCGTCGTTATTCTGTCGGTTGAAGAAAGGCATAAGGCGTTGCTTGCCGGCAAAACCTTGGTTGATGAGAAGGTATTTCTCATCGTGCCGCATGGGATTGCCGAGATAGACCGCCTCGACAGTCCAGCCGTGGCGTTCAAACTCATGGACGACCACCCAGCGGAAGTCCTGTTCGTTGACGGCATAGTTTGAGCCGAGAGCGGTAGCATCGTAATAATAGACCACTGTCTTGTTGCGATGCGAAGCGTAGTAAGAGCAGAAGTCGGCAACGACTTCCGGAATCTTACGCTCAAACTTGACGTAGAACGATTTGATAACATTGAGCCGCCGCCCATCGGGCTGTCCGGCAACAATCCAATTTATATTGGCGTTGTAGTCCATACCAATGCAAATCGGCGCATCCTTATTAACGTCGGAATCAGCGTCACAAGTAAATGTCTCTCCACTCTCCGCACTCCACTCTCCACTTTTGAATTTCTCATCAAGAAATTCAAAATCACTCGCATTATACTTGTGTCCCTCACGCATTGACGAATAAAAACCGTCTTTGGCTATGCCTATGCGCTGACAAAGAATAGAGGTTTGAAACGTCAATGGCGTTAAGTCACGCTTCATCTGCTTGATGTAGTTCTCGCCGAGAAGCTGCAAGTTCTCTATGCTGCTATATTCCTTGTAATAGACCGCGACTGACCGCATCTGATTAAGATTGCGGTCAAGGCGGCGAAGATAGCCTTTTAGGTAGTCGGGTACCGGCTGCCCCTTGGCGGAAAGTGTGCGAATCCGCTCCTTTGTCCGCCATATCTCATAAACCGTTCCCTCGATAGTCGCAATTAGTTCGGGGTCCATTTTGTCGCGGTAGTGCAAGAACCACGAACCTTTTTGCGTCTGCGGCATATCGCTCAGAATCATTATAGAATGATTGAACGAGTGCCGCCCGAAATGCGATTTGATGCCACCGTTGGCTGGGAGCGTTTCGTCTTTGAGTTTCTGATAGTCGATGAATTTCGCCTCGTCAACGAGCAGCCACGATAGCGTTAGCGAGTTGGAAGAACCCGGTCTGTCCTGCGAGATGATGACCGCACAGGAGCCGTTGTAGAACGAAATGACGTGTTCATAATCGTTCGGCTCGATGATAGGGCGAGCAAACGACTTTGGCGGACGGCGACCGACAACGTAATGCACGCCGTGGATATAGCCCCAGCGTTTCCACGCGGCGAGCAGTCCCGGCAGCGTGTTGGTCAAACCGTGTTTGAACGTCGGCACCACGATGCCACCTGTCGAGCCGGGCATACGTTGCATATTACGCAAAGCAAACGGAGCGGCGATGCTGTCCGTCTTGCCTGTGCGTCGTCCTGCGACAATGACAGTGGTGTTAGCACCGATAAGCTGCGTCAGCCGCTGCGGATTATTGAAGTAAATCTTCTTCGCCATTGTCATTATCGTTTTTGGTGAGCGGAAATAGCGTGTCAAATTCGAGGTCAGCCTCCTCGAACTCCACATCTTCGATGTCGAGTGTTTCGGCACGATATTTCGCAATCATATCGGAGATTTTCTGCTGAATGTTCGGGATAGGCTTAATGCCAAGCACCGTGGGGTCGTCCGTTGCCGTGAACGGCTGCACCACGATAAGCTCGTAAGGCAAAGTCTGTTCGTCTTCCAAATCAACGCGGTTGTATTTGGCATAGGACGCCGCGGCACGTTCCATCGTCTTCGTGTCGCCCTTTGCCTGAGCCTTGGCATAAGTCTTCATAATCATCTCGTTAAAACGCCAGCGGTGGAAATCGCGGCTTGCCGATGCGAGCAGAGGCATAAGCGTTTTCACGACAGCGAGGTCGGAATAAGCGGTCACTTTGGAGACAGAGTGCCGCTGCATCACTTCCGACACAAACTCGCGGTCAGTTCCGCCGGGGTTCGAGAGAAACCAGTTATACATTTCACGCACACGAACAACCTTATCCACAAGTGTTTGTGGATATTTTTGCTGCAAGTCCTCGACTTTAGTAAAAAGTTCTGTGCGGCATACATCGAGTGCGGAAGGAGTTCCCATGGCTATTCGTCGTCCTCCATGTCGAGCAAGTTGCGGTGAGCGTTCTCGATAGCGAGCGGTGAGCCGACCTGCGCAAGCATCATCTCCTGCGAGTGCAGTTTCACCTTGGAGCCGGCTTTGCCACGGCGATATGCCTTTGAAACTTCACTCGTGCGGTCGGCGATGTCCTCACGCAGCACATCGGCAGGAATATCGAGTATTACTGCGATGTCTGAAATTTTTAGGTAGATTGAGGCAAACTTCTCAATCTGCTTCAACTCGTTGTCTGAATAATTCATTGAGCGGAACGGAGTGATTAGTGATTAAATCTTCGATTTGAGCATAGAGCGAGGCAAAGATAATCGGGTCGGTGCTAATGAAAGCACTCTCGGCACGATTGCCTCGCGTGAGGTTTTGCGAAGTGATGACGGAGACCGTCTTTCCGGACTCCGACTTCACCAACAAAATCTTGCTGTGATTATCTGCAAGGTAGGTGCGTTCGATAACCTGTGTGATGAACGCCCAAAGTTTCAGCGTCTTGTTCGTAGCCTTATGGTCGAGAACAAGGTTGATACGCGAAACTTTCTTATCCTTGCAGATAAAGAACAGGCGGCGGAGAAATTCTTCGGAAATGGAAAACGAAGTTTGCCATATTTCCGCTATGCCGACTTGCGAGAGAATCCAATCGAGAATGTCGGCAACCTGAACAGCGTTAGAAAGATACGCCTGATAAGGAGTATCTTTCAGCGGTTTAAGAATTTCGTTTATGTCGGCGGTTCGTTTCACTTCTTCCTTGTCTTACGCTTGGTGACAGGAGTATCGACCACAAAGTGGTCGTATTCCTCCCAATTGGCGTGCATCTTCTTGTCGAGTTCGATAAGTTCTTTAAGGAACGGATATCGTTCCGAGTCGGGACACGGTGCAGTGTCTAACGACAAAGAACGGAGTTTGAGATGCAGCTCGCGCATACGTTGAAGAATTGAAAGATTCTCAACGTATTTTGCCTTGATTTCATCAGGCAAAGAGTCGTGGTCGATACGCTTGCCGGTCTTATGCTCATCGGCATTGGCCGCAAGCGAAATGTGTTCGGCAACGATCACATCGACTTTCTGCTGCATCTCCTCGACTTGAGCGTGAGTAAGGGCTTGAACACGGAAGTTGTAATATTTTTGGATTTGATAATCCACAAAATCGTGTCGGCGGTCGAGTTGAGCAACGATGTTGCGATACATGATTTGATTGCCGCTGAGTTTCAACAGATAGAGAGCACCAACGGAGTAATCACGTTGGTTGCTCGGCGTTTCAAGCCACTGCTTTATGAGTTCAGTAAATTTGTTATCCATAAGAGTGTATATTGTTTGGTTCCCACAAAAATACTTAAGATATCATCGCCTGTAAAAGACAAATAATTCGTAAATTTGCACACTATTAAAAAATTAAGATAATGGAAACTATAATAATAATTGTACTAATATTAGCTATTTTTATCTATTTAATAGCGCAGGATTCAAAAAAGGAATCTAAAAAAGAAAGATATGGAGAGGCTATTGGAAAATTAGCAACTTCTGCTGCAGATAGTATTGCAGGGGTTGCATTTAGACTTACTGAGACCGAAGAAAATAAAAGAATTAGACTTGCTGAAGAAGCCTTGGCTTTTCGTAATGGACAGATTTATCGAATAAGAGCATATGAAAGGTCAGAAAAGCTTTTACAACAATATCTTGAAATTGATGAGACCTTTACAGAACAATTAGAATTAATAGGTCTAACACCGGAGAGATGGAAAAAATTGGCTATGCAGCTTTACCATATGGGGGTAATAATTCAAGAATCCAGAAATCGATTTGATTATTCAGAAAAATACGATAAGAGATTTAGAGAATCTATTTTTTCTGATAGAAATCTTTATGGCCAGGATAGAAGGAACGAGTTAAAATCCTCGTTAGATTTTCTTAATATTCCGGTAGAAGAATGGATTGAATATGGCGAAACAGTATTGGATATGCATAATTTATATGATTCTCCAGAAATGAAAAAATATGGGTATAAAACAGCTATAATGCCAATGGAAAATAATTTCCATCTCCTATAATATTATAGTTTGTTATTAATTCCGGCGAAGAACGTGCAGTTCTTGCCGAGCGAAACGAGTAAATTCTGCATCGAAACGAGCGTTTGCCCTGTCGTAACGAAGTCGTCGAAGACAATGATGTTACGTTGCGGCGGTATGTTGTTGGCGGTGAAAACCGTCCCGACGCGGTGTTTTGAGGGAGCGAAAGCACAATCCTCGAAAAACGGCAAACCGAGCATTTCGGCGATGCGAATAGCAATGAGCGTAGCGAAGTTGCGTTCCTTGTGGCGACGCTTCGGCGTAGTCACCACAGCGAAGTCATCAGGCGAGAGAAACGAGCCGAGGACGGAGCGGATAAGCGGAGTGATGTTGTCGGCGAAAAAGCCGACCATATCATCATCGCCTTTGATGTCGGTAAGAGTACGACCGTACACCGACTTTTTCCAAAGCGTGATGAAGAACACGCCTCCGCGGTTGGTGATACGCATTCTGTTCGGAGCGAAATCGCAACGAGCCTCGGCAACGTCGAGTTCTTTCCACGCCTTGCGTTTCTTATCCTCGAACAAGTCTTTTGACTTGTCGGAAACTAAAAGAGCGCCAAGTTCGGGAACATCGAGCGATGGTACTTCGATGTCGTTCAACATCTCGTCCAAGGCAATAGCCCCCGGCTTGGCGTTCTGTTCAATCATCTTCACTATGAGTTGCCGGAGCAGTCGATTTCGCCGTCTTCCGTCTCGATAGTGCCCTTGTAGAACGGAGCAGGAACTTCGTCGGTTGCTTCAACGCTGATAGTCGTTGAAGTAGTGCCGGTGGCACCTTGACCGAGGTCCTGGGCGACAGTCGATTTCGTGCTCCACTTGTCGTTTCCGAGCACACGATAGTTGCCTTTCATATCCTCGACGATAAACACGTTATCGGAGTTGTTGATGTAGGCGGCAGCGGCGGAAGCGTCAGCACCGACACCGGGGTGAACGGCAGTTAACTTGTTTAACTGGGTTTGGCTTGGGAGTTCACCCTGCGCCTCCGAAGTGAGTTGCGACTTGTCGGGAAGGATGTCGATATACTTCCACTTCTGGTCGGCAACGAGCGTGAACGAGCCGTCAAGAACAGCCGAAGTGACACGACCGTTAGAGTCGCGAGGCAAGGTCGGGAACGCCACTATCGCGCTTTTAGCGAGATAGTAGATGCGGCGTTTCACGCCCGGCAGTTCGGGAGTGCCTTGGCACCAGGCGAGCGATTTCTGTAAAGCGTTGCAAGTATTTGTAGCCATAATCTTTGATTTTTATGGATTACACAGTTAGTTCAATAGTTTTGAAGCGTCGTTTGTCGATGCATTCAAACTGAACGCCGAAGAACATAGTGGCGATATAGGTAAGAATGAATGGTTCATATTCCTTGACCATAACATTCTCAATATCGCCCATTTGGTCGAAGCCAACGAGCATATTGCTCTTGGTGGTGACGTGCATAAACTTGGAGTTCGCCTTGTTGTAGAGCGGTACAAACTTCAGTTTGCCGTTCGAGCCTTCCACGGCTTGCTGTCCGTACTGTGTGTTGTACTGCAAGCCGCCGTGAGTGAGCTGATAAGCCTCGTTGTACTTATCCACGAAGTCCTGCGAGCAGTAGAGGTAGAGGTCCTGCGAACGGAGGCGCGGGTCGAGCGAGAAAAGGATTTCCTTTGCAACGTCCACGGCATTAGACGTGGTGATGGCTTCCGGCAGTTTCATGTAGTTGCCGTTTTCGGCAGAGATAGCACCTGCGGTGATTTCGTTCTGCGTGATAGTGTCGAAGCCGTTGAAAAGGTCTTTGGTTGTGTCGCCGGAGGCGTTACGCACACCATTCCAGATAGCATCGTTGAGATGTTCGGAAAGACTTTTCGCGATGAGCGAGAGCACGTGCTTAGCCGTAGGAGTTGACATCTGACCATCACCTTTCGTAGCGCCTGTGCCGAGCAAAGTTGAGATAGCCGAGTTAGGCTCAAACTTAGCGACCACAGAGCCGAAATAGGTTTCTATTTCGCGGAAAGCAAGGTGGAGGTCAAAATCCTTAGAGCGAGCAGGATTGTAGGGCGCGAATTGAGCGTCACCGGTGATGTTGCCGACACGCTCCTTGTAGCGAATACCCGGGCGAGCGGTCATATACTGCAACGTGTCATTACAGCCGATAATCGGCAAATAAAGCAGTTCCTTGCGGTATTTGATAGCCGCCTCTTGATAATCGGAGGGGGAGAAAGAAAATTTTCCAGCCATATACGTTAGGTTTAATGGTTATACTTCGTTGTAGAGTTTGTTAGCGGCATTTACAGTGTCGCAGAAAACTTCAAAGTCGCTTTTCTCAGCGGCTTGTGTTTGTTTGCCGTCATCGACAACGGCGGTTGAAGTAACGGCAGGAGCGGCCTTTAGTGCAGCAATCTGCGCTTCGAGGTCAGAAATGACCTGAAGTTTCATTTCGAGAGCTTTGTCGAGGGCGGTCAGTTGTTCATCGGTCAGCGAGGCTTTGCCGTCGGTGAGTGCGATGCTTTCAATGGAGAGTAGCGCACAGATGGATTTGTAGTTCTTGTTCATAGTGAGTTGTGGTTTGGATTTACTTTGGAATATAGCCGCCATTTTCTCGAAGAAAGAGAGAATCGGATTCTCCTTTTCTTCGACAGGAAGATTAGGCAAGGGGATTCCGGCTGCTGCGAGTTCCGAAGCCACAGCGTCGGTGAGCACGGGAGCCGGCTCGTCGTCAAGGTCGGTGATTTCATCAACGAAGCCCCATTCGAGGGCGTCCTTGGCAGAGAGCCAGCCGCCGACTTTCATCAAGTCGAGCAGGCATTGCGTTTTCTTCTTGCACTTCCCGGCATACATCGAGGCGATGTTCACGTCGAGCTTGTCAAGGTCGGCGGCAGCCTTTTCGCAGTCTGCGATAAGGGTGCGGAATTGGTCGGCATTGAGGCTTCCCCATTCAAAGAACGCTGTCGAACACTTGTGGACGAGGTACATGGCGTTCTTGTCAATGGAGATATGAGCCGCACCGAGCGAAGCGATAGTTGCGGCGGAAGCATTCATGCCGACGAAGTGAACGCTGACCTTGCCGTGGTTCTTGAAAGCAGCGGCAATGGAGAGAGCAGTGGCGAGGTTGCCACCGAGCGAGTCAATCAGCACGTTCACTTCCTTGCCGGCATTCTTGGCGAGGATATAATCGACATAATTTCGGTCAAAGTCGGCACCGCCGACGAAGCCTTTCAGGTGAAGATTGTATTGAGTTTGCGGCATAACACGATAAGTTTTGCCACAAAATTACCTATCTTATAATAGTGATGAAAAGACATAAAAAAAGCGCAACAGTTGTTACGCTTAGACGTATTGTATTAAACACATTTCAATATTCTTCATAGTACGTGTCATCATCTTCTTCTTCATAAATTCCCAAATGGGAATTTACAATTCTGATATACTTCAGATGTAGGTTGCCGTTTCTAAAGCAATATAAAGTTTGTTTAAACTATGGTTGGCATTGTTCAAGCCTTTGGCTTCATATCCATTTGTATCCAAAATGTCACCTGCTTCAAAAAAAGCATACAACTTCAAATTGTAGAAGTCGCACACAGATTGAACTCCAGCCAATTCCATTTCTACAGCGATGCACCCTTCTTCCATACGTTTGCGTACAAGTCCTTTTGTTTCTCTGATCATCGAATCTGTCGTCCATATTTTACCTGTAATATATGGTACAGATAATTTGTCGAAAATTATGGAAAGTTCCTTGCTTGCGGCTATATCAATATAGTCGGCTGGTGCTGCAAAATAATATGAACACCCGTCCCCTCTGTAACTTTGTGTCGGTATGATAAATCTACCTTGTGTGGTTGTATGGTCAAGACTGCCACAGGAACCGAACATAATGAACTTTGATGCTCCAGTTAGCCAGCTTGCAAGATGACATTGAGAGGATGCTACTGCTGAACCTATTCCTGACAGGTAGAAAGTTATCGTAACTCCTTTATAAGTTGTTTTATAGATATGCGTATCGCCATTGCAAGCCGGCAAAGTTGCAATAATTTCAGATTCGTAGGAATCAAGTAAATGCCGATGAATCTCCTTCGAGAATATTATCAGGCATATATCTGCAAAATCTCCACGTCTGCCGTAGAAATCAAACAGATTGATCATTGGTTCAGTTTCAATATCATAACTATCAGTAATCATAGCATATTGAATCAGATGTGAGTTTTATATTGCTCCGGTATCTCAAGATTGAAAGTTCTGCATAATAACAGGACGTCGTGGACATCATTTTCATCGTATTCATATCCAAGATGGAACTGTACCTGTGCCTCCGGGTTTATGCATGTTACCTCAATATTCCCGATATTTCCTTTACCTGAGAAAGTTTCGCTTGGGAAAGTGTATCCGTCATATAGAATTCCATCTTCGACATATTCGAAACAATGCAGATCGATTATTCTTCCGTTGTCATCTTTCCAGACAGTATGGCTATCGGTCGTATAGTCCATTACAACTTCTCTGTATCCCTTCCAGGTAATCACGGATATGGCCTTACCATAGTCTTTCTTCTCTACGAACAGATCGATGTCGTTATGTATTCTTGTTTCTCTGCCTATAAGTGCATCGACACCCCAACCGCCGTCCAGAAACACCTTTACAGATGCTTCAGACAGCATTTCAAGAATCTCACATGCATCAAAATAAGTGACCATAAAATTGCAATTTATCTAGCTAAAGTTACATCTTTTCTCCCGTATGTTTATTGCCGGACGGAAAGATTTAACGTTACAACTGATTATTTTTCCAAAATGTTCGAAGAATCTCGTTCCAGATGCTTAATGACTAGCGATGACGTCCACCCGGAGGCGCTTACTTTGTTCAATTGGAACTGGAGTAAGTTCATTAGATTTATTTTCTGAAGAACTGTCTTTTGAATTGCAAGCATTCATGATAAATGCAGCTAAGATGATATATATTGAGTGTTTCATATTTTGATTATTTTTGCAAAGATACGAAATTATAATAAAAGAGCCGCCTTTTGGGCGACCCTTTCGTTGTGATTGACACTATTTTAATAGTGGCGGAAAACGTAGCCGTTGTCGTAATAGTAGTCATACATGAACAAGTCGCGGGCGTAAGCGTCGTAGTCGAAGTAATTGGCGAGATGCCCCATCAGCTTTTCGAGGTCATAGCAGTCGTTTACGATTTCTCTGGCGAAGTCTTCCTCGCTGTCGTACTCTCCGACGTAGCAGTCCTCGAAATGTTCGAGTTCTTCGCAGCCCCAGTCGATGAAAGCGTCCACAGCGTCCGGCGAATACTTCTCGCACATGTCGCTGTATTCTCTTACTGCCTCGAAGCTGTCCTCGTCGAAGCTCGATTCGTCGTACCATTTCTTTGGGAACGCCTCGTAGTCCTGGAACATCAGTTCCGGATCTTCCTCGTCGGCGTGGATTGCGTAGCAGAAGTTGAGAAAGTCGTCGTAGTCGTAGAACGTGGTGAGGTCAATCCACAGACCGCAGATGCCTTTCTCACCGCTGTATTTGCCGTATGTGCCGCAGTAGATGCTGGGATTGCCGGAGCAATCGCTTTTGTGTTCACCTATTGCGTCGATGAGTGTTTCAGGCGTAAAGCCGAGTTCTTCGAGGCGTGCTTCTACCTCTGCCGTGATTGTCAATTCGCCGAATTGTAATCTGATAGCCTTGATGTTTTGAGTTGTACTTTTCATTTGCTTAAAAATTTTAAATTTTACACTGCCACAAAATGGCATTGTGAGCGGATTGCCGCAAAAGCAAGGGTGATTGCGTCGTTGCAGGGTAACGAAACGGCGAGGAACACGGAGTGCAAACTTGCCCTTGCTGTTCCGCGGTATGCCATAACTTTGCGGCGTAAAATAAAATTTAGCGAATGAAAACCCGCAGGGTCAAAACGAGAGGCGAAAGAGGACAAAAGGTGATGCAGACAATAGGCAGAGCGTGGTGCACGTTCCACTTGGAGCCGTCCGAAACACCATTGACGCAATAAAAAAGCGGTTGAAATCCCTGCATCGCGGCACAGGAGGCAAAGCGGTGAACGGCAGATGCTTTAGGGCTGTGACCTTACCACACTCGCAGACGCAGACACCAAACTTCACTGCAACGCAAAGCCGATGAGGAAGCCGCTTGCAGGACGGAGAGGACGTTCCCAATGGTGCGACGCTTCGGCGAGGTGCGGCAGTAAGAGATACTTGTGCGGAGTTATTTGACAGCGTGGACTGCATCATCGGCACAAAGGGGCGAAAGAAGAACGAGAGAGGACTGCCACCACGGAGAGCGCGAAGCGGTCAGCGAGGGAAACGTAGCAGGGAATTTGACCGTTCCACGAAAAGCTGATAGGGCAAATTGCAACGACTACAAAGCCACGGCTGCGACAATGAATGACTGCACGGCAACGGCCACACTTTCCGCTTTATCAATCACAACAACAAGAAAGTTGTCGCCCCAAAGGCAGCTCTTAAAACGAAAAAAGCCGTCTATTCATCACGAACCGACGGCAAGACATATCAATCTTTCTTACTTATGACACTGGGATTGAGTGTTCAATATGGAATGCTCAGAATTTTATTTATGGCACGGCACGAGCGATTTAATCGCCTTGTGCGTGATTTCGTAGATGAAGCCGGCACCCTCGCCGTCGGCATCGCCGAACGAGATGGTGAGTTTGACCACCGGGAACGGCGTTTCACGAGCACCGATGATGTAGGAGTTACCGTCAATGGCGGTAACGACGAAAGCAAGGTGTTCTTTCAGCGGCAGCAGGTCCTCCGAGGCGAACTTCAGTTTCGCCGTGTCCGTGCGGTTGCCGCCGTCGTTCTCCGTGACACACTCGCAAGTCGGTTCATCGAAGAACGGCACATTGTGAATTTCGGTAAGTACAGGCACCGGCATCATCGCAATGCCACGCAGAGCGATGTCATTCACAAGGTGCTCACACCTTACCCAGCCAATCTCCTTAACTCCCGGCAATATTTGTTTCGTTGTTCTCATGAATTGTTAAAAAAAAGTGTTACATACTCTTCCAAAATAGGAGGGGGAAATCAACCACTATTTTGGGCTATTTTTTTGTTTTTTCTTGTATTGTTCCCTTTGTAGGTAGTTTTTATATTGCCTGATGTATATTTTGGCAATGGTGTTCCAGTTAGTTTCTGTCAATTCGATGCCGTGAGTGTCCATCCAAGCATAAATGAGATTGTCACGACGGCGACCGATGTAGCCGTGATAGTGTAAGTCATTCCATAACTGAATTACAAAGCGGCTACGAATGCACCGTTTCAGTTCCTCTTTTGCCCGACGAGGCAAATAGTTGTAGCATTTCGGAGGCTTGGTGCGACTTACCGGGATTACAATCTCGATTTTGCTGTCGTCTTTCAAGTCCGGCTTAGCCCCTGGCGGCAGTTTTTGGAGAAACACTTCGAGTATTCTCCGCTCGGTGGAGAGCTTGCGAAGTTCCACCGGCTGAGTGCCGCCCGAATCATGCACAAACCATTGTGCAAGATAAGGGTCAAGGTCGAGGTATATGTAGTAAGGGTCATTACTCATAGTGTAAAGTTACCGACGATATGTTACATCTTGAAAGACGATGACGTGCAGCATCTCGTTGAAGCGATCAGCGATACGGTCACCATACTTCTTGCGAATTTCAGATGGCGTGAGGTTCGTTGTGATGAACGTGAACGACTGGGATTCGTAGCGGTGCTCGATGAGCCTCACGACAGGATATATTGGATTGCCATAATCCACGATTTCGGCAGGTTCTGTGCCGAGGTCGTCGATGCCGAGCATTGAGAGCCTTTTAAGGTCTCTAAATGCCTCCACGTCATGGGCAAGGTCTGTAATCTCGCAAGCGTGGATAATCCGCATACGAGGCTTGAAATACTCGTCCATAAATGAGAAGTGCTTATGATAGGCAAGATGATTCAACGCTTGTTGAAAAGCGTACATAAGCGTCGTCTTGCCGTTTCCGCACGTTCCCGACAGCATAATGCCGAAGCGAGGTGCTTCCGATGTGAGGTATTCGGCGAGTTGCAAAAGGCTCTTTTGAGTGTTTGCATCAAATTTGAACTGTCGCAACCGGCTTTCCACTTCGATTTTATAGAACGCCGTGAGCAGAGTTACAGCATCGTCCGCCGACATATTGAACCTAAAACGACTCTTGAAAGTCATCTGCCGTCTTAGCACTGACTCCAGTTCCGCGACGCGCTTCATATTTATCGCCGCCGGCTTTTTGTCTTGTTCTTCCATAATCAGCATTATTTTTCGACTCCGCGGCATTTTCAAGAACTTTGCTTACCCAGTTGTAGAAGTGCTGTCGGTAGTCGTTGCAGTCCTTGTGGAATTTATTTTTTATGAGCATTGTCTTGCTAAATTCTTCATAGAGTTTTTTGAGCATTTGCATTTCAATGTGAAGGCTCACTGCCACATCCTCGAAGAATTTCTCATCGCTTTTTAATTGCTCAATAAAAATTAAATCTTGTTCGCGCGAGAGTGAGAGATTAATATTATTATTTATTATTTTTTCTTCTTTTTCTTTATTATGTTTCGATTTTCGTTCTACTTTTCGTTCTACTTTTCGTTCTGCCGAATCCTCGAAAAGCTGATATTTCTCATAATTTACGATAGTAATTAACGACCTTTTTGCGCTCGTTTCGCGAGTAATCATACCTTGTTCTTCAAAGAGTTTCAACAGGGCGAGAGTTGTTTCCGTGCAGTAGCCCCAGCGACCATTCAGCTTGCGAATGGAGGTGGCTATCTGCCCTCTGCAAAGGGTCACTGACTCGTCCTTTCCCCACGGGATGGTGCGAGGCTCCCATGCTGCTTCGAACAGCAAGTAAATCCAGGCTCTCAACCGTCGAGGTTCTTCCCATAGCCAGTGGTTCTGAATTTCCCGGTGCAGCTTGATGTAGCCTTTCATACCGTGCAGTTCTCAATCGGTTCATCTTTGCGTTTTTTCTTGTCATTTATGATAGGTGGCTTGCAGCCGAAAGTAGCCTCATAGCCTTTTGCTTGCAGGCTGTCGAGGATAACTTCGAGTTCACCCTCGGTTTTCGGCTGCTTGGTTGTATTGAACCAATATCGCAGTATTTCGATAGCCGGATAGATGATTGTTTCGCTGTCATCGTCGAGGCGAGTATTGTGAATTTTGCCCTGTTCGGTTTTCTTCCGCAGTGAGTCGCGGCAGCATCCGAGGTGCATACAAGTAAGGTCGATTGAATACGTACCATACTTGGTGACATTGGGTGGGGTAGGTGGTAACATATATGTATATTTAACTATATTTTTGAAAAAATCGGCATAAATCGTCAAATATTCGGCAAAAATCTTTGCCAATTCAAAAATTCTTCGTATATTTGCAGTCGTAAAGGATAGGCAATCTTTATAACTATATCGCTATATATCGTCAAATTTTCTGCAAATATAGTGATATATTTCCGATATGCCAAATATAAACACGATTTTTTCAAAAATATATATCAATCTTAATGGCGCAAAAATTCGATTTGAAGAAGTTTCGTCAATCTTTGGGACTGAAACAGAGTGAATTGGCCGCGATACTTGGATTACCTCAAAGCTCTATTTCTGCTATGGAAAGCGGAAAAACACAAGTGTCGCAGGTCTATATCAACAGATTGGTCGAAAAAATGGGTATTACCAACATAGAGGAGTTCTATTATGATGCAACCGAGAGTGTGAATATTCATAATGAAGGGAATGTTGGTGATAATAACGGCTACAACAACTATAAGAACGTTGTAACGCCTGCACCCACCGATGGCATATTACTCACCAAAATGGCAGTGTTCGAGCGTGACCTTGCAACGCTCAAAGAGCAGTTCATAAAGAAGGACACAAGATGCGATGAACTACAGGAAGAAGTAATGCGTCTAAATCGCCAGCTCACAGCCTTTCAGGTGCTTTGTGCTCGTCAAGGCATTGATTTTGAGCACATTTTGGAGATAAAATAAAAGATTGAAAAAAACTTGAAAATTTTTAAGTATCAAAACGATAACGAATTATTAATCAGGCTCTTGGCTTGAAATTTACTAAAGTCTGGAAAGCGTGTATACGCCAAAAGCGTATCGCGAGTTCGAATCCCGCTCACTCCGCAAAAACAGTGTGCTACATAACAGCGCGCTGTTTTTTTATTTTCAGGATTCTCAAAATCACCGCTGGCTCAAACGGAAAAACGGGAAACAATATGCTGCTTCCCGTTTGCTTTCATTCCTGTGGCGGCTGTCACCATCCAAGATTCACACTTACACCTGCCATCACCCACAGCCCCGGCTGCTTTACGGCAGAGAGGTCGTAGTAGCGGTGGCACGTGATGTTGTCGGCCTTTACATATACGCTATATTTCCGGTCGTTCCACATCACCTTGCAGTCCACTTTCGTGTACGGATGATAGCCGTTCATCCGTTGCTGCCATCTTACGCTCCACGATGCCGACAGCTTGCTCCAAATCTTATGGTCCAAGCCGAACACGGCCTTATGGCGCAGATATTCCAACGCATACAGCGATTTCAGTATCTCTGTTTCCGTCTCATGGTTTTGGTTGATGTAGGCATATCCCAGTCTGATGTTTGTCACGAAGCATCTCGGCAACAGCTCGTTCATATATATCTCGGCGTCAACATTGAAGCCCATATTGTCGAGTTTTCCGATGTTCATCACGTGGTATTTGCTGTCGGTCAGCTCTGTTTCCGTAGTCTGAACCCAGTCAATCATATCCTTGCCATGTGTGTAGAATCCGCTAAGCACCGCCGAAAATCCCGTCTGCCGATAGCGAGAGCCTATTTTGAAGGCGGAGTTTTTCTCCGGTCGCAGCGAGGCGTCGCCCTGCTGCACGGCATTGCTTATGTAGAGGTCGGTGTAGGTGGGCATGCGGAGAGCCTTGTTCCATGAGGCGTATACCTTCCAATTGGCGTTCGGACGGTAGCTTGCGTCCACTCCCGGATAGAATCTGAATTTATTGTCGAGTCCCGTATTGCGGTTGGCAAGCACTCCGGCAGAGAGTGTGAACCCTCCGAATATGAAATTGTGCTCCAGCATCACATTCGTGTTTGTGCGTTCTCCTTTACGGGTGTACTGCCTGTCGGAGCCCGGAATGCTTTTATAGTCGGCCGCGTCGAGCTGGTTGCCGAGAGCCGTGGAATAGATGCGTTCCTTACCGATGTCGACACCGACGGCGGTCTTTCCTGCAATCCAGTCGACATAGGCGTTGACCGCACCGCCAAACACATCAAGGTTGTGGTAGTTCTCTCCCGCCGCGGCGCCTTCCTTGCCACGCGTCAATTGATAATGGTCTTTGAATTTGTTGTAATATACCGCAGGCGTCACTTCCCAAGTTCTGCCTTGGTTGTGGACGCTCACATTAAGAGAAGCGATTCCATGGTCGGTTTTCTCATATTGATTGTTGAATTTGGCGCTGTAGAATGTGTTTGCGCCATAACTTTGGCTGGCGATGCCTAGCTGCGCCCCGATGTCGAGGCGGCGGTCGTAGCTCAGCGACAAGTTGGCATAGCCCTGTCCTTTCTCGAAGTCGCTGTTTTCGGTGCCTCCGTCCGAGCGTTTGTATCCGCCGCTTACGGAATAGGCTTGTTCCCACTTTCCGCTTCTGAAAGCCATCTGCAGCCTGCCCTGTGCTCCGAGGCTGCCAAAGCTGCCGGCTTCCACATTTGCCTCTACGCCGTTTGCGCTTGCTTTTTTAGTCACAATGTTTATGGCGCCGTTGAACGCCGATGTGCCAAACACGCGCGACGATGCGCCCTCGATAATCTCCACATAGTCGATGTCGGCAAGTGCGACAGGAAAATCGGAGGCGTTGTGCCCCGTCTGCGGATTGGAGATGTTCACTCCGTTAAGGAAAATTGCAATCTGGTCGAAGGTGCCGCCGTTGATCGAAATGTCGGTCTGCACCCCGAAACCTCCACGCTGACGCACATCTACGCCCGTAGCCAGTTTCAAAACGTCGTTGATTGTTTGTGCCGCCGACCGCTGAATGTCCTCGCGGGTCATGACCGTCACAATTTTTGGTGACAGCTCGACTGTCATCGGCGCGCGCGACCCCGTTACGGTCACACCATCCAGTTCGTAAGCCTTTCCTCCACGGATAAAGACTGAATCAGCCTTGGCTCCCTCCACGCTGATGCCTTCTGCCTTGGCGTAGGTAAGCGTGGTTACGCTGAGCGCACCGATAGCCACCACTCTTCCAAGCACAGAAAACAAGGAGTAGCCTTTGTTGGAGAAGTGCGAGAACTTCAGGCTTGCACGCTTGTTGAAAATTGTCTTGTTCATTAAGTTAATTTGTTGATAAATAAAAAGAATAAATAATATGTCGTGGACACACATGATGCATCCACGACATTTTTCTTTGATTTTTCAAGCTCAGGAGGTTGCCCCCGCTTACGCTTTCTTTCCGCGCATACAGTCCCAAACGAGATAGCCGATGAGCAGCGCATAGACAGCCACACCGCCAATCTGGAGCGTCGACTCGCTGAATCCGCAAGTATACTCGAAGCCTGCGAAGCGCATTCCGGCGCTGACCACGCCCATCAATGCTCCACCGGCGATAAATCCGCTGGCGAGAAGCGTACCGCGCTCTGTGCGTGCCGCATTGAGTTCCTTGTCTTTCGAACGGGTTGACACAAACCAGTTGACCAAACCGCCGACAAGCAGCGGCGCATTGAGCTCCATAGGGATAAACATACCGAGCGAGAAAGCCAATGCCGGCACACCGAGCCAGTTGAGAAGCACGGCGAGGATTGCGCCTACGCCATAGAGCAGCCACGGCGTGTCGCCACCCATCATCAACGGTTCGATAACGCCTGCCATCGCGTTGGCCTGCGGTGCGGCGAGTGCGTTCGGTCCTGAGAAACCATACACTTTTGCAAGAATCAGGATAACGCCGCCGACAGTTGCTGCCGACACGAGTGTGCCGACAAGTTTCCACTGCTGCTGTTTTTGCGGAGTGGAGCCAAGCCAGTAGCCGATTTTCATATCCGTAACCATACCGCCTGCCATCGAGAGAGCCGTGCAGACAACGCCTCCGATAATCATCGAGGTGACGATGCCGCTGGCTCCTTTAAGTCCGATAGCCACAAACACCGCTGAGGCTACAATCAGCGTCATCAGCGTCATTCCGCTCACTGGGTTCGATCCCACAATGGCAATTGCATTGGCGGCCACCGTGGTGAAGAGAAATGCTATCACCGTAACCACCAAGAATGCCACAAGGGTCTGGAAGAGGTTGTGGATTACGCCGAAGTAGAAGAATGCGAATGTCACTGCCAACGCTGCGATAAGGCTGAAGGCAAGCACTTTCATCGAAATGTCTTTCTGGGTGCGCTTCACTTTTGCCACATTGCCGCCCTTGCCGCGAAATTCACGTCCGGCAAGACCTACGGCAGAGCGGATGATGCCCCACGACTTGATGATGCCGATGATGCCCGACATGGCGATACCGCCGATACCGATGTAGCGCGCCTGTGTCTTGAACAGCACCTCGGGATCGATGGCGGCTGCCTCCGGGCTCATTCCGAGCAACGGTACGATGACATACCAGATAAACGCGCTACCTGCAAAAATAATGAAGCAGTATTTCAAACCTACGATGTAGCCGAGACCGAGCACCGCCGCTCCGGTGTTGATTTTAAACACCATCTTGGCCTGGCTTGCCACGTGGGCGCCGAATTCTGTCGCTTTCGACGTCAATGTCTCAGCCCACCATCCGAATGTGGAGAGAAGGAAGTCGTAGATACCGCCGACAGCACCCGCAATGATAAGCGGCTTCACCTGGCTGCCCGACTTCTCGCCGGAGATAAGCACCTGTGTGGTGGCTGTGGCTTCCGGGAACGGGAACTTGCCATGCATGTCGGAAACGAAATATTTGCGGAACGGGATAAACATCAATACGCCGAGCACACCGCCAAGCATCGAGCTGAGGAATATCTCAATGAAACTTACCGTAATGGCGTCGCCATACTTGGCTTGAAGGATGTAGAGCGCCGGGAGGGTGAAGATGGCTCCTGCCACCACGATTCCCGACGAGGCGCCGATAGATTGGATTATCACGTTCTGTCCGAGGGCGTTTTTCTTCTTCAACGCGCCCGACACTCCGACTGCGATGATTGCAATAGGAATTGCCGCCTCAAACACCTGCCCCACTTTCAGTCCGAGATATGCCGCCGCGGCACTGAAGATAATCGCCATCACAAGACCCATTATCACAGAGTAGGGAGTCACTTCCGGATACTGACGGTCGGGGCGCATCACGGGGATATACTCCTCGCCCGGCTTCAGCTCGCGGAAAGCATTTTCAGGAATACCTGCTTCCTGCTTTTGTCTTTCGTCTTCCATTATTTTGCTTAGTTTATGATTAATATTCTGAAAGTTTGTGTGCGAAGTTACAAATTTCAGTTTACAAATGAAAACACTATGCCACAAAACAAGAAAAAAAGAGCCGTCTCATCCCTGAGACGACTCCTTTTTCAATACAAATTATATCAATTGGAGTATTATTTCTTCACAACTGACGCTTTCCAAGTCTGGTTGTTGCTGAGATTGAGCGTAATTTCATACGTTCCGTCTTCTGCACACTTGAAGTTTGGTGCGTTGTTCTCGTTGAGATTGTCGAGCGAACCGCCGAGACTGAAGTCCCATTTGTTGTTGGCGCGGAACTTGTATTCCTTACCGCCGACGAGAGCAACCTCACCCTTCCAAACGAGACCACCGGCGTAAGTAAGTGGCGTTTCAGCGTCCCATCCGCCAGGAGTAGCGTCGCCGACAATTCCGAACGAAGTGATTTCCATCGCCTCCCAAGTCATTTTGTCTGTGTCGACTTTGAAGTAGTAGATACCACCCTTGTCAAGTTTCAAGTTTTTGGCTCCTGGGTCAGTGCTCAACAGGTTGGCTTCTGCGCCGACACCGTAGGCAGTGCTGCCTACGTTCCAGTTGGGCTGTGTCGAGAATTTGAATTCAAATGCCTTGTTGCCAGCCTTTGACATGTCAACCAAACCGCTGTGTACGCCGCCGTTGCGCTCGTAGATGAACACGTTTACATCGTGACCCCATCCATTGAATCCACCAACAGCATAGAGTTTCGGTGAGTAAGCCTTGACAGTGAATGTGCCTTCCATCATGTTGATTGTCACGGTATACTCTCCTGCCTTTGCAATAGTTACAGGACGTGAGTTCTCGCCGTAGATAAGTTCGCCGCTCATAGCCGACTCAGCAGGACCCCAAGCATACATAAACTCATTGCCTGCGTCGGCCTTAGCCTTCACCATCGACTCTGCGCCCATAAATTGGATTGAGCCGGCAGGGAGAGTGCAGATAGATGTAAATACAGGATCATCGTATACGTTCTGGTCGCTATGTCCGAGCTTGATGGCTGAAGCATCCCATCCGTCACCAAACGCAGCGTCGGTAATTACGTAGTATGCCGACTCAATCTTGATGCCAAGGTCAATAGGCGTAACATTTACCGATGAAGCGTCGAAATAAGTGTCGGCGCCGCCGAAACGCACTGTTGTTCCGTTGTGGGTCAACGTGAGTTCGAAACGCACATAAGTGGTCTTTGCGGCAGGGCTCTTGCCAAACAGCTGGCGGTGAGCATTGTCAATGTCAAGATAGTTGGCATAAGCCACATTGTCGACAACTGTTGTAAGCACGCTGACAGGCTTCTTGAAATCCTCTGTGGCGGAAACCTGCATTTCAACATTCACTTCGCTGCCGGCTGGCTGATTGTCAACGCTGGTGATTTTGAGCACTGGCACACCCAGCTCGCTATCAACGAAGTCCTTGAGGTTCAAATCAGTAGGCAACGCATGAGCCACAGCGATACCGTCTGCAGCCATAATCGCTTCCTGCGGATTGCTTTGCGGTGGCATTGGATCCTCGATATCGTCGCAGGCTGTGAAACCTACAGCCAATGCCAATGAAAGTAATATACTGAATTTTTTCATTTTTTGTCTTTATTTGTAAATTCTGTAATAACCGGCTTCCTTGCGGCGGTTGCTGACAACCGCCGCTGTAAGCCTGATTTCATATTATTCGGCAGGAACCATTTCTACGGTCATCGCCTTGAGGTTAACGGTGATTTTAATCTTACCGCCAGCCCAACTGCTGTACTGGAACGAACCCTTGCCCTCAAAAACAGTGCCCTTGAAGCCAACGCCGTCAATCCACTCGATATCAACAGGATTGTCATCAACCTGCGCACCGATTGAATCAACATTCCAACCAGAGAGAGAGCGATAGAAGCGGAATTGGAATTTGCCTGCAGGAATATCGAACACGCCTGTGTAAATCTTGCTGTCGATAGCGTCGTCAGCCTCTGAAAGCGTCCAGCCAACAAACAAGGCGGCATTTGCCTTCGACGGTTCGTTCCATCCATTGCAGTTACCAACCAAGTAAATCTTGCCCGGCAACTTAACTGCATAGTAGTCCTTCACCTGACTGAGACAAACAACATTTGAGAGGATTGAATAGCCGGCAGCGTCTTCCTTGCCGCCAAGATAATCTTCAACAGTAGAGAGCACGCGGAAATAAACCGGACGTGCAGGCTCGTCAGTGTAGTTGTCCTCGTTTGTAACGCCGCGGAGTTTGCACATAGCCTCAGCTATGCTGCTCTCAGGAACGTTGACAGAGCAAGTAGTGTACTCCTCTGAAAGTTGCACGAAATCGGTAAATTCACGAGTGAGCGACACCTGTACGAAATATTTTGCGATGATGCCCGGACCATAGTTAGGCTGAGAGAACGTAAGGTTCAATGTTGCCGTTGGGTTCAGAGCATAATAAAGTTCAGAAGTGGCTGGCTGATTGAGCACAAATTCGGTAGGTTTTTGGAGCACCGGATCCTTGTCGTCCTCGCAAGAGCAAAGGCCAAACACCACCACCGCCAGCAGCATCAATACATTTATATACTTTTTCATTTTTTCTTGTGTTTAGTAGAGTTAGACTGATGTTAGTATCCCTCGTTCTGTCCGAGTGTCGGGACAAACTTGGTTGGGATAGCGTAAACCTTGCGGTAGTCAGGAATTGAACGTCCGCGGAGTGCGCCGCCCTTCCACGACCATTTGTAGGAGCTGCCTGTAAACTTGCCGAAACGGATCATGTCGCTGCGGCGGTGTCCCTCCCAGTAGAGCTCGCGGGCGCGTTCCTCGAAGAGTTTGTCCTTAGTGAGAAGGATAGGAGCCAAACCTGCGCGTGCGCGCACCTTGTCAAACATATCCTGACCGTTGCAGCCTGTTGCGCCGTTGAGTTCGCACTCAGCGAGCATCAAGAATGTGTCGGCAAGACGGAACAATGGATAGTCGGTGCCGTTGAAAGTGTTGACCAGAGTTGCGCCTGTAGTGTTGTAATAGTCCGTTTCCGGAGTGTATACATACTTGACACACATCAAGCCACAACCGTCGGCACCCCAGTCACCGAGATCCTCAAGATTGTTCTTGAGCTTGCCACCGTTGTTGCTAATGAGGTAGCGGTTGTCGCCGCTCTCAAACATTTCTGCGAGTTCCGGACGTATACGTGGACCGCCCCATCCTGTGCCTTGCAAACCTTGTGCTGTTGCAACGACATTGGCATTGTAGGCGCCTATAGAAAGGTAAGTTGTACCACCGTAAGTCTGCTGGTTGTTCTCGTCCTGAGGGAGAGCCCAAAGAATCTCGCCGTTGCCAACATACTTGTCGTTAGTGGCGCAGAAGAGATATTTATATTCAGGCGCGAGAGTGTTGATAGTCTTCAAAATCTCGTTGCAGGCGTTTGCACAGTCCTGCCAACGGGCAGTGCCTGTGTAGACTTCCGCGTTAAGATAGAACTTTGCAAGCAGCATATAACCGGCTTCTCTTGACAGACGGCCGTATTTCTGAGCCGATGCAGGAGTAAGATCCTTCACTGTCTCTGCCAGCTGAGGCACGATTCTCTCAAACATCTCAGCACGTGTCAACGTTGGAGGCGTTGCTCCTACCGTAGAATTCTCATCGGTGAACGGGCCTTTGCCGAAGTTGTCCATCAAGTGATAGTAAGACAATGCGCGCAATACGATTGCCTCACGTTTCATCGCTGCGATTTCATCATCGGAAATCATACCTGCAGCCTTGTCGATGGTGCGGATAAACTCGTTGCACATATTTATTTGGAACGTGAAACGCGACATTGCCTCATAAAGCCAGTGGTTGTCAGGGCTCCATGTAGAGAAGTCGAGCTCATTGATACCGGCGTCGTTCCAGTTCTTACCGATAAGAGCCTCATCGGTCGGAAGCTCCTCAAGGTTCCAAAGCTGACGCATGTAAGTACCGGCACCGCCGTCGTCTACAGTGATGTCAGAGCCACCTTGAGGACCAGAAACTACAAGTCCGTTGTAAAGTTGATAGAAGAAGCCCTCATATTCAGCAGCCGAATTGAGTTCGATCTTGCTGTTCGGGTCGTTTGGCTTCATATCAAGGTCGCCCACACACGAAGGCATAGCCATCATTGAGAATGCGAGGCATCCGTAAGCCAATATATTTCTGAATTTCTTATTCATGTCTGTAACGATTTAATGATTAGAATTGAGCCACAAGACCGAGAGAGAATGTCACAGGACGTGGGTAGATGTTCTTGTCTACACCGCCACCGACTTCTGGGTCAAGACCTTTATATTTTGTGATAACAAATGGGTTTTGAACTGCTCCATACAGACGCAGACGGAGGTTGTTGTTCAAAAGAGTAGGCCATGTGTAGCCGAGCGTGATGTTGTCGCAACGCACGAAGCTTGCGTTCTGCACGAAGTAGTCGCTTGTGCCTTGAGTCAAGTTGATTTCTTTAAACAGCTGAGTGTCTGCCATCAAGTTGCTGACTGGGAGAGACGCTGTAGAAGAAATCGAAGAGTTGCCAACCTGAACATCGTTGAACACGTAGTTGCCGATGCTTGCGCGCAATGCGAAACCGAAATCCCAGTTCTTGAAGTTGAACGTGTTGGTCCAGTTCATTGTCACCTTAGGATCCTTGCTGTGGTACATGTACTTATCGTCAGAGTTGATCACGCCGTCACCGTTGCGATCAACAAACATACCTTCGATAGCCTTGCCGTTCTCATCGTAAACCTGCTCGTAAACATAGAAGCTGCTTGCAGGATATCCCACTTTGTGAGCAAGCACTGTACCACCTGTACCTGCAGAGATACCGTCGCCGGTAGCAACGAAGTAATTCTTGTCGTCGCCCTTGAGCAGTTTTGTAATCTTGTTCTTGTTCCAAGCCACGTTGTAAGAAGTTGTCCAAGTGAAGTTCTTCTTTACAATTGGACGGGCAGTGATTGCGAATTCAACACCGATGTTCTCCAACGAACCGATGTTTGCGTTCATTGCGTTGGTAAGGTTTGAACCAGCGTCGACAGTCACCCAGTTCAACAAGTCTTCAGTGTTGCGCTTGTAGAAGTCGATGCTTGTAGTTACACGGTTGTTAAGGAATGCCATGTCGATACCGGCGTTCCAAGTAGTTGTCTCCTCCCATTTAAGGTCGGCGTTGTAACCGTTGGCTTTGATAACAGTAATCCAGCCACCGTTTCCGTCTGGATAGCGGTATTGGTCCTTACCAATCATATAAACCGGCAAATAAGGGAAGAAGTCGTCGCCGAGGTCCTGCTGACCGGTGATACCCCAGCCTGCACGGATCTTGAAGTCGTTCATCACGCTCTTTGCGCCCTTCATCCAAGGCTCTTCAAGCAAACGCCAAGCGAGAGCCAACGATGGGAATGTACCCCAACGGTGCTCTTCGGAGAAGCGGCTTGTTCCGTCCTCACGCACTGTGACAGTGAGCAAGTAGCGGTCGAGCAGAGAGTAGTTTACACGTCCGAAGAAAGATACCAACTGGTTCTGTGAGCCAGAGTAGTTTGTAGCCACACCCTGATATTTCTCACCGGCATACTCACCACTTGTTGCGTAGCTGTAGTCGTGACCGATGCGGTGGAATTTCTGCCAAGAGTAACCACCGGTAATGTCGAAGTTGGAGTTGATGCTCTTCACGTCCTTCTTATAGTTAAGGTAGAAGTCGAGAAGAAGGTTGTATTTCTCCTGCCATTCAAACTTTGTAGTTTCTGCGCCGTCGTGGATAATTGAAGTGCTTCCGTCAGAGTTCTTGATGGTGTAGCCTCCTTTCCAAGCCATTGGAGAGTTTGCTCCGGTAATGTTTGTAACGTCCGACTTGCTGTAGTCGTAACCGAGGTTCAAGTTTGCGTGCAAGTCGCGGAGGAACGGCATTGCAAGGTCGAGCTGCAAGTTGCCGATGCTCTGCCATACTTTAGAGCGGCTGTCGTAGTCCTGAATCAACGCCACCGGGTTGAGAGCCTTCAATGTGTTGATTGACGCACCTGGGTCGTTAGGACCGGCAACAGATGTGTTGACATATGTTGTCCAACCGTTGAAAGCGTTGCCGTCAGGGTTCTTCACAGGAAGAGTCGGGTTGAAACCGATTGAGTTGCCAAGTGCCGATCCGTCATAGAAACGGTTGGCTACGTAGGCACCTTTAAGATTGAGGTTGACTGCCAACAAGTCGTCGAAGAACTTTGGAGTCAAGTTGATGCCGAGAGTGACGCGGTCCATCTTTGAAGTCTTGATGATACCGTTGTTGCCGGTGTAGGCAAGGCTCACGCGATAAGGCAGACATCCTACTGTACCGCCAATGCCGAGGCTGTAGTCATGTGAAACAGACGTGCGGAGAATTTCCTTCTGCCAGTTTGTGTTGTATGTGCCAAGTGCCTGTGCCTGTGCCGACTCTGCTCCATAATAATTGTTGATGAAAGAACGGAACTCGTCGCCTGTCATCATGTTCACGTAGTTGCGTGGAGTGTTGACATAAGCATTGGCAGTGAAGTTGATTTGTGGTCTGCCTTTCTGTCCTTTCTTTGTAGTGATGATGATGACACCGTTTGATGCACGCGAACCGTAGATTGCTGTTGCCGACGCATCCTTGAGGATTGTCATGTTCTCGATGTTCTCAGGCGATACAAACGACAATGGGTTGCTCGAACCGAGTGTTCCCTTTGTGTCCATAGGCACACCGTCGATCACGATCAACGGGTCGTTGGTTGCGTTCAAAGAAGCACCACCACGGATACGGATTGTAGCGCCGCCTTCAGGCTGGCCACCGTTTGATGTGACAACCACACCAGGAGCGGCTCCAACGAGGAGGTCTTGTGCGGAAGTTGCAAGACCGGCTTCGATTTCGTCCGGTTTCAAAGTAGAGATGGCGCCAGTGGCGTCTTCCTTCTTCACTGTACCGTAACCGATAGCCACAACTTCGTTGAGCACTACGCTGTTGGTTTGAAGTTTTACTGTTAATTTGTTGCGGCCGTCAACATTAACGTTCTGTGTCTTGTAGCCCACATAAGTGACTTGCAGGACAGCGTTCTTGTCAACGTTCAACACGAAATTTCCATCGAAGTCGGTAGCGGTTCCCGCTTTCGTCTTCGAATCAACAACACTGGCACCAATTATTGGTTCGCCATTTTCATCGATGACCGTACCTTGTACAGCCATTTTCTGTGAAAACGCAGGCAGCGCAAACAACATCGCCATAAGCAACGTGATAAGTCCCCTACGATTCAACTGAAAACTAAAGCTCTTCATTCAAGAATTGATTAAGTTTTACATAGGTATTTAATAATCTCAATTTATTCTCTATTGTGCATATCGTTATTGCAGATTCAAGGCATAGATTCTGCGTTATTCTTCTTTTAAGGTAGATCTTAATACTCCATTGATTACATACAACAACAATAATACGCTTGCAAAACTACAACTATTTTTCTGAGAAAATAAATTTTTAAGCGGTATTTTCTCGTTTAACAAGAGTTAATGTTGTTTTTAACAAAAAGCAGGAAAGAAACACCTGCATGTCTCTCCCCTGCCGTTATGTTTTCGCCCGACGGTTGTCAATAAGTAAGAATCTGCAACCCGCGTTCGGTCATCAGGAACGTGTGTTCCCACTGCGCCGACGGCAACTCGTCGTCAGTCACTACGGTCCAACCGTCTTCCTCGTCGACAAACACCTGCCATTTGCCCATGTTGATCATCGGCTCGATGGTGAATACCATACCCGGCACGAGAAGCATTCCCGTTCCCGGACGGCCAAAGTGCAACACCTCAGGCTCTTCGTGAAACTCCAGTCCTACGCCGTGTCCGCAAAGGTCGCGCACCACAGAGAACCCGTTCTTTTTGGCGTGGCGCTCGATAGCGTGTCCGATGTCGCCGACAAAGCCATAAGGCTTTGCCGCCTTCATACCCAATTCAAGGCATTCCTTTGTCACACGCACAAGCTTTTCCTTCTCCGGCGTGGTTTTCCCGATTATGAACATGCGGGAGGCGTCGGAATAGTATCCGTCGAGAATCGTCGACACGTCGACATTGATGATGTCGCCTTCCTCGAGGATTTCGTCCTCCGACGGAATGCCGTGGCAAACCACCTCGTTGATCGACGTGCACACGCTCTTAGGGAAGCCCTCATAGTTGAGCGGCGCCGGGATGGCTCCATGGTCGACAGTGTAGTCATACACCAGCTTGTCGATTTCCGCCGTGCTCATTCCGGCATGTATTTCCTTTTCCACGAGGTCGAGCACTCCGGTGTTGATTTTTCCGCTGCGGCGGATACCCTCAATCTGTTCTGGTGTCTTTATGAGTTTCGGCGACGGCACAAGGTGTCCGTGCTCTTGATAAAACAAAATCTTGCGGTCCATGTCCGTAAGTTCCTTGCCCTTAGGCACAATCCAATTACGTCTGTATCTCATTGCTTCGAATTGTTAAAATGTCAAACCCGGCAGACCTAAAAAAACAGCCTGTCCGCAGTCCGCAAAATTATACATTTAATTGCTGGCTCGCAAAAAAGAGCCCCTTTTTCCGCGCCCGCAACTATTTTTTATGCCGTTTGTCGCGGCAATATTGCCGCGGTGTGATTCCGTGTTTCTTGATAAAGGCGCGCCGAAACGTGCTGAGCGAATTGAAACCCACCGTTGTGGCTATCTCATCCTGCGTCATGGAGCAGTCGCCGCCGGCAAGCATCGCCTCCGCATCGGCAATGCGGTAGCCGTTGACAAAGTCGCAGAAATTAGTGCCGAGCGTATTGTTGAGCCATGCCGACAAATAGCTGCGGTTGGTGCCTATCTCGCGTGCCAGCTGGCTTACCGACAAATCGTGGTTGCGGTGCAGTTTCTTTTCAACAAACAGTGCCTCTACCTCCGCGCTGAAGTCGGGCATACCTTCCAGCGCCGGCTGCTTTTCCGACATAATCTGCCTCACTTCGTCAATGCTACGCCCAACCTTGCGGTAATGATGGTTGACCACAGCCCAAACCACCGTGACAATCACGATATATGCGATGTTGGAAATGCTCGACTCAACATAGCACGAATATATCCAAGCCGCCAGCACCGACAGAAACATCGCTATCGCCCGCCACATCCACCGCTTGTCGGCCGACGAGAAGTTTTGCCGCACGATGTAGTGGTAGCGTTTTGTCAGCACGGCGATGCGCACCGCCCATATCAGACAGTAGACTGCCATACCAACGATGTTGATGTCAAAGAAGATGTCGTTTGCCGTCACGATGTAGAGCACGAGCATCAGCAGATAGAATGCCGAATTCTGCACGATGCGCGACCACGTTATGTAGATTGGCGACAAGAGCTCGACCACGAAAAACACGCATGTGAACACCGCCGACATGTCAACAAGCAGCAACGTGCGGTATAGGTGTCGATGCAATTGCGTGTCGATACACGAATAGATTGGATCCTTCAGCACCAGCAAGAACCAAAAAAGCCATTATCGCCGCTGCCGTGCGGTAGAAGCGCTGCTCACGGCGGTGGCGGAAGTATGTCGCACTCTCATAGATGAAATATGCGCTGCAAAGCCCGTATACGAAGTTTTCGGCGGTGCCGAGAAATACTGCTGTGTCCATACTGAGGTTCGTAGGGAAAAAGACAGGCACACAACAGGTTGTTTCTCCACCCGTATATGCCTGTCCTATATTGTAACGTATTGTCTAAGCGTTATTTGCCGGCATACTTGGCTGCCTGCTCAGCAATCAGCTTAGGATCGTCGAAGTAGTTGATTCGCATTGCACGGCGCACATCGGCAAGAGTCTCGGCAGCCACTGCGCGTGCCTCCTCGCTGCCTCGGCGCAGAATCTCGAACACGCCGGGGATATCCTGTTCCCATTGTTTGCGACGTTCGCGAATCGGAGCGAGTTCTTCCTCAAGCACACTGATGAGAATCTTCTTCACCGTGCCGTCGCCCACGCCTCCGGCGCAATAACGGTCCTTCAAATCCTGAAGGCTCTCGAATTCCGAGCAATGACGTTTGAATTTCTCATCGGTGCAGAATGCGTCGAGATATATGAACGGGCAGTTGCCCTCAAGGTGTCCGGGGTCGCTGATGTTGAGATGGAGAGGGTCGGTATACATGCCTTTCACCTTCTTTGCAACATCTTTTGATGTGTCGCTGAGGTAGATGCAGTTGCCGAGCGACTTGCTCATCTTTGCCTTTCCGTCGGTTCCCGGCAGACGCAGGCAGGCAGCGTTTGTAGGCAGCAGGATTTCCGGCTCAACAAGCGTCTCGCCGTACACGTTGTTGAAGCGTCCCACGATTTCACGGGTCAATTCAATCATCGGCTCCTGGTCCTCACCGGCAGGCACTGTGGTGGCGCGGAAAGCGGTGATGTCGGAAGCCTGGCTCACCGGATAGCAGAAGAATCCCACAGGGATGCTCGTCTCGAAGTTGCGCATCTTGATTTCTGTCTTCACCGTAGGGTTGCGCTGCACGCGCGACACTGTCACGAGGTTCATATAATAGAATGCCAGCTCTGTCAGTTCCGGAACCGCCGACTGCACGAAAATCGTAGTCTTGGCAGGGTCCAATCCCGCCGACAGATAGTCGAGCGCAACCTCAACGAGGTTTTGGCGGATTTTCTCTGGATTGTCGGCATTGTCGGTAAGTGCCTGAGCGTCGGCAATCATCACAAAAATTTTGTCGTACTCACCTGAGTTCTGCAGCTCAACGCGACGTCGCAGCGAGCCTACGTAGTGACCAAGGTGAAGTTTTCCTGTAGGGCGGTCGCCCGTAAGTATGATTTTTCCCATAATATTCTGATTGCTTTTATGTTAGAACAAATATCCTACTCCAACGTTGAAGTATATCGGATACATGCTGAATGTTATCGTCTTGAAGCTTTCGGGGAAAGCCGAATTCAATCCCCACGAAAGGTCGGCATAGAGTTTCAGATGCTTGAACGCTTCCCAGTCGACTCCGGCTTGAAGTCCCCACTGAAATTTGCGCAGCTCGTCGGAGAAGTCGTAAGTTGCCGTGGCATCGCCTGTAAACACTGCCTTTTCACCCGTCGGATCGCCGTTGCGCAGATATCCGTCGTAGACCACTCCGTCAAACTTGCCCTCGATAAGGTATGACAGGAACACTCCGAGTTTCAGGTTTGTGCGCGGATGCACCTTATATGCAGCCTGCACCGGGAACGTCAGGAATGCGTTGCGCACCGACGTTTTCACGCCGCCAGTCCATCGGCCGCTCGCAATGGCGCCCTCGCTGAGGATTTCCATACCGTAGTTTTTCACGCGGGCGTCGGTCTCCATATTCTTGTTTTCAAGCTTCACGCCCACAAGCAAGCCCCACTTCTCGTCGAAAAACTTAGTGAAGTCCGACTCCACAGAGAAACCCATCGATGGTTTGTAGCTCTTGATTTCGCGGATTTCAACAGGCAGCGGAATCGGCGATGTGCCGCCGAGATTGTAGCCGGCACGCAGTTCGATGTTCCAACCTTTCAGTGCTGCGTTGATGATTTTCTGCGTGCGGCTCTGCTGAGCCGACAATTGCGCGGGCAGAAATGCCAGCGCCACGATAATTGCGGATAATATGTTTTTTTTCATTTTTTATTCAAGTTTATTCGTGTGTGACTTTCAGATTACGCACATCAAGCGTGCTGCCCACAGAGCCGCGGAAATAGTCGCCCTCCGCACTTGACGCAATCACGATGCCCAGCTTGTAGCGTCCTTTTGCAAGCAACGCTTTGTCGACAACCTTGTTGTAGGCGCTGTAGTCGAATGTGATTTCAAACTTCACCCAATCGTTGTCGCCAAGCCCCGTCACGCGCGCATCGGTGAGATTAGCGAGAGCCACCATGTTTGGATGCATGAAATCATTGTAGTGCACGTTGCTGTCGATATATGTCACCTTATCGTCGGTCAAAAAGTAGATGGCATAGATTGAGAAGATGTCTGTACGTCCTACGACGGGCTTTCCCTTCTCATCGGTAAACGTCTCGCCTGCCTCATAGCGGTATTCGCCCGAAAGCGTCAACGGCTTGTAGTGATAAGGCTCGCCGAATTTGGTTGCCTCACGCGGAGCTGAGATGGCATTGCCGAGGTCGAACTCGCCCTGGAATATGTTGCCTGCGGCAATAGGCATTCCCACCATGGAACCAAACCCTCCGGTGGAACGTGTCACCAGACGGATGAACTCAGGCTGGGCGTATTTGTCGCCAAGCATAAAGTTAGCCACATTTTCGCCATCCACGCTCAATGTCGTTCCTTCTTTGTAGACGGCGGTTGTGGGGAAGAACTCCCAAATATGGTCCTTATATTGAGTCTTTCCATACTTTGCCTTGGCAGCCTTGTCGGCTTCGCCACACATCACGAATCCCGGATTGCCCGACGCCCAAGCCATCAGGAAGTTGCCGTTGTTGTCAATTTCGTTGAAGATTGAATATTTCTTCGTAGGGTCAAGCTCCACTTTGTTGAATCGGTACTCATCCGGCTTCAGCTGCTGCACCACCTGCACACGGTAGGTCTTATGCCATTCACCGTCCTGCGAGGTCACGGTGTAGTTCACCGTGTGGTCGTCGGCATTGAGGAAGTCCTGCACCGAGCCGCTTGCCGGCGATATCGTCGCGCCCTCAGTCAATGTAAACACAGGAGCGAGAGCCGAGATGTCGGCTTCCGGCTGCACGTTGACCGTAACACGGTCGTTGGTAATTTTAGGATCCGACATAACGACTTCTGCCGGAAGCGAGCACGTAAGGATGTCGCACTCGGTGTTGAGTGCCTCGTCCTGGATGCATGATGTGGCTGCGAGCACTGTCGCCGCAGCAACCACTGTTTTATATACAAAATTCATAATAATTCATTAATAATGGTTGCAAAGTTACTGAATTTATTCCATTTTGCTGCAACAGTGAATTTTTTTATTCCGAAAATGTTGTGTAAGTTTGCATAAAAGGTTATAACAGGACTACATTTATGAAATTTATATCTTGGAACGTCAACGGGCTTCGCGCCTGCGTTGGCAAGGGCTTTGAGGAGTCGTTCAACGCTCTCGACGCCGATTTTTTCTGCCTGCAGGAGACAAAGATGCAGGCTGGTCAACTCGACTTGCAGTTTGACGGCTACCGCTCCTACTGGAACTATGCCGAGAAGAAAGGCTACTCCGGCACTGCCATCTATACCCGCCACGAACCGCTGTCGGCGGCATACGGCATCGGCATTGCCGACCACGACACCGAGGGCCGAGTGATAACGCTTGAATACGACACGTTTTACCTTGTGACGGTCTACGTGCCAAACTCGCAGGACGGTCTGCGCCGTCTGGATTACCGGATGTCGTGGGAAGACGATTTCCGGGCTTATCTGAAAGGGCTCGACAGCAAGAAGCCCGTGGTGGTGTGCGGCGACATGAATGTGGCGCATCGCGAAATCGACCTTAAAAACCCGAAAACCAACCGCCGCAACGCCGGATTCACCGATGAGGAACGCGGAAAGATGACAGAACTGCTCGACGCCGGATTCACCGACACGTTCCGCCACTTCCATCCCGACACGCCCGACATATATTCGTGGTGGTCGTATCGCTTCCATGCCCGCGAGAAGAACGCGGGGTGGCGCATCGACTATTTCCTCACGTCGGCGCGCCTCGACGACAAGCTGCAAGATGCAAAAATACACACCGAGATTTTCGGCTCAGACCATTGTCCCGTGGAGGTCGACATTGATTTGTAGACCGATGGTTAAAAAACAGAGCCGCCTGCAATCCGGGATTGCAGGCGGCTCTGTTTTTATAACAATGCTGCCGTCAGTGATTCAGCAAGGCGTTCATAGCGTCGAAACGTGCCAACTGGTCTTCGCCAAACTTGGCGAGATCCTCGCGAATGCTGTCGACGGTCTTCACAGTGTCGGTTTTCGACTTTGAGAAAAACTTGTCGGCATAGCATACAATCTTCTCCTCCAGCGTCACCGGAATCATGTCGCGGTGAGGCAGCGGAAGGTTGTCGCGTTCAATTTCAGCAGCCGATATTCCCGCGCCCGTATGACGTTCGCAAACCCGCGCGTACGGCTCCACTGAAGCATCGATGCCACGCAGCATTTCCGCGCCGAGGATGCCGTGACGGATATAAGGCTCGTCGCCGTTGCAGAAAATCGACGGCGCATGCGTCTTTATGATTCCGACATCGTGGAGCAGAGACGCGTCGTAGACAAAATCCTGGTCGGCTTCCGGGAAACGCGACGCAATGTCGAGCGCCATTTCAGCCACCTGGCAACTGTGATGCCAAAGCAGCTTGAAAAGGTCGCTGTCCTCGTCGTAGAACTTCAGCAACACGTCTTTAGCCGAAAGATTTCCTATCATGGCCGCTTACAGCTCGATAATCGTGTTCCAGTTATGCACATCCTCTTCCTCTCCAAGCTGGATGCCGCGGAGACGGTTGTAGAGTTTTGTGCTGAGAGGACCCGGCTTGCCGTCTTTCGAGATTACGTAAGAGCGGTTGTTCTCAGGGTCGTCGATACGCTCGATAGGGCTGATTACAGCCGCCGTTCCGCAAGCGCCAGCCTCTTCAAGCGTCGTAAGCTCATCTTCCGGGATTTGACGGCGTTCCACCTTGATGCCCATATCCTCGGCGAGCTGCATAAGGCTCTTGTTGGTGATTGACGGAAGGATTGACGTAGACAACGGAGTGATGTATGTGTTGTCCTTGATTCCGAAGAAGTTGGCAGCGCCACACTCGTCCATATATTTCTTCTCGCGTGCGTCGAGATAGAACTCTGCCGAATATCCGGCAGCGTGAGCCTCGCAGCTTGCACGCAGACTTGCGGCATAGTTTCCGCCCACCTTGAACGTGCCTGTGCCGAGAGGTGCGGCGCGGTCATACTTACGGGTAATGACGTAAGGCGTGGTCTTGAATCCGCCCTTGAAGTAAGGTCCAACCGGCGAAACGAAAATCACAAACAGATATTCCGTGGCAGGTTTAACGCCAACTTGAGCCGACATACCGATTTCGAGCGGACGGATGTAGAGCGATGCTCCGCTGCCATAAGGCGGAATGAAACGTGCGTTCAGACGCACAACCTTTTTCACCATCTCCATGAATTTCTCCACTGGCAACGCCGGCATCATAATGCCTTCAGCCGAACGCTGGATGCGCTTTGCGTTCTCGTCCATGCGGAACACGCGCACCTGACCGTCCTTTCCACGGAACGCTTTCAATCCCTCGAAAGCCTCCTGGCCGTAGTGCAGACAGCTTGCAGCCATGTGCATTGGTATCAACTCTGACGAAGAGACTTCGATTTCGCCCCACTCGCCATTCTTGTAAGTACAGCGGACGTTGTAGTCTGTTGGAATATACCCGAACGACAGATTCGCCCAATCAATGTTCAACTCTTTCTCCATATCTTGTGATATTTTGTTGTTTTCTTATTGCTATGCAAACATACACAAAAAAAGTGGGAAAACCGAAGTTTCCCACTTTTATTCGTCTCTTTTGTTCTACAGGCAAATTTTTGTTCCCGCATACGGATCGGCTATCCTGTCGGCTTGCGTAATCACCACAGACTCCACCCCTGCCGACACGCAGGCAATGGCATTGTCGAGTTTCGGAATCATACCTCCGCTCACCACTCCCCGGCGCTTCAAATCGTCGAGCACGGCGGGTGTTATAGTAGGAATAAGGCTGCTGTCGTCGTTCTCATCGGCAAGCACGCCCGGCTTCTCGAAACAGAACATCAGCGTCACGTCGTAGTGCGCCGCCATGGCTTTTGCCATCTCTCCCGCCATCGTGTCGGCGTTTGTGTTGAGCATGTGTCCACAACCGTCGTGGGTGAGCGGAGCGACCACCGGGCAACATCCGCTCTCAATCAGCGTCGCCACAGCCTCGGCATTCACCCTCTTCACGTCGCCGACCCATCCGTAGTCCACTGCCGACACCTTACGCTTGTCGCTGAGCACAATGTTCATATCAGCCCCTGTGAGTCCCACAGCGTCAATGCCAAGGGCCTGCAGTCCAGCCACGATGCGTTTGTTGACAAGTCCGCCGTAGACCATAGTGACCACCTCGAGCATAGCCTCGTCGGTGATGCGGCGTCCGTCGACCATCTTCGTTTCCACACCGAGCCGGGCAGCCATCTGCGTGGCAGAGCGTCCGCCTCCATGCACGAGCAGTTTCTTGCCCTCCACCGCGGCGAAATCCTTAAGAAGGGCGTTGAGCGATTCAGAATTTTCCACAATCTTACCGCCCACTTTTATTATTGTCAAATGTTCTTTCATTGCTTGGAATTTTTAAGTGTAAATATAGAATAAATCCAGACCACAACGAATCCTGCCAACGGCACGACAAACGACAGCACCATTCCATGTGCGTCTGCCATCCATCCCATAAGCCACGGCCCCACAGCGCCGCCCACAGGCGTCATCATCAGAAACGACGATGCCCTTTTGGTCTTCTCGCCCAAGCCGCGCAGCGACAGGGCGAATATCGTAGGAAACATTATAGACTCGAAGAAATAGCCGGCAATCAACGCGCCCATCGACAGCGCGCCGCAGTCGGCCACAACTATTGCAGTGGTCACCACTGTCGCCGTAGCGCACACCACAAGCACCGCCTCCGCCTTCACGCGGCTCATCACGAGCGAGCCGACAACGCGTCCCACCATAAACAGCATCAGTCCGCCAAGCGACAAGAGCGTCGTTGCCGTGGGCTTGTCAAACCAGTTGCCGTCGGTGGCGTAGTTGATGAAGAAACTGTTGATGGAGATTTCCGAAATCTCGTAGCAGAACAGTGAGAACACGCCGAATATAAACGCAAAGTTGCGTGCCAGCGATGCGTTTCTTGCCTTTTCCGCAGAGCCGGCGGCACTGTCGTCTTCGTGAATCTCCGGCAAGCGCACACGGGTGAACACCACCGCCGCAAGCAGCACGAAGATGCCAAGACCCATGTAAGGGAGCGCCACGCTGGCATTGTCGCGGAAAATCAGCCATCCTCCTACAATCGGCGCACACATCGCGCCAAGTCCGTTGAACGACTGTGCCATGTTGAGACGCGCGGCTGCCGTCTGGCGCGCGCCGAGTTCGGTGACATACGGATTTGCCGACGTTTCGAGAAATGTCAGTCCGCAACCGATCACGAACAGCGAGAACAGGAAAAACTCAAACGACATCAGCCATTCGCCAGGAATAAACAGCAATGAACCAATGCCATAGAGCAACAAACCGACAATCACGCCAGCCCGGTATCCCCGACGGCTGATAAACAGTCCGGCAGGGATGGCCATCGTGAAATAGCCCGTATAGAGCATCACCTGCACCAACGCCGACCGCGTCTTTGTCATCTCAAGCACCTCCTGGAAATGCTTGTTGAGAACATCAAGGATTGCGTGGGCGAAACCCCACATGAAAAACAGCGACGTTATCAGGACAAACGTTGCCAAATATTTCTTTTCGACCAATGCTTTCTTCATTTCTTCTTATTATGATTGCTTTTTTCCAGTGCAAAATTAGAAAAATCTCGTGGATTATGACTAAATTTGCATAATATAGTACAAAACAGACGACGAAAAAAAGAAAGACGCAATATGGCAACAAAGACGAAAAAAAGATCAGGAAAGAAGTCGGAAATCAAGACCCTGGTTGTTGACTTTTTCAACAACCACAACAAGGAATCATTCAACTACAAGCAAGTGGCTGTTGACCTTGGCGTAACCGGACGCAGCGACCAATATCTCATTGCCGACATTCTCGACGACTTGACCCGAGACGGCTATCTTGTGGAACTCGTGCCGGGAAAATACCAGGCTTCTGAAATCACAACCTCCGCCGAGGGCATATTCGTGCGACGCAGCAACGGAAAAAACAGCGTAATCGTCGACGGAGCGGAAGTGCCTGTCTTTGTAGCCGAACGCAATTCAAAGCACGCCCTCAACGGCGACCGCGTGCGCGTGCATCTGTGCGCACAGCGCAAGGGTTTCGAGCCGGAGGCGCAGGTGCTTGAGATTATAGAGAAAAAAGAGCAAGTGTTTATCGGCACTCTGAAGGTGAGCAAGAACTACGCCTTCCTCGTGACCGACAGCAAATTCCTTGCCTGCGACATTTTTATACCAAAAGCGAAAATCAAAGGCGGCGAAAGCGGCGACAAGGCAATTGTGCGCATCGTGGACTGGAACGACGATGACAAGAACCCTACCGGCGAGGTGGTCGACATTCTCGGCCGAACGGGAGAAAACAACTCGGAGATGAACGCCATCCTTGCCGAATACGGTCTGCCTTACGTATACCCTAAGAACGTGGAGGCTGCCGCCGACAAAATCGACGCAGGAATAACGCCGGAGGTCATAGCCGCCCGCGAGGACATGCGCGGCGTGACAACATTCACCATCGACCCGCGCGACGCAAAGGACTTTGATGACGCGTTGTCGCTGCGCAAACTGCCAAACGGGAACTGGGAGGCCGGCGTGCATATCGCCGACGTGACCCACTATGTGCGCCCTGGCTCAGTCATCGACAAAGAGGCTGAGAAGCGCGCCACATCGGTCTATCTCGTCGACCGCACAGTCCCGATGCTCCCAGAGCATCTCTGCAACGGCATCTGCTCGCTGCGCCCCAACGAGGAAAAACTGGCATACTCATGCATCTTTGAGATGGACGACAACGCCAACATCATCAACCACCGCATCCGCAAAACCGTGATAAAGAGCGACCGCCGCTTCACCTACGAGGAGGCGCAGGAAATAATCGAGACCGGCAAGGGCGACTATGCCGAGGAGGTACTCACCCTCGACCGTCTCGCCAAAGCGTTGCGCAAACGCCGCTTCGAGCATGGCTCGGTCAACTTCGACCGCTTCGAGGTGCGTTTTGAAATCGACGAGACCGGACACCCGATAAGCGTGTATTTCAAAGTGTCGAAAGATGCCAACAAACTTGTGGAAGAGTTTATGCTTCTTGCCAACAAGCAGGTAGCCACCGACATAGGCAATCCCGGCGGACGCAAGAAGGCCAAACCGTTTGTCTACCGTATCCACGACAACCCAGACCCCGACCGCATGACCAATTTCGCCGAGATAGCCAACCGATTCGGCTACAAGGTGAGAACCACGGGCAAGCGCACCGACATCAACAACTCGCTCAACAAGATGCTATCAAGCGTAAAGGGCAAGCCGGAAGAGAACCTGTTGTCGATTCTCGCCATCCGTTCAATGTCGAAGGCTGTATATTCAACCGTCAACGTAGGACACTACGGCTTGGCTTTCGACTACTACACCCACTTCACATCGCCTATCCGCCGCTACCCGGACATGATGGTGCACCGCCTGCTCGACAAATACCTCAACGGCGGACGCGCCGTAAACCGCGAGAAACTTGAAACCGAGTGCAAGCACTCTTCCGACATGGAACAACTGGCAGCCAACGCCGAACGCGCTTCCATCAAATACAAGCAGGTGGAATTCATGAAAGACCGACTGGGACAAATCTACGAAGGCTCGGTGTCGGGCGTGACGGAATGGGGAATCTACGTGGAACTCGACGAGAACAAATGCGAGGGCATGGTGCCTATCCGCGACCTCGACGACGACTACTACGAGTTTGACGAGAAGAACTATTGCCTCATCGGGCGCCGCAAGAAACACGTATACCAGCTCGGCGACAAGCTCACCGTGCAAGTGGCGCGCGCCGACCTCAACAAGAAGCAGCTCGACTTTGCAATCGTAGGCAACGAGGCCGACAAGAAGGCCGCCGCAACCTCTGTCAACAAAGAGGGCGACGTGGTGAGCACTGTCAAAAAGTCTAAGAAAAAATCCGAATCGCGAAAGACCTCGAAGAAATCAAAGAAATCAAAATAAAAACGACATCATACGCATGAACATAACAGTCTACCTTTCCTCAAAATCTGACCTCAGCGACAACTTCACCAATGCCGTCAGCGCCATTGGCAAGGGCATCGGCGAGATGAACGCACGTCTGATCTACGGAGGCAGCAACGCCGGACAGATGCACATCCTCGCAGCCACTGCCAAACAGCACGGCGCAACGGTCACTGGTGTGATTCCGGAAGTGTTCCGGCAGCTGTCGGATCCCGTTGTCGACGAGATGATATACACTCTCGACCTCAGCGAGCGCAAAGCGCGCATGATTGAGCTGGGACAAATATTCGTCGCGCTCCCCGGAGGCATCGGCACAATCGACGAGGTGATGAGCACCCTCGCCTCCCTCACCGTGAGCCGGAACTTCTCGAAACGCATCCTGCTGGTGAACGTAGACGGCGTGTTCGACCAACTCTACAACCAGCTGCAGTCGCTTGTGGAGCAGCGCCTTGCCGCTCCGGAGGCTGTCGCATTGGTGGAGCTCGTGGGAAGCGCGGAGGAAGCGATAGAAAAACTGCAACAACTAAACCGTTGATATTATGGTAAAGAAAAGTATTGTTTACACAGCCACCGGCGACAAAGGGACAACGTCGCTCGTAGGCGGCAAGCGCGTGTCGAAAGACGACGTGCGCCTTGAAGCGTATGGCACAGTCGATGAGCTGAACGCACACATCGGACTGCTCGACAACCTGCACAACGTGCCGTCGGACATCAAAAGTTTCCTACGCGTAATTCAAAACAAACTCTTCAACATCGGAGCGTATCTCGCCACCGAGACCGCCCCAGGCACAAAGGCAATGGGACTTGACGATGACGATATAGCCAACATCGAGCATCAGATAGACCTGCTCGACGCCGAACTACCGCCTCTCCGCAATTTTGTGCTTCCCGGAGGCAGCCGCATCTCTTCGCGCGCGCAGATTTGCCGCACCGTGGCACGCCGCTGCGAACGCCGCGTTGTGACTCTCGCCAACGAGCACGATGTGGACCAGAACGTGCTGACATACCTCAACCGTCTGAGCGACTATTTCTTCGTTCTTGCACGCTTCAACAACATCCACAACCAGATTGAAGAGATTTTTTGGGACAAGGATTGCAAATAAACAAGCAATTGACAGGTTTTTAACTAAATTTAAACCCGCATTCTATTTGAAATTTGTTTTTTTACTATCTTTGCAGTCTCAATAAAAAAACGCAGATTAAAAACGATAGAATTATGTATTGGACTCTTGAACTCGCATCAAAGCTTGAAGATGCGCCCTGGCCAGCAACCAGAGAAGAACTTATCGACTACGCCATGCGTTCTGGTGCTCCGCTCGAAGTTATCGAAAACCTTCAGGAAATGGAAGATGAAGGCGAAGTGTATGAATGCATCGAAGACATTTGGCCTGACTATCCAAGTAAGGAAGATTTCTTCTTCAACGAGGACGAATACTAACTGAAAATCAGTTAGTTAACTAATTAAAAATAAGAAACTTACAGTAGAAACCACCTCAATTTTGGGGTGGTTTTTTCATGTCTAAATACCCCCAAAAGTATCAAAATAACCTTTTATAAAGTGATACACGCTACCCATTCGCTACCCCAAGACTTCAAAAAATCCTCCACAAGAAAAGAGTAGTAAGTGTTATCAAAACCTGCGATAATTTTCGCAGAACATTTTGATAACAAAACACTTACCTCAAAATTGTATGACCAGATTTCAGACCTCAAAACCTCCAAATTTTACACTCCTTAACATCTGCAAATCAAGTTTTGGGATAGCAAGCGGTTAACTCATTGTTATTCAACAACATCCCTCAAAATTGACTGCAAAATCAATCCCCATACAATCGTGGGGTAGCGGAATAGATAGCAGAACAATTCTTCCTTGAAACCACTGCTATCTGGAATATTTTTCATAAATTTGTATTGCTCAACCAAATAGCACATTCATTATGGAAATCTTCTATCACGGCTCATCAGTCCTGTTCGACAGATTTGACCTCTCCCACGTTCTTGAAGGAGATGGAAAAGTCAAATTTGGATATGGTGTATATCTGACCAGCAGTTTCAAGTCGGCTGCTCATTATAGTGGTGCAAACAAGAGTGCCACCACTCACTTTGTATATACTGTTGAAATCCCTGATTTGACAGAAGACAACCATATAGATTTCAAGCGTCCTGTTCATCTTGATATAGTAAAGAGAGCCGAACAGAAACTTGGTAATGCAATTCCCCAGAAGTTTATTCTGGATGGTAAGGACTTTCGCAAGTATCTCGCAAAGATATTGGGTGGAGGTTCAGATGTCCGGTCAGAAAAGCTGGCGTCAGAGTTCCTTAATTGTATAGGTGTAGAGTTTATCACTTGGCCTTATAGTTGGAAAAATCCGGAGGATAATGTTCTACCGGCACAATCGGTCTGAGAGAATTTGTTTGTCCAAATTACAGCACGCAAAACCATCCTCCGGAATATCCGTCTTCCATGGGAAAGATCGGGATTCCGGAGGATAGTCTGAGTTGATGATTTGTCGACTTTAGCTGATGTTGACGATATAGGAGTCCTGAAGCACTTCTTCCATCGATCTGCAGTCAATCTTCACGACGTCCCACACCCTTTGGTCGCAGGAAACGTTGTAGAGGATTCCCCCGTCTTCGTTTCTGCGCTTTTTAGAGCCGCTTCGAGATAGACAAGGGAGATGTGCTGAAAAGGCACATCTCCCTGAAAGTCGTGTAAGAATGGATCAGATGCAACTCGGAAGGTGGCGCCACCGCCGGGGGTGGGCTCATTCCTGTTCCGGGAATGCAGGTCGGTCGATCGGCTTTAGATCTCTTCGAAGTGCGAGCGGTCAACGCCGCAGATCGGACAAACGTAGTCGGCCGGCAGATCGCCGTCGGTTTCCACAATGTAACCGCAAACGTCGCATCTGAACCGGCGTGACTTCTTCGGAGCTTCGGCTTCGGGCTTTGGCTCGGGTTCGGCGCGGAAGGTGGGTGCGTTTTTGGGAGCTTTCCCCTTAATCACGCGATGATAATAGGCGTAAGTCATGGGCGTGCCCTCGCCGGGATAGGAGGTCACGAGCTTGCCGATGACAATCACGTGGGTGCCGCAGTCGACGAAGTTGATGGCGTCCAGGATGAGGCGTCCGCAGAATTTCCCTTTCACGGCCGGAGCGCCATCGAGGTCTTCACATCCGAAATCGGCATATTTGTCGGCGTCGCGCGACGACCGGAAGCCGAACGAGCTGATTACAAACGGATCGGTATCCTCAGCGATGATCGACAGGCTGAAGCGCGGATTGCGCTTGATGCAGTCGAGCGTGAAATTCTTTTTGTTGAGGCAGATAGCCAGGGTGGGATTCTCGCTCGTCACCTGGAAGCAGGTGTTGATGACACACCCTGCGGGCTTGCCGTCGGAATAGCATCCAACCACATAGAGCCCGTAGGTGATGTCATAGAGTGCGTTGCTGCTCATCTTCTTTCGAAATTAGTAGTTCTGGGCTTTGATTTCGAAGAAGCTTTCGGGATGGGCGCAAACCGGGCAAACCTTCGGCGCTTTCTTGCCTACGACGATGTGACCGCAGTTGCGGCATACCCAGATGGTGTCGCCCTCGCGCGAGAATACGATTCCCTCCTCGATGTTCTTGAGCAGGCGCAGATAGCGCTCCTCGTGGTGGCGCTCGATGGCACCAACGGCGCGGAATTTGAAGGCGATTTCGGGGAATCCCTCTTCTTCGGCTTCTTTTGCCATGCGGTCATACATGTTGGTCCACTCGTAGTTTTCGCCCTCGGCGGCATCGCGGAGGTTGGTCATGGTGTCGGCAATCTCGCCGCCGTGCAGAAGCTTGAACCACAGTTTGGCATGCTCTTTCTCGTTGTGGGCAGTCTCTTCGAAGAGGGCTGCAATCTGCTCGTAGCCGTCTTTCTTGGCCTTCGATGCATAATAGCTGTATTTGTTGCGAGCCTGCGATTCGCCTGCAAACGCTTCCTGAAGGTTGCGTTCAGTCTTTGTTCCTTTTAAATCTTTCATGTTTTTTTGAGGTATTTTTTTATGTTATTATTTGGTTGTCGATTGGTTGTCAATCAGTTTTATGCAATCCGGACACAGCCCGCGGAAGGTCACATCCACCGAATCGATGTCAAATCGGGGCGACATCCACTCGGCCAGGTTGCCGGGCATGGGCATGTCGTAGATTCGCGAGCATCGCCGGCAAATGAAATGGCTGTGAGCAGGCTGCTGGGCCATGTCGTAACGTGAACATCCCGATTCAATCTCCAATTCGCGCAGCAATCCTTTCTCTGTCAGCGTTTTCAGGGAATTGTAGACCGTTGTGCGCGATAGCGACAGATAGAGCTTCGAGAGATTCGAATAGATATCCTCTGCCGACGGATGGCGGTGGCTGTTGGCCACAATACCGAGCACCCCAATCCGCTGAGCCGAAGGACGTATCCCCTTCGCCTGAAGCATTTCGGTGAGTTTCGCTATCGAATATTCTGTGGTCATCTTTACCTCATTTTGTTATGATTACAAAAATAGCAACAATTACAATCCCCGCCAAATTTATTTCAAAAAAATCTTCTAAAAATTTTTATACTGTCCGCCAAACCGTAATAATAACAAATCTCTTATGACCCTTCTATCAAGGACAAGTATCTGAAAAAACTACTGGACAACGGATATTTAGGATATTCATGAGAAGGAGATAAATATTGGTACACTCAGGAGGATGTAAACCTCTTTCTACGGAGATTCCATTATGAGCCATGTTGGCACAGTTGCAAATATCCGTGGCTTATTTTTGTAGTATAGGTCTATATTTTCT